>ERZ808041.89-NODE-89-length-107589-cov-5.516352_pt1 | contig 107589 bp, 91 predicted proteins | sample MGYA00380192_ERZ808041 | MGnify/ENA primary metagenome ERZ808041 (study PRJEB31490, sample SAMN06133412) | mouse gut metagenome | isolation source: Z1_1 | host: mice | place: China: Chengdu | collected 2015-05 ...
AACTCTCGCGAGCTTCCAATCTTTAATCAAAGACGATCCAGCTTCGTTTCCTTTGCTGGTTTCGCTTGTACGTCCGTCTCTCGACGGATGCACTCAATTTCGTTTCCAGGGTCCTTAGCTTCCCCTTCCGGACTTCCTCAAGCCCTTCCAGTTTCACTTCGGTTCTTTCCTTCTCGTTGTTCATTTTTCAAGGTGCTGTGCGCTGTCGTTTGATCGGCGTTTGTGTCGTTCGCACGAGGCAGCTTTTGTATAATACCACACACATTATTTTTTGTCAACACTTTTTTCAAACTTTTTTCCGAAAAATTTCCTCGGCTTGATTTCGCCCCTCTAATGGGATATCATGAAGCTATCAGAGAACAAATGAAGGTGATGGAATATGCCGATCAAAATCCCCGACAGCCTGCCAGCCTCGCGTATCTTAGAGCAGGAAAACATCTTTGTAATGACCGAGCATCGCGCGCTGCATCAGGATATTCGCCCGTTAAAAATTGCGATTCTCAATCTGATGCCCAAGAAAATTGAAACGGAAACGCAGCTGTTGCGCCTGCTTGGCAACTCTCCCATACAGGTGGACATCGAGTTGGTACAGGTCAAATCGCATACCTCTAAAAACACGCCGTCCGAGCATCTTTTTAAATTTTATAAAACATTCGACGATATCCGCGACCAGCGTTTTGACGGTCTGATTATCACAGGCGCGCCGGTCGAGCAGATGGCCTTTGAGCAGGTTGAGTATTGGGACGAACTTTGCGGCATCATGGAGTGGAGCAAAACAAATGTCTTTTCCACCCTTCACATTTGTTGGGGCGCGCAGGCCGCTTTGTACTACCATTATGGGATTCACAAATATCCGCTCGATGAGAAGCTGTTTGGCATTTTCCAGCACCGGCTGGTCGTTGAGAATCATCCGATCACCCGCGGATTCGACGAACTGTTCTTTGTCCCCCATTCGCGGCACACCACCGTTTCCCGGCGTGAGATTGAGCGGTGCCCTGAGCTTGAGATTCTTGCGGTTTCAAAAGAAGCAGGTGTCTACATGGCTGGACGGCGCGACGGGCGGCAGTTTTTCATCACCGGCCATGCGGAATATGACCGCGGCACGCTTGCCGATGAATATTTCCGCGATCTGCAAAGAGGCCTTCCGATCCATATCCCGGAGCACTATTTCCCCAATAACGACCCGGCGCAGACGCCTCCGCATATCTGGCGCGGCCATGCGAATCTCTTATACTGCAATTGGCTCAACTATTATGTCTATCAGACCACGCCGTATGAGTTTACGGAAGGCGTGGATGAACCGTCCTAAACAGGAGCGCGGACCTGATCCAAAAAGACCGGGTCCGCGCTCCTGTTATAAAGCCTTTCTGCCGATATATACAAGCTGTGTACACCGCTGTATACCGGTCTGAGCGCAGCGCGTCTGGATGGATTTCGCCTCGCTTAAAAGCGTCTCGTATTCGGGCCTTCCGCACGCGTGCTTTTCCACGGCGCGGACGAGCTTTTCGTTTTTCTCCGCCAGCTTCGCGTCCATTTTGGACTCCTCCAAAAGCTCGGTGGTTTTCACATCGGCCAGCGGCAGCCGGCTTAGAATTTTTATAATCTCATCCTTTCGCCAGGTGGGGCGCTGAAATCCGCCTGAGAGCATATCCAGCTTCGCTTCGAAGCAATGCTGCAGAAAATGCGTCTGCTGCGCCTCGTTCTGTCCATCGGAAAACATCTCGTTGACTAAAAAAACGCCGCCGGGACGCAGAACCCGGAACATTTCGTCCAGCACAGCGTTGTAGTTCTCAATATGATGCAGGGTATTGGAGATTGCCGCCAGTTCAAATGTATTGTCTGAAAAATCCATATGGGCGCCATCCCCCAGGACAAACTCCACACCCTTTCCTGCGTTTTTCTCCTTCGCCTCCTCCACCGTTTTTTCATCGCAATCCAGACCGATGACACGCGATCCCGCCGGCATGGCCTCCGCCAGCGTAAACGCAAACTCCCCATACCGCGTCCCCACGTCCAAAGCCATCCCCGGCCTTAGACCGGGCAGGAATTCTTTCAAATGCAGCATTACCGATCTTCCTTTCACGTTGTAAAAGCCCGTTTAAAATCCCGGCGCGGATTTTAAACAGGCGTCCAAGGCCGCCTCCGCTCGCCGGAGGCGGCCTTTTTAATTTTGTAGAATCAATTTTATTTAAGCGTCTACCAACACAATTCCCAAGCGTTTTGCGGCCGCCTGCGCTTCTGGCAGGGACGGATCGGCGCCGCGCAGAACAAGCCGCCCGCCGCCGCGATTGAGCGTATCCACCATATAGCTGCCCTGATCTGTGGTGATGGTGATTTTCTGAATGGCGTGCTCTGTCCCCTCGACAATCTCCACCTCAATGCCCGCGTCCTTAACCATCTGGACCGACTTGTTATACATCTCGTAATCCGAGGTGGACGCGCCGAACACGGCGCCCATCAGAACGCCGGGGATATTGATGGAGCGGCGCGCAAACAATTCAGGATACAGTTCAACACGCACCTTTTTAATCTTGCCCTTGACAAGCTCATGACAGATGCGCGCAGCATTCGTCGGGCTGCCCACAGCCTGGCTGCTGCCGCCGACAACGGCGTCTCCCAGGGTATGCAGGATATTTTCCGTGCCCTGCGCCAGTTTTTTGGCTTTGGCTTTGGCTTTGGCAAGCGTCTCCTCAATCTTTTTAGCCTCAGCGTCCTTAACCTGCTGACTTACCAGGGACTCCACAGCGGGTTTGCGCTTAAAGAACGGCTCCATATACTCCACAACGATGGGCACAAGGGAATGTCCGGACTCGATATGAACCTCGGCCGCCATAGCCAGCATGACGTCAAACGGCACATTGACCGTCATATCCACCTTCATGCACAAACGTCCCGCATACATCCCCATCAGGATCGCCCCGCCCACATGCGTGGTACACAGCGCGGGCACCAGAACGCGCGGCGTGCAGGGTACGCCGATGGTAGGCGACAGCGCCAGCACCATAGCCTTTTCCATCTGTTCTGGCGTGCCGCCGCCGATGGAGACGGTCGCCGCGGCAATACAGGCGGAGCCTGCGCCGTAGCCCTCCATGTTGCAGCCGGTCGTGACCTTGCCGACCCGGAAGATGCTGCCGATCTTAATCATCAGCGCAGCCGTCTCCGCAATAGTTTTTTCATCGTATCCATGCGTCATCATCGCCTTGATAAAGCCGGAATACGGACAGGAATCGCCTGTACCGGCGCAGGGGCGCAGGCCGATACAGTGGTTGCCCACCTGTGCGCCCAGCGTATACAGGAGGGCGTCATCCAAAAAGGGGTCCGAGAAGCACTTGGGGCCCTCCTGCGCGGCAAGCTGCGAGGCTACCGTACCAAGCAGGATGCTCTCGCCGTCCTTGACGCCGATTTCCACAGCCTTAAGGTTGTGGGCGTATTCGTTCATAATGCCGGTGAGAATCTCCTCACGGGAAAGGCCCGTGCGCAGCTCTGTCTCAATAAGAACCACATCTGTCACGCGGGCGCCGAACTGCTTGGCGACGTCGATCATCTCGCTGACGGTAAGCGGCAGTTTCTCCTGAATCACAGCTCTGATATCGCTCATTGGATATCCCTCCTTTTTGCTCCTGTACGGATCACTTGACCACGCGGCCAGTGGCATAATTGGCTTCGATCTCGCGAATTTCGGGCAGGCCCACAATCTCATTGAACTGAGCGAAGGGAATCATTGTGTCAATCAGCGTTTGTGTCGTATCGTCGCGGCGCATCCCCTCCCAGAGATCCACCATGGCTTTGGTGGTCACATAGACGGAGGCGGTCGGATAGATAATCAGGTTATAGCCAAATTCAGAAAGCTGTGCGTTTTTAAACATGGGCGTGCGGCCGCCTTCCACCATATTGGCCAGCGTCAGGACGCCCGGAAGCTCCTCGTTGATACGGCGCATTTCAGCCTCGGATTCAGGCGACTCAACAAAGATAATATCCGCGCCAGCTTCCTTGTAGGCATGCGCGCGCTCCATGGCCGCGTCGATGCCGTGCACGGTGCGCGCGTCGGTGCGGGCCATAATCATGAAGTTGGGATCGATGCGCGCGTCCACAGCGGCGTGAATCTTGCCGACCATCTCCTCCATAGGGATAACCTCGCGGCCGATCATATGGCCGCACTTCTTGGGCATCACCTGATCCTCAAGCTGGATCACAGCCACGCCCGCCTTTTCATACTCGCGAACGGTGCGCATGACATTGACGGCGTTTCCAAATCCGGTGTCCGCGTCCGCGATCACCGGCACGCCGCAGCATTCCACCAGGTTGGCCGCACGGGCGACCATCTCGCTCATCGTCATAAGCCCCACGTCGGGCTTGCCCAGATGGCTGGCTGACTGGCCGTAACCGGTCATGTACACGGCGTCAAAGCCGAGCTTTCCGATGATCTTGCCTGTGAGCATGTCGTGCGCGCCGGGGGCGACCACTGTTTTTTTGCTGGCAAAAAGTTCGCGCATCTTCTTAGGTCCGTTCATATTCCAATCACTCCATTTTTTCATATGTTGGGCGGCCGGCAGACACATCGGGACCGAAATAAACCACATGTCCGCCTGCGACTTTGCCGGACCGCCCGAATTCATCCGGGGCGTTTCATGCCCCGCCGCACTAGGGGCTGTTTGAAAAATCGGAAATACCGTCTTTTTCTACAAACAGCGGTGAATCCAGCGTTAAAAAGCCTCAGAATCCGAAAGGATTCCTGTGTTTTTTGCCTTGTATTCTCCTGCTGTCTGCGAAAAATCCGGCAATTCCCCTATTTTCAAATAAGCCCTAACTTCCCGTATATTCCTTGAGAAAACTGAACGCGGCGTCTGGATAGTATTTGCCGAGCACGCCCATGGCGTACAGAATATAGTCGCGGTCCTGCACAATCTGCGGCTTCTCCTGCGGCAACAGAGAGATACCCGGATCTTCAAAGCAGCGCAGCACCATTTCCTCGGCCGCCTGTTTGTCCGAATGAACAAAGATGCCGCCCACACACAGTACGCGCTCCACGCGGCGCAGATCACGTCCAATGGCAGTACCCGCCATAATCCCCATGACCGGATCGGCCGTATCAGCATAATGGCCCGCATGACGCCGCAGGGCCGTATTGATGGCGCAGGTGGCCATCGCGCGCTCCAGGGATTTTTCCCGCTCGTCGGCCGGGATATAATCGGGGTGGTCCTCCAGATGCTGGGCAAATCGAAGCACCTCGTCGGGCGTGACGCCGTAATCGCCGTCCATAGCCCTGATCACCGCATTGGGACCGACAGCCTCCGGGATGCCGGTCGCCGACACGCGCAGCCCCAGATTCCCCTCCACGGTGCGGTAGGAAAACTGCTTTTCATTGTTGATGATCAGTCCGCGTTCCTCGATGGAGAGCTTCTCAAGCTCCGGCAGGGCGGAGTGGATATCCGTGGTCGCGCCTCCGATATCTACCAGGATCAGCGAGCCGGCACCCTCCTGCTCATAGGTGCCCTTGGCCAGCAGCTCGCTGGCCAGAAGCACCGCACCGGGCGTCGGCACCACAGCCTGATCGGACAGGCCGGCGCGAAATTCCACCAGGCCCCTGGCCCTGGTGATCTGCCTGATAAACTGTTCGTGGATGGCCTCGCGGGCCGGCTTGATATTCAGCTCGTGAATCGTCGGCATGATATTCGGCACGCGTACATAGGCGACGCCCGCTTTGTCAAAAAGCTCTGCCACAGCACGCTGTGCATACTTGTTGCACGCCACGATCACGGTCGCCTTGCCGTGCAGCTCGCAGATCATCTCCGCGTTTTCCAGGGCGCATCCCTCGTCCCCGCCGTCTGTCCCACCGGAAAGCAGGATGATGTCGGGATTAATCTCCATCAGCACTTCCCTGCGGAAGGACAACGGCTCCTCGGCGGAAACCACCTGCATCACCCGCGCGCCGGCTGTCATAGCCACCTCCTTGGCGGCCTTGGCGGTGACGCGCGGCATATATCCGAGAGCGACCATACGCAGCCCCCCGGCGGCGGAACAGGAGCTGTACCGTTTCATCTCCGCAGCAAATTGCACACCCTGGGCTTGGATAGCCGCCTCGGCTCTGCGCGCGCCTTCCATAACGTCGTGCAGCGTGGTGGGCGACTGGCCGCGCCCCAGGAAAGTAAAGCGCCTGTCCTTCAGCGCGAAGGCCGCCGCCTTGGTATAGGTGCTTCCCACATCATAAACAAGGATATTGGCCTGCATTTCAACCACTTCCATCAGGGCTGTTTTCCGTAGATTTTAGAGGTCTCTACATAGACATACCCTTCCATAATACGACGGGCTGTGCGCTCAAAAGCGGCTTTTTCGACATGGCCGTCCTTCACATCCGCCACCACAGGCAGCACGCCGGCAGGATGACCGATGCGGATGCGGGTCTTGTGCTCAATATCAGGGATGACCTGGTTGACGATGGTGCCCGGAATCTTGGCGGCCGCGCCGGTGCAGGCGGTAGCGGTACCCGCGTATGTCTTGTGAAGCACCTGCATGAACATCAGCCTGGCCACGAAATCCACCTCGTCGGCCTTGATCGTGTTTCCGGTCGTAAAGTCCGTGTAATCCGCCGGGGCCGTGACAAAGCAGATCATCGGGAAAGCGGGAGACTTGGTGCGGGCTTCCTCCTCGGTTTTACACTTGCCCATCATCACAGCGCCCTTGGCGCGCAGCTCCTCCAGAAGCTCCAGCAGCGCCTTGTTGCCGTTGATCTCGCTGGGCGTCTCGGTGCCTTTCATCCCAACGTCGCTTGCGCGCACAAAGATGCAGGGATTAGCCACGTCGACCATTGATGCTTCAATAGCGCCTTTGCTCGTCTCAATCACATCCACCACGTTCCCGGTGGGGAGCAGTTTGCCCGTGGCCGCGCCTGCAGTGGAGGCGAAATCCATCAGAATGGGGGCGCTTGTGCCGGGCACGCCGTCGATTTTGCAGTTTCCAGAGACAACGGCCTTCCCGTCGCGCACCTCCACCTCGGCACGCAGGATTTTGCCTGTGTTGGTATTGTGGATGCGCACCATGGTAACGCCCTCCTCGGCGCGGACCATGCTTTCATCGATGGCAAAGGGACCGACGCCGGAGGAAATATTGCCGCAGTTGCCGCTGTAATCAATCACCGTACCGTCGATGCTCACCTGTCCGAAGGTGTAGTCCACGTCGGCGTCGTCACGGGTGGAAGGGCCGATGATAGCCAGCTTGCTCGTCAGCGGGTCCGCACCGGCCAGACCGTCGATCTGGCGGACATCGGGGCTGCCGAAGATGGCGAGGATGGTTTTATCACGCAGGGCCTGGTCCTTGGGAAGATCGTTTTCCTTGATAAAAATGCCTTTACTGGTACCCGCGCGCATGATCACGCAGGGAATCCGCATCTGATCGCTCATATCTGACATTCCTCCATTCATCTGTTTTTCTTTTTTTCTTCAATCGCTTTGGTAATGCAGTCAACGCACGCCTGAGGATCGGAGCCTGGGCCGAAAAACGCGTCCACGCCCAAAAATCCCACACCCTCGGACTGGATTTTGTCCTCGTAATACTTGTGTTCTTCTTCCTTCTCAGCGATACGTCCGCCAGCCCACACGACCATTTTGTCCCGCAGGCCAAGCTCCTTGAGACGCTTCTCCACGCGCGGGAACAGCGTGACGCCCAGCCCCAGCAGGTTGCTGACGCCCACCGCGTCGGCGTTGGCCTCGGCGGCGACCTCCGCCACTGTCTCAGGCAGGTTCATACCGCGCAGGAACACTACATCGTACCCCGCGTCCTGAAACGCTTCGCGGATCACATTGATGCCGTTGACATGCGCGTCCGCTCCAACGGTCGCCAGGACGATCTTCTCCTTGCGCGTCGGCGGCTTTTCAATATGTACCGTGACATGCTCCTTGGTGATGGGACAGCGGGACGCGTCGACGCCAAGAGGCGTATACCCTTCAACATAGCGGGTGATACCGTCCGGATCGCGGTTCGTCTTAACATAGCGTTTGAGGTCCCATCCGCCGGCGCGCGGGGTATCCATCATACCGCTCTTGCCGCCTTCGACAATTAGGTCGATCAGTTCCGTATCGCTCCACTGATGCCAGAATTCCTCCGTAAGGCAGCCGGGCTTCAGGCTGCGGGACGGCAGATGAAGGACGGCCTCCAGAACGGCAAACGCCTCATCCATCATCATGGATTCATACTCGTCGATGACCGGCGATTCGATACCCGGATTATAGGTGCGGCGGAACACGTCCTCGGACGCCCAAACCGCCTGCCCCATGGAGTCGCCGGTTGGGATGCCCACGGACTCGGCAGCCTTGGGACGGTAGAAGTTCGCGCCGCCAAGCTTCGCAGAGATCGCCATGCGGGCAAAATGCGCCTGCTCCGCGATCAGGTTGGCCGGCGGGTTCTGGAATGTCTCGGGAACGACGATCAGGCTCTTGGAGAGCATATTGTGGCGGAAGGCGCGCATAATGGCCAAGTCGCGGTAGAGGTTGTTGCCGCCCACGTTCATCTGGATGCCGCTCAGTTCCCAGGGCAGGCCGCCGTGCGCCGCCAGGCCCTCGGCCAGCAGGCACATCGCGATGGCCATGCCGTCCGTGCCGCCGATGTTGTTGATATGCTTATGTGTGTCAAGCTGCGCGAATATCTTATTTTCGCCGCAGATCTGAATCGCTTTGTAGCCGTTGACAACCTTGGTGCGGAAATCATGGATGCCGCGGCCGCCGAAATGCACATGGATGACGGGCCCGATGTCCGTGCCGTCAAAGCCGGCGATCAGGGCGTTTAAGATGTTGATATGCGCCGTATCGCCGGTGGCGTTGATGCGAACGGGATGCTTGGCGCCGCCGCCCATCTGGATGAATTCGCGCTCGCCCTTCGGCGTGATGCCGCCCTTGCCCCTGGACTGCTCAATCAGCTCGCGCCCCTTGAGCGGGTCGATGTGGCGGGTGGCCTCGGAGTGGACGAACTGGAAGATGGTGTCGTTATACATATCCGCATATTTGTAGATATCACACGATTCCTTCCAAGTTTCCTCAGCCGAGTTGCGCCCCAGAATCGGATTCAGGCACGGGACGCCCGTCTCCAGCGCCTTCTGGCCAAGCTCATAGATGCGGTAGCCGCTGCGGACAACGCCCGCCACCTCGCGCGGATACGGTCCGGGCAGCCCCACGACCTCGCCGTTCTCGTCCAAATCCGGCATCTCCACGCCGAAGCAGTCGGCATAAGCACGGATGGTTTCAATGTCTTCCTTTATGATTTGCTTTGTTTTTTCCTGTGGATCTTTCATATATATCCCCCTTATCGCTTTCGGATGCGGCCGGCGTTTCCCGGCCCCTTCCCATTGTTAAGCAAGCCCAAGTTCGGCGCGGACGCGGGGGATCAGCCCGCCGTATTCCAGCGTCTTTAATACGTTCGCAGCCAACGGTGCAAACTGCTTTACTTCCCCGTTTACCGTTACAGTCCCCTTCTCCAGGTCCGCCTCTATGATATCCCCGGTGTGAAGACTGTCAGCTACATCGGCCGCCCAGACCGGCAGGCCGATATTGATGGAATTGCGGCGGAAAATGCGCGCAAAGCCCTTTGCTATGACCAGCGACACGCCCACCTGCCTGAGCGCGATAGGCGCCTGCTCGCGGGAGGAGCCGCAGCCGAAGTTGCGCCCCGCCACAAGGATGCTGCCCGGCTCAAAGACCGATTTAAAATCCAGACCTGCCAGACCAGCCATGGCGAATTTTCCAAGCTGATCCATCGGCTCGGCCATCGCATAGCCGGGAAGAATCTGGTCGGTATCCACGTCGTCCCCCAAAACGATTACTTTTCCTTTGATGATATCCATAGTCAGCCCTCCGCCTTTGGTACGGTGATCCTGCCGGCGAGCGCGGTTGCCGCCGCCGTTGCAGGAGAGGCCAGATAAATATTGGCCTTCATACTCCCCATGCGTCCAGGGAAGTTCCGGTTTGTGGTGGAAACCACCACGTCGCGCTCGCTTGTAAGCCCCTCGTGCGCGCCAAAACAGGGACCGCAGCCGGGATTGAGCACCGTAGCGCCCGCGTCGCGGATGATTTTACACCAGCCGCGCGCCTCCATCTCCTCCAGGACGTCCCTGGAGGCAGGAACGATCAGCGTATTCACATCAGGATGGACGTGTTTTCCCTCAAAAGCCTTCGCCACCTGCTCCATATCGTTGATACGTCCGTTGGTGCATGAACCCACTACCACCTGGGTAACTTTGACGCCTTCCACCTCCCGGACCGGAACCACATTGGCCGGCGAGAAGGGCTTGGCGATCTGCGGCTCCAGCGCGGACAGATCGACCTCTCGCGTCTCGGCGGTATCGCCTTCCCGCGCGGTTGTACCAAACAGGGTAATCATGCTGCCGATTTCAATTCCCATATTGCAGACAGTCATTCGTTCGGCCACGGAAAATTCCTCGATACCAGGTCCGGTGAACAAAAGCGCCTTGTCCACCAGATAATCCGTGCCAAACACACTGCCCAGGTAAAGGATTAAATCCTTGCCGAATACGTTGGCCGGCCGCTTTCCGTTCAGATAGATCTGAACGACTTCCGGCACCTCCAGATCAAGCCTGCCGGTCGCCATAGCCGCGGCAAGCTCTGTGGAACCGACGCCGATACCGATGGCGCCGTATCCGCCGCAGGTTCCGGTATGGGAATCGGCGATAGCAATCAGCTCGCCGGGCGTCGCGCGGTGCTTTTCATATATCAGCTGATGGATAACGCCCTCGCCGCGCTGGTAAAGATGCACGCCGAATTCCTTGGCAAAATCGTCCATGGCCCAAACGCTGTTGCGGGCCTTTTCCGTCGCAGCCGGATAGATATGATCCACAATGAGAACCACACGATCCGGATCAAACACCTTGCTGACGCCGATTTCACGGAACATCTTAATCGCGATTGGAGCGGTCACATCGTGGGCGGCCACATAGCTGACCTTGCAGGAAAGATCGTCCCCCGCGTGCGCTTCGGCAACGCCGGCAGCCTTCGCCAGATATGTTTCGATGATATTCATAGAGTCTCCATTCACTCCGTTTCATAGGATTTTGCCGGGCTGTGAGCCTATCCCCAAGCCCACTTTGCGCGAGCTTGGAGACAGGCTCTCTCAAACAGGCCGGGACAATCAGGTCATTCTGATTATCCTGGCCTGCCCGTCCCGGTGCGGACCAGACCGGAAGGCCCGCCTGTTCCGGCGCTTCGCCATAGAAAAGCGCGCAAAGGCGGAATTTTCCAACAGGCCCTCGGGCCGCGAAAGGCGGGGGATGCCCGTGGACATCCCCTGCCTTTGCGTTATTTCTTGTACAGTTCGCGCATGATGTCGAGATGCTGGATGGGAAGCTTGCCAAAGCGGATGTTCAGGGCGTTCTCCACAGCATCGGCGGTGGCTGGAATTGTTGGGATCAGCGCCGGTTCGCCGACGCCCTTTGCACCGAAGGGCCCCGTTTTGCTGCTGCCGCTTTCCACAACAATGGGATAAATGGTCGGCGCGTCCATCGCGGTAGCCAGCAGATATTTCGAGAAAACAGGGTTTGTGATACGGCCATCCTTCGTCTCGATCTTCTCCATCAGGGCAAATCCCGTACCCATGACCACGCCGCCCTCAACCTGACCTTCAACGGCCTGCCTGTTCACGGCGGTTCCCACGTCGTGCGCGGAAACAACGTTGAGCACATCCACCAGTCCGGTTTCCACGTCGACCTCCAGGTCCACAATGGTAGCGGCATAGGAATAGACCTCAAACGGCACGCCGAACATATCCTCGGCGTTGAGTCCCGTGGTCCTGGGGTTATACGCCCCGGAGCCGAGCGCCAGCTTGCCAAGGCGTTTCATCTCGCCCATCAGCTCCGGATAAGTCATCTTGACGCTTCTGTCCTCGGAGGAATAGATTTCCCTGTGACGGAAAACAAGTTTATCCTGCGGCACATTGAGATAATTTGAAGCCACCTCGGCCAGTGTATTTTTGGCCATGCGGGCGGCCAGCATGGTGGCGGAACCGGATATAAAGGTCTGACGGCTTGCGGAAGTCGCCCCACCCTCCGGAGTGACCTCGGTGTTTGCAAAGGTCACGTGGATGTCCTCATATTCCAGTCCCAGTTCCTCGGCGGCGATCTGCGCCATGGCGGAGGTGGAACCCTGGCCGATATCGGCGCATCCGACCATCAGGTTGACGCTGTTGTCGGGCAGCACCTCGACAAACGCGCCGGCCGGGTTCGGAAGGCCGGTGTTGCCGATGCCGTAATACATGCAGCCGTAGCCGCGGCCGCGGCGTTTGTTGGGCGCTGTTGGGACGCAGGGCGGCAGAACCTGACTGGCCTTGTCGCGCACCGCCTCAAGACACTGCACAAAGCCGACGTTTTCATCAAGCACCTGGCCGGTGGAGGTAACGCTGCCCGGACGGTGCGCGTTGATAATGCGCAGCTCAATAGGATCCATGTTAAGCGCCTTGGCCAACGCGTTCATCTGTCCTTCGTGGGCTACGGCCACCTGGGGAACGCCAAACCCGCGGAAGGCGCCCGCCATGGGGTTATTTGTGTAATAGAAGGTCGCGTCCACGCGGACGTTCGGCACCTCATAAGGGCCGGCGGCATGGACGACAGCGCGCGTGATAACGGCGGGTCCATAGGAGGCGTAAGCGCCCGTATCGGCCAGCAAGGTCGCCTGAACAGCCAGCACCTTGCCGTCCTTGGTCGCGCCGGTTTTATAGTGCATCTTGAACGGGTGCCGCTTGGAGGAAACCATGGTCGATTCCATGCGTCCGCGGACAATCTTAACAGGGCGCTTGGTATAATAGGAAAGCAGCGCCGCATGGCACTGGACGGAGATATCCAGCTTTCCGCCGAAACCGCCGCCTGTGGTAACCTGGACGGAAGACACGCGGTTTTGAGGAAACGCCAGCATTCCGGCGATTTCTCCGCGGTCATAATGCGGGTTTTGCGTGGAGCTGTAAACGATCATCTGTCCGTTTTCAAAGCTGGCGACGCCGGCGTCAGGCTCAATGAACATATGGGACAGCATGGGCGTCTCATAATCGTTTTCTATGATCACATCGCAGTGTTTGAAGGCTTCGTCCACATCGCCGTGCTCAAGATGCTTTTTCTGATGAACGTTTGTTTCACCGTGCACCTTGGGCGCGTCCTCCTCGGCGGCGCGCTCCATGGTGAGAATCGGCTCGTATTCCTCATACTCCACCTTGATGGCCTCCAAGGCGTCGCGGACAAGCTCCGGCGTTTCGGCGGCCACCACAGCGATGGCGTCGCCATACCGGCGGATTTTGTCATCCACAAGGATCGGCTCGTCCTTGAGGATGATGCCAATCCTGTTCTTGCCGGGGATGTCCTTGCTTGTCAGCACACACACCACGCCTGGAATCTCCAGAGCGGCGGACGGGTCAAAGTTCTTGACAACGCCATGGCAGATGGTGCTGCGGAAAACGCCACCGTAGAGCATGTTCGGCAGCTCCATATCGGCCGCAAACTTGGCGCTGCCCATAATCTTCTCCATGGTGTCCTTTTTGACAACGCTTTTGCCCAGGATGGACCAGTCGTGCTGACCGGCGACGGAGACATCCACAGAGCTTTTTTCCTTGACAGCGACTTCTGTTTTTTTCATTCTCTGACGCCTCCCTTCGCATCGCGGGCCATCTCCACGGCCTTGATGATCTTGCTGTATCCGGTGCAGCGGCAGAGGTTGCCGGACATGGCGCGGCGGATTTCCTCGTCCGTTGCGTCGGGCTTTTTATCAAGCAGCGCCTTGGCCGAAAGGACCATGCCGGGCGTGCAGTAGCCGCACTGCACGGCGCCCGCGTCCACAAACGCCTGCTGGATATAGTTGAGCTGGCCGTTTTCTGAAACGCCTTCCAGTGTCACAATCGTAGAACCGTCCGCCTGTCCGGCCAGCATCAGGCAGGATGTGACGGCCTTGCCGTTGTAAATGATGGTGCAGGCCCCGCATTCGCCCTCGCCGCAGCCCTCCTTGACGCTGGTCATGCCCATATCCTCACGCAAAAAGTCCACCAGGCGCTTGTTGGGGTCGGCGGTGACAGAGACGTCATTACCGTTCAGGTTGAATTGAATCTTGATCTGTTCCATATTGGTTCTTTTCCTCCCTCACGCCAGACCGAACTGACTGATGATCTGATCGAAGCAGCGGCGGGCCGCTCCGCGGACGCCTTCGCGCTTATAGACGACGGAAGGCCGTGTTGGGATCGCCGCCTGGACGGCGTCTGTAAAAGCGGGCAGCGTATCGTCCAGAGATTGCCTGGTGAGCGCGCGGCCCTTCAAAAGTGCTTCCAGCTCAGGGGAACGCATGGGATGCTTGCTTACCGCGCCCAGCACCACACGGCAATCCTCCACCTTGTTGTCAGGGGTGCGTTTTATATAGATGGCAACAGCCAGTACAACGATCGCCAGGCTCTTGCGCTTGCCAATCTTGAAATATCCTACGGCCTCGTCGCCGGAAAGCGCGGGAAACCGGATCTCCGTGAGCAGCTCGTCAGGACGGATAGCGCAGTTGCCGGGACCCTTGTTGAAATCCTCAATCGTCATGACGCGCTCGCCCCCGGCGCTTTTAAGAACCACCTGCGCGCCATAGGTGAGGAAGGTGGTGGGGCTGTCGCCCGCTACGGATGCATTGACAACGTTGCCGCCGACGGTACCGAGATTGCGTATCTGCGGTGAACCGACATGAACGGCCGTCTCCCAAAGAGCCGGCAGATGTTCCTGCACATAGGCGTCGTTTTCCAGATCGTCGAACGTGGTGAGGGCGCCGATTTTCACAAGGCCCTCCTCCTCTTTTATGTAGCGCAGCTCGGACAATTTATCAATTGCGATCACATGCGCGGGCGTCTTATGGCGCTCGTTTAACTCAATGATCACGTCGGTGCCGCCCGCAACCACGGCGCAGCTGGACTGATACTGTTCCAGCATGGCCACGGCCTCGTCCACTGTAGTGGGGGCGTGGTAAGTAAAGGGCTTCATTTGTTTAAACTCCTTTCGTCCTGATAGGCTGTACAGGGCTTATTTACCGCTCCCGCGCACTTTGGCGCCGGTCAAATCCTCCCAGACCTTGACGACGGAGGACATATCCTCGCGGCCCTGCCCCTTAGCGCGGGCCATCTCATAGACCTGGACGGCAGCGGCGGTCATGGGCAGAGGCACACGCTCGTCGCGCGACGCCTCAAGCGCCAGTCCCAAATCCTTATACTGCAAATCCACGGCAAAGCCGCCTGTAAACTGATCGGCCATGATGAATTTCTCCAGCTTGGCGTCAAGCGCATAGCTGCGTCCCGAAGAAACGGAAATGACTTCCTTCATTGTCTCCACGGACAGTCCGCATTTTACGCCCAGAGTCAGCGCCTCGCTTAAAGCGGCCATATTGCATCCAAGCAGAAGATTATTGACCATCTTGATGGCGTCGCCGCCGCCGACCTCGCTCACATGATAGATGTTCTTGCCCAAAACATCCAAAACAGGCTTCACTTTTTCAAAGGTCGCGCCGTCGGCTCCCACCATAATGGTAAGCGTGCCTGCGGCCGCTCCGGACACGCCGCCGGAAACCGGAGCATCGATATATCCGATCCCCTTCTCGGCAGCCTTTTTCGCCATCGCTTTCGTACTGTTGGGCGCAACGGAACTCATATCGATGATGATGGTTCCTGCTTTACAGTTTTCAAATACGCCGCCTTCGGAGCACATCACATTCTCCACAATCTTGGCATTGGGCAAAGAGCAGATGATAACGTCCGCCTTGCCTGCCAGTTCGCCCGCTGTGGCGCAGCCCCTGGCGCCTTTGCTCTCCATCTCCTTGACGGCGGCTTCCACCACATCGAAGGCATATACCTCATATCCAGCGTTTAACAGGTTGCAGGCCATGGGCTTGCCCATCGCGCCAAGTCCCACGAATCCGATCTTCATAAAATCTACACACCTTTACTACATTAATTGTCAGATCGGGCCGTTGGGAATAAAGGCCGCTCTGGGTCTGTCGGCCCATCCCAGACCTCCATTCTCAACGGCCCGCACACCGCGGGTCATTGCCGCTTAGGAAAAGGGGCCTCCGGCCAGCGCATCGAAACGTTCGGTCGGAGGCCCTTTACGGTTCTATTAGTGCATACCGTCCTCGCACTTGGCTTCGGATTTCTGCAAACCGCCAATGCGGCCGGCGCCGTTCACAGTCGCATGAGGACGGCCGCCGTCGGACAGTACAACAGCCATGATAATTTCATCGGCCTTCGGAGCGTCGGGGACGCGGACCTCGAAGGAGCCATAGTGCGTGCGCACAAAAGCGGCGTCCTTGTAATGCAGGGAAATATCGAGCGAGGCGCCGACACCGGCCACCTTCTCATTGGAGGGGATGATGGATTTGCCGCCGCCGATGGCCGCGCGGATGGGCTTGCCGGCCTTTGGATGCAGCATCGCAGAGGAATGCTCCAGCTCGCCGTCTGTGCCGACAAGGCAGCCCTTGCCGTAGGTTTCCACAGCGTCGGCGCCCAGCAGTTCCGCGCCCTTGCGCGCCAGCAGATCGCCGAGATACTCGCCGTATTCGGTCAGCTCGCTTAGATCCTCCTGCCATTTGCCGGCATACGGATTTTTGATGACAGCCGCGACGGAAACAGTCTTGATCGACTTCTTGCCGCCGTTCTCGATGGGCATATCAGCGCCGCCCTCGTAGAACACTTCTTCCAGATTTGTCACGATCTTGCGAATCTTCGGCTCTTTCACAATGAAACACTCCTTCGGTAAAGTTTTATAATTTCAGGATTCTTCCAGTATCCGATTGGGATCAAACACAGCCGTGCGCCCCTGTACAGTAGCGATACAGGCAAGGAGATTCCCTTTGCCGAATTGAAGCTTTGCTTCCTTCATCACCTGGTCAAGGGCCTGCTCCTTTTCCGCCTCGGTCAAGGGGTCTACACCCACCACGACCTGCTGGTCTGCGATGTCGCTGTCGCTGTCAAGCTCCCCCGCCAAAACTGTATGAACGGCCGGCAGGTCGAGACAGGAACGATCCGCCAACAGAGTCGCCAGCGCGTCCGCCTCGGCGCAGCGTGCCGAAAATACCGTCACGCCGCTGGCAATCCCGGTCGTCAGGCTTCGGCCGCCCAAGCCGCTGGTCGCCACGCCGCCCACGCCGCTGCGGTTTGTCAGGCAAACCGTCCTGGAAACTGTTCCCGCCGCCAGATCGTAGACGACGCCCAGCTTTAAATTCTGCCCGTCGGCCAGACGGACGGCGATATCTCCGCCGTTATTGGCGACGGCCTTTTCCGCGCCATGAGCTGCCAGATGGTCGGCCACCGCGTCGGAAACTGATCCGGCCACCGCCGCCATGGGCGTCAAAAGCTGGTCGCCTGTAGCGGCGACCGCCCGGGCCATGACCGCAGGCAGACCGCAGAGCGCATCCGGATCAACGCTTTCAGGATAACTACGCAGTACCTCCAGCACGGGGCGCATTTGTTTGAGACAGCCGTCGATGATTTCAAAGGCGCTGCGGCACAAGTCCGTATCCCCAACCCCGCCCCGCATGGCGGAAACCACCATGGAAACGGGGCCATAATCAAAGAACACATGCCCGGGTGCGAGCACCTCCATGACCTCGTCCTTCATACGGCTTATACGCCCAGCTCCCTGCGCAGCTCCTCCACAGGACGGATGCAGTCCATATGGCCGCCGATCGCCTCATAATCGGCCTTTGTCATGGTGTATTCCACAGGGGCCACTGTGGCCGGCGTAGGCACCCAGGTAAAGCCGTGGTTGACGACCTTGCCCGCATCGACAATAAAGTTGATACCGCCGCCGGGCAGGATATAAGCAGGCGCGCCGCCGATGGTGAGGACCGCCTTGCCCTCGTGAACGGCCTTGGTGATGGCCAGCGGCTTTGTGCACACGCCGCCGCGGGCGCTGCCGCCCGTGCCGCCGGTATACATGACGCTGGCAAGGGACTCCTCGCAGTTGTTCATAATGTCATCGGCCAGGGCGGCGGCCTTCTCTGTCATCGGGATTTCCTTCACATCGCCGTCCGGGAGGACTTCGAACAGGGCGCGGATTTCGCCGGTCGTGTTGACCACCAGGATTTGCATCCCGGCCCTGGCGCGGGTCATATCCACGCTCTTGATTGCGTCGCGCGGCGTTTCGATCGTGGTGCCGCCAATCCCCTCTCCATGCTCGCCGAAATAGCGGCCGCGGGAGGATTTGCGGGCGTTCGGTATTACGCCGGACCACTCCATGCCGACGTCCGCGCCGGCCAGATGCTCAGTGAAAAGCCCGGTGACATGATGGTCGATGACGATGACCTCGTCCACCGCCTCCTTCATCTTCTTAGCGAACAGCCCCACGGTGGCGCTGCCGCAGCCGATGCGCATTTTTGCTTCCTTCACGCCGTTAATGACAGGAGGCTTGCCGGCCTGAACAACGATTTTTGTTTTCTTGTTGACGGAAAGCTCCACTTCCTCGCCATTGGCCAGCTCCACGATGGTACGTGCCACGATGAAGCCGTCCGGCCCGGTGAGCTTATTTGCGCCGCCCACGGCGATCATCTTCGAGCCGTATTCCTCGGTGTTCACCATGCCGACCACCTTCCCGTCACGATAAACGGGATCGCCTTCCTCGCCGATGTAGGTGTTGGTGTCCAGCTTTACGGTGACGCCGGAATAACTCAGAGGCGCCTCGGTCACGGTTGTGACCACCTCCACGCCGTCCCGGACTTCGGAAACGATATGCGGCGCAGGGCGGATGCAGGGATAGTTGGTGCCGGCGCCCACGGCAGTGATGATCGGGCCTTGGAGCCGGGGGTCCGGATATGTAATACCGTCGTTATGTACCACCAGCGCGCGGTTGCGCACCAGCTTGCCGTTTTCATTTGTGTACCGCTTGCAGGCGCCGGTGTGCCCCGCAGGGATGCGGCACTGCACCGAACAAGAGGAACAAACGATCAAGCCGTCCGACACGTCCGACGGTTTGCTGATGGCCCCGAATTTGCAAACGCGGGTGCACACGCCGCATTCACAGCACTTTTCGGCACTGACGACGGCTTTGCGCTCCACCATTTCGATTGCACCCACCGGGCAGTTCTTTGAACAGATGGTGCAGCCCTTACATTTTTCATTTACGATTACCATTGAGCGTCTCCCACTTTCTCATCAGATCGCTTTGGGGCTGTTGTCAGTCCCGCTTCAGATCACTTTCGCAGCGCGTTTGCAAGGAGGCGTATTGCGGCTCTTGGCGGCCTTGATAACGCCGTCGACCATAATGATGCTCAGGCCCGGAATGTCGCCGCATTCGAACGCCTCGACAGCAGTATTCGCCACAGAACCCATCGGAGCGTCCATGAATACCAGGTCAGCCTCGCGGCCCACGGCGATGATACCGGTATTGAGCTTGTTATAAACCTTGGCGGAGTTGCCGGTCGCCATGCACAGGGCAATCTCGCCGGGGATGTCGGAAACGGAAGCGACCTGACAGATGTTGCGCAGGATGCCCAGCGGGATAATGCCGGTGCCGGAAGGCGCGTCGTTTCCGAAAATAATACGGCCGAGCTGGCCCTTCTCTTTGGCGCGGCGGGCAACGTAGTCGGTGACTTTCGGGTTGCCGCACTGAACGATCTCCATCGCGAAATCCGTTTCATCCATGAGCTTATCAACCTCACTGAGCGGAATCGCGGTCGGGCCGCCGTTAATATGGGAAATAACATCCGGCTTTGTGGCCATAACCTGGGCCGCGGTGACGGTGGAGGAACCGGGGATCGAGGTGCCGCCTGTGTGCATCTGCACCTTCATGCCGTTCTTGTGCGCCCACTCTACCATCGGCGCCGCGTCGGCGGGATCCTTCACGCTGCCGAGTCCGATTTCACCGACTGTCCAGACGCCTTCCTTCGCCATCTCCTCGAAGTCCTTTTCTACCAAGCCCTTTTCAAGTATGACGCTGCCGCCATGAACCTTTACGCCGCCGGGCTTGAGCGCCGCGAACGACTTATGCGCCAGGATGGCCAGCGCCTTGGTGCCCGCGGGATCCTTGGGACGGCCGGGCGTATGACACTCGCCGGCGGAAATGATCGTGGTGACGCCGCCGTGCAGCTCGCCTTCGATGAAATTGCTGGCAAACTGACGATGCGCGTAGTCGCCCAGACTGGTATGTACATGTGTATCAAACAACCCTGGCGTAACGGTAGAACCAGCCGCGTCGATAACCTTCTCAGCCTCGATACCGTTCGCGATCTCCGCGCCGCCGATGGCTGCAATTTTGCCGTCGGTGACAACAATTGTGTCGCCCTTTAAAATAGGATTGTCGATATCACCGCTGAGAATGGTACCGATGTTTTTGATGACGATGGAACTCATAGCAAAAACCCCTTTCTGTTTTTATCCGGTCTGTAACTTATTTGTATCCCTTGCGGGGAGATCGGTCATAACGGAATGTGGCGGGCGCCTGTTAAAAAACAGGCGCCCGGCTCGTAACATATGTATGCCGCCGTCCGGGATGCGGCGCTTTCATCAGACGAGTTTGTAATCGCCCTCCTGAATCCAGCCTTTTTTCCGCATAAATTCGGAGATGACAAACGCCAGAATGGCGGGAAGCACGAAACAGATCAAAAGCATTCCAATCCATTCCATAGCGCCGGGCGTGATGGCCGTCATACCTGCATTAATTGCATTCTCGCTCGGCGTCAGCCATCCGGTGACAACGCCGATCGGTCCAACCAGACCGGCGGTACCCATGCCGGAAGAAATCGGAGCGCCGTTCATGGTCAAGCCGAACACACAGGTCGCAATCGGCCCGGTGATCGCGGCTGCAAGCGTCGGAGGCAGCCACAGAATCGGCTTTTTAAGCAGGTTGGGGACCAGCAGCATGGAAGTACCCAAGCCGATCGCAGTCAAACCGCCCAATTTGTTTTCACGATAGGTGCAGACCGCAAAGCCAACCATTTGGGCACAACAGCCAGCGACAGCCGCGCCTCCCGCAAGCCCGACAAGTCCGAGCGCCGCACAGACGGCAGCCGAGCTGATCGGAAGCGTAAGGACAATACCCATGATAACAGACACCAAAATACCCATAATAAACGGCTGCTGATTGGTTGCCCACATAATGATATCGCCCAAAATAACTGCGATTTCGCCAATCGGCGGTGCCAAGAATGTTGCAAGCAGTACGCCCACAACGATGGTGACTGTGGGGGTAACAATCAAGTCAATCGGTGTGCGCTTGGAAACCAGCTTGCCGCAGAAGATGGCCGCCAGGCTGATAACATAGACGGCCAGCGGTCCGCCGCCGCCGCCCAGAGCATTCGCCGCATAACCGACAGTCGCCAAGGAATAGAGCACATACGGGGGACAGCCCATTGCGTAACCAATAGCCAGAGCCATGGCCGCACCCTGAACCGCTGCGGTATATCCGGAGATTTCTAAAAGAAAAGCGCCGACGCTTCCTGGGATAAAACCGCCGATGGTCTTGATGATGGTACCGATCAGCAGCGACGCAAACAAACCATGAGCCATGCCGCCTAATCCCTGAATGGCAATACGATTAAAGGAAAGCTCGATGTTTTGTTCCTTGAAATACTTTTTGATGCCGGTTAGTTCCTGTGCGTTGTTTTCCATTTGCATAGATTTCCTCCTCCTCGATTCGTAAGCTGTGTCTGGCGCGCAATGCATTGGGAATATTTCCCGACCGTTCCCCCGTCGGCCGGTTATCTATACCACACGCCGAAACCGACATATGGTATATTCAACTTTATCATTGATTTTCATCTTAATTATATTATAATAATATCGTATGATTTTTTTGATCATTTTTGTGTTTATTTCAAATTATTGTAGTTAATTATCACAATAAATTAATTGAAACGTAGCAAAATTGCAGCAAATTATTTTTTTAACATTTATATAATACCACATTGGGCATATGATTTCAAATACAATAAAGTTTTGCAAAACGCCTCATTATACATTTTTTATATATTGATATACTCAATAATATCAAAAATATTAAAGCTCTTTTTGTGCAATGACACCAATATTAAAAACTATGGAGGAGTTTTTGTGCGATGACACTAAAACAGCTGGAGTACTTTTTGGAGATCGCGCGACTGGGCAATGTCACCCGTGCCGCCCAAAGCCTGAATATTTCTCAACCGCCGCTCAGCCTTCAGCTCAAATCGCTGGAGGACGAGCTTGGAACTCCCCTTTTCCGGCGTGACAAACGGCATCTGGAGATCACCCCCGCCGGCAAGCTGCTCCAGGAACGCGCCCAGGCGATCCTGGCCCTTCTGGATGAAACCACCGGTGATATCCATGCCCTGTCAACCGAAAAGCAGATCACCCTGCGCATCGCCACCATCGGTTCGGTAAACAACCGCCTGCTTCCCAATCTCATCGCCCGTTTTTCCCGGGATTATTTCTATGTCAATTTTCGTGTTATCGAAGGGAGGACCGAGCATGTCCTGGAGCATGTAACATCCGGTGATGTAGATTTCGGCTTCGTCCGCGAACCCTTTAACACGTCCCATTTTCGTTCGGTCTTGATTCACGATCCGGCCTTAGCGCCAGGTCAGTCCGACCATTTCGTCACCATTGCACAGCCCCAATTTTATGACGCCTATTATGAAGGCGACTCCCGCGACACCATCGAGATTGACGAGCTTAAGGATAAGCCTCTGATTATTCATCAACGTTACCGGGAGATGATCCTTGGAGCCTGCCGCAAGCGCGGCTTCAATCCCTATATCATCTGCGAAAACGACGAAATCCATTCCTCCCTGAGTTGGGCACGGGCGGGAATCGGCATCGCCATTGCGCCGTACACCTCAGCCATCCTCAGCATCGATCCGGGACTAGTGATCCGCCGTCTGACCTTTACAGCCTTCATTCCCTGGGTACGTCTGGTATGGAATCCGTCCTGCCAGCTTTCCAGCGAGGCTCTTGCTTTTATGAATATGATTTGATCAATGCTCTCACTCCGGCCAAGCTTATAAATTTTAGCTGCTTTTGAATAAAGCCGCCCGTGCAGTCAAGAATTCTTTCAACGAACAGTTGGGAGGATTATCCATGAAACGTTTTCATACAACACGGTTCGATTGTGCCGTTTTGCTCGGCATCGTTTTTTCTGTCATGCTCGCCAATCTCTCCGTGTTTGGTCGGGAATGTGCACAGGTACGCGGCGATGTTGTCCGTTTACATATCCTTGCCAATTCCGACAGCGGCTATGATCAAGGTCTCAAGCTGCGCGTGCGCGACCGGATTCTTGCACAGGTCGGGGGGATTTTCAGCGCGCAGCAATCGCAGGCCGACGCCAAAGCGGCAGCGGTTGCCAGTCTGCCGGAAATCGAAGCGGCCGCGCGCGCCGCGCTTATTGAAGCTGGCTGTGAAGCGCCGGTGCGCGCTGAGGTTTGCAGCATGTATTTCACAACGCGGCAGTACGACGATCTGTCCCTGCCGGCAGGCATTTATGACGCCGTGCGCGTGACCATCGGCACGGGCGCCGGACATAATTGGTGGTGCGTCATGTACCCGCCTATCTGTCTGCCGGCGGCCGAGCCTCCTGAATCGGCCGCACTCACTGAAATTGAAGCGTTAAACAGCGAACCTCTTTTCAAACCAAAGCTCGCCGTTGTTGAATTGCTTGAACGTTTTTTTCCATCGAAGTCCATCTCCGAAAGCGCCATATAATCAAAAACCGGCCATCCGGGCATTTTCAGCCCGGATGGCCGATTCCTTTATCCAGTAAATTCCCAACCCACTGATGAGCATTTTATGCGCAACCGCTTCTTTGAAAGCTCGATATGCTTACCCCAACACTCACGCCACTAAACCGGAAGGTGGTTCCAAATGTCCCTCAGCCGGCTTAGGCGGCACCGCCGGGCCTAAACCCGGTTCAGGCTTCGCCGCTTTGGGACCATCGGCGGGACCGGAGGACTTCGCCGCCGGGCCTAAGCCCGGTTCAGGCTTCTCCGCTTTGGGGCCATCGGCGGGACCGGAAGGCTTCGCCGCCGGGCCTAAATCCGGTTTAGGCTTCGCCGCTTTTGGGCCATCTGCGGAACCGGAAGGCTTCGCCGCCGGGCCTAAATCCGGTTTAGGCTTCGCCGCTTTTGGGCCATCTGCGGAACCGGAGGGCTTCGCCGCCGGGCCTAAGTCCAGCTCGGCAGAATCCGCCGCAAATCTGTCGTTCAGTTCATCTGGAACAGCCGCAGAAATGCTGCCATTCGGTCCGCCTGTTGCAGCCACGCCGCTGTAGGCATCCGGGCCTTGATCCGGCAGGTTTTGATTAGATTCCGCCACCGGCAAAAAGGCAGAAACACTATTTAAATGAGGGGGCAGAGGGCGTCTGATAAAAGCGGCGTAAAGAAGCCCTATTATAATAGCTGAAACAATGAATCCACCGATTGCAATATGGCTTTTTTTCACATACATTTTATCATCACCTTTTTCCAAGACCTGATTTACATGTTAGATTTCCGTTGATTGGTAATTAAACTTTCTCCACAATCTGCTTTGTGTCGCGCGCAATCAAAAGCTCCTCATTCGTCGGAATCACCCAGGTCTCCACGCGGCTGTGCGGCGCAGAAATATTCTGCTCACGTCCCTGTGACTCCCTGTTGATGACCTCGTCAATATTTAGCCCCAGAAAAGCCATTCCCGCGCAGACGCGCTTGCGGACATGGTGGTCATTTTCACCGATGCCGCCTGTAAAGACAACGGCGTCGATCCCACCCATCGCGGCGGCATAGCTGCCCACGAATTTTTTGATCTGATACGAAAGCATATCGACCGTCAACTGCGCGCGGGGATCGCCCTTGTCAGCGGCGCGGGTGACATCGCGGTTGTCGCTGGAAATGCCGGACAGGCCGAGCAGACCGGATTTTTTGTTGAGCATATCGCTCATTTCCTTCATGGACAGGCCTTCCTTGTCAGCCAGATAGGTGACAATCGAAGCGTCGATGCTGCCGGAACGCGTCCCCATGATGAAGCCGTCGAGTGGTGTAAAGCCCATGCTCGTGTCGATACAGATCCCATTTTTGATCGCGCACAGAGATCCTCCGTTGCCCAGATGGCAGGTGATAACGCGGCTTCCGGTGCGGCTGATATCGGAAATTTCAAAGAGACGGCCGCTGACATACCGGTGACTCGTCCCGTGGAACCCATAGCGGCGCACATGGTATTTCTCATAATACTCATAGGGAATGCCAAACATATACGCCTTTTCCGGCATCGTCTGATGGAACGCCGTATCGAATACCGCAACCTGCGGCACATGCTCACCAAACACCTTGCGGCAGGCCTCGATCGAAAGGACGGCGGCTGGGTTATGCAGCGGCGCAAGCTCGCACAGGCTCTCGATTTTGCCGAGCACATCGTCGGTGATCAAAACAGATTCTGTAAAATATTCGCCGCCGTGAACGACACGCTGTCCGATTGCGCCGATTTCACCGATGTTTTCCAGCGCGCGTCCCTCTCCCTCGATCAGATGCCGGACCAGCTCGCGCAGCGCCTCCGTATGTGTCGGAAATGCGATTTCGCTGGTGTGCTTGACGCCGTCCGGGCCGGTATGCGAAATTGCGCCATCGATGCCGATGCGTTCACAATTGCCCTTAGCGAGCACCTTTTCGCCGTCCATATCGATCAACTGATACTTTAAGGACGAGCTTCCCGCGTTGATAACCAGTACCTTCATGCATGTAACTCCTTTTCTTTGTTCACGCGCCCGTTTCTCCGTCAAATGGGACAGGCCGTTCTTTTTCTCTTTTTTACAGTGCAAACTTGACAGACTTCTATACAGTTATATATTATTACAATATCACACAAATTACAAGCATGGATTTTATATGGTTTTGTTAAAAAACTATCATTGTTCCACGCTATGGAAAGGTCCGATTGTATGGAAAAAATGGTGGCTGCGGGCATTGTCGCTGAATACAATCCCTTCCACAATGGGCACGCCTATCAGATCGAAACGACCCGTGCAGCCGGCGCGACGCATATTGTAGCCGTACTCAGCGGCAACTTTGTTCAACGCGGGGGTCCTGCGTGCGCGCCCAAATCTGTCCGCGCCAATGCGGCGATCGCCTGCGGCGCGGACCTTGTGCTCGAACTGCCCTTGCCCTACGCGATGGCTACGGCCGAACGGTTCGCCGCCGGCGCTGTGGGCCTGCTCGGCGCGCTTGGCTGCGTGGATGTCATCTCCTTTGGAAGCGAATGCGGCGATCTCGCATTGTTGGCCAAAGCAGCCGAAGCAATCTGCTCCCCCTACTGCAGCGATTATACGAAAAACCTGCTCGAGAGCGGCGTCACCTACGCGCGCGCCCGACAGAAGGCGGTGGAACAACTTTACGGGCAGCAGATCGCCGAGGTTTTGTCCTCCCCAAACAACACGCTGGCTGTGGAGTACCTGCGCCAGATCGCCCTGCAAAAACTGCGCATCGCGCCGTTCACAGTGACGCGCGGCGGCGCGCGCCACGACAGCGGCAAAGCGGATGGAAAAACGGCCTCCGCCGCACTGCTGCGCAATCTGCTCGATCTGGAGGGCATTGAATCGATCGCTCCGTATGTCCCTGCGCCCGCCCTGCAAATCTACCGGGCCGCGGCGGCCGCCGGACGGATGCCGTTTGATTCGCACAGCCTCAATACCGCTGTGCTCGCCCACCTGCGCATGATGGAAAAGGACGCTTTTTCCCGCCTGCCGGACATTTCGAGCGAAGGGCTTGACAACCGCCTCCATGATGCTGTGCGCTCGTCCGTCTCGCTCGACGATCTTCTCGCGCGAACCAAAACAAAACGCTATACGCTCGCGCGCATAAGGCGGCTTGTCTGGCACGCGTTTCTGGGCACGGACGCGGCGCTCATGCGTTTGCCGCCGCCGTATATCCGCGTGCTCGCCTTTAACCGCCGCGGCATGGAGCTGCTTTCCGCCGCCGATCAAACGGCCAGTCTTCCAATCTCGCATTCGCTCGCAAAGCTGGAGGCGCACGACGACGTCTGCGCACGCTTTGCACAGCTCGAAGCGCGCGCGGCAGATCTCTATGCGCTCGGGCTGCCCGGCGTGCTGCCGTGCGGCTCTGATTACACACAGAAAATATCTGTGCACGGATAACCGCTTGCAGGACGAATATATCCGTGGTATACTGATCATATGGTAGATATTGCCTGTACAGGCCCTTACGGATGAATTTGGAGGTGCTTTTATGCCAATGGATCCGATCACAATTCGTTCAAGCAGCAACAGCAATCTGGAGATCAACGCAATTCCCGGCCATTTTGTAACCAGCCATTCACACATCAACTATTATATCGATATCACTGCGATGAAGCACGATTTCACCATGGCGCGTGAAGCCGCGGAAACGCTGGCTGGACGTTTTTCGTATGAAAAGCCCGTCGATACGATCATCTGTATGGATGGGACCGAGGTCATCGGCGCATTCTTGGCCCAGGCGCTCGCAAAAAGCAGCGCCTACACTGTGAACAGCCAGAAAAATATCTATGTCGTGCCGCCTGAATTCAGCACAAATGGACAGATTATTTTCCGCGACAATCTGGAGCCGATGATTGCCGGTCACCATGTCCTGCTGCTGCTTGCTTCCGTCACAACCGGCAAAACGATCCACCGCGCGCTCGAATGCATCGCCTACTATAAGGGTTACACCGAAGGGATCGCGGCCATATTCAGCGCGTGTGACGAGATCGAGGGCCATACGATTCACCATCTGTTCTCCTGTGCCAACATCCCCGATTATACGACCTGCTCGTTCCGCGACTGCAAGATGTGTCACGACGGCGTCCCCATCGATGCGCTTGCAAACAGCTTTGGATTTTCGACTCTCCGATAAACACGGCTGTTCCTAAGCAAAAAGGCTCCCGCCCTTGGGCGGGAGCCTTTTTGCCGCTGCACGGCGGACGTTCCAGAGGTCTGTTTGAAAATAGAGGAATTACCGAATTTTCAAACACCCCCTGGTTTCCAAGCAGCCTCAACCGCCCGCTTCGAAGCTGCGGCGTGTATATGCATACTTTGCAACTAAAAATGAAACAGCCAACGCCGCAAATCCCGCTGCCCAGAGGGCCGGTCCGGCGCTGCGAGGCAATCGCCACGAATCGCCGCTTTTGGCGATCCCACGGCCGAAAAGCGTCGCACCGAGAAATAAAGCGCAGAACAGCGCCAGAAACCACTTCTGCGCGCGTATTGCGCCAAGCGTATACAAAAGCGCCAGCATCACGGCCGCCAGCAATGCCCCCGCAAAAAAACCGACAGCCATGCCGGCGTCTGTCCCAAGCCGGTTCAAGGCACGCGGCAGCAGCGGTGCGGCGGCTCCGTTGACAAGCCGCATGATCGCACACAAAGCCAACAGGGACGCGCCGGTGAACAGATAGCGCGCGCAGACAGCCTGCGCGCGCGTTACCGGCAGCATGCAGACAGCGGCGCTCACCGCGCCGTCGTCCGCAGCCGCGGTGCAGGAAATCACCCAAGCGCCCATCAAAAAACCGATGACCACCAGAACGTCTGACATTGAAAAGAGCGCCGTCTCAATCAGGACTGCCGCCGCGCTTACAGGCGCAGCGCAAAGGCTGCGCAGGTCGAGCGCCAGCAGCCGTGCGATATTCCGCATCTGAATCCCTCCTGCCAAGCTGTAAAACTCTCCCGCTTTTCAGAATTCCCCGCTATGCCATAATCTCCTTTCGGCTGTAAAGCGCCTGTGCTGCAAAATAGGAGATCAGCAGCAAGCCGGCCCCCGCCGCAGCGGGCGCTCCAGTGAGCGTCACACCGGATGCGTGCGTGTTCAGCAGCTCGCCGGCGATACCGGAGAGCGCGAAGGCCACTACATACATCAGCAGAATTGCGTATCGCGCCTTTAACGCGCCAAAGTACAGGATCAGCGGTTGCGTAACGGAGACGAACACCGCGCCCATCAAAAACAGCAGCGAAACTGATTGCATTGCGTCTGTTTTGGACAGCGCTGCACCGATCAGGCAGATTGCCGCGAGCGCCAGCAGGTCATATAAATAGCAGGCGCGCACGATTTGGCGCCGCGTGAGCGGCAGCGCGTGCAGCAGATAAGCGCCGTGGCTTTGGTCGTCATATGCCGGTACCATGTAGATCAGCAGATATAGAAATACGACAAATACTGCCGAAATACCCGACGTATATCCGATCACGCAGACGAGCGCAGCCACAATCAGAATCATTTCCGTCCCACAATTGAACAGCTTTAAAAGGTTCATTCTGATAACCGCCAGAATATCAGACATGATGCGCAGCCCCTTTCCCTCGTGTATACGCCATAAACAAATCCTCAATGGTTGGTTTTTCATAAACGGCTTCATTACCGAACAGAGCGAATGCTACGGCTTCATCCTCACATAAGCCCCGAAAACCAAAATCTGATTCCTCAACGCCGCGCAAAAGTGCGCGCGCCTGCTGCGTCAACAGCTCACGGCGTCCCTTGACCATGCGCCGCGTATCGATCAAACGATCCTTTTCCCCCTCCAGCAGCAGTTCGCCGCCATGCAAAAAAATCAGATAGTCGGCAATCTTATCAAGATCGGAAGTGATATGCGTTGAAAAGAACACGCTTACCCCCTCCTGTTCCATCTCCTCCGCAAGCAGATCCAGCACCTCCTGCCGCACCAAAGGGTCGAGGTTGGCCGTCGGTTCGTCCATTAACAGCAGTTTTGGCCGGCGGCACAGCGCAACAGCCAGCGCAAACTGCTTCTGCTTACCCTTGGACAGAGATTTAAACTTTTGCTCCGGCTTCAATCCGAACCGCTCCATGTACCGCATAAGCGCCGTATCGTCCCACTGGGGATAAAACGGCCGCATCATCGAAGCAAGCGCCCGCAGGCGCGCGTTTGCCAGAAATCCCGTTTCCTCTCCGACATAACCGATTTCGCGCCGAACCGCCTCGCCGTCAGCGCGCGCATCCAGCCCGAATACTCTGACTGTCCCCTTATCAGGACGCAGCATATCCATCAGCAGCTTGATCGTGGTTGTTTTTCCAGCCCCGTTTTCCCCAACAAAGCCGGTGATATATCCCTCCCGTACACAAAGCGATGGCAGGGAAAGCTGAAAACCGCTTTTATGGAAACGTTTTTCCAGGCCTGCTATTTCTATTACATTGCCGTTCATGGCTGTTCCTCCTCATAAAGCGTTTTCGTGATCTCCCAAAGCTCCTGCGCTGTTAAACCAATCGCACGCGCCGCATCGACAGCTTCGCTTAATCGCTGCTCGATCTGACTTAATGCAACCTCGCGCAGACGGTCGCGGCTGGCCAGGGAAACAAATGTCCCCTTGCCCGGCGTCGTCGAAAGAAATCCCTGCGCCTCCAGATCGTCATATGCGCGTTTGGTCGTAATCACACTGACTTTCAGCTCCCGTGCCAAATGCCGGATAGAGGGCATCGGCGCTCCCTGACCGAGCCGGCCGGCAAGGATTTCGTTTTTGATCTGTTCCTCGATCTGCTCATACAGCGGACGCGGCGAGGAGTTTGAAATGATAATATCCAGATGATCGCCCCCTCCGTTATTATCTGTATATTTATTATATATACAGATAATATCATTGTCAAGCGGCTTTTATTAGAAAATTATGTTTATTTGCCCGGCAGCCAATTACCCTAAAAACTCCATAGAGCGTGTTGGCATAAGTTGAAATTGACGCATTTTGAGCAGAATTTTTGTCCTGCCAGGCAAACATTCGTTACAATCCCTGGTGAATGCAGAAATCATTAACGACGTAAGGCGGAAATTTTTCCAAAAGGTAGTGGTTTCACACTCGTGTCGAAATGTTCTAAGCTGTAGGCGCACCGCGTATAAAATTTTACAGTTTTTTTCATACTTTTGCGCAACAAAAAAAGAAGCACAGGCCCGCCTGTGCTTCTTCACAAATCCATTCTGTCTTTATAAATCCATGCTTCGCGACGCGTGCTCCGGCAGCGGCGTGCTGTTGACAATATTGTCAAGCAGGGCGCTTTGTTCCTCATAATTACCGACACTCTGCGCGTCATGATTGACGGTGGGGGAATCGGCACGGCGCAAAAGCAGATACATACGCGGCAGCCCCTCCAGCCCCAAAGCGTTTACAAACGGCTTCCCCGCCAAGGCATAACGGTCCTGCCCGATCACAGCGGGATCGCCCGGATAGCGCACGGATAAATCCTCAAAAAGCGCCTCTCCGCCAATCTGAGAATAGACGTAATCGTCCACTATAAACAGATCCGATTTCCCATCGCGGATCGTTGTCAGCAGCGCTGTCAACGGCGATTTTCCGGTCAGATCTCCGGCTGCGGGGAATTCGTAAACGTCGAGCGAAATCACGCTTTCGCTTTCCTCCTGATATCCGGACAACTGCGATTTCAGCGCCTCGCGCTGCTCAACGGATACATATCCGCGCACAGCGACCACGACCGTATTGACGCCGTCGTCCCGCCCTTCGGAAAAATAATACGCGAGCGCCAGCACGACCGCCACGACCAACGCAACGACGAAAATGCCCATGCGCCGTTTATGCACAATGCGGGCGTCACGGTTCTTGCTGCTGTCGATGGCCGATCGCCTCCTTTCGCAGAACCCTCCTGATTATCTTGCTTGACTGCCGGGCAATTTATTCGCGGACGGGCTTCATCGTCGGGAACAAAAGCACATCGCGGATCGACGCGCTGTTTGTCAGCAGCATCACGAGACGGTCAACGCCGATACCGAGTCCGCCGGTCGGCGGCATACCGTACTCGAGCGCCGTCAGAAAGTCCTCGTCGATATCGTTGGCCTCATCGTCGCCCGCAGCCTTGAGCGCGGCCTGATGCTCAAAGCGGCCGCGCTGATCGATTGGGTCGTTCAGTTCGCTGAACGCGTTCGCGTGCTCACGCCCAAGGATAAACAATTCGAACCGCTCCGTATACTCCGGCTCCTCCGGCTTACGTTTGGACAGCGGCGAGATATCGACTGGATGATCGGTGATAAAAACAGGCTGGATCAGATGCTTCTCACAATACTCCTCAAAGAACAGGCTGAGAATATCGCCCTTTCCATGGCGCTGTTCATATTCAATGTGATGTTCCTTTGCAATGGCACGCGCCTGTTCCAGCGTCTCAATCTGTGCGAAGTCAACGCCGCTGTATTTTTTAACCGCCTCACGCATCGAAAGACGCTCAAACGGTTTATCCAAGTCAATTTCCACATCGCCGTACACAATTTTGCCCGTACCGAGCACCGCATGGGCACAGTGACGCACCAAACCCTCTGTAATATCCATCATGCCGTGGTAATCGGTGTACGCCTCATACAGCTCAAGCAGCGTAAATTCAGGATTGTGGCGCGTATCAATGCCCTCGTTGCGGAAAACGCGGCCGATTTCATATACCTTATCAAAGCCGCCGACAATCAGCCGCTTGAGGTGCAGCTCCAGCGCAATGCGCATATACATATCGATATCAAGCGCGTTGTGATGCGTGATAAACGGGCGGGCCGCCGCGCCTCCGGCAATCGCATGCAGCACCGGCGTTTCCACCTCGATGTAGCCTTTTGCTTCTAGAAAGCTGCGGATCGCCGTGATGATCTTTGATCTTTTTACAAACGTATCCTTAACCTCAGGATTCACGATCAAATCGACATACCGTTGTCTATAGCGCAATTCCGTATCCTTTAAGCCATGCCATTTCTCCGGCAGAGGCAGCAGTGATTTTGACAGCAATGTGATTTCATGCGCCTTAATGGAAATCTCGCCCTTCTGGGTACGGAATACTTCGCCGCGGATACCGACAATATCGCCGATATCCCATTTTTTAAAATCAGCATATGGTTCGTCGCCGATTTCATCGCGCCGGACATAGCTCTGGATACGACCGGATGCGTCGCGCACATCGATAAACGACGCCTTGCCCATAATGCGCCGGCTCATCATGCGCCCCGCGATCGACACTTCCCTGCCCTCATAATCGTCAAATGCATCGACAATTGGCTGTGCATATGCCGTGCGCGTATAAGAGGTTGTCAGAAACGGGTCCTTCCCCTCGTTTTTCAGTGCTTCAAGCTTGTCACGGCGGATTTGGAGCACTTCGGACAGCTTCTGCTGTTCCTCCTCTGCGGTCAGCTCTGCCCCGGTCTGATTTTGATTTTCCTGCATGATCTAACACATCCTTCTTGTTGCCGGGCGGCGCCGCGCCCAATCTGTCCCTATGAACCATGTCCGCGAAGCGGCATGGTATAATCGGCCATCAGGGCGGAAGCGGGCCGCGCCCGCGTATCGCCCCGGCCATGAGGTGTATAATAACCGCTTTGCGGTTATTATACCAAAAAAAACGCACCCTGCATAGTCCCTGTGCTCCCATCTGTCCATATCCCGGACGACGGCGCAAGCCATTGCCTCCATGGTATAGAAAAAAAGGGGGAACGCCCCCCTTTTCCAAATCCCAATGTATCGGAAGCTTCAGCAGTTTTTAAAGGCCGATCTCAAGAATCTTCAGCTTCAACACCGCGGCGGGGGCATGAATCTCTACAACATCGCCCACCTTATGCCCGATCAGGCCCTTACCGACAGGCGACTCGTCGGAAATAGACTCCAGATCATTATGCGATTCCACCGAGCTGGCAATCGTATACACCATTTCTTCATCATAGTCCATATCCAAGATTTTGACACGACTGCCAACGGAAACAACATCCGTCGAGATTTGGTCGCGTTCAATGATCTTGACATGCTTGAGCTGGTCTTCCAGCTTCTTGATACGCGCTTCAACAACGGCCTGCTCATTTTTGGCCTCGTCGTATTCGCTGTTTTCCGAGAGATCCCCGAAGCCGCGTGCGACGCGGATCTTCTCCGAAATCTCGCCGCGCGTTACGCTTTTAAGCTCGTTAAGCTCCTTTTTCAGCGCGTCGTAGCCTTCCTGCGTCATTAAAAGTTGTGTTGCCATTCCCACATTCCCCTTTTCAGACCATCCACTTTTAGGGCCTGCTCATTTTCATTCCATGCCGCCTTGCGGCAGAAGCCGCCCGCAAGGCCGGCAAATAAGAATGATTCACGAAACAGGCGCCGATTATACACTGACGGGCGCGTCTTTTCCGCGCCCGTCCCCTGCAATGACTAGTATTATAGTCAAAAGGTTTAATAATGTCAAGTGGATAAACTATAAATTTATCATATCTCACCAGCGGCCGCCCGTCCGCTTTTAAAGCATCATATGCAGTACCGGCGCCAACTATTCCGCATCCATAAACAGGCGCGGCAAATTTGCCGCGCCTGTCGTCCGCCTGGAGTCTTAGGGCTGTCAGCCTGCCTGCGAAGATGTGTCCGTCTCGCTGGATATATTCTGTGCGGCGCTCTGCTCTGAAGAAGCGTCCTCAGAGCTTTCCTCAGAGGAGGCTTCTTCTTCAGGGCTGCTTTCCTCCTCCGGTATCTCGTCGCTTTCCTCCGCGCTGGAGACGCTTTCCGGCCTGCTGTCATCCAATATATCCTCATCCGTGATTACAACCGTCGCATTCATCGCATTCATCGAAACCTGGACGGCTTCGACCGCTTTTTTCAGCTGCGTATCGAACGCGGGATCACTACCCTTCTGTCCTTCTTCGGATAAGCGCACCTCAAAATCAGGCTGCACACCCTCGCCGTCAAAGCTTGGGCTATAGGGCGGATTATAGCGCGCAGTTGTAATCTCAATCGCGCTTCCGTCTGTCAGAGGAAATATCTCCTGCATGGTTCCCTTGCCGGCTGTTTTAACGCCGATGATCTGTCCCTTGTTATAATCGCGGATCGCAACAGCAAACAGCTCCGCTTCACCGGATGTTTTTTCATCAACAAGCACAGCCATCGGCAGATCGACAGATCGCTCGTCCGAGGAGGCAAGCAGTGTTGTTTCGCCGTTTTTATCGGTGGATGATACCAGCGGGCCGCTCGGCAAAAGCTTGTCCAGCACCTGCGTCACGGAATAAAGCGTCCCCGTGTCGACACCTCGCACATCGAAAATAAACGCCAGCGCTCCATCACCGATCATCTGGTCGACCTGCTTTGTAAACTGCTCGGGCGTAACGTCATTGAACTCCTTGATTACAACAAGCGCAATCGCTCCGTCAAGCATTGTGCTGTTGACAGACGGCGTTTCGACAAAACGCCGGGTCAAATCACTGATCAGCGTCTCCTCAACGCCGCGCCGAACCAAAAGGTTCATCTTTGTACCGGCTTCGCCATACAGCATCGCGGCTGCCTCCCGGTAATTATCGGCCGTTACATCCGTATCATCGATGCGTGTGATCAAGTCCCCCGCCTGAATACCAGCTGCCTGCGCGGGCGAATCGGGATAGACCTCATCGACCATTATATAACCGTCGTCATTCATGTGGGTCGCTATACCGATCTGGACATACTGGTTGCTGTAATCCTGCTTCTGACGGGCATAGGCGGCGGCGTCATAATAACGCGCATAGATATCGCCGCTACCCTCCAGATAGCCGGCAGCCAAAGCGTCGCGCAAGGCGCTTTCCGTGATGGTCCCGATATAATTCTGACGCACATAATCGTCCACCTCAGCGAGCTTATCATACATCTTCTCACGCTCGACAAGGTTATGTGTCTTGTCGTTGAAGTTTCGTTCGGCCATAATCCAAGTGATAGAAAAGGTCGCCGCCGCGATGATCGCCATAAAGGCCACGGCCGCTCCAAACGATATTTTTTTGCTCATGCCATGTCTCCTTTCATCTGAAAGAGGGCCGCAACGAACCGAGCCGGCGCGGCTGTCCGCAGCCGGCCAAACGAAAGGCGGGGCCGCGGCCCCGCCCATTCGCAGAATGGCCCGGCAACAAGGCCGATCAGCCTGTAAAGCTGTCCGGATTGATCGCTTGACCGTCCTTGCGGATTTCAAAATGGATATGCGGCCCGGTCGACCATCCTGTAGAACCAACCTCGCCGATCTTTTCGCCCTGAGCCACCGTCTGTCCAACTGTCACACTGAGCGCGCTCATATGGGCATACAGCGTCTGGATACCGCCGCCGTGGTCAATAATGACATATTTTCCATAGCCATAGCCCGGCGTAACGGCGGTATTGGCCACCTTAACCGTCCCGGCGTTCGCCGCCAAAACCGGAGAGCCGTAAGCGCCGCCGCCGGAAATATCAATTCCCGTATGGAAATCGCTGCCGCCGAAGCGGGGGCCGTATTCACAGGTACGCTGGAACAACGTCGCAGACGGCCATTGCATACCGCCGCCAATATACTTTGTCTGCTTGGAGGTTTCGTTGATTTTTGCAATCAATGCGGAGATTTCAGCCTGCACCTGCTTCATCTCAGCGTCCTTTTGCGCTTTGTTAGCAAGATACTCCTGCTCCATCGCCGCCATGTCCTGAATGCGCGCGTTGGCCGTCGCCATCTGGGCGTCAAGCTCGACTCTCTTTTCTTCCTGCACCTTCTTGTCTGCTTCAATACCGGCCTTATCCGCTTCAATATCGGCTTTGATCTCTCCAAGCTCCTTGAGCTGTGCGTCAAGCTCTGCAAGCAGATCCTGGTCGTGCTGGGCGACGCGTGTTACAACCTCTGTTCGCGTAAGCATCTGAGAAAAATCGTCCGCGCCAAGCACAAGCCCGAGCGTGCTTGCCTGCGGCTGCATGCACATCGCGCGGAACCGCTCCTGAAACAGCGCATAATTTTCATCGATGTCCTTTTGCTTGGCCTTCATCTCCGTTTCCTTTTCGGCGATGCGTTCCTCGAGCACGGCAATGCGCTCGTCAAGCGTGTCGATCTGAGCGATCGTCGTATTGATCTGTCCGTCGATCTGCTGCTTGATCGCCACCTGCCTCTGCTTTTCGTCCTGAACACTGTTGATCTGCGACTGAATCGCGTTGTTTTGCTCCTGAAGTTGTTTGTACCGGTCATTCAGCTCGTCAAGCATGTCCTGAAGCTCATCCGACTCCTCGTCCCCGCCGTCGGAATCAATCAGCTCGCTGTCGTACTCCTCGCCGTCGTCGGCGCGCACCAAAACCGAAATCGTTGGCGCGACCAACATAGCGGCCATTAAAATAGCCATCGCCCATGCGAAAATCCGTTTCCCTCTGGAATTCAACGCAAAACCTCCCCCGCAGTCACAGATGATCCAACCCAAATGATACCAATATCTCCGATTTTCATGCAGCCCTATACCTTCAGGTACCTATTTACAAAGAACATGCTCCCGAACACGCCAATACCGATGCCGCCGCCCGCGAACCACGCGAACATTTTCAAAGCGACATCCTCAAACGCAAGCGTGCTGTCGAGCGCGCTGCGGATCAGCGTCGCGGGGCTGTCCGCAATCGTCTGGAGCACGTAGTCGTAGCCGATCCATAAAAGACCGAATGCAATCAGCGCCGACAAAAGCCCGAGCAAAAAGCCTTCTACAAAAAAGGGCAGGCGGATAAATGAATCCGTCGCTCCGACGTATTTCATAATATTGATTTCCTTGCGGCGGTTAAAAACCGTCACCTTGATCGTATTTGCGATGATCACAAGCGACACAACAATCAGAATCGCCACAATAAACAGCCCGCTTATCGATACGGCGCGTTTGATGCTTGTGAACGCCTCCGCCACGGAATCAGGAGCAAGGATTTTATCGATGCCTTCGATCTCCTCAATCTGCATGACGGTACCTGTTAAAAGCGACAGATCCCTAATATTGACGCGGTAGGAATTGAACAAGGGGTTCTGGTCGCCTTCAAGCCCGGATATCAGGGAGGCCAGCTCCTCGGACTGCGCCTTCTGCTCCTCAAGCAGCTCGTCCTTTGAGACATATGTCTTGTTATAAATATTGTCGATCATATCAAGCTGCACGCCGATATCCTCGATCTGCGCATCATCGAGGTCGTCACTGAGGATTATATCGACCTCGTTCTGCTGTTCCGCGTATCCGACGATTTGATTGACGTTCATTGAAAACAAAAGCGAGCTTCCGATCAGAAGCATACACGCCACCAGCGTGCCGATCGACGCGAACGACATCAATCTGTTTGCATAGACGCTTTTCGCGCCTTCCTTGATGAGGTACCCGAAACTGCTTCCCCTCATTCGACGTAGTACCCCCTGTTCCTGTCGTCCGAAATGACGGTCCCCTCGTCGATCGTGATAACGCGGTGGTCAAATTCGTTGACAAGCGTGTGCTCATGCGTCACCATGACGATGGTTGTGCCGCACTTATTGATCTCGCTGAGCAAATCGACAATCTCGAAGGAAAGGTCCGGATCGATGTTGCCGGTCGGCTCGTCCGCGATGATCAGCGGCGGATTGTTGACAAGCGCGCGCGCAAGCGCGACGCGCTGCTGCTCGCCGCCGGAAAGATGCTCCGGCAGGCTCTTGGCCTTGTGGGAAAGGCCAACGAGTCCCAATATGTAAGGAACGCGGCTGCGGATCTCCTTGCCGGAGACGTTTGTCACCCGCAGCGCGAAGGCAACGTTGTCATAAACATTCATATTCGGAATCAGCCGGAAATCCTGAAACACAACGCCGAGCGTCCTGCGGTAATACGGCACCTTGCGCCGCTTCATGCGCACAAGATTCTGACCGTTGACGTACACCTCGCCGGACGACGGCTTTTCCTCGCGCATCATCAGCTTGATAAACGTACTTTTCCCCGCGCCCGACGGGCCGACAACGAATACAAACTCCCCTCTGTCAACGCTCAGACTGAAATTGTTGAGCGCATGCGTCCCCGTGTTTTTATACACCTTGGAGACATTGACAAACTCGATCACTGGTACACCGCCTTTGAAAAAGCCTGTTTCGGGGCAGGCTCTGTTTGTGCGCGCCCGATCAATATTTAACCGGATTCGCCGTCAGGTATTTTTTGACCATCAGCGCGACCTTGAAAATAATCGCATGATCAAATTCACGCAGATCCAGCCCGGTCAGCTTTTTGATCTTCTCCAGGCGGTAGACGAGCGTATTTCTGTGGACAAACAGCTTTCGTGATGTCTCGGATACGTTCAAGTTGTTTTCAAAAAACTTCTGGATCGTAAACAGCGTCTCATGGTCAAGGCTCTCGATCGAGCCTTTGCGGAACACTTCGCGCAGGAACATGTCGCACAGCGTCGTCGGAAGCTGATAAATCAGACGCGCGATCCCCAGGTTGTCGTAGCTGACAATCGCCTTTTCCGTGTCGAACACCTTGCCGACCTCCAGGGCGATCTGCGCCTCCTTGAAGCTGTGCGCCAGATCCTTCACACCGACAACCGATGTGCCGATGCCAACGACAACCTTTGTATAGAACTCGCTGCCGAGCGTGTCGACAATTGAGCGCGCCAGCTTTTCAAGATCCTTGCTCTCAATGCCCGGCTTTGTCTCCTTGACGAGCACGATGTCGCTTTCCGAGATGTTAAAGACAAAGTCCTTCTGTTTATCCGGAAACAGGTTCTGAATAACGTCAAAAGCGGAGATATCGTTTGACGCCACAATGCGGATCAGCAGCACAACACGCGTCGCATCCGTGTTGAAATGCAGCTCGCGCGCCTTGACATAGATATCCCCCGGCAGAATATTGTCGAGGATGACGTTCTTAATGAAATTGTTGCGGTCATATTTTTCGTCGTAATACTGCTTGATCGACGAAAGCGAGATCGCAAGCAGGTTGCAGTACTTGGCGGCAGGTTCGTCAACGCCTTCGACAAATACGGCAAACTCCGGTTTCATTTTGCTGCCAAACGGCTTATACGTATAGCCGTCGCGGACAAATACCTCGTTCGCGTCGCCGGCGTCAAGCGTAAAAAAGTCGCTAGTCTCGCCGATTTTGGTCAGATCGCTGCAAGAAATGATCGTTGCGCTGTCGTCCACAACGCCGATCACACGGTCGATACAATCGCGCATCTGGTGAACGATCCCCTGAAAAAGCCTGTTTGACACTTCAATCCCCTCTTTACTTGTAATTCGGTGGTCTTGCCAAACGAAAAAGCGGGTTCTTCCCTGCTGGCAGCGCACAGATTCCACGCTGCAAATGTCCTTCGGAACCGGTGGAATTGTGTGGATTTTGAATGATTACAAGCCATCACGAATATTTTACAACAAATTTGTATATTTTGCAACACAAATTCTTTTACTTGTTGTGGAAAAATGATTATTTTTTTCCACAGCGATTTCAATGCGGGGCGCCAAACTGGCTTTTGGCCTATCATACTACAATTTGAGAAAAAAATTGTGACCAAACTTTGTCGCTTTTTTGAACAGCTTGTCCCCCCGTACGATCACGCATCGACCAAAGCGATCCGCGCCGCCTCCGCCGCGCTCAGTTCGCGGCACTCTCCCGGTCCGAGCGCAATATCGAGCGAAAGCCCTCCGATCCGGTCACGCCGCAGCGCCAGCACATGCGCGCCGCATGCTGCAAACATGCGCTTGATTTGATGATACATCCCCTGCCGGATTACGACGCGCGCTGTATCCGGCGTATCCAGCACGCACAGCTCGGCCGGCATACATACAGCGCCGTCGAGCTGCACGCCGGCGGCAAACGCCTCAATCATCTGCTGCGTGACCGGCGCGTCCAGCCACGCGGTATAGGTTTTCGGCACATGGCTTTTCGGCGCAAGGATGCGGTGTGCGAACGCTCCGTCATCCGTAATCAGTACAAACCCTTCCGTATCCTTATCCAAGCGTCCTGCTGGAAACAGACCGCGGCGCATCAGGCTGTCCGGCACGAGGTCGAGCACCGTCGGCAGCGCGGCGTCGCTCGTCGCGCAGACGACGCCGCGCGGCTTGTTGAGCATGATGTAAACATGGCGCTTGAGGGCGAGCGTCTTACCTGAAACCATCACCACATCTGTGTCCGGATCGATCTTCAGGTCGGCCTTTTTGACCGGCGCGCCGTTTACAGAGATCTGCCCGCGTCCGACCAGGCGCTGTACATCGCGGCGCGAAAGCTTCGTCTGCGCCGCAATCACCTTGTCCAGACGCTCAAGCTTTTGCTTTTGGGGCATAACCGTTTCATCCCTCCCGTTCCCACTGTTCCCGGCCCAAAGGTGTAGACTTTTATTTTAACACAAGCACACCGCACATGCAAGCGCGCCCCCGGCGGTCCGTTTCCACCATTGCAGGCCATGCTTAAATACGGTAAAATATAACTGTTAACCTTGAATATACAACCAAGGGGGATCAGGATGCTGACAAAACCATATTACGGCTGGACCGATTTCAGCCTTGAAGGCACTTCTGTCTATGGATTGAGTTATCTTGACGATATCGCTTTTGAATGGCTCGATCAGGCCATTCATGGATTGGAAACGATGCTTCCCTTTTGTGTCAAGGGCTTTCTTGAGCCGGGCAGGATGTTGTGCACCGTAAGCTTTTGGAATTGCCATATTGTTATTGAAGACGATGAAAGAGAGCCATTAAAAAAGGAGTCTGTCATAAATGAGTATTCCCATACCAGTATGATTCATTTTTGTAAGTATTTATATAGCGATATCAGCAGCAATGTTGGTGAATGGGCTTCATTTGTGGATTACCCCAAGGTGGATACGGAACAAAAGCGGCGGCAGCTTCTTCAAAAGCTGGAAAAATTAAAGCAGCTTATTTCTGAAAGCGAACCGTCCTTTGGCCAAGACCGTTGTTTTCTATAATCAAATGGCTCCGATTAATTGAGCCGCAGAAGGCCGCCTCCCCTTTTTTGGGGGGCGGCCTTGGTTTTGTGCGTTTGTCTGCACCGCATCCTGTTGTACGGCGCCTTACGCCGCAGCATCGGATGTTTCCGGCTGCGATATAACAAAGCCATGCATAAATCCGCCAAGCTCCAGCGAACAGACATCCCCGCCGATCACCTTATCCTTATAGACCAGGATATTCGCGCGTACATTGTCCGTCTGCCCGGGATAATTCGTCACAACGTATGTATACCGCTTACACCGTTTTCCGGCATATTTTTCGAGATTGCAGCCCTGCGTCTTTTGGATCGCATTGTAGTTTGTAAACACGTCGTCAAACTCCTTGGGGATCTGCACCTCGACAACCTCATCCGCCTCCGGTTCGACCTGCCAGCCGAACGACTCCAAAAAATCGATCCGCTGTTCCTCTGTTTTAGCCGCAGCTTTTGCAACCTTGACCTCGCTGTCCGCACGCACAGGGCTGCCGCGCAGCTCCGAGATCGCCGCGCGCCCCCAGACGCCGCCCACAAGCGACAATACAAAGACAGCCGCAGCGGCGGCGACTTGGCGTTTTGTCACACGAAATGAAATGGTAAACATCGTTTTCTGCCTCCCCGCGCTCATTTGTTCGTTTTCATATATACGCGTCCATCGCATATCTTATGCGCCGCCGGGCGGGTCCGGACAAAAATAGGACCGCCCCAGATGAGGCGGTCCTTGTATATAAAACGGTTATACTTCTTCTTCGTTCATCTTTTTGGCTTCTTCAATGACAGCGGCTTCAAGCTGGCTGGGCAGCAGCTCGTAACGCTCAAATTTCAGGGTAAAGCTGCCGCGTCCCTGTGTTGTCGAACGCAGAACCGTGGCAAAATCCCCCATCTCGCTCATAGGCACCTCGCCCTCGATGACCTGCATGCCGTCCTCGTCCGGGTTCATGCCGAGCACACGGCCGCGGCGCTTGTTTAATTCGCTGATGATATCGCCTGTGTTCGAATCGGGCACGTAAACCTTGAGATTCCCGATCGGCTCGAGCAGCGCCGGCGACGCCTGCGGCATCGCCGCCTTATATGCGAGCGACGCGGCTGTCTTAAACGCCATTTCCGACGAGTCAACCGGATGGTACGAACCGTCGACAAGCACCGCCTTCAGGCCAACCATTGGATATCCCGCCAGGATGCCGTGCTTGACACAGTCCTGAAGGCCCTTTTCGACAGCCGGGAAGAAGTTTTTCGGCACGGAGCCGCCAAATACATTCTCCTCGAACAGCAGCCCTTCGCCGTCATACGGCGAGAACTCGATCCACACGTCGCCATACTGGCCATGGCCGCCCGACTGCTTCTTGTGCTTGCCCTGCACCTTGACCGGCTTGCGGATCGTCTCGCGGTAAGCGACGCGCGGCTTGGTCAGCCCGATGTCGACGCCGAACTTTGATTTCAGCTTTGAAACGATCACGTCAAGATGCTGTTCGCCAAGGCCGGAGATCACCTGCTGGTGCGTCTCGGCGTTCTGCTCAAAGCCGATCGACGGATCCTCCTCGATCAACCGCTGCATCCCCTGCGCAACCTTGCCCTCGTCGCCCTTGTTCTTGACCTTGACGGCCATCGACAGGCACGGCTCCGGAAACTCGACGCGCTCGAACGAAACGATCTTCTTCGGGTCGCACAGCGTGTCGCCTGTAACAGCACCCGACAGCTTTGTGACAGCGCCGATGTCGCCGGCCGTGATAAACGCGGTGTCCTCCTGCTTTTTGCCTGTCATGTAGATCAGCTTCCCAAGGCGCTCCTGCTCGCCGGTGCGCGAGTTGACAGGCGCCACCTCGCCCGACAGCTTGCCGGAAACGACCTTGAAGTAGCTTAACTTGCCGACAAACGGGTCCGCGACGGTTTTGAAGATATACGCCGCAAGCGGCGCTTCGTCGGTGCAGGCGATTTCAATAGGTTCGCCGGAGGCGTCCTGCGCCGTTTCCGAGCCGGCTTCCCAAGCAGAAGGCAGGTGGTCGACGAGCGAATCGAGCAGCATGTCGATGCCTTCGAGCGTCGCGGCCGAACCGCACAACACCGGCGTGATCGCGCCGGTGTGCACGCCGTTGTGGATGCCCTTGATGATTTCGTCGCGCGTGAACTGCTCGCCGGAGAAAAATTTCTCAAACAGCGCCTCGTCCGTCTCGGCGACGGCCTCGCTGATCGCGCCGATCAGGCCCTCGAAGCGGTGCGCGATATCGGGCATCGCGACCTCGGCTGGCTCGCCCTTTTCGTTGTATTTATACGCCTTGTTGTCAACAAGGTTGATATAGCACTGGACCTTATGGTCCTCCACAACCGGGACGACGAGCGGGCAGATCGACGGGCCGAACGACGCCTTCAGATCCTCGAGCACTTTGTAGAAGTCGGCGTGCTCCGCGTCCATTTTGTTGACAAAGAACATTTTCGATTTGCCCATCGAATCGGCCAGCTTATACGCCTTCTGCGCGCCGACGGTCACGCCCGAACGCGCGGAAACAACGATCAGAACGCTCTCGGCCGGCCGCACGCCCTCATACATGCCGGCGGCGAAGTCGAACAGTCCCGGCGTATCGATCAGATTGATCTTAACGCTGCCCCATGCGAACGGCGCGACCGCACTTGAGACGGACACCTTGCGGCGGATCTCCTCCACGTCAAAATCGCACACGGTATTGCCGTCCGCGACCTTGCCCAATCTATCGGTGGCTCCGGCCTTGAACAGCAGCGCCTCCGCCAGCGAGGTCTTACCGCTGCTGCCGTGGCCGGCAATTGCAACGTTCCGGATTTTACCTGCTAAATACTGTCTCATACCTTGCTCCATTCCGCCGCTTCGCGCCGGCAAAAAATGTAATGAACACGCCGCCCCGCCGCGCGAAGGGACAGGCGGGAGCTTCTGCGCGGGATGATTCCCATTTGCAACGCATTCGTCATAATCGCCAAGAGACGACCTTTCGCCCCCACAGCATTATATTGATATTATATAATCTATTGAAAAACTTCGCAAGGGATTCCTGTCTACATGCACTGTATAAATAATCTTTGCTAATTTGTATGTATTGCACAATCAGCATGTCAAAAAGAGGAGTGGTTTTGCTGCTTGCAAAACCACTCCTCTTTTAAACGTCAGCGACGTGCCAGAGAAACGACCGACGTGATCACCAGCCAGGCCAGGCCAAACAGCAGCAGCATGGCATACGACGCCAGCTTGAGCGAATTTGTAAACGACATAAACGCAACAAGCCCGTATCCGACAATTGTCCCGATCAGTTGTATAACCGTTGCGCTCATCACAGAGTTCCTGACGGCCGCCGCCGCGTCAAGCAGCGCCAGTACGTCGGACAGGCCGCCCGCATGCAGGCCGCCGGCCGCGACACGCGGGCGGTCCTTCGTCAGCCAGGCGTATTCGGGATGCAGCTTCATCGGGAGAATACGCACCTGTGTACGCTTATACGAGAACACTGACGCAATCAACTCCGGCGTCACATTTGGGTTGGTCGTGTAGATGATCAACGACGTACCCCTGCGCGCCAGCCCCGCCATTGCGTCCATAATATCCGGCGACGCGTTATAGCTCACAACGAACATGGCCGACAGTTCGCCTGAATTGGCAATATAGAGCACCTGACGGCCGTCACGCGCATAACGCGCTTCAAAATCGCGCGAGGGACAGTCGATGTCGTGCATCCGCATCAATTCCTGCGTACCGATCAGCACACGCTTTCCATCCACCCAGGCCGAGATTCCCATACCGTCCTCATAAACGAGGTTATCGACAGCGCGCAGCATCCGCTTGTTGTTGCCGACCATATTGATGAACACACCCGACAAAATACCGCCGCACGAGAGAATTACACTCGCTGCGTCGAGAATTGCCTCGTCGATGCGCTTTTCAGCAAACACCTTCATCCCATGCAGCATCACGCTGTCGGCCGGGAACAGGTCTCTATCGCTGATCACAACAGCATTCGTATCGGTGTATTCCTCAGCCGATACATACCCGGCCAATAGCGCCCCCTGGCGCGCAAGTCTCTTGGACATCTTGTTCTGCATCAGGTTCGGTACAATCGCGCCGGACAACGGCGCACACACGCACAGAACTGCGGCAAAAGCCGACACTGCAACCGGCAGGGCGCGGTCCGCCATGAAAAACGTCACAACCGCGACCACGATTGCACCAAGCAGACAGATCGGCACGGCGATGCTTGTAAATGCCAGGCTGTAATCCTGCGAATAGCTCCTGTTTAAAAATCCTGTCAGAAAATCGACCTTCGCGCTGCACGCCACACCATCCGCATCAGGCGGCAGTCCGCGCGCAAATTCACGCGCAAGCTCGCGGTCACGGATGCGCACGAGCGCGTATTTGTCCTGATCGTCCATCAAAGTTGTAAAGTCACGCTCCACACGGCGTACCGCCATGCGTTTGCCCACAAGCGCGAAAAACAGCGCGACGACCGCCACCGGGAAATAAAGGCTGATCTGCTCATACGCCGTTACCGAACCCGGCAGAACAGCCAGCACAATGCCTTGGATCAGCACGGCCAGCACGGCCAGAGCCGCGGACGAATCGCTGTTTGCGCGCAGACGGCAGAGCGCTGAAATACCGCCTCCCACCACATTGCAGCAGAACAGCGCCGCAAGCGCCACGATCACAAGGTTTGCAATCAGGAACAGCCGCATATTGTTTTCAGGTGCGAGCGCGGGCGGCAGCGGAAGCAGGCCGTCCTTGACGCCGATTTTTTCAAGCGCAGGCGCAGCGCGCAGGGAAACCGTCAAATAGATCGAAATAAACGCGAAAATAAATGTAAAGAACTGCTTGACGCCAAGCCCGACACGTATCGATTTCAGATCGGCCGCGACCTCGGGCGCGTCCTCCGGCGATGCAAACTCATCGTCCGGGTCCTCATCCTCCAGCAGCGACTGCTCATCATAGGAGCGCCGCCAGCGCGATTCGGCAAGCTGCGCCGATTCATCCATATCGGCCTCCCGCGTGCCGCTTTCAAACGATGGGCGGCGGTCATGCCGGTGCTGCGTGCCGCGTGGCACCGGCGTCTCCTGATGCGCGCCGAACGCAAACGCACTGTCCTCCGGCGGCTCCTGCTCTCCACCGTCTGTCAGATCGTCCCACAACGGCAAATCACTGTCGTCCGGCGCGCCGAACAGAGCCTCCGGCTGGACCGGCGGCTCTCCGCGCACGCGCCGCATTGTCTCGTCGAGCGTCTCGCCCGCAAATGGATCGCGGCCATCATCCGCATCGCCCGCATCGAACGAAAATCCGCCCGCTCCCTCATACGACGATTGATCGCCGCCATATTCTGGGTGCTCCTCATACAGATCGCGGGCTGCACGGCGCTGAACATATGGTTCCTCATACGGGCCACGGGCCGTGCGGCGCTGAACAGGCGGTTCCTCATATGGCTCGCGGGCCGTGCGGCGCTGAACAGGCGGTTCCTCATATGGCTCGCGGGCCGTGCGGCGCTGAACAGGCGGATCATAGTAGCGTTCCCGTGCCGGACGGCGCTGCGCAGGCTGGTCATAATAACGCTCACGCGCAGACGGGCGGTTCGTCTGTGTGTCCACGCGCCGCTCCCGCTGCGAACGCCGCTGCGCTGATGTATCCGCATTGCCATTCTGTGCGGAAGCACGCGCATGAGCGGCTCCTTCATAGGTGCGTCCGCGCGGCGCGCGGCCGGACGCTGCCGGACGCGCATCAGTATATGTATCGCGCGGCGGCGCTGCCTCGCGCTGTTTTTTCCTGCGGATTTCCTCCAGGATATCGTTTACATCGTAATCTTGCGGCATGTGCGATTCCTCTCTTTATTACTCCGGATCATGTGCTCTCTATCTCTTTGTCCGCTGGCGGACGGCTTCATACATCAAAATGCCCGCGGCAACCGACGCGTTGAGGGAGTTCACCTCGCCGCGCATCGGCAGCGACAGCAGCGCGTCGCAGGTTTCACGAACCAGGCGCGACAGGCCGAATCCCTCCGAACCGATCACGAGCGCCGATGGACCGGTCAGATCTGTTTGATCCCACCGCGCGCCCGACGCGTCGGCGCCGTAAATCCAGACACCGCGCGCCTTCAGCTCCTTGATTGTGCTGACGAGGTTCGTCACACGCGCCACAGGCAGATGCTCGACGGCGCCCGCGCTTGTGCGGCCGACGATCGCCGTAAGGCTCGCGCCGCCGCGTTTGGGGATGATCAGTCCATGCGCGCCGGCAGCCTCGGCTGTGCGGATGATAGCTCCAAGGTTGTGCGGGTCCTCGATCGAATCTGCGATGACCAGCAGCGGCGGTTCACCGCGCGCTGCCGCGCGGGCAAAAAGCTCCTCCACGGTACAGTAGTGGAACGCCGCGGCCTGCGCAGCCACACCCTGATGGTTCAGCCCGTTGGCAAGCGTGTCAAGCCTGCGCACATCGACGCGCTTGACTGGGACGCGCGCCTCTTTCGCCAAAGCGACAATACGCGAGATCGGCTGGCCGCGCGCAGGGACATCGTCACAGATGTAAATGCATTCCACTTCACGCGGACCCTTGAGCAGCTCAATGACCGCGTTGCGGCCAAGCACAAGCCCTTCCTCCAGATCGCGCTTCGGGTTTGAATTTCCCATTGACAGCCTCCTGACCGTTTTGCCGGCCGGAGCCACCCCCGGCGGTTATACGTCCTGTTTTATACATAGCATATTATAACATAGCCGCATACAGGATGCCATACGTTCCGCACGATTTTTGACAGATTTTAATAAAATTCATCGAATCCGGGCCGGCCAAGCCTGTCCGAAGCCAACTGTGCAAGCAAACTCAATGGAAAGGTACAGGCCATTACAACAGGAAAAATAAGCACGCCACCGCCGCTCCCCCGAGCGCCGCGAGGCCAAACTTGACAGCTTCTGTCAGAGAAAATCTGCGCGGCGCCGCTTCGCGCGGGCTGTAATCGATCTGCGAAAGATATTCCCCGGCCTTCGCACGCAGCTGCGTTTTATCGCCCTCCTGTGCGTTTGGCCGCAAAAACAGGATGGCCTTTTCAAAATAGCGGTTGTCTGTGTGCACAACCTCGATCACCTTTTGGCTGACTCCCTTGAGCACCATAAAATCCCCCTTGCCCGCGCCTGATTGGATTGATCTTTTGGGTCTGCCGTCAAAACCGCGGACAGGCGCTGCCGCTTTGTCCGCCAACAGAATCCTTTTCCGCTCGTCCCCGCGCGGCCGGGACAGCGTAACGCATTTCGCTTTTCTATTTTGGTCGCCATGCGGTCAAATATTCCCTTGTCAACTGCCAGATTGCACAAAAAAAATACGCTCCGGATCGGAGCGCATTTATACACGCCGTAATACAAAAATCAGTTCTCCACACGCTTTGTTTTCCCCTATGTGGAAAACTCTGTGGAAAATGGGGAAAACTCCGCATCGTTATGCGTTTTTCTCAACAGACAGGCTTTCAACCGATGTAAACAGCATCCGAAAGTATGAAGAAACAATGAATACTGCTTGTAGATTGGATAAAATTCCCTTGCATCGGATTTTATACAGGATGCTCGAAATTTTCATAATTTCCATCTTTCTTTCGGCACTGTGCCCTGTTATACTGGAAAGGCCATCACATTTACAAAAAGGAGCGCATTATGACGCCTGTTATGACCGAATGCGACGAATTATCACTTCCATACGACACAGTTCTCGATGAATCGCCCGATTTCAGCCTGCCGCAGACGCTTTTATGCGGGCAGGCTTTTCGCTGGAGGCAACTGGATCAAAACACCTTTATCGGCGCCGCCTTTGAAAAAGTATGTCAGATTGCACAGACGAACGGAAAAATTGTCGTCTCCTGTCAGAGCGCGGGGGATTTTGACGCGGTTTGGCGCGGTTATTTCGATTTGGACCGCGACTACGGCGCGCTCAAGAATCGCTTTCGCGCCGACCCCGCGCTGGCCGAAGCCGTCGCGAAGGCCCCCGGCATCCGTGTGCTGCGCCAGCAGCCCTGGGAGGCGCTGTGTACCTTTATCATCAGCCAAAACAACAACATCCCCCGCATCACCGGTATTGTCGGGCGCATGTGCGCGGCATTCGGCCGGCCGCTCGGCGGCGGCTGGCACGCTTTCCCGACGCCCGAAGCCATCGCCGCGCTCGCGCCTGACGCGCTCGCGCCGCTGCGCGCCGGCTTTCGCGCGCGCTACCTTGTCGACGCTGCGCGCCGTGTCGTCTCCGGTGAGGTCGACCTCGAGGCGCTCGGCACGCTCCCGCTCGACGAAGCGCAGGCCATGCTCACACGCATCACAGGCGTTGGCGTCAAGGTGGCTGCATGCACGCTGCTCTATGGCTGCGGCCGTGTTGAATGCGTGCCTGTCGATGTATGGATGCGGCGCGTGCTGGACCGCCTCTATCCCGGCGGCATGCCCGCCTGTACATATGGATACGAGGGCATTGCACAGCAATATCTTTTTCATTGCGCGCGCACCGATCCGGGCTTTCTCGACCGGGCCGCCCGCGGACGCCACCGATTGACATATTTCGAGGATTCTTTATAATAGAGATATGATTCTGTTTGGGGAAACGGGCGGTGATTGTCAATGACCTACGCGCAGTTCCGGCGCATGAAACCCAAATATAAACGGCGCTTGTTTCTTGTGATCCTTTGCGCAGCCGCGCTGGCGGCGGCTTTGCTGTTCGGCGCCTCCAAGGGGGTGCAGGCGATCCGCGCCGCGCTCAACACAACCACCATCAAGGACGCAACGGCAGCCAATGTGCTTGAAAAAGCAAATATGAACAAAATCCTCGAAATTATGGGGCAGGAGGATGCTTCCAATATCTGTGTCCTCAGCAGCGAGGTCAAGATGACTGGCGCGGGCGCTGTGACCTCTGTGACACTTGACATGACAAATATTGTAAGCGACGGTGTGGCCGAATCCTGGCGCCTGACGGCTACGGAAAAAAAGGCGCGCCTGTATAAATCTGAAACACGTTATGAAAATTTGAAAGCGCAAAAGATCAGCAAGATGGATTTCAAATCCTATTATCCCGCCCTTTCGCGCGTCACGTCGCCGGAATTTGTAGGGGAACTGCAAAAGCGGACCGGAGCCGGAGACGCAGGCATATACACCTTTGTGGACGATTTCGGCAACAACCGCGACCCGGAGTACGACTCCTATCTGTCAGGCGGACTTGAAGGCATCTGGGTATCAAATATCGGCAAAATCTCGTCTTTCGAGGAAGGATTTGTCCGCTCCAATACATGTGCGCCGACGCGCGTGACCGTTGAAGCCGTGGACACAGAAAAGTCAAAGGGCAAGCGCGTCGTCCTGCTTGCGCCCGAGGAGCGGTTCATCGTCCTGTTTGAAGCGGGCAACTATCAGTAAATCAAGCGCTCTGCCAAAAGCGCCCGGCCAATGGCCGGGCGCTTTTTCATATTTTTCGGCCGCCGGCGGCGCACCGTTTTAGAACCTGTATTGACAGGTCAGAACGCCGTACCGCGCGCCGGCTCCCCGGCTTTTGCCTGTGTCTGATCTTCCTTTGCGGCTTTCGCCGTGGTTGTACGGGTCGTACCGCCAGAAACATAAACGCTGCCGCACTCCGGGCAGATACCTGTATGGATCGTCACCGTCTGCGAAATCACTGCGCGCCCTTCGCGCTGGGCCTTGGCCTGCTCACGGACGACGTGCTCCATCTCATGTCCGCGCACGGCGGATGCGGCCCGTTCGGGCGAGATGCTGGTCGGCGTCTTAAAGGACACGCCCGGATCGTTGGAACCGTCCTGATATTTGCGCTCCTTGCAGGTCTGGCATTCCGCTTCCTCCATGGTTTCCCGCGGGGATTTTCCTGTTTCCTCCTCAATATCGGGATAACGAAACCGGCCGCGTACCGCCAGCTCCACCGGAGCGGTCCCTTCACGGTCCAGTGGAACAGGCGCGGTAATCCCAAACGTCCGCGTGGGATTGTCCTGCGGCGCCGCGGCCGTCAAAGCCGGTTCGGCGGCCTGCACAGGCTGCTCTCCGGCATTTCTCTGCCATCCGTACTGAGCCGGCGCATACGCCATCGCCGTCTGCCAGCCGTACAATCCGATTCCCATTGTATGCACACTCCTTCAGAGCATCTTTTTCCTACCAATGATACCACAGCGGCAACAAAACCGACTTTTTCGGTTTCGGCTGCAAACGGCAAAACCGTTTGCCCTACGCATATTATATTGCACATTCTGGGAATCCACAAGGCTTCTTCAAATAAAATTTCACGTTTTGCTCAAACACCGCGCTCCAGCATCAATACAATCACGGTGATGTCGTCCTCATGGCCGTCGCTGCGGCGGCGCTTCGACTCCGCGGCAAGCTGCTCGCTCAGCTCTTTCGGATCGTCGCCAGCATAATGCTCCAGATCCGATACGAGCCATTCAAACCCGCCGGCAAGCGCGCCGTCCGACACCATGACCACAAGGTCGCCCTCGCGCAGCGTAACGGTGTTCTTTTCAAACGTCACGCCGCCAAGAATACCGACCGGCAGCGAACTGGATTCGACATAGCCGCCGCGCCCCGACTTGCGCAAAAAGGTCGGCGCGGCGCCCGCTTTATAAAAATCAACGCAGCCGGTGTAGAGGTCGACGCCGACAATATCGATCGTTGAAAGCGACTCGTCGCCCGATTTGACCAGCAGCGCCGAGTTGACAAGCTTGAGCGCCGCGTCGAGGCTGACGCCCGCTTCAATCAGCCGGCGCAACAGCTCGGCGGTCATCGTCGAATCGACGGCCGCCGCCCCGCCGCTGCCCATGCCGTCCGACAGGATGACGTTGACGCGCCCGTTTTGGCCGTCCACATAACAGAAGCTGTCGCCGCAGAGCTTCGATTCGGAGTTGCCGAGCTGCGTCGCCCCCCATTTGACCGTATAGGCCGCCTTTTCAGCAAAGGTAAGTGTTGTGGCGGCGCACTCGGAGCGGCTGTGTGTCGCAGGCAGGTCGAAATCGCGCCCACAGATATCGGACAGCGCCACCGTCAATTCCGCCATATCGAGCCGCGAGAGCTTATAGGTCGGAATGGTCACTTCGACAGTCATATTGGCGCCTCCGTCAACCGTACAGGTTACGAGATCCGGAAATACCGTCAGTGATTGAAGGTATTCGCGTACCTTTCCGGCGGCGGCCGTATCCTGTGTGGCCAGCCCGTCCAGATCGCGGCCCATCGCATCGACCATCAGCGCCATCCCCTCGAACTGATCCGTTACGACGCCGCGCACCTGCGCCACCTTGCGCCGCACGCTTTCCCGCGCGGCGTATTCCTCAAACAAGCGGTTCATCTGTACGGCAAGCTCCTTGACACGCGGGCATGTCTTAACAAAATACTGCGGAAAATCGTTCTCCGTCAATTCCCCTCCGCGCCGCAACACAGAGAGCGCGTTATTAAAAACGTCGCTTGTGTCGGTGTAGCGAAGCTGCCAGCAAGTCGCGTTTCCGCGGCATTTGCGGCAGACACGGTCGGCGGCGCAGTGATAGACGGACGACAGATCGCCGTTTACCATACCGGACAGGCGTTCGTTGACCTGGCGCGTTGTCTCGGCCACATCACGCAGCGCCCCCGCTACATGGTCGATGCGGTTCGTAAGCATCGCCTTATACGTATCGCCCTGTACAGCGGCGCCCTGTCCCTCGCGCACGCTTTTCAGACGGCGCAGCGCGCCCTGCGGAATCAAAATTGAAATCAGGCTTGCAATAAAGATTTCAATCAGCAGATAGCGGTCGAGCATACGGCGGGAAGCGAGCAGCGCGAACAGGTTAACGACGATGAACGCGCCTGCGCTCGCCGCGCGTCCCACCGGCGCGAATACACCGGCAAGCAGGCCGCCAAGGCCGTAGGTGCCCATTAAGAACGTGTAATTTCCGCCCACGACACCCGCTGCGACGCCTGCCGCGACGCCTGCGATCGCACCGCCGGCCTCACGGGCCGCCTGTGCAGCAAGCAAAATCACAAGCACTGCCAGTACGCGGCCAACGGATACGCCGAGCACCCGCAGATTCACAAGCGCCAGCACGGCGATACCGAAGGTGATGACAAGCGAGGTCACATCGGTCTGACGCATATTCTCGACGCCAAGCTCAAGCGCCTGGGCGGTGCGTGTGAAAAAGTAGGACGCACAGCATGCAAGCAGCACCTCCGCCACAGCGAGCGACGCATCGTAAACGCTCCCACCGCCCACAAATACGATTGCAATCGACGGCAGCCCAAGCGATACAGCGGTCAGAGCCTGTCCGGAAACGCGCGCACAAAATCGTGTCAGCGTTCCGGAACCAAGCATGACGCGCAGTCCGAACAACAGCGCCATCGCAACGATGTACTTGACATTGGTCATCATATGAAACGACATCAGATAGCCCAGCGTCGCGCCAAGCGTCGCGCCGGCATAATAGCGCGGCTTGGCCGAGGCAGCGAACGCAATGCCAAACGGCGCAAGCCCCCCGAGTACAAACGCATTGGCCGCGACAAACCCTGTCGCCGCATAGGCGAAATATCCCGCCGCCAGCCGATGCGCGCGCACCGTCTGCCTGGCCCGCGCGCCGATGGAAAGACCCGCCGCTGTCCTGTTCTGCATAGCCTTCACCTGTTTTTCATATACTAGCAAGTTATCCTTGTTGTATAATCTATTGTAAATATTGAGTTCTGCATAACCGGTCGAAACACGCTGTCGATTCATGCGAATCCATAAAAAAGAGCGGCCATGCCGCTCTTTTTTGCGCATATGCCTTAAAGCAGTCTGATTCATAGGCACAATGCGCCCCATTTTTTAACAGCGCAGCGTATTCCGCCATTGAAAACACCTGCACCATATGATAGAATAAGGCTTAGAATTTCGCGCGTTAAAGCGCAGATCCCACCATCTTGAAAGGACGGACCCATCATGAACTATCAATTTTCCGACCGCATGGCTACGCTCAAGCCATCGCTGGTTCGTGAGATTCTCAAAGCGTCCTCCGACCCGGAAGTGATCGCCTTTTCCGCCGGCAACCCCGCGCCCGACGCATTCCCCGTCGAGGATGTGCGCCGCATCGCCGGCGAGATCCTTGACGATGCTCCCATCGACGCGCTGCAATATTCGATCACTGAAGGGTATGCCCCCCTGCGCGAGGCGCTCAAGCGCATGGTCCAGACGCATTACGCCATCCCGTTGAGCGCCGACGATGATCTCATCGTGATCTCCGGAGCGCAGCAGGGCATGGATTTGGCGGCCAAGGCGTTTGTCAACGAAGGCGATACCGTCTTATGCGAGGACCCGTCTTTCATCGGAAGCCTGAATTGTTTTCGTTCCTATAACTGCAACCTTGTCGGCGTGGGGATGGAAAGCGACGGCCTGAACACCGCAAAGCTCGAACAGGCGATCATCAAAAACCAGAAGGTCAAGCTGCTCTACACGATCCCAAATTTCCAGAATCCAACCGGCATTACAACAAGCGCTGAAAAGCGCCGCGAAATTCTGCGCATCTGCCGTGAACACGGCGTCATGGTTCTGGAGGACAATCCATACGGTGATCTGCGCTTTTCGGGCGAGCCTGTCGCGCCGATCAAATCAATGGATACAGACGGCGCCGTCATCTATGTCGGCAGCTTTTCCAAGATTCTCGCGCCGGGTATGCGCGTTGGATTTGTGCTCGCCCCCAAAGCAGTCATTGCCAAAATGACGGTCGGTAAACAGTGCGCCGACGTCCATACGAATATGCTCGCCCAGATGATCTGCGATCGCTGGCTGGCCACCTGCGACCTTTCGGCGCACCTTGAGCGCCTGCGCGGCATCTATCGCCGCAAGTGCCGCCTGATGCTCGAATGTATTGACCGTGAATTCGCGCCCTGCGTAACGCACACAACCCCGGACGGCGGCCTGTTCCTCTGGTGCACCCTGCCTGACGGGGCCGATATGCTCGATTTTTGCAGCCGCGCAGTCGCCCAAAAGGTTGCAGTTGTGCCTGGCGTCGCGTTTCTGGCCAATGAAAGCGATCCGTGCCAAAGCTTCCGCATGAACTTTTCCACACCGACCGACGAAGCGATCGTCGAGGGCTGCAAACGCCTCGGCAAGCTGACGCGCGAATTATTTAACTGAGGTGATAACGATGGAAGAAAACAATATCCAATCGGTTCCCGCCCGTAAAAAACGCATTTTTTCAGGCATCCAGCCAACCGGCACCTTTACGCTCGGCAATTATCTTGGGGCGGTCAGGAATTGGGTGGAGCTTCAGGACGAATACGATTGCGTCTATTCAATCGTCAACATGCATGCGATGACCATCCGCCAGGAGCCGAAAGCCCTGCGCGACAATACAATTTCGGCGCTGGCGCTACTTATGGCGTGCGGTATCGATCCGGAAAAATCCATCCTGTTTATCCAAAGCCATGTGCGCACGCACGCAGAGCTTTCTTGGGTACTGTCGTGCTACACGCAGTTCGGAGAGCTGTCGCGCATGACGCAGTTCAAGGACAAAAGCGCCAAGCACCCGGAAAACATCAACGCCGGCCTGTTCACCTACCCTGTGCTGATGGCCGCCGACATCCTGCTGTACCAGACGGATCTTGTCCCTGTTGGCATCGATCAGAAGCAGCATTTGGAGCTTGCGCGCAACATCGCGCAGCGGTTTAACGGCATCTACGGCAATGTGTTCGCTATCCCCGACGGATATTACCCCAAGCTTGCCGCAAAGGTGATGTCCCTGTCCGATCCGACCAAAAAGATGAGCAAAAGCGACGACAATCCCAAGGCATACATCTCCATCCTTGATAAGCCGGAAACGATCGTCAAGAAATTCAAATCGGCGGTGACGGATTCCGACGCTGAAGTCGCATACCGGCAGGGCAAAGATGGCGTCAACAATCTGATGGCGATTTACAGCGTTGCGACCGGCCGTGATTTCTCTGCAATCGAGGCGGAGTTCGCGGGCCGCGGCTACGGCGACTTTAAGCTCGCGGTCGGGGAAGCGGTCGCGGAAATGCTGCGCCCTGTTCGCGAGCGGTATGACCAGTATATGCAAGACCGCGCTTATCTCGAAGCATGCTATACGCAGGGCGCGCAGCGCGCGCTCTCCGTCTCGTACCGCACGCTTGAAAAGGTCTATAAAAAGATCGGATTTCCAGCCGATCTTTTTGCACCCGTCCGGTCTTTTTGAAAAAAGCCTCTGTAAAAACCGATCCGGTTGCGCCGCGAACGGAGAGGCGGCCTGCTTCTGAATACACCAGGCAGGCTGCCCGCAGAAAACGGCCATCCATGGCGTCGCAAACGCCGCGGATGGCCGTTCCCGTTTTCATAAATTGCGATCAGAATAACAGCCTGACGGCAAGCGCCGACATAAAAAAACCGGTGATGTCAGCGGTAAGCGCCGCAGGAATTGTATGGCGCGTATCGCGGACACGGGCCGCGCCATAGTATAACGCGACGGTGTAAAAGGTTGTTTCCGTGGCGCCCATCATAACGCTGGCGATCCGCCCGATCATGCTGTCCGGACCATATGTCTTGAGCAGATCCGTAAAAACGACCATCGCGCCGCTGCCCGACACAGGGCGCATCAGCGCCAGCGGCATGACCTCGCACGGCAGCCCCAAAAAACGCCCCAGCGGCGACAATGCGAACGACAACAGATCCAGTCCTCCGCTGGCTTTAAACATCCCCACCGCAACCACAAGCGCCACAAGCGCCGGCAGGATTCGCCAGGACATTTCCAGGCCCTCCTTCGCCCCCTCCAGAAATACCTCAAATACACGCACGCCCCTTATCAGGCCATATCCAATAATCAGTACAACCGCCGTTGGAATTGCCCATACGCCAAACGCAGTCATTGTTTTTTCCTCCTCAGCGGCGCAAGCAGCATGGCGGCTGCAATGCCTGCCGCAAGCGACACGCCCGAAGCCAACCAGGTCGCCGGCAGAATATCCAGCGGCACGGACGCGCCCGCCTGTACGCGCAGCATAGCTGTCGTGGCAGGGATCAACTGAATTGACGCTGTATTAAGTACAATAAACATTGCCATCGCATCGGTTGCGCGCCCGTTGGCGCGCTGTTCCTTCTCCATCGCGCAGACCGCCTTAATTCCAAGCGGTGTGGCCGCGTTGCCAAGTCCTAAAAAATTGGCGACCAAATTCATGGTTGCTGCGCTGACCGCCTCTCCGTCAGGATCAAGTCCATGAAACAAACGCCTTGTAACAGGTGAAAGAAGCCGGCTCAGGTGTTTGGTCAGGCCGGATGCCTGGGCAACACGCATCAAGCCGTTCCACATGCACATCATGCCCATCAGCGACAACAGCAGCGTTACTGCCTGCCCAGCCTGTGTCATGGCCGCTTCAGAGAGCTTATCCATCCGACCCGTCAAGGCTGCGAACACAAATGAAAATAGTACCATTCCTGCAAAAATGTAGTTCATCATGGCCGTCATCTCCTGTCATTGCTCTATGTATATTTCACAAATTGATTTATTATGTTTCGTTTAATTCGACAAATAACATCAAGTTTTTTACAATTTTGTTTACATTTCTGCAAATTTAAGATATATTGTAACATGAAGGCATTTTTGCCTAATAGGTCAGATTGGAGGTGGATCAATGAAATCAACTGGCATCGTCCGAAAGGTCGACGAGCTCGGCAGAATTGTCCTTCCCATCGAGCTTAGGCGCACGCTCGACATAAACGAAAAGGATTCTTTGGAAATTTATGTTGATGGCAGCCATATCATCCTGAAGAAGTACGAACCAGCATGCATTTTCTGTAACAGTGCATCTAACGTCGTCAACTTTAAAGGAAGGAATGTCTGTGCCGAGTGTATCAAGGAGCTGTTTGACGCTAACAGCAAAAAAGAGTGAGTTTTCCATCGTGTGGGAAAGAGGAAGTAAGGCAATATCGGCCTGAACAAAAAAGCACAGGACATTTTTGTCCTGTGCTTTTTCGTTGCCCGTCCGCTCCCGCCGTCTATACCGGCGGGTCATGTGGATTTGAGCTGTCGCCAGAGCCGCCGGATAACTCCCTGGTGCGCTGGCTTTCCAGATAGTGATCGATTTCCGGCTTATACTCACGCGTCCTGTTGTCCGCGCCGCTGTCCATATCATCATGTTCGCTTCGTTCAATCAGATACCGTGCGTACATTGCAAGCGCCGCGCGCGTATAAGGACCCACGAATAACATCAACCCAAGCTGAAGGACCAACAACAGAATCATAATCCCCAGGATTTGCAGCGTCATAAATACATTGCTTGCAAACGGCAGGAAAATGATAAGTCCTAAAACAGCTACAAGCGGCAGATACCAGCCGATAAACGACAGACTGAACAGAAACAGCCGCCCCTTATGGCCGTTTACCTTACGCACCCCATCCCGAATCAAAGCGCGTATTTTGCGCCCCGGATATGCCGCCAGCAGATACGGAGCAAGAAAATACCGCAGCCCCACAATTGTCAAAAGCACGGTTGCGATCAGCAGCCATACGACCGACAGCAGAAAAGCAAACAGGATGACTGCGCGCGGCTGATCGCCGCCTGAAATAATAAACATTGCCGCCATTGCAAACAGCGGCGAATAGAGAAGCAGCGCCCAGAAAAACATTTTAAGTCCAATCATAAAATGCAGGCCGATGGAGCGAAAATAAGTGCCCGCCTGTTCAAAATAGGAAAAGATCGTGGTCAAACTGTCATCGGCGCCGCCTGTCCTTCGGTAATACCAAGCTAATACGCCTTGGGAAAGCGGAGTGACAATCAAGAACAGCAGCGCATACACCAGCAGCGAAATGACAATAGACGCAGCCGCTACGTTTGCCATATCGTCCAACGCATTGCCGGGCGTCATCGCGTAATCGACAAAAGCAGGAACGCCGACCACCTGCCGCATCCCGTTTTCCAACACATTGATCAGGATTGTAGGCAGCGCCATGATCAGCATCGCCAAAATGGCACGCCCCCAAAATCCGGACAGCGCCCGGCGTGCATTTATTTTCATCATCTTAAAAAAACCCATAAACGACCTCCTGCCGGCATGACGCGTTAAGAGCAGCATTCCGGAATCTATTCGATAAATTGCGTCGATATAAACAGTTTTCCCGTTATCCAGGCAGTTCAATCCTGTTGGACCGCCCGGCTTGCATGTTCGATGGTTTGGGGCGGCTATGAAAGCAATTTCAAAGCATTTTCAAAGCATTTTCAGCCACCAGTCCGCCCATCTGCGCGGTCGTGTAAACCGGCAGTCCGCCGCACTGGATATCCGGCGTGCGAGCCGTTTCAAGCGCCTGCCCAACCGCCTGCTCCACTGCGGCCGCCTCCTCTGATAAGCCGAATGTATACCGCAGCAGCATCGCCACAGAAAGGATCGCCGCCAGCGGATTTGCAAGCCCCTTGCCGGCGATATCCGGCGCGCTGCCGTGGATCGGTTCATAAAGGCCGAACTTCCCATCTCCAAGGCTTGCGGACGGCAGCAGCCCAATGGAACCGGAGATCATTGACGATTCATCGGACAAGATATCGCCGAACAGGTTGCCTGTCACTATGACATCAAACTGTGACGGATTGCGCACAAGCTGCATCGCCGCATTGTCCACATACATATGTTCAAGCGCAATATCCGGAAATTCCCTGCTGACACGCGCCACCGTCTCACGCCATACGCGTGAGGTTTCCAACACGTTTGCCTTATCCACGGACACAACACGGCCATGCCGCCTGCCGGCAAGCTTAAACGCGGTTCGCGCAATGCGCTCCACCTCTGGGACGGTATAAGACATGACATCGCGGCCAAACAGAACTCCATTTTGCTCACCGCGCGTATGCTCTCCAAAATATACGTCGCCCGTCAATTCGCGCACCACCATAATATCAACGCCCGGCCCGATTGCTTCATCCCGCAGCGGCGAAGCGCCGCGCAGCGCCGGGAATATCGACACAGGCCGCAGGTTCGCATACAGCCCAAGCGCCGCGCGTACTCCAAGAAGCCCCTTTTCCGGGCGCAGGCTTGCAGGCTGCGCATCCCATTTCGGACCGCCCACAGCTCCGAGCAGCACCGCGTCAGCCGCACGGCACTTTGCAAGCGTTTCGTCCGGAAGCGGCACGCCCACCGCGTCGATTGCAGCTCCGCCAATCAGCGCATCCGTGCGTGTAAGGCTGATTTTTTTCACAGTGCATACTGTTTCCAACACACGCACCGCTTGTTCTGTGATCTCCGGGCCGATCCCATCGCCGGCCAGTACACAAATTTTCATGTCCATCCTGCCTGTCTCCTTTTGTTCTGGTATTCCGTTCCCCGCTTTTTCAAAATAGCGGGGAAAAAAACTTTCCGGCCTTTTTGAAAAAAGGCCTCGGCGAAAAACTTTAATTGGCTGCGCTCCAGCCTTTTTGAAAAAAGGCTTCGGCGAAAAACTTTAGCCGGCTGCGCCGCAAACAGTGGGACAAGTTTCAGCATTCATGCAGGCTGTGCCGCAAATAGCAGGTTGAGCACTGCGTTTATACGGCTGCACCTGCCCCGGGGGTGGGTCCATGGGCCAGGGGCGGCTTGACGGTTTACCACAGAACGCACCGGCGTGCGCCCGACACGATCGCGCCGAACAGAGGCGGGGATAACATAAGGGGAGGCCGGCCCGCCCCTTGTGAGGCGCGCTTAGGGGCGCGGCCGCGGCTGTGGGCAAGCCGCTCACGGATTGCGTGCGCCAAAGCGGGACCTGCCGCCAGCAAAATCCGTGACAGACGCCGGGCGGCTGGCGCAGATTTTGCTCCGCTTCTATCAAAAAAAACGGTCAAACGCTCCTCGTAAATATTACACACGTCTGAGAGGGATCTGTCCGTAAACCTCAAATTTATGGTCGCGCATCCACATCTGCGGCGTGAGCAGAAGCGTGTAACCGGCGCCTGGCTGCGTATTCCAGCGCAGCAGACTGCGCTGCGGCAGCCCCATGGCCGCCAGCAGGTTCATAATCAACGTTCCGTGCGTGACAACGGCGGCATCCGTCATCCGCTGCTCCATCATTTGTGCAAAAATGTATGCCGCCGCCTCGACAGCACGGCCAAGCAGGTCGGCGCCGCTTTCTCCGTTCGGCGTGCGCGCCGACGGCGGAGCGGCAATCCAGGCGCGAAACGCCTGATCATGCTCAAGCTCGGCGGCTGTCTTTCCCTCGAAATCGCCGAAATCAAGCTCCCGCAGCTTGTCCACCGTCTCCTGCTCCTGACCAGGATAAATCATTTCCGCCGTTTGGCGCGCACGCAGCAGCGGACTTGTGTAAACGCGCTGTACAGACGGATATTCGCATCCGGCAGCCAGCTCACGGAGCTGCGCGCGGCCCTGCTCACAGAGCGGCGGATCGCTGCGGCCAATGTAACGCCCCTCCAGATTGGCCTGTGTCAGACCGTGCCGTAGGATGTGGATTTTGTATGTTAACATAAAATATACGCCTCTTTTTGACTTTATTTCACAAATATCAGAATTTTTCGACACAGTCCCTTTACAAAAGGTTTTGCGTATTATATAATTTACAATACGTAAAGGCCTTTTGAACAGGCGCCAAAAGCCTGTTAACAATAGATAGACAAAAAGGTTTTTGAGGGGTATTGACAAATGAACGCTGATTTTCCACGGGTCCTGACGTTGCTGCGCAAAGAACGCGGGATCAGCCAGAAGCTCGCCGCATCCAAGCTTGGGATTTCGCAGGCGCTGCTTTCCCATTATGAAAAAGGAATCCGCGAATGCGGCCTTGACTTTTTAATCCGCTGCGCCGATTTTTACGGCGTTTCCTGCGATTATATGCTTGGCCGTTCGCCGGACCGCACCGGCTCCAAGCTGACGGTCGAGGACATCCCGGAGCCAGATTCCGTTGGAAAGGAAAACGTCTTTAAATCGGGCGTGCTCCCTGTGCTTAACAAAAAGCTGATCGCAAACTCTCTGAACATTCTGTTTGACCTGCTTGCGAAAAGCGCGTGCAAGCCGCTTGTCCATGAGGTTTCATCGTTTCTGATGCTGGCCGTCTATCGGATGTTCCGCCTGGTGTACAGCGCCAACCCGCGCAATCAGAGCGCACTGTTTACAGTGCCTGAAACCGTAGCGCAGCAATATGCCGACGCGGCCATGCAGATCAGCTGCGCAAACGCCGCCTCTATCTCCAAGGGAGATCCGGCCGCAGGCATGGAACGCATCGCCAATACAGAGCCTCTCTATGTGACGACTGAGGCGCTTTCCCATGATTATCCGCTGTTTGCCTCGTCGCTGCTCAACCTGATTCAGAATTCTGAAGCGCGTATCGCCTATCCCGCTCCTTCCAAGAAGTGAGCGGCGGCAGTTGGATTTTTGATGCTGCGGCGTTTCCATCTATCCACGCCCATGGCTTTGGAGCAAATCCGGCTGCATCTATGAATATTGTACCACATATACAGCGTCCGTGCAATCTTTGTGCGGGCGCTGTATATTTTCGGCGGCCAGCGTCGGACGGTTTACGTTGACATCACAGCGCCAATGCTATAAAATTAGAATGATTTATTTTGCCCTGCCGATTGGGGATGAGGGATTTGCAAGGAGGGCCGCTTTATGCAAAACAAAATAGTGCTGTCCGCGGTGCTTCTCGCTTGCCTGTGGGCGTTGAGCGGCTGTTCCGGCTTCAGCTCGTCAACGGCTGATCTCATGCGCCCCCCGCGCCTGACGCCGGAGCAGAGCGCCATCAACGAGGCCCTCACCGCCGCTGCGCTGACGCAGACCTATACGCTTAAATATCCCAAAAGCGGCGAATACCGTTCAGCATTTGTCTTTCATGACATCGATGGCGACGGTGTGGAAGAAGCGATCGCTTTTTATGAACCGGATATCAACGATACGGCGCGTATTGTCCTGCTCGACCGCGAGGGCGGCGTCTGGAAGGCCTCGTGCGATCTGGCAGGCGCGGGACAGGATGTGGAGTTTGTTGCGTTTGCCAACCTGACTGCATCCGGCTCAAGCGACATTGTTGTTGGCTGGAGCGCCTCCGACGGCTCCGATAAGCAGTTGAGCATCTACACCTATGCAGACGGAATCCTTGTCAATGGGCTAAAAGGCGGCGGCTCCAATATGGAATATGACGCCTATCTGATCGGTGATTTGAGTGGAAACGGGCGGGACGATATCGTTTTTACCGGCAGCAGCGTGAGCGGCGCGCGCGACGCCTATTGGGTCAAGATGGTCTGTTTTGACGGCAACGATCTTGTCATTTCAGACCGCATGGCGCTTTCGGATCGCATCGACACGTTCGCCGGCATTACGGCGGGACGTATCAGCGCCTCCTCGCCAAAACACGGCGTTTTTATCGACGAGGTTCTTTCCAACGGGATGCTTGCAACAGAGGTATTCACGGTCAATTCATCCAATCGGTTCGAGCCGGTCATCAGCAGCGCCGCCGAAGCGGAAGCTTCCGCGCTGGCCGCGCCGGCGGAAAGCCCCGACGGCGATATTTATGAACCGGATTATAAAACGCCAACGCTTTTTGAACGGACGTTCCGTGTCAATACGGCTTACAGCGCCGCAAGCTCCGACAATGAAGCGGCCGCGCCGCTTTGCGGCGACGCGGACGGCGATCGCGTTATAGAAATTCCCACTGCCTCCGTTCTGCCCGGCTATGAGGAGCAGGCCGAATCCGAAACGCTTTATCTGATTGAATACAACCATCTTGAAGGCGATACGCTCAAGCGGGCGTTCGCGGCGGCGGTCAACCGCAGCGGCGGCTACCGTGTGCGTTTCCCGGACGAATGGATCGGTGCGGTCACAATTGTCAATCAGGTGGAAAGCAACGAATGGCGTTTTATCGGCTATAATGGCGGAGAGGATCCGCTAAACGATCTTTCTGTTGAATTGGCGCGTATCCGTGTTGTATCACAGAAGGATTATCAGGATAAATTTCTTGAAAATTACCGCAAATTCAGCCAGACACGCGGTATGTTCCAATACTACGGCTATGTGCCGCCAGCGGCGTCAGGACCGCTCTCCGTCACATGGGATGAGCTTCAGGAGATGTTCTCTCTTTTGTGACGGGCCGGAGCCTTTGAAAGGAAGGATTTAATTATGAAACGCATACTTGTCGTTGAGGACGAGGATGTCATCCGCGATTTTGAGGTTATAAACCTCAAGCGCGCCGGCTATGAGGTGGTCGATGTACCCACCGGCGAGGAGGCGATCCAGGTTTTTGAACGCAATCCCACGCATTTCGACGTGGCTGTGCTCGACGTGATGATGCCCGGTATGGACGGCTTTGAGGTTTGCCGGCGTATCCGTGAAAAAAACAGCTCCATCGGCATCATCATGCTGACCGCTAAAAGCCAGGAGATGGATAAGGTCAACGGCCTGATGATCGGCGCGGATGATTATGTTACCAAGCCGTTCTCTCCTTCGGAGCTTGTGGCACGCGTCGATGCGCTGCACCGCCGTGTCACAGTCGCCGCTGAAAAGGCGCAGGCGCCCGCTCCAAGTGAGCTGAAATCAGGTCCGTTTGTGCTTAACATGAAAAGCCGGACCGTATCGAAAAACGGGCGCGTCCTCGAATTGACACAGGTTGAATACCAGATTCTTGAATACTTTTTCAACAATCCAAATACGGCTCTCGGGCGGCAGGATATTCTCAATAAGGTCTGGGGAGAGGGATATTTCGGCGACATCAAAATTGTGGACGTCAATATCCGCCGCCTGCGCATGAAGCTGGAGGACGCACCGTCCAAGCCGGAATTTCTTTTGACGGTATGGGGCTTCGGTTACAAATGGGTGCAGAAATAAGCTGACGATTTCTGGCAAAAGGAGGGCCGAGTGTGGCCGTCAAAAAAATCACCAAACGCTGGATGGTCAATAACTTCGGCGTGATCCTTGTGATCCTTGTCGCGCTTGAAGTCGGCTTCTCATTCGGTATCAAGGCGTTTTATTACAACAGCGTCGAATCTGTGGTGCTCACACAGGTGAATGTCGTTGCCTCACAGCTGGCCGCCTATGCCGAGGACAGCTCCGCCAACTACTCCGAGCAGGTGCGCGGGCTTGTGGAAGGCTTTCAGGCGCGTGACCGCATGGAATTGATGGCTGTGGGGCTTGATAAAAAAGTGTCGTTTACGTCAAGCGGCTTCGAACCGGGCGGCGACCTTTCCATGCCTGATTTCGATATGGCGTTGCTTTCCCCGGACGGCATCGGTAAATTTGTCGGTACGATCGACGGTGAAAAGATCATGGCGATCACAAAAATTTCTCCAAGCGTCGGCGATCAGCAGCTCGCCGCCATGCGCTTTGCCGTGTCGCTCGAGTTGGTCGACCGCCAGATCATCCTGTTCATCCTTGTGATTACGCTTGTCTGTATCGCTATCATCTTTTTTGTCATCTTCTCCGGTTCCTATTTCATTGGCTCCATTGTCAACCCGGTCGGCGAGGTGAGTGTCACGGCGCGCAAGATCGCGCACGGAGACTTCAACGCCCGCCTGACCAAGAAAAACGACGATGAAATCGGCGAGCTGTGCGACACAATCAACTATATGGCGGAGGAGCTGTCCGCCAACGACCGCATGAAAAACGACTTCATTTCCTCTGTCTCCCATGAGCTGCGCACGCCGCTGACCGCCATCAAAGGCTGGGCCGAAACGTTGGCCGATATGGGCGGCGAAGTCGATCCGGAAATGCTTGCCAAGGGGATGCGCGTCATCACAAGCGAGACAGAGCGTTTGGCCGGCATGGTCGAGGAGCTGCTCGACTTCAGCCGCATCCAAAGCGGCCGTATGAAGCTGGTCAAGGACCGCATGGATGTGATTGCCGAGTTGTCCGAGGCTGTGTTGATGTTTGAGGAACGCGCGCGTCACGAGGGTAAGCGCCTGATCTACAACGAGCCGGATCAGTTCGCCTCATTTATGGGCGACCGCAACCGTCTGCGGCAGGTCTTTGTCAATATCATCGACAACGCGCTCAAATACTCCGATCGCGGCGACACTGTGACTGTCCGCGCCTCTGTATCGGAATCACAGGTCGATATTTCTGTCGCAGACACGGGCATCGGTATCCGCGAGGAGGATTTGCCCAAGATCAAGGAAAAGTTTTTTAAGGCGAATTCAACGCGGCGCGGTTCAGGCATCGGACTTGCGGTCGCCGATGAAATCGTCTCGCTGCATGGCGGCACGCTCGATATCACCTCGAAGGAAAACGTCGGTACGCGCGTTACAATTCATCTGCCGCTTGGCAACGGTTGATTTGTTCATATTTTACACGTTATAATAGGACGCAGACACAAGGCCCTGTATGACAGGCCGGAAAGGGCTGATTATTTGTCGGAAAATTCCTGTAAAAAAGAAATTAAAAAGACCTCGATCGGCGGACAGGCATTGATCGAGGGCGTCATGATGAAGGGTCCTCACACTTCCGCCATGGCTATCCGCAAACAGGACGGCTCCATCACAGTCGAAACCTGGGCGACCGGCGGCGGCAAGTGGTACTCCAAGGTGCCGGTCGTGCGCGGCGTTGTCAATTTCATCTCCATGCTCTTTCAGGGCTACAAATGCCTGATGCGTTCAGCGGAGCTGTCCGGCTTCGCCGAGGATGAGGAACCGTCCAAATTTGACAAATGGATGGACGCGCATCTGGGCAAAGGCGCCGTATGGATTTTTAATATCCTTGTCACCGTCTTTGCCGTATTGATTGCCGTGGGCCTGTTTATGCTCCTGCCATCCGCGATCGTCAAATATGCCGGCGCCCTGACCTCCGCGCCCGCCGCAGTTTTGACGTTGATTGAAGGCGTGCTTAAAATCGCCATATTTGTGCTTTATTTGTTTGCGGTCACGCGCATGTCGGATATCCACCGCGTGTTTGAATATCACGGCGCGGAGCATAAAACGATTGCCTGTTATGAGGCCGGCGACGAACTGACGCCGGAAAACGCCAAAAAATACATCCGGTTTCACCCGCGCTGCGGCACCAGCTTTCTGTTGATTGTGCTCGTCGTTTCCATCCTCGTTTTTTCCCTGCTCACCTGGGACAGCGTATGGATGCGTGTCGGGCTTAAGTTGCTGCTTTTGCCGGTCGTCGTCGGTATTTCCTATGAGATCATCCGTTTTGCAGGACGCCATAACAACCCGGTCACACGCGTGATCTCAGCGCCGGGGTTGTGGCTTCAGCGTTTGACGACTTTCGAGCCGGATTTGACGCAGCTTGAGGTCGCCATCGCCGCAATGAAGCCCTGTATTCCGGAAAACGGAACCGACGATCTCTACTAGCCGGCCCAAATGCGCCGCGGACCTGCCGGTCCCCGGCGCATTTTATCAGTAGGAGCATTTTTCTATGACGTTGCAAATGGCTTATCAAAATGCATACGCGTCCCTTGGACCGGATTTGTCTGAGGACGCGGAATTCGATCTCTCCTGCCTGTTTGAACACATATTCGGGGCGCCGCGCCGCGCGCCCGGCAACAGCGCGCGTGAAGCCGACAGCGCAAAGCTTGCGGCGTTCAATGCGCTTGCTGCCCGGTACAAGGCGGGCGAGCCGCTGCAATATCTGCTTGGCATGTGGGAATTTTACGGCCTGCCGTTCGAAGTCGGACCGGGTGTGCTGATTCCGCGGCCCGACACGGAAACGCTCGTTGAAACGGCGCTTCGTCTTTTGAAAGGGACGGCCGCGCCGGCTGTCGCCGACCTGTGCGCGGGCAGCGGATGTATCGCCGCCGCCATTGCGCACGCGCGGCCGGACGCGCATGTCTATGCTGTCGAGCTTTCCGATGCGGCATTCCCTTACCTCGTGCGCAATCTCGCGCGCAACGCGCCGGGCAATGCCGAGGCGATCTGCGGCGACGCGTTCGCGCCGCCGCCGCTGCCGCCGCTCGATCTTGTCGTCTCCAACCCGCCGTATATTGCGCGCGCAGAAATGGAAACACTCTCCCCGCAGGTCCGCTGGGAACCGGAAATGGCCCTGCTCGGCGGCGAGGATGGGCTTGATTTTTACCGCGCGCTGCCGCGTATCTGGATGCCGCTACTTCGTCCCGGCGGCTATATCGCCTTTGAGGTTGGTTATACGCAGGCGGACACGGTTGCCGGCCTTTTGGGGCGGAGCGGTTATCAGAGCTGCTCTGTTGAACGCGATCTTGCAGGTATCCGCCGTGTCGTCTGGGCGCAGCGGCCAAAGGACTGATCTTCGCATGCAAGCCCGGTTGGGCGCGGCTTTTCAGCCGCGCCCACGCCAAAAGCGCCCGGCCCCACAGAGGGGCCGGGCGCTTTTGCTCCTTATACAGCGTTTCAGCCGATCTGGCCGAGCACACGGCGATACATATTGATATAATCATCCGCCGAGCGATCCCATGAAAAGTCGCTTTTCATCGCCTTTTGAACGGCTTGCGCCCACGCCGGACGGTTGTAATAAAGTCCGGCCGCGCGGTCGATCGCGCCGAGCATATCATGCGCGTTATAGGTCTTAAAGGTAAAACCGTTGCCCGACAGGTCAAGGCCCATATCGGTGATTGAATCCTTGAGTCCGCCTGTCTCCCTGACAATTGGCAACGTGCCGTAACGCAGCGAAACCATCTGTGCAAGCCCGCATGGCTCGCTCTTGGACGGCATCAAAAAAGCGTCCGAACCGGCATAAATTTTGCGTGCAAGATCGGGAATAAAGCCGATGCGCACCGCTGTCTTTCCCGGATATTTCGCCTGCATCTCCTGGAAAAAGCTTTCAAAAATATAATCGCCCGAACCAAGCGCGACAATCTGAAGCTCGCGCTTCATCAGCTCCTCATAGATATACTGGATCAGATCGATGCCCTTATGCGCGACAAAACGTGTCACGATCCCGATCAGCATCTTGTCCGGGTCCTCCCACAGGCCCATATCCTTTTGCAGATGTGTTTTGTTGATCGTTTTACGTTCAATCGTTTTTGCTGTAAAGTTAGCGTAGAGCGCGCGGTCCGTCTCGGGATTATAGCTGATTGTATCGATGCCGTTTAAAATTCCAATCAGCTTGTGCTGGTTGGCGCGCAGCAGGCGGTCAAGCCCATGTGAAAACCATGGATCGGTGATCTCCTTAGCGTATGTCGGGCTGACGGTTGAAACGTAATCGCAGACTTCGATTGCAGCCTTCATCATATTCAGACAGCCGTCATACAGCATAGTCGGAGCGGCATAGTAGGGAAGCCCAAGCACATCCGAAGCAATTTCCATTCCATATTTTCCCTGATATTGGATGTTATGGATGGTAAAGACCGTTTTAATGCCCTTGTATTTGTCCATATTGCGGTAGAACAAATTGAGATAAACAGGCGTCATTGCAGTCTGCCAATCGTTGCAGTGGATGATCTCAGGGTCAAAATCTATGTACTGAATCATTTCACAGACAGCTTTAGAGAAAAACGCAAACCGTTCCGCATCGTCATAGAAGCCATAGATACCGCCATCGCGCTTAAAGTAGTATTCATTATCGAGAAAATAATATTTAACGCCGCCATGGCTTGCTTCAAAGACGCCGCAGTACTGGTTGCGCCAACCAAGCGGTACGTAGAAATTACAGACAAATTTCATCTCCTGGCGCAGTTCCGCTTTGATTGCGCTGTACAGCGGGATCACCACCCGGCACGCGTGCTGCTTGCCGCGGATCGCGCGCGGCAGGGACCCCGCCACATCGGCCAGACCGCCGGTTGCAATGAAGGGCGTCGCCTCAGATGCAACATACAAGATTCTCATTTACAGATTCCCCCTCTAAAGCGGCTTTTGGCCGTCAATTTTTTACATAGATAAACACAGCCGGTATCCTATTTCATTTTCCCGCGCCGCACGGCGGCGCGGGAAATCATCCATGTCAAATGGCGCTGCCCTTGCTGATGTAAGTCGGATATGTTTCGTATCCAATTAACACACGCGAATCCTTGATCAGTACGTCCTTATCGGTAACGACATATTCAAGGTGCGCATTATCGCCGATATAGGTGTCCTGCATGATGATACAGTTTTTAAGCACCGCACCCTTTCCAATCTTTGCACCGCGGAATATGATGCAGTTTTGTACATCGCCGTTGATGATACAGCCGTCCGCAATCAACGAATTGCCCACGCGCGCCGACAAGCCGTATTTAACTGGCACCTGATCGCGTACCTTTGTGTAAACCGGCCGGTCCTTCGGGAATAACGTTGCGCGCACCTTCGGATCAAGCAGCTCCATCGAGGCTGCGAAATACGAGCGCATATTGGAAACGCGCTGGGCGTACCCTTCAAACAAATACGCCTTGATATTCAGCTTGCCAAGCGCCGGCTGAATGGCATGGCGCACAAGAGAATAGTGATCATGCCCCTTTCCCTCGTTGACAAGGCGCTCGAGCAGGGTTTTTTCGATCAGCAGGCCATTCATATAGATGGTCTGCGTTCCCTTGACGTCTGGACGCACCATGATATCGGTGACATCCATCGTCTCCTCGTCGCAGGTGAGAATTGTCGTATCGCGCGCCGTATCGGGCTGCACATCGGCACGTCTGCACATCATGGTGATCTGTGCGCCGGTGTGGATATGCTCGCTGATCATATCGCGCAGATCGATGTTGGCGACGGTGTCGCAGTCGGCAAGCAGCACATATTTCGCGTTGTTATGTCGAATAAAGCTGATCGCGCCCTGGAGCGCCTCGAGACGGCCGCGGTAAATGCCGCTGGTCTGACTGGCGAATGGGGGAATGATCACAAGGCCGCCAACCTTGCGCGCAAGGTCCCATGCGCGGCCCGCGCCGACATGGTCCATCAGGGATTGATAATTGCTTTTTGTGATGATGCCAATATCTTGAATATCGGCATTGACCATTGCGGAGAGCACAAAATCGATCAAACGGTAGCGGCCGCCGAACGGCACGGAACCGGTGGTGCGGCGTTCCGTCAGCTCTCCGAGCATACTGTCGTGCATGTTGGAGAAAATGATCCCCATTACCTTATTTGCTCTCATGTTGTCACTGCACCCCCTCAATATCCTGCGGCTCATCCGCGGCCTTCGCCGGCTGCTCCACGCCAGGCACATCCTGATCGATCATCGCCTTGGGCTTCACTGTAGCGCCCGCACCGATTTTGACATCGTTTCCGACAACAGCAATACCCCATGCGTCACGGTCCTCCGCGTTTTCCGGACGCTGTCCGACAATCGCGTTTTCACCGATCACACAGTTTTCAGCGACGATCGAATATTCGACAACTGCGCCCTTGCGGATCACCGTCCCGGGCATGATGATTGAATCGCGCACAACCGCGCCGGATTCGATGGTCACGCCGGCAAAGATAATCGAAAAATCGACCTTCCCTTCAATCGTACAACCCTCTGTCACCATCGAATTCTGCACAACAGCTCCATCCGCGATGTAATGCGGCGGCATCACCGGGTTGCGCGAGTAAATCTTCCAACTGTCGTCATACAAATCGAGCGGAACCTTTGGGTCAAGCAGGTCCATATTGGCTTCCCACAGGCTGTCAATTGTACCGACATCCTTCCAGTAGCCCTCAAACGGATAGGCGACCATCTTCTGTCCGTCGGCCAGCATGGCGGGCAGAATATTCTTGCCGAAATCCTTCGACGACAGCGGGTCCTTCTCGTCGTCAACCAGATACTTGCGCATCTTGCTCCATGAGAAGATATAAATGCCCATCGAGGCCAGGTTGCTCTTGGGCTTGGGCGGTTTTTCCTCGAACTCAAAAATCGTGCCGTCCGGATATGTGTTCATGATACCAAAACGGGATGCCTCATCCATCGGCACCTGTAAAACCGCGATCGTGCAGTCCGCGTTTTTCTCCTTGTGGTACGCGAGCATCTTTTCATAATTCATTTTATAAATATGGTCGCCTGAAAGAATCAGCACATACTCGGGATCATACCGTTCAATGAAATTGATATTCTGATAGATCGCGTTGGCTGTTCCGGTATACCAGTCGGAACCGGAGCTTTTCTGGTACGGCGGCAGCACAAACACGCCTCCATTGGAGCGGTCGAGATCCCACGGCTGGCCGTTTCCAATATACTCGTTGAGGATCAACGGCTGGTATTGCGTGAGTACGCCAACCGTATCGATGCCTGAATTGACACAGTTGGAGAGCGGAAAGTCGATGATCCTGTACTTGCCGCCAAATGGAACGGCCGGTTTGGCTAGGTTCTGCGTCAGCGTATAAAGCCGGCTCCCCTGGCCGCCGGCCAACAGCATGGCGATCCATTCCTTTTTCCGAAACATTGCTTTACCCCCTTATATTCTGTCGCGTCCGCACAGCCCCGCTGCGCAGACGTATCAATCCGCTTTACGCCTTGCCGCAGGCTTATCCGCTTTTTTCCTAACGGCGGACTTTTCAGCTTTTGTCTTTGTCTTGGCCGCGGCTTTCGTCGCTGACGCAGCTTTTGCCTTGCGCGGACGCCCCTTCAGATATACGGCTGCGAGCGGGGGCACCGTCAACTCAATCGACTGCTTCATATCGTGGTCGGGGATCTTCCTGACGCGGATCGCCCCCGTATTTACGACGCCGCTTCCGCCAAAGCGCACATCATCGGTGTTGAATACCTCGTCATAAGATGTGGCGTCCGGCACGCCCACGCGGTAATGCTCGCGCGTGACCGGCGCAAAATTACACAGTACGACGATTTCCCCACCCTTTTCATCGGTACGGCGGAATACGATGATATTGCGCGCATGATCGTCGTGCGCCAGCCAATTAAAGCCGTCCCATGAATCTTCGACCTGCCAGAGGGCCGGCGTATCGAGGTAAAATTTGTTGAGCGTGCGCACAAAATCCTGCATCTGCCGGTGCGCGTCATAGTCGAGCAGCATCCAGTCGAGCTGCTGCTTATAATTCCATTCGATAAACTGCGCGAACTCGCAGCCCATAAACAGCAGCTTTTTGCCGGGATGCGACATCATATAAGCGAGGAACACACGCGCGCCTGAAAATTTCATCGCATAATCGCCGGGCATCTTATTGATCAGCGAGCACTTTCCATGCACGACTTCATCGTGTGAAATCGGCAGGATAAAGTTCTCACTGAACGCATAAAACAGGCTGAATGTCAGCTTGTCATGGTTATAGCTGCGAAAGATCGGGTCGAGCGACGTATACGCGATCATATCGTTCATCCAGCCCATGTTCCACTTGAAGTTAAAACCAAGCCCGCCAACCGACGCCGGCTTTGTAACAAGCGGCCATGCGGTCGATTCCTCCGCGATCATCAGCGCGTGCGGGTGCTCTGTGAGCACAGCGGTGTTCATCTTCTGCAAAAACGCGACCGCTTCCAGGTTCTCGCGGCCGCCGTTGATATTCGGCAGCCATTCCCAGTCCTCGCGCCCATAATCAAGATAGAGCATCGACGCGACCGCATCGACGCGGATGCCGTCGATATGGTAGCGTTCAACCCAGAACATCGCGCTCGAGGTCAGAAAACAGATCACCTCGTTGCGTCCGAAATCGAAGATACGCGTACCCCAGTGCGCGTGCTCGCGCTTGTGGACATCCTGATATTCATAGAGGGGCTGTCCGTCAAACTCATAAAGCCCGTGCGCGTCCTTGGGAAAATGGGCGGGCACCCAGTCCATAATCACGCCGATCCCCGCCTGGTGGCAGCGGTCGACAAAATACATAAAGTCAAACGGCGTGCCGTATCGCGAGGTCGGAGCGAAATACCCCGTCACCTGATATCCCCAGGAGCCGTCGTATGGATACTCCATCACCGGCATCAATTCGACATAGTTGTATCCCATATCGGCCAGATAGATGACCAGCTCATCGGCCGTCTTACGGTAATCGTATGTATTACCGTCAGGGTAACGCCGCCAGGAGCCAAGGTGCAGCTCGTAAATATTCATGGGGCTGCGGTATGGATTATGGCCCTGCCGCGACCGAAACCACGCCTCGTCATGCCACTCATAGCCCTCAATATCAAATAATTTGGAGGCGGTTTCCGGCGCGGTCTGCGCATGAAAAGCATAGGGGTCGGCTTTCATCAGGGAACGCCCATCCCGTGTCCGGATACAGTATTTATAAATATCGTACTGCTTGAGTCCTTCAATTGTACACTCCCAGACAGCCTTGTCCTCCAAAAGCGCCATGGGATTCGCATCCGGGTCCCATGCATTAAAGTCACCCACCACAGAGACGGACGCGGCATTTGGCGCCCATACGCGGAAGGTATATCCATCTTCCAAACCGCGGCGGCCACGCTGGGGATGCGCACCAAGATATTCATACGCTTTAAAGTTCGTACCCTGGTGGAATAAATACAATGGCAAGTTTCCGGTTTTCTTTTCCTTCGGCTTTACCATTGCCCTCACCTCCTTTTTTATATTTTAACAGTATTTGGATTACTTTTCAAGTATTTATTGTGAAAATCCCAATAAAATCACCGGATAACCTGAAAGTGTTTTATGTAATATGTACATTTTTTATACACTTTCCTGTTCTTTTCGCCTAATCGAACAAACAGGGGTGGATTTTTGTGCCGTTCAAATAATTATCATATCACGTGCGGCTTGTCGAACACAGGTCTTTTTTTGTCAATATAGAGCAAAATTTTCCAATAGAGCATTGCCGGGTACCGCCGTACAGCCGTCCTGCACGGTTAAAGCTTTGCCTGGCTGCTATGCGGCGCAGGCAGGCGCGCAAGCTTTTATACAGCAAAAGGCGCCCTTTCCGTTTCACGGAAAGGGCGCCTTTGAAACTGTTTTACTTGTGGTCGACTTCTGCCATGTGTCCGATGAGCATCAGAACCTTGTTGCTGTAGCCCCACTCATTGTCATACCAGGAAACGAGCTTGACGAACTTGTCGGTCAGAGCGATACCGGCCTTCGCGTCAAAGATGGAGGTATGCGGGTCGGTCAAAAAGTCCGAGGAAACAACCGCGTCCTCGGTGTAATCGAGGATGCCCTTCATCGTTGTCTCAGAAGCCTTTTTGACGGCGGCGCAGATCTCGTCATACGTGGCGGATTTAGCCAGGTTGACCGTCAGGTCGACAACGGAAACGTCCAGTGTCGGAACGCGGAACGCCATACCGGTCAGCTTGCCGTTGAGCTCAGGGATAACCTTGCCGACAGCCTTCGCAGCGCCGGTAGAGGAGGGGATGATGTTCCCCGCAGCGGCGCGGCCGCCTCTCCAGTCTTTCTTGGACGGACCGTCAACCGTTTTCTGAGTAGCGGTGGTTGAGTGAACCGTCGTCATCAGGCCGTCAACGATGCCGAAATTGTCGTTGATGACCTTAGCCAGAGGCGCCAGGCAGTTGGTGGTGCAGCTTGCATTGGACACGATGTTCATATCAGTGGTGTACTTGTCCTGATTGACGCCCATGACGAACATCGGCGCATCGGCGGACGGAGCGGAGATAACGACCTTCTTGGCGCCGGCCTGGAGATGGGCGGAAGCCTTCTCGGTCGTGGTGAAAACGCCGGTGGACTCGACGACATATTCAGCGCCGCAGGCAGCCCACGGGATTTCAGACGGATTCATCTTATCATAGACGGCGATCTCTTTTCCGTTGACGACAAGCTTGCCGTCCTTCGCGCTGACCTCACCGTCAAAACGGCCGTGCATCGAATCGTATTTGGTCATATAAACCATATAATCGGGATCGATGAACGGATCGTTGATTCCCACAATCTCAAATTTCTCGGGCTGTGCGACCGCGGCGCGGAACACAAGCCTGCCGATGCGGCCAAAACCATTAATGCCAACTTTAATTGCCATTGGAAACAACCTCCTGTGTTTTTGATAGTTTTATCATAATACAAAATCGGAGAAACTACAATAGGGAACTTCGAAAACCTTGTCAATTTTTAAACGATTTTCCTTATTGTCTGCAATCCCTCTTTTTATAAACGCGGGATTTTATGGAAAACGCCCAAACCTATTGAAAATATGGTTGTTCTATACTATAATTGGGAATGAAATACATGTCGAATTATGTCGAAAATGGTTCTTTCTGGCTTCTTAAATTGGCTGCCAGATATTGGCCTCGTATAATTCTTTGCAAGGGCCAAACCATAGAGAACAAATCCGCCGGAAAGAAGGTCCGCCATGGACGGGTGCGACGATCGTATTTTTTTTGACCAGTTCACCGCGTTGTGCAGAGACGCCCAATTGCCCGCAGCTCTGATCGACCGCGATTTCAATCTGATTTGGCGCAGCCATGCCGCCGGCGAGGCCCTGCCGGCCCTGCGCCTGCCCGATGGGGCGCGTGTGCTGCTCACCGGTTACGCACCCGAATTTATCTGCGAGCAGGTCGGACAAAACGGCTTTTTTGTGACGGCCGCGCGCCCCGACCTGCACCTGGAGCGGCCGGTGCGTGTCAGTGCCTTTCCCCGCACGACAGACCGGTTTCTTTTGACGCCGGCCGGCTGCAATGCATCCGAACTTGGCACCGGTATGCGACCGGAGGGTATCTCCCGCACGCTTTCCTCATTTTCAAATCAATACCGCGCGCCCATGACTGTCATTTTCTCCATGCTGACACTGCTCTCACGCGCCTGTGGGCCGCAGGCCGGCGCGGAGGACCTGGCCCATTGCAGCGAGTATATCGGCGCCATCAATCAAAGCGCCTTTCGCCTGCTGCGCAGCTGCAAATGGATCACCGAGCATATGCAGCTCTCCTATGGATTGTCGCCGAACCGTCCGAGCAGAACCAATCTGTACGGTCACCTGCGCGAACTGTTCACCGCGGCGGCCGCAATCATCGAACCGGCCGGCATACCCGTGACAGCCCGCATCCCTGACGGCGTTTTGCCGGTGGCGTGCGATACAGAAAAGCTCGGCCTGATCATCGGCAACCTTCTGTCGAACGCCTGCCGCTTTACGCGCCCGGGCAACCGGATCACCGTGCGTGTGCGGCGCCAGCAGGAAGCTGTTTTTGTCACAATCTCGGATCGCGGTCTTGGTATTCCGGCCGATATCCAGCCGCGCGTTTTTGAAGCGTATTTTTCCTATGACCACGGCGGCTCCCCGTTTGCCGGAAACGGGCTTGGACTTACCATCGCGCGCAGTGCGGCCGCTCTTATGGGCGGTACGCTGGCCCTTACCTCCACGCCGGGACGCGGCACCACCGTTATCTGCACCATCCCCATCAACGATTCCAGCAATGCGCCGCCCGCTGTTTTCAGCACCGCGGCCGACTATGTTTCCAACCGCTTTTCGCTTTTGCGCGTCGCTCTGTCGGACAGCATCGACTGCCCGCTGTGAGCGCCGTAAAATGCGCCTGTTTCCCGTTGCACCAGGAAACGGGCCTTTTCCTATTTGTTAGCATACTATGCAGGTTGACATTTCGTCCCCGCCGTTGTATCATCACAGTTATCAGCGGATAACCAATGTCGCCCAGCTATGAGGCTAATTTGTCATCGAAGGAGAGGACATGCATGCTCGAGCTTTTAGAAGATATCATAGACCTGTTCTGGTGGATTGCGCCGTTTGTTTTTGTATTCACACTCCTGCGTGCGGTGCAGGAGACAATCCGCGGCGGGGAAAAGAACGTCATATATGGCGTGGCTGCGGCTGTCAGCCTGATTGTCATTGTTATAGCCATCACCTGAGCCGCCTTTTGTGCACCGGCGCCGGCCGGTTTTATAATTTTACCGGTAAATGTCTACGATTTCTCTGTTCATTGGGAGGCTTTCGTGGTATACTATATTATTATATTTTACGACATCAAACGCATACAAGGAGGCTCCCTTCGATATGAATGGAACAGGAAAGACGTTTTATATCACCACGCCGATTTATTACCCTTCCGATAAGCTGCATATCGGGCACAGCTACTGCACCGTGGCCACCGACGTTATGGCGCGCTACAAGCGGATGCAGGGGTTTGATGTCATGTTTTTGACCGGAACGGATGAGCATGGCCAGAAGATCGAGCAAAAGGCGCTTGCGGCCGGCGTCACGCCGCAGGCGTACGTTGATAAAATTGTCGACGGCATCAAGGAGCTGTGGAAGCTGCTCAACATCTCAAACGACCGGTTCGTGCGTACAACGGATGACTACCACGTCGAATCGGTCCAGAAAATCTTTAAGGACCTGTACGATAAAGGCTATATTTACAAAGGTTCCTATAAGGGCAAATACTGCACGCCGTGCGAATCGTTCTGGACGGACAGCCAGCTGGTCGATGGCAAGTGCCCCGACTGCGGGCGCGAAGTTGCCGACGCAGAGGAGGAAGCTTACTTTTTCAAGCTGTCGGCTTTCAGCGACCGCATCCTCAAGCTCTATGACGACAACCCCCAGTTTATGGAGCCGCAGAGCCGCATGAACGAGATGATCAACAACTTCATCAAGCCGGGGCTTGAGGATCTGTGCGTGTCGCGCACCTCGTTCAAATGGGGCATCCCTGTCACATTCGACCCCAAGCATGTCGTCTATGTCTGGGTAGACGCGCTGACAAACTATATCACCGCGCTCGGCTATGGCAATGGCCGCTACCATGATTTTGAAAAATACTGGCCTGCCGACGTGCATTTTGTCGGCAAGGAAATCATCCGGTTCCATACAATCATCTGGCCGGCTATGCTCATGGCGCTTGACCTGCCGCTTCCGAAAAAGGTGTTCGGCCACGGCTGGCTGCTGCTTGAGGGCGGCAAGATGTCAAAATCCAAGGGTAATGTCGTCGATCCGGTCGTACTGGTGGACCGTTATGGCGTCGACGCCATCCGTTATTTCCTGCTGCGCGAGTTCCCATTCGGTTCAGACGGCCTGTTTTCAAACGAAAGCCTGATCACGCGCATCAATGCCGACCTTGCCAACGATCTGGGCAACCTTGTTTCGCGTTCCGTCGCCATGGCTGAAAAATATTTTGGAGACGCTCTGCCCGCAGAGCGCAAGTCCGAACCGGTCGACGATGAGATCATCTCGATCGCCAAATCGCTTAAGGAAACGTATGACCGCCATATGGAGTCCTACGCCTTCCAGAACGCGCTGATCGACATCTTCAAGCTGATCTCCCGCACCAATAAATACATCGATGAAACGGCGCCCTGGGTGCTGGCGAAGGACGAGGCAAACCGGCCGCGTCTGGCAACCGTGATTTACAATCTGCTGGAATGCGTGCGCATCTGCGCAATTCTACTTACGCCGTTTATGCCGGCGACCTCGCCGAAGATTTTCGCGCAGATCGGAGCGCCTGCAGCAGTGACAGCCTATGAATCCGCCGGAACCTGGGGACTTCTGCCCGCGGATGTCCATGTTCATAAGGGAGAGGGCCTGTTCCCGCGCATCGACGTAGCCAAGGAGCTTGCCGCGCTTGAGCAGACAAAGCAAGCTGCAAGCAAGGGCGCCGCGCCCGCTAAACAAGCGGCGCCGGAAAAGCGCGCCGAACCCGAGGGCGTCGCCTCGCTGATCGCAATCGACGATTTCGCCAAGGTACAGCTGCGTGTCGCGCAGGTCCTGTCATGCGAACCAGTCAAGCGGACCGCCAAGCTGCTGCGCCTCATGCTTGACGACGGCAGCGGTACGCCGCGCCAGGTGCTTTCCGGTATTCATCCGTGGTACGAGCCTGACGCGCTGATCGGAAAAAAGCTGATTGTGGTGGCCAACCTCAAGCCCGCCAAGCTGTGCGGCGTCGAATCGAATGGCATGATCCTTGCCGCCGACGCGGGTGAAAACGACGTCAAGGTGATCTTTGTCGATGAAAGCATTCCCTGTGGTTCTGTAGTCCGCTGACAGGTGCTTTTGGGGGGCTTGGATGATCTGCCCGGCTTAACAAACTGTTTCTAACCCGCGGCGCAGCCGGCAAACCAAGTTTGCCGGCTGCGCCGCGGGTCTATGTCCAAGTGAAAGGGGACTGGTATATGTATCAGAATATTTTTGATACCCACGCGCATTACGACGACCATAAATTCGACGATGACCGCTGCGCGCTGCTTGACAGTCTGCCCGAAAAAGGCGTCTGCGGCGTGGTCAACGCTGCGAGCGATTTTGCGTCGAGTGTAAAGGGAATAGAGCTTACAGCGCGCTGGCCGTGGCTGTACTGCGCTGTGGGCGTCCATCCGCACGAGGCGGACGGATTTCAGGAGAGCGACCTTGCAAAGCTTGCCGAATTCAGCCGCATTGATAAGGTTGTCGCAATCGGAGAAATTGGGCTTGATTACCATTATGATTTCTCGCCGCGCGATATACAGCGCGCGGTTTTTGAAGCGCAGACGCGTCTTGCGTGCGATCTTGGTCTGCCAGTCATCATTCATGACCGCGAGGCGCACGCCGATACCATGGAGGTTCTGCGCAAATACCGCCCAGAGGGGATTGTCCATTGTTTCTCGGGAAGCGCCGAAATGGCGATGGAAATCGTGAAGCTCGGTATGTATGTCGCGTTTGGCGGCGCGGTCACATTTAAAAATGCGCGGCGCGCCGTACAGGCGGCGGCAGTCGTGCCGGACGACCGCCTGCTTGTTGAAACAGACTGTCCCTACATGGCTCCGGAGCCATTGCGCGGAAGGCGCTGTGATTCATCGATGATCGCGTATGTTGCCGAGCGTCTCGCGGCAATCCGCGGCGTTGACCCGCAGGCTCTGCTGGATCAGACCTGTGCCAACGCACAGGCTGTATACAATCTCTGATATTTCTAAAATTTATTCCAGGATGTGATAAAAAATGACGCTTTCCGACGTGCAGGCAACTTTTCTGGAGCAGATTGATATCGATGAGTCGTACCGCTTTGCAAAGGAGCTTGAACAGTTTAAATCAAATCCGGCGCTTGGATACCGCACAGCCGGTTCACAAGCGGAGTTTGATGCGGGCGAGCATATCCGCGCCAGGATGCTGGAAATCGGCCTGACCGATGTCAAGAAAGATGCCTTTACACTTGACACCTGGGAGTTTTCACATGCGCGCCTGCGCGTCGAGCTGCCCGGCGGCGCGCGCGTCTTTGAATTGGGCGCCTATCAGACAGCATTTGACACAAACGGCTGGCGGCCGTTTACGATGATCTCCGCCGGCCGCGGCACTGCCGCCGAACTCGATAAGCTCGATGTCGCCGGAAAACTTGTACTGATTGAGATCAATCAGCGCGCTGACTGGTGGATTGCCTACCCGGCCTATCAAGCGCATCTGCGCGGTGCGGCTGCTGTAATCGCTGTGCAAAGCGGCGGCTACGCACAGGCGCATCCAGCGGCGCTCAACGCACAAAATGTCTGCGGTCCCGCCGACGCGCCCGCCTTTTCCATGTCGCGTGCTGACGCCGGGCTGCTGGAGGCTGTGCTCGGCGGCTTCGGCGGCGAGGCGCAGGTACAGTTCGACGCGTGTTCAACAATCGGGCACGGCGGCGTTTCATATAATATCACCGGCTGCATTGAAGGCGAAGACCGCACGTCGTACATCCTTCTCAGCGCGCACTACGACAGTTATTTTACCGGATTTCAGGACGACAATGCCGCCGTCGCGATGATGCTCGGCATTGCGGCCGCCCTGATCCGCATGGGCTTACGGCCCCGCCATACGCTTGTGTTCTGTGCGTTTGCCGCCGAGGAGTGGGGTGTGTGCGATTCCAAATACGACTGGTCAACCGGCGCATACAACCAGGTATTCCGCGTGCGGCCAGACTGGCCCGGCAAAATTCATGCGGCCCTCAACTTTGAGCTGCCTGCCTGTGCGCATGGTAGGCAGGCTGTGATTCGAGGCGTCTATGAGTGGATGCCGTTTCTTGAAGCGTTCGCTGCGTCCTTCTCAACCGCATATCCCGGCTGTGTCGGCCTGTTCCCGGCAGGGATTGGCGCAGCCGCGCCGGTGCTCACCTGGTCGGATGATTTTTCCCTGGCGATCTCCGGCATTCCATCCCTTGTCAACGACTTTGCTGAAGGCAGCTTTATGGAATCGCATTACCATTCACAGTTTGACAATGACGACGCCTATGATCCCGCAGTTTACCGCTTCCATCATGCGCTGTATGGCGCGCTGACGCTCGCCTTTGACGCGCGCGCTGTACCGCCTCTTGATTTTTCTCCTCGTCTTGCGGCGCTGCGCAAAACGCTCGATACGCAGCTCTGCGCGCGCGTTGGCACCGATGCGCGGCCGCTTTTGGAAGCGGCCGCCGATGCCGAAAAGCGCGCGCAAGCCGCCGCGCGCGCTGCGCGCGGCGCCCGCTCCCCAAAAGATGCGCGTGCACTTTCCGCCGGCCTTTTAAAAGCGTTCCATCTTTGCGAGGACGCGTTCACGCGGCTGGACTGGCATGACGCGGTCATCTTCCCGCATGAATATGCACAGACAAACCTCTCTTTCCTGCTCAAAGCACGCGAGTCGCTGTGCGCCGGCGATACGGCTGCTGCGTGCGACGCGCTCTGTGCAGTCGACTGCAATCGGTATGCCCTTGCCTTCGACGACAAAGTATGCGCCCACTTCACCGACTACGCGCGTCAGCAGCCCCTGGACCGGCTGATGTGGGGGGCTGGACGCCTGCCGGGGGACTGCCGGCTGTTCAGTACAGTGCGAGCATTAAAACGCCCATGCAGTGAAGCGGATATCGCGGCTGCGCTCAACGCTGTCGAGCGCGCCTATGGCGAGCAGCGCGCGGCGCTTGTGCGGTGTATCGGCGAAGAAAATGCCGCCTGCCGCAGATTGGCCGAACTTCTAAAGACACTTCCTGGTTTGGAGCGCGCCTGATTTCCGAGAATTTGAGAGATAATCGAAGAAAACAGGCGATAATGAAAGGACGCGGTCTGCCGGCACCGGTGGATCGCGTCCTGCTTTATTTCTTTCACTGCAATTATCGCACAACCAATTTGCATAAAACTTGTACAAAATGCTACAATTTTAACATCCAGAAGCGCAGTTCCATCCGGCAAAAACAACCCGGTATTTCGGGGAAAAACCATAGGGGTGGAAATATGAACTAGCACTTGCTCACCATACGATTACCCATTGAAATAACAAAAGGTGAGTGAAATTTTGAAAACCGACCAATTATACCGCGTGGAGAAACAAGATGTTGAAAAGCTCAGCTCCTTGCTGACTGAATGCTTTCAACAGGACCCGCTCTATTTGCAACTGATCCCACAGGCGGACAAACGCAAAAAGCTTCTGCCGGAGCTTTTTAGCTGCGATCTGGATGAACTGTTCGAAAACTGTGAAATCTATGCCGACAGTCCGGATTTAAACGGTATCATCATTGTCTCCGATGAGACAGAGCCGTATAATCCGCTCAAGTATTATGCTGTCGAACTCTATTACGCGCTGAAAAGCGGCATGTATCTGATCCGTGACGACCATTCGCTGCGTACCTTTTGGAATTTTATCCGCGGCAAGGATTACCTCAACTCTGTCTGGACAAATAACCTGCACACCGACCGCCGCATGCACATTGTCTATTTTGCGGTGCGCCCGGCCATGCGAGGCCGCGGCGTCGCGACAAAGCTAATGCACGCTGTTCAGCAATATGCCGATCAGAGAAAACTGATGGTTTCCCTGGAGACGCACAATGAAAAAAACGTCCGCATGTACGAACACTATGGTTTTCGCTTGTTCGAGGTTGTGCAAAAGCACTTCGCGCTCAAGCAATACTGCATGGTGCGGGCATAACGGCAATCTGTTTAAGAGGGAGCGTCAAAGAGGCGGGCCGCAATGCGGTCCGCCTCTTTTCATCATCTCATTTCTACGCACCCAGGCACGCAGCAGCAATTTCACGAAATTCCGCTTCGTCGAGCAGGCCGCGTTTTTCAAGGCCGCGCGCCTTGACACGCGCGAGCATTTCGGCGGCCTGTTCATCCGTGGCGGTCATCCCGCATCGCTCCAGGTAATACTGAATGGACGCCTTTCCGCTTTTTTTGCCAAGCGCGATCTCGCCGGAACGCCCAAACAGCGCCGGGTCGGTCGCAAACATTGCGAGCGGACAACTGCGCACCAGATCGACGCCGATGCCTGACTCGCGCATATAATTGCGCGCACCGACAAACGGCTTGTTGGGCGCCGCGGCGACTCCTGAAAGCTTTTCCACCAATGCGCACAACTCTCCCAGGCGGTCCAGACGGTAAGGCGTATCCATTCCCAGAAGGATATTCATACAAAGGATCATTTCCTCCAGCGCGGCGTTGCCGGTGCGTTCGCCAAGCCCATTGACACAGGTGTGCACCACGTCCGCACCGGCCGCGATCCCCGCCAGCTCCCCGGCAACGGCCAGTCCGAAATCGTTGTGCGTATGCACCTCAACCGGCAGCCCGTTTGTCAGGCGCTTGACCTCGCGCACCAGATACGCCACGGCCTGCGGCAGGGCGCAGCCCATCGTATCGACCACACCAACCGAATCGGGCGGCGCGCTCTGCATCAGCCCTGTCAGCAGTTTTTCCAGATCCTCTGCCCGGGCGCGCGTCGTATCATATGGGAAATAGACGGCTTTAAGCCCCTGGCTGCGCGCATAATTGATGCAGTCCACACTTTTTTCCAACACATGCTCCCAGGTCCAGCCAAACTGATATTTTAATTTTGGATAACCGATCGGGATTTCGATGACAACGCCTTTCACGCCCGCATCGCGCGCCATGTCGATATCCTGGGTTTTTGCGCGTGCAAACGCATACACCTGCGCCTGCGGGAATCTGTGCGCGATCTCGGTAATCGCCCGGCGGTCCTCCGCCGAAACGGCAGGCATCCCCGCTTCGATGCGAGTGACGCCGGCCTCGACCAGTTTTTCAGCAATACGTACCTTGTCCTCCGCTGAGAATACGACGCCCGGCGTCTGTTCTCCATCGCGCAGCGTTGCGTCGTGGATCTCCACGTGACCAGCCGGCTGTGTCTGTTCGCGGACTGGACCTGTTTCATTAAAAGGGCTTACCCACCATGCATTTTCTTTATAATAAGACAAATTCATCAGACCTTTCCGGCACGCCGCTGGCGGCGTACCTGTCTGCGGCCGTGTTCTCCTCCACACTCAGCAAAGCCTGACTTCGGATCGGACGGGATGTTGCGCGGGCATGCACATAGACTATTTCGACAGCTTCGCTGTCAGCCCTTCGCCCGCACGGAATTTGTGCTTGCGCACATACTGTTCCACAGCGTCATATTGCTTTTCCTCAATCAGGCGCAGAATCTCCTCATGCTCCCGAAGCGATTCCTCCGTGCTGTCCGGGGCCACCGCAAACACTGTTTTTGTGATGCCCCATTTCTTCCACAGGTCGCAGATCATGTGATATAATTCCTGATTCGGCAGGTGGCGGTACATCTCCAGATGAAAGGTCCGGTTCAATTCCGAACAGCGTTTGGCATCACCGGCATAGAACGCCTCTTTCATTTGCTCGTTCATTTCCCGCAGGCGCGCGAGAATTTCCGGCGTTATATAATCGATGCTCAATCGCGTCGCATATCCCTCCAGGACGCCCTTGATCTGAAAAATATTTTTCAGTGTCTCCCGGTCAAAGCCACATACAACGGCGCCCTGGTTTGCAACGATACGCACATAGCCCTCGCTCTCCAAGCGCCGGACTGCCTCGCGCACGGGAATGTCGCTCACCTGCCACTGCTTTGAAATCTGGCTGATCACAAGGCGGTCGCCCTGTTGGTATGCACCTTCGGCGATACCCTCCATCAGCCCTTCATACACAATATCTACTTTACTTTTATACTGCGTCATCATCGCGCCTCCCACCCGTTTACAAATCTTGCCACGGTATATTCTATATTTTATATCGTGTTCGCGCAACTTGCAAGCCGATTTGTCGGTCGGCGCGCACAGTTTTATACTTCTTCCGTCAGTGGTTCAAGGTCCAGAAGGCGCGCCGGATTTGTCACGATCATCGCATGCAGGTCTGCATCACTGATGCCAAGGCGGCGAAGCAGATAATAAAATACGCGCATGCCATCCGCCGGCGCCGGGCTTGCCACCTGCCCATAGTCGGTAATCAGCGCCATATGCTGTGCGCCCACAACATTGATCATGTCCGCGATTTCGTGCGGGTCCTGGCGGCCATTATGCGGCGAACAGGCGCCGTAGGCCATCGTCAGCGTCGCGCCCAGAGATGCAAGCTCCCGGCAAAGCTCAATCGAAAAACCGCCCTCCCAATCGTTTGGATGCGTGATTTCCAGCTTCGTATAACCGATGCGGTGCGCCTCACGCGCCAGCGCCAGGCACTCGTCCGGCCCAACATGCCCGCTGCCCAGAATCGCGCCGTATTCCTTGCAGACGGCCATGATCTGGCAGACCTCCGGCTTGAGCGCGCCGTTTTCATCCAGCACGGTCAGCGGTTCCACCGTTTCCCCGAACGCGCAGCCGCCCACGTACTCTTTAATCCAATGGCCGCGCGCCGCCAAATCCATCGCGTACTTGGCGTCGGTCGTCGGCAGCCAGATCATTTTCCCGCCGGCTTTGACACAGGCGGTGACGCTGCGCACGCTGAGTCCGCCGCAGGGCGCGTTTAAAGCGATGCCGCCGAAAACGGATACCTCCGGAACCACCTGGGAAGCCTCATACGCTTCCCCGACAGTTGAAGCCAGGTGCTTTTTGATGACGATTGCGCGCATTCCAGCGGCGGCCGCCTCGCGGGCGAGGCGGATCGCATCGGAATAGCGCGGCGAGTAGTCCGGACCCACGTGGACGTGCAGGTCAATCGCGCCTTTTAAAATCGTATCGTCGATAAAAGTCATGCATGTTCCCCCTCTGCCTTATTTGTGTTTGTCCGCCTTGCAGCCATTCTGTTAAGCGCCAGGCACCCGATCAGCAGCGCAATGCCGATTATATCTGTAACAAGCCCCTCGTCGATCATCAAAATCCCTGAGACAAAGAGCAGTATGCGCTGCCACAGGGCAAAGTCGGTCTTAAAATAGCCGACGACCGCCAGCGCGATGGCAAAGGTCCCGATAAAGCTCAGAATTACCGTCGTCACGATCGACACGGCGCTCCCCTCCATCAAAAGGCTTGGGCTGAATACAAACATGAACGGCAGTACAAAGCTGACGATTCCATATCGGAACGCTGTCCAGCCCACCCGGTTCAGATCGGCGTTGGCAATGCCGGCCGCGACATAGGACGCCAAGGCCACCGGCGGCGTGATCGTGGAGATGCATCCGAAAAAGAACACGAACATATGCGCCGCGATCAGCGGAATGGACATATTGACGAGCGCAGGTACGACGACGGACGCCAGCACCAGATAGGCCGCCGTCGTCGGCAGGCCCATGCCGAGCACAATCGAAGTCAGCATCGTCAGGATCAGGGCGATCAGCGCGTTTCCGCCGGATACGCTGACAATAAACAGGGACAGCTTCGCCCCAAGCCCCGTGATCGACAGCACGCCGACAATGATGCCTGAAGCGGCGCAGGCGATGGCCAGGGAACCTGTGTCGAGCGCGCCTTTCTTGATTGCGCTGACAATCTTTTTTCCTACGTCAAGCAGCAGACCGCCGCTTACGCCGCGCTGCTTGGCGATCATGGCCGCCAGATAGACGACGATTAGCGCCAGGCTTGAAAAATACGCCGCTTTAAACGGGGAGTACCCGACAATCAGCATGGCGACGAGTGTAATGATCGGCACCAGGTAGTACCAGCCTTCACGCAGCACCGCGCTCAGGCTTTCCTTCGCCTCGCCCTCCTGGTAGATGTCAAAACCGCCCTTGCGCGCCTCATAAGTACAGATGATGACGAGCGTTGCGAAAAACAGCAGCGCCGGGATGATCGCAGCCTTCATAATGCTCGCGTAGCTGTATCCTGTGATCTCAGCCATGATGAAGGCCGCAGCGCCCATCACCGGCGGCATAATCTGCGCGCCCGTCGCCGCCACCGCCGTAATCGCGCCCGCTTTTTCAGGCGTATAGCCGCGTTTTTCCATCATGGGAATCGTCAGGGTCCCGGTGATGGCGACATTGCCCGCGGCCGAGCCGGAGATCATGCCGATGAGCAGATTAAAAATAATTGCCGTCTTAGCTGTGGCCGCCACAAATTTCTGTGTAACGGCGGTTGAAAGCCGAAACAGGAACGTGCCGGCCCCGAATTCGCTGAGAAACGCACCGTAGATGCAGAACAGGACAATGTATGTGGCCGACACGCCGAGCGGCGTGCCGTAAAGCCCCTCCGTCGTTGTGAACAGGAATCCGAAAATGCGCGATACACTGTAATTACGTCCCTGGAATACACCAGGCAGATAGGCCGCGACAAACGGATATGCCAGAAACACCGCGACAATAATCGCCAGCGCGCACCCAACAGTGCGGCGCGTCGCTTCAATGACAACCAATACAAGAATCACGCCCATAATGACATCCGTGCTGTTGGTCACACCTCCGGAGGTGCTGATGCTCTCCCAGCGGAACAGCAGATACACGCTGCATACGACAGCGCACAGCGCCAGCGCCGCACGCGTCAGGCCGGCGGCCAGCGTGGGCGCGGCCTTTTTCCCGCCCAGCAGAACGATTACAAGCATCGCCATCAGATGGATGACGCGCAGCGTCAGCGTCGACATCACAAGCGTGCCCGTTACATTGAGCAGATGTATAACGCCGACAACGACGGCCACCACGGCAACCAGTTTTTTGCCCGCGGCTGTCAGCCGGTCGTTTAAGGTATTTGCGGCCATAAGCTCCCCCTCCTTTACCATCCTTTGAAGGCCTATTTGTGCTCGTCAAAATACTTCTGCGCGCCGGGATGGATCGTGACGCTCGCTTCACGCGCAGTCTCAATTGTCACATCCTTCGCGTTCGCATTGGCTGCCGCAAATTCGTCCAGATGGTCAAAAATACTGGCTGTTATCGCATAAACAAGATCTTCATTCATATCGGAGCGCACGATAAGGACATTGTTGATACCGATGGCAACGCCGTGCTCCTTCATGCCGTAAGTATCCGCCGGCACGACAACCTTGTTGAAATAAGGGTCATTTTCAATGATGGAATCAAATTTATCCTCATCGATGTTGACAAATTTGACCGCCTTTGTCGTCGAGAACTCCATAACAGCCGACGCCGGATAGCCTGCAAGCGCAAGCGCCACATCGACATTTCCGTCGGAAAGCTGTGTGAAGCCGTCGGAATACGAAAGATAACTTGGCACGATGTCGTCGATGGTCAGCCCGTACGCCTTCATAGCCGCCTCAAGCGGGGCGATGGTTCCGCCGCCGGACGGTCCGACAGCCACGCGCTTACCCTTGAGATCGGCGATGGAATTGATCGGTGAATCCTCCGGAACAATGATATGCAGCACGCTTGGATAAAGCCGCGCCACCACATTCAGATCGGATTTCTCTGTAAACGGGTCGGTACCGTTGACGGCCGCGTATGCATGATTTTCATTTGTCAGCCCGATGTCGACATCCCCGGAGGCGACAAGACGGCAGTTTTCAACCGCGCCGCCCGTAACTTCGGGCGTCATCGTCAGGCCGCCGGAATATTGTGTCACCAGATTGGCAATCGCCTGTCCGAACGGATAGTAAGCGCCGCCCATGCTCGCCGTCCCTATGCTCAACTGCCCGGACAGCGTCCCGGAGGCAGCGCCCGCGGTGTCCGCGCCGGCTGTTGAACCGGTGTTCGCCGCGCCGCCGCCCTGTCCCGCGTTCTGGCAGCCTGCCGTCATCAGCCCCACGGCCAATACGGCCGAAAGAAGTTTTTTCATTCTGCTTTTCATATCGTTCCCCGCTTTCTCCTTAGTTTGTTTCTCCCATGCGAAGGCTTTGCCCTCGTTTTTCTATATTATATATTATATATAATATATTTCAAGACATATTTCACCCAATCTTACAATTCTTTTTTTATTCAATTTTTACAAATACTTTTAAAATTATACATATCCCTTTGTTGGGAAAATCACCTGTTCGGATACATACACCACACGGCCCATGCTCCAGACATGCCGGCCGGCTGTGCGCCGCCGTACCTCCTCCACATCGCAAAGCGTGATCGCCCGGCCCAAGCAATGCTGCGCGCACGCCGGCACAAGCCCCTGTGCACGCCGTACCGCGCACAGATCGCACTTCTCTGCCCGGCCCGTATCGGGGCGCAGATAAACGGCGCCGAACGGGCAGGCGCGCACACAAAGCCCACACCCGATACAAAGTGCATCATCGATCAGTTGTTCCCCTGCCGCGCCGCGCTTGATCGCTCCACGCGGGCACGCCTTGGCACACGAGGCGTCGCTGCAATGCTGGCACATGACGGGAATATAGTCGCAGCTCGGCTCTGCGCCCGGCCCTTCAACCGCCTGAACCTCCACGCCGCCTGGACCGGGCGGCGTCTGATGCGCCTGCTTACAGGCGACCTGGCATGCCTTACATCCCCAACAGCGGTCGATTTCCACCAAAAGCACCTGTTCCATCCCTTTATTCCTCCTCCGGCGCGGGCGTCACGCTGCAATAATAGCCGCGCGCGCAGACAGTTCCCATTCCCTGCGCAAAGCCATCCCAGGGAACGGTTTTATTGATGTTGTATTCTCCCCACCAACCTGACACGCCCTGCACAACGCCCTGTGCCATGCCGAAAGTAAAGCGCGCGTACGCAAAGGCGCTGCCGGCGGACGACTGTACGCGCACGCGCATACCATCGGAAATCCCAAGCTGTTCAGCAGTGGCTGGGTTGATGTAAAGATACGCGCGCGGCGCAAGCTCCAGAAGGTATGGATTCTGCCTGTTTTCAGAAATACGAAAGGCCGATTCATGACGTCCGGTCGACATCAGCAGCGGATATTGCTCAGACGGCCGGCCGCTTTCAAACGGCGGGGTATAGCGCGGCACCGGATCGCAGCCGTTTTGCTTCGCCAACGATGAGTACAGCTCAATTTTTCCGGAGGGCGTCTGAAACCCCTTTTCCCGATATGTTTCATAGCGAAGCGGCGCATACAAACGGCGGCGTTTTGCAGCCTCCTGGAAGGTCACGCCGGCCGGTGCGAGAAGATCGTCGTAAAGCGCGCGCGCATCCTTCCAGAAACGGTCACCCAGGCCGACACGCCGCGCCAATTCACAGATGATATCCACATCGCTGCGCGCCTGCCCGACAGACGCCGCCTTTTGCTGAATCAATGTGTGTGTGTTGTTCGATTGAAACGATGAGATGACATTGTCGCGTTCCAGCCAGGCGGACGCCGGAAGCACAATATCAGCCATGCGTCCCGTCGGCGTCAGAAACAGATCGGATACTATCAAAAAATCGAGGTTTTCAAGCGCCTTTTGCACCATATCTGAATTCGTATAGCTGACAACCGCGTTGCTTCCAAAAATCATTGCACATCGAATCGGATATGGTTTTCCTGTGGCCATCGCCCTCCACAACGACGGCATATGCGCGCTCGGCACCGGCGACAGCTCGCCGCACAGCAGGGGAAATTCATCATACCCGATGCGCAGCCTGCGCATCGGCTCGGGCAGCTCGTCCGAACAGATGAAACGATGTGTATTCTGGCTGACCTCGCCGCGCGACGATACAAGAATGTTGCCGCCCGGCCGGCCGATATTTCCGGTGATAGATGCAAGAATCGACGTCGCCCGGCAGACCTGTACGCTGTCGTGCATCTGGTCGAGCGCGAGACCGCGGATCAGACAGGCTGATTTCGCCTGCGCATAAACGCGAGCGGCCAGCACAATTTTTTCAGCGGGAACGCCGGTCACTTTCTCCGCCCAGGCCGGCGTATAGGCCCGCGTTTGTTCTGCGACCCGGTCAAAGCCGGCCGTCCATTCTCGAACAAACGGGACGTCCGTCAGATTTTCGGAAATAATGACCTGTATCATAGCAAGTGCAAGCGCCATATCGGTGCCCGGACGCGGCTGCAGCCATAGATCCGCCTTGGCAGCCGTTTCGGATAGCTGCGGATCAATAACCAGCAAAGCGGCGCCGCGCATTCGCGCATCCATAATATCGGCGGCGCGCACCCCCCATGAGGTGGGGGGATTGACGCCCCATGCAAGAATGCAATGGGTATTGGGGAAATCAAACGCCTCCATATACTGCGCGCCGCCAAACGTGAGGTTGCAGTCCACAAGGCGCGGCCAAAGGCACTGCGCCCACCCGGCAGCCCCGTGGTTGGGCGCGCCGAACAAATTGCAAAAGCGGCTGTACACGCGGCTCCAGCCGCGACGCGTTCCCTCCAGAAGCGCAAGGCTCTGCGGGCCGTATCGATCGCGAAACTCCAGAAGCTTGTCCGCGGTGATCTCAAGCGCCTCGTCCCAGGAAATTTCCTCAAACTTCCCCTCGCCGCGCGCACCAACACGCCTCAGCGGCATTTTTAACCGCGTCGGATTGTAAAGCAGATCGCGCGCCGCCAACCCTTTTGCGCACAATATGCCGCGTGTCTGCGGCGATGTCGGATCGCCTTCCACGCGTAAAACCTCGCCTGTTTTGCTCTCGCTGTATACAAGCGCCTCGCACGTGGAATGGCAGGAAAAGCATACGGTCGGCGTGACGGTTTCGCCGGGCTGCGCGGTGTAGGCCGGCACCGTCTCTGACATAGGAGCAGCCGGATTTACGGTATGCCTTCCTGCAAGGATCTCATCGAGTATCTGCGCACGCCGGGTCGGATCGCGGGCAGCCGACAGATAGTTTGCAAATCGTGCCCTTTTTCCGCTCAATGACATCTCCTCTTTCTTTTTGAATAATTATATATAATATATTATATATAATTATTGGTAAATTACAAGAGTAAAACTTTAAAAATTTTAGAAAATTTTTAACCATAAATAAACAAAAAAATAAAAAAATTATTAAAAATTGCGTATTCTTTTTTAGGAAAAACAGGTTATGATTACATGACAATCCAGTATATATCGAATAGAACATACTCTCATTCTTTCTTTACTCATCATGCGATCTGTGTTATAATGTGTAAACGTAAAATCTTTTCATTAAGATTATAAACAGGCCAATTTTTAAAAACCATGATCACGTTTAAATTAAGGTGTGTCTATGCAACAGTTAGCTCATTTTTTTAAAAAATTAAAAAAACATCATCGTAAAATGATCCTGATGATTGCTGATCTATTAATTGTATCTGTTTGTTATCTGGTCACTTGGATGATGTTGATGGGGCGAATTTCTCTGCATGGATATCTGCCGACAATGGTGTTATCCGGCGGCGTATTTATCGTTGTTTTTTTCTTTGTATTTCTGCTCTTTGGTATGTATGAAAGCTTGTGGAGATATGCGGAAGCATATGAATTTTTTAAATGCTGTATTGCTGCAGTTGTTTCTTCTGCAACATTTGTTATTATCAGCAAAGCATTGCTTATACCACCCCTTGTAAAACAGGGGGTGCCGATTTCTGTATATTTTTTGTCGGCTATGTTGTCTGGTATGGCTACTCTTTATTTGCGCATGATGTACCGCGCTTATCGAACAACCAGATTTGGAGCTAGAAATTCGTCCGGAGCCAAAAAGACACTGCTTGTCGGCGCTGGCCATACTGGCAATGCCGTTCTTCAGGATTTACATCGTGCGGAAAGCAGTAAATATGAAATCGTATGCGTGGTTGACGATGACCCTGATAAAGTTGGACGTACTATTCAGCGTGTTCGCGTAGCCGGTTCCACACGCGATATTCCTAAGCTAGTCGATAAACACGGAATTGAAGTCATTATATTTGCAATTCCGGCTGCTTCAAACCAGCAAAAACGCCGAATTATGAATCTTTGTGCTAAAACAAAATGTCAACTTAAAAAAGTTCCTGATCTATATGAATTTGTTACCGATGCCACCTCGATTACCTCTCAGCTTCATGACGTGAGCGTTGAGGATTTGCTGGGGCGGGATGTTATCCAGATATCTGAAGGAAAAAATGCTTATTTAAGCGGAAAAACAGTTGTGGTTACCGGTGGCGGCGGTTCAATTGGTTCCGAATTATGCCGTCAAATTGCCGCTCAAAATCCAAAACGACTGATCATTATTGATATTTACGAAAATAATGCATACGACATTCAACAGGAGTTGGTTCGTAAGTATGGGCGGAAATTGGATCTGCATACAGAAATTGCTTCTGTCCGCGATACAAAAAAAATGGATCTTCTTTTTATGCGTTACCGTCCAGATATCGTCTATCATGCTGCAGCGCATAAGCATGTACCCTTAATGGAGGATGCGCCTGAAGAAGCTGTCAAAAACAATATATATGGCACGTGGAATATAGCGCGCTGCGCTGACAAATATCGTGTAAAACGGTTTGTTATGATCTCTACGGATAAGGCTGTAAATCCTACAAATATCATGGGCGCAACAAAACGTGTCTGTGAAATGATTATTCAAAGTATGAACCAGATTAGTAAAACAGAATTTGTGGCCGTACGCTTTGGCAATGTTTTAGGTTCAAACGGTTCTGTTATTCCTCTTTTTAAGCAGCAGATCGCGGCAGGCGGTCCTGTTACTGTTACGCATCCTGACATTATTCGGTATTTCATGACAATTTCAGAGGCCGTCAGCCTTGTGTTAAAGGCTGGAGAGATGGCGCACGGCGGAGAGATCTTTGTCCTGGACATGGGTGATCCTGTACGGATATTGGATTTGGCGGAAAATCTGATTCGACTTTCCGGATACGAACCGTATACGGATATAAAAATCGAGTTCAGTGGTCTGCGTCCCGGCGAGAAGCTTTTCGAGGAATTGCTTATGAGCGAGGAAGGGCTTCGCAAAACGGTTAATCAAAAAATTTTTGTAGGCAAACCGATCGATGTAAATCCTTCAACGCTGTTCGATTTTCTCACAACGCTTAAACCCATTGTATGGGATAACGATACAGCCACAGTGATTGAAAAGCTCCACGAGCTTGTCCCAACATTTGTAATTCCCCAGGAACATGCCGAATCATTGTTGGTATCACATTAAAAAGGATACGTTAATATAAAAAATGGATGCTGGCTACTTTGCTGCCAGCATCCATTTTTTATAAGGGTAAGCTCACACAATCTTTTTGTTTTTTTTATTCTCAAAAATAGCTTCCGCATATAATAAATCCTCAGGGGTATTGATATCAATCGCCTCCAGTGAGTCGATCAAAAATCCAGCGCATCGGCTGCCCAGGACTGAGTGCGTTTTCCTGAGTATGTCTGCTTTTGTGATGTAAATACAACTATCCTCTGCATATAAAGGTTCCCGTTCCTGCCGGCGTCTGGGAGCGTCAGGGTACAGACGCCTGAATTCACCATTCGGAAGCTTGACCCAAAAATCGCAGCGGTTTTCTGATAGTGTAAGCTGTGCGTCATAACGGTCGCTGTGCGCCTCAAACGCTTGAATAAAAGCATCCACAGTGCGGTCTGTCCTAAACGGGGAGGTCGGCTGTGCTGTGATGACTCTGTCAAAGTGCACGCCCTGTCCTTCCATATAATCCAAAGCATGTAAAAGGGCAGCCTCTGTGGAAGCTGTATCCCCGGACAATTCTGCTGGCCTGTCAATAATCTCCACATTTGGGAACATGGACGCTACGTCGCGGATTCGCGCGCTGTCCGTACTTACCGCGATGGTCAGCGGGGTTTTACATTGGGATAAAGCTTCTAAAGTGTAGCACAATAAGGGCTTGCCGCATAATGGGTAAATATTCTTCCCCGGGATTCCTTTAGAGCCGCCGCGCGCGGGAACAACAACTAAGTATTTCACCATCAGGCCCCCTGCTGATTATACTTGGATTCTATATAGGAAAACACATTATCCAGAGTAATGACATCCTTTAAAAAATAATTTTCATCAATCACCGGAATAATTGTAAAATATTTTTTCCGAATAATACGATACGCCTGTTCCATGTCCCGTTGTGTGAGATATACACAATTTCCATTTACTATTTTCCGTACCTGGGAATACAGATTGACACCAGCAATTAAAGCGGAAAGAATATCTCCTTGACTGACAACACCCAAAAACTTTTTATTTTCATTGACTACGCAAATGCATCGATTGCGGTTTTTTTGAATCATTTCCATCGTACTGAAAATCGTTGCATCGTCCGATATACAATATTGACTGATGTCCATAATCTGCCCATCCTTTCTAATAGGTTAATTGTTTGATCAACAGCTTCTCATCAACTTTTGTGTTTAATAATATATCGAGAATCCGTTCGGATGAATGCCCATCCCCATAAGGATTGCTGCAATGTTCCCTCAGATAGGTTCTGAATTCCTCAGACGACGCTTTTTTGATACTGTCCACAATTTTATTTACATCAAATTCCACATCGATAACATTTTCACCCCGGAAACGTAAATTCTGTCTCCGACCAATATTGACAGCCGGAATATGGAAGGTAGGCGCTTCCAACAGACCAGAACTGGAGTTACCGACCAGACAGATACAATTTTTCAATAGTCCCAGATAATCCTCGCGCTTCAGATTCGCATAGGTATAATATACACCCTGACGACAATTCTGTATGGCACGCTTGATCCCCTCCGAGCCGGTATCATTGTTAGGCATAATCATCACTTTCGGCAAAGCGAAGCGGTTCAACGCTTTAATGACTATTTCCGCCTGTTCTTCAGCCTTTGCGGCTTCCTCCGTCACAGGATGCATCACCGCCAGAATGTATCCATCTGAAAGATTGATACATAGATTATCCTCTATGTCTTTTAATGGTGTAAATTGTGACTGTACCATTTCATCCAGCTGCGGTGCACCGACATTATGGACACGAAAAGGTTCTTCACCAAGGTTCAGCAGCCTTTGTGCGGCATCTGCATTCGAGGCAAAATGCACATGAACATATTTTCCAATTGCGTGACGGGTCATACCATCTATATTTCCTGAAAGCTCGCCGGCCTGGATATGCGCTACCGGCGTATACGTATAACCGCCCACCATAGCGCCTATCAACTGTTCCCCGCGATCCCCCGCAAGCAAAATCCAATCAGGTTTTTCACTTTCCACAATATCAGGAAGCGACATCAAAAAGACACCCAGCGACTTCGACTGGGTATAGTGACTGGCGCCGTCAATCGCCATGTGTACCTTGTAATCGATATGAAAGCCATCATGTTCAATTTCTTTATACGAACTGCCGTAAGCGGGCAGAAGATGCATATTGGTCACTACAAGGATTGCTTTTACATCATCCCGCTCTTTGATTAATTTTAAAATCGGACGTATATAACCCCACTCGCCGCGCGAGCCGGTTATAAACATTATTTTTTTCATGCGGATTCTCCTTATCTTACATCCTCCCAGGAAAGCAGGGTGTTCTCCTCAATGTTTCTGACAGCGGTTTTTCCAATCAGCTCCGGCATTCTGTGCGATGGTATACCGGTTCCAGGTCGTTTCGACCACAACATATCACTTGTCAGAATCTCTCCCGCTTGAATTGCTCTTGTGGAAACAACACTTCGAAATGCCCATTCACGGATCGGACGTTCAGATTCATGGACAACCTTTTCAGCACCGAGCGCACGTTCTACCTTGTGAACACCATCCACCAGCTCGTAAAGGTCACGGAAATCGATTGAAACAGATTGATCGGGACCAGGCGTCAATTTGTTCAGAATCACATGTTTCTCGATAATGGCCGCACCAAGCGCAACGGCTCCAAAGCAGGTATACAAATCCGGAGTATGGTCTGAATGACCGATTACAGCGTTTGCAAAACGCTTTTTCATTTCTTCGATTACTTTGAGATTGACATCCTCATATTTTGGCGGGTATTCCGAAAGACAATTGGTCAAAGCCAGAGGCACGCCGACCGATGTCAGCGCATCGTATGTTCTCTGGATTTCATCCATCGTCGCCATACCTGTTGATACGATCATCGGCTTTCCAAATTCAGCAATTTTGAGCAGGGAGGGGATATCCGTCATTTCGCCGGAACCAATTTTAAAAGCAGACACTCCTATTTCCGCTAACTCACATGCCGCCTTATAAGAAAAAGGCGTGCACAGGTATTCTATTCCAATTTCTTCACAATATGCTTTCAGTTCAATATGTTGATCCAGTGTAAGTGCGTGCAGCTTGAGGAACTCATACAATGGCATATCGAAATTTGAGGACATCGGGACATCTTTTAACATCTCCTCATCCGGCAGATGATGCTGAAATTTGATGCAATCGCATCCGGCCAACTTGGCCAAACGAGCCATTTCCTTAGCCGCTGCAAGATTGCCCATATGATTATCGCAGCCTTCGGCAATAATAAAAACTTTTTCACCGTCTCCAATCCATTTGTTCCCTATTTTAATTTTAGGCATTCTTATCCACCTTTCTGACAATTGAATATTTGGGGGCCAAGGCGCCAATTACCACAGAAATCCCGGTCCTTAATATCTGTGTCTTAGCCTACAACTTATATGCATGATTCAATGAACATATATTTTTGGTATCTAGTATAATCTTTTTCTCCAGCAAGCGCATATTTTCTTTGATTTCATCATGGCCCACCATCAAAATAACAAAATCAATATCATTTAAAAATGATTTCAAATCATGATATTGATTCTCAACCAAATCCTTTTTGACATTAGGATCATATACTTTCAGACCATTGCACAAATGTTTTTTCATCGCTTCTAAAAGCTGAAGCGATGGACTCTCCCTCACATCATCCACATTTTCTTTGTAAGTTAATCCATAAAGGCCCACACGTCCTGTATCTGTTATACCGTTTTCGTGCATGATTTCACTAGCTCGTTCCAGCACATATTCCGGCATTGAATCATTAATTTTTCGTGCAGCAAGAATGATATTGGCCAAACCCGGATAATCTCCAACTAAAAACCACGGATCTACTGATATACAGTGCCCTCCGACGCCGGGGCCTGGCTGCAATATATTAACGCGTGGATGCATATTTGCGATACGAATAATTTCATATACATCCATATTGTCGGAACGGCAAATCTTTGCAAGTTCATTTGCAAATGCAATATTGATATCACGAAATGTATTTTCAACTACCTTTGTCATTTCCGCTGTACGAATATTCGTAATAACAATGTTTCCCTGGCAAAAAGAGCTGTAAACTTGTCGAATCTTCTCCCCGATCTTTTCATCATCACAACCGATTACCCTCGAATTGTGCCGCAGCTCATACACCATATTGCCTGGGATGATCCTTTCAGGCGCATGGGCCAAATGCACGTCTCGCCCAATCGTAAGTCCAGCTCTGTTTATGACTGGTCTGACAAATTTATCAATTGTTCCGGGAGATATGGTGGATTCTATACAAATAATCGCTCCGGCCGGGCATACCTTTAATACAGATTCAATCGCTTTTTCTACATAACTTGCATCAATTTTTTTACTAGCCTTATCATAAGGTGTTGGAACAGCGATGATGTACATCTCCGCGTTCTGATAATCATTTGTAAATCGTATTCCTTCAGAAAATGCCTGTTGAAATAATTCTTCCATCCCGGCTTCTTCAAAAGTGAGTTGACCAGCATTAAGCTGATTTACAAGCTCTTGATTATAATCGGTCCCCGTTACCTCTACATGGCTGGACGCAAGCATCAAAGCTGTAGGCAATCCAATATACCCAAGTCCTATTACATTTACCAAGTTCATCATTCCTTTATCTTGATTGCTGATTTCTGTTAGCAAAGCTAAATACCAACTTAAAAAATACCATTATAGTAATTGCCAATAAAATATATCTGACAAAATTCATTTCCAATAACATGTAAGCGGCTAATACCATTCCTGCGCAACCAGCGATCCCTGGCAAATAACTGCTGAAAGAAATATTATAATCTTTGATAATCACCCTGGCTACGATTTCATGCAACAAGAATAATAATAGATAAGAGAATACAGAGGCTAATCCTGCCCCCAGCATCCCAAACATCGGAATAAAAATATAATTTAACCTTACATTTACAAATGCTGTCACCAAAGTGCACGCTGCTACCCATTTCATATTTTGACAGTATTGTTCATAACCCAATGGAAAGCGATATAGAAATTGGAAAAACACAGAAAAAATGATCAATAAAGTGGTTGAACTTGTTCCCCAATATGATTCAGGCGCCATGATCTTTAAGATCTCTGGCGTAAAAAGCGCAACGCCCGCAAATGCACAAGCAGAGACTCCCACAAATAATTTTGAAAAACGGTTTACCAGTAGCGTGTCTCTTTTTTGCGTGTTATCTAAATACCAGGGCGTCCAAGCTTTGCTGCATGCCTCAACAAAAAGCATGCCGATAATTCCGATATTATACGCGACATAGTAGCGGCCCGTTTCTGCCTCACCCAACAATTCCGTCAATATGACCCTGCTGGATTGCCCAATAATAATATTTGCAAGCAAATGTACAATCAATGGCATGCTCAGGCGCAAACAATATTTCCAGTCTTTAAAAATGGTATTGGATGACTTAAACGGCAAGAAATAGATCAGAACATAAAGAATGATAACAGCATTAACTGCCGTTCCTGCCAGAATTTTACCCCAATACTTTCCGTTCTGAATACTTAATACCAATGCAAGTCCCATAACTGTTGTTATGACCGCAACCAGGATTGAAAACACGATCTGTTGTTTGGGCTTCTTGGTCTGTATCAAGTATGTGGTATAGAAGGTGCTCAGCGCAGAGCCATATGCCTGTATCAAAAGGTGAAGCATCATTGCGGGTTCTATTTGCAGCCAGCGCGAAAGTTGAATACGAAAAACCAGACACAGTACCGACAGAGCAGCAGCACAGAGAATTCCAAGATAAATTATATTTTTTAAATAACTATGGAATCGTTCCTCCGTCATATGAATTCGTGAAGGCGCAATACTTCCGCTGACCTGCGCAGCAATAAATACTGCGAAAAACGTCACCCATGTGGAAAAGACAGAAGTTACGCCAAAATCTGATGGCAAGAGGACGCGCGTAAAAATGGGGGTTGTTAAAAATGAAATTCCCTGAAGAAAAAATGTCCCCAAAATATAGAATAAAGATGCCTGTATAAAATAATTCGAGCTTAATAAGCTCTGCAATTTTTTCAACAAAGGGCAATAGCTCCTCTACACTGATTCATCATTTTGTTGTCTTTTATTCCAATTCTATATGGCCGATCCACCCCGGCGCAGGACAAAAATGAAGTGAAACAGACGTATCGTGGCCCACATACCGTTTCGCTTCTTCATTATTACATGCAACAACCAGATCCTGGGGATTAACATATGTCAGCGGATAATCCATTTGCGGCGATAACTGCTTGTACAGCGGGATCTTTCTTGCATCCAATCCCATCATACGCAGCGCGATATAGTCCATACACAAAGTGTTTCGCCCAGCCAGGAGCGCACCGCATTCTTTTCTTTCCGGCGCAAGCGGACCGTCGCCGTCACCTGCAACGACGCCGTCCATAACGGAAAAAATCCTTCGCTGCGGCGTATCTTGCAGATTTCCGTCCGCATCCCCGTAAACAAGAATCCGATTCAAATCCAAAATCATTCTCCAGACTGTTTCATTGCCATACCATCCGCCAGCCAACAGATCCTTTTTCTCATCCACGGTTTTAAAGACGATAGGTTTAATGAAGCGATACACCGCAGCCATCGTTTTAAATAAAAAATCCTTTACAGGATTTGGATTAACCAACAGCCGATCCACCATTTTTCGTTTGGTGTAGTACGCTGTTTTCTGCTGTTGGTTGAGCATAGGAAATTCATCACCACCATCGTCCGGAGCGCCGATGCGAAAATGAGGTAAATAGTTTTTGTTTCCATTGATCCCAACCAGATTTTTCAGATTGAGCGTCGCCCCGCTTTTTCGATGCGTTTTCATTTTTGGCAAGGAGATAAATACATCCGCTTTTAGAATGGTTCCCGAGATACAATACTCATGCTTGCCGCCACTATGGTGCTTTAGAGTTTCCGACCGGTCATAATCGGCCCCGTAGATATTTTCGATATTCTCCAGCCCCTCAAAGGCGCTGTTTTTCCCCAGATCAAAAACCGTATATCCATTGGGATCTCCATCAAGCGATAACCGAGAATTGTTTCCAAGCATTCCATTCTCATCGTAGACAAAACGCAGCTGCCGGTAATCAAGCAATTCAAAAGAAAAATCTGCTGTACATGGATAAAAGTCCCGCAATATATCCAAGCCCATTTTCGCAACAATTTGATCAAAATTAGCATCTGCCTGTGGAGCATCTCCCAGAATGATCTTCCCCTTGCCCTCCAACGCAATGTACACATAGTCGGCCACAGCACGTATGACGCTGCCGTGCGTGATCAGCTCATCCGTCCCTCCCCCCGCGCGCATATTGGCATCCAAAACAAAATTGGGTTTTAATACAACCGTATCGCCTGGATGCACCAGTCCCTTGAGAGGATTCCAGCTCGTTGTCCCAAAATGGCCCTCGTCGTACCCAAGCTGATGAAACAGCGTCCTTACAGCCGCATAGACTTTATTAACTTCATCAGAAATGTCATCCTGCCCAAACGGATATTCCGGAAATGTTTCAGATGGATGAAAAGGCGCTTTCTGTGGATAGGCAGTCATTTCAGGATCTATAAACACCGATACTGTAGGGTCATTCAAATAATCTATATCCACTTTATTCACTTCCCTGTTTATATCTTAAGCTTCTGAATCAAATAAAGACATTTGTTTCTCTGCGTTTTTTCTATGCCGGTGGTGTAATCGAACACAAGATCAACTTGATCTCCAAGCTTACAGATAAATTCTCTCCGAAGATTCATTTCATCTTTTTCATTATACGCATCCGCTTTTTCAATACGGATGACACATACGCCTGGCTGATCCTGATATAACTGAAACCGTTTTACATTCCGAAATGCATCAGAATGCATATTGATCGCTGTTGCAGAAACCCGTCCGCCGTCACGAAGCACCAGCATCTCCTGGCGCCAACGGCCTTCTACCTGATTCATCAATCGATAATGGCGTCCGCATTCACACAATTGATTTTGAGCATAAGAGGAATAATCCGCTGTACGATATCGAATAAAAGGCATCGCATAGTTCCAAAATCCTGTACAAACGATCTCGCCTCTCTGATCGGCCTCCTTGATCACCCGCCCTGTTTGATCTTCGACAAGTTCCATGTAACCGTATTCGCTTTGAACATGATATAAATCAGAATATTCACACCAGCCGGCGATTCCGGCACGTTCTGTATGCCCGTAAAACGTAAACAGCCTGCTTTGCAGCATCTCATTTATCGTCTCTTGCTGCCCCGGATAAACATTTTCTGACGTAGCTAAAATCGCCTTCATGCGGTGCTTCAATTGATAGCCCGAACGGCTGATATAATCACATAAAGCCATTGCTGCGGACGGATACGTATGCAGATATTCAATTTTATCTGCACTGATTTTATCTAAAATTGCATGCGAGATATCATCTGTTAAATGAAAATTGTTTAAAATCAGTTTGCTTTTTCCCAAAGAATAATAATATGGTCTGTTGAGATTCTTCCCTATAAACAAATCATTGCGCAGCACAGCCATCCGGCTGCCGGGCCTGTAGCCCACACGCCCCCATATATTCAAAACGAATGGCCGCTCGACGGTTCGAGCATTTTTCTCAGTATAAAAACGAAGTTGATTTCCCGAAGATCCTCCAGTCGTATCGACAGTACGGCGGGAAAGCGGAATATTATCCGCCGTCAGATCGTCAAAGTGTTCCTGCACCAATTCTTTTGTCAGAAACGGCAGAACCTCTATTTCATCGAGATGGCGAAACGCATAGGGATTAAAACCCGCGTCATCAAATACTTTTTTGTAGTAAGGTACATGATCATAAGCATGTACCAATAGAGATTTCATCTGTCCTTCCTGATAGGCGATCAGCCGATCCTCGCTCCACCACTGGGATTGCTCCAACAGAGCCTTGACCCGTCTGTATTCTTCTCCATATTTGATCTCCTCCGGAATACGGGCATAGAGATAATCTGCCGGAAAACGGAGCGTTTCCGGAATATGGTGATACAGTTTCCTTAAATCAGGCATGCCAATACTCCTTTGGTCTAAGAATTACAAACACGTATCGTTGTTGAAATCTGGCAATGATTGTTTTTCAATTGCAAATATCCCACGACTTTCAAACAGGGAACTTTCATACCGTATTCAGGAAAACACACGGCTTCTTCCACACAAAGTGAATTTGTTCCCTCAATTTCCATCATAAAGCTCCGCTGGCCCGCATCTATATGAACGGTCCGGTCTTTACAAACATGCGCCTTGATATCAGGAGCAAGATAAAACAAAAGACGGATTGGCGTCTCTGCGCCTTCATAGCAGATCTCGTCATCTATTTTTATCATAGCTTCTTCCAGACGAACCGATCGTTTATGCCTGTAGTCGTCCACTGCGCGATATTCCCCTGTTACGGCATATTCTCCAGTATTCAGAATTTTTACCATTGTCCGCCTAGGGGTATAATGCCAATCATTTGAAATTTGATCCTGTTCCAGTCTTCCAACCACAATTGTATTGTGCGCAGCGGTCTTTAAATTATAGAGCCGGCACAAATCATGCTCGACATAAGAATATACTCCTATATCAATCAAAATCGGGATATCCATATGAAATACAGTCAAAGACATCTGATCGTTGTGACAATGGGAACCCACATCCAATCGCAAATTCGGTTTGGCCGACTGTTCACACCGCACAAAAACTGACCATCGAGCATTGCGCAGCACAATCAGGCCGAACGCACATTCTTCACCCGAAGAATTCAGTTCTCTCAATCGCTTCAGTTGCTGTTCCTGCGGCAATTTTATTGTTAAAAGGCGTGCCAATTGATGCGTCAGACGCATATCTGTGCAGCTATAGTCAAAATAATCCGGAAGCGGCAGAATTCGTCCAGAGTCATTATCTCCCAAACCGCAAAGCGTCTGACCACAGGATGCATAACAACAAAAGGCGTACATCCTTGTTAAAAATGGAAGGATCTTTTTGCGAATATGCTGGTCAATTGGATTCAGCGCCATAAAGAGAAGCAGGGAGTCTGTTACATATTTATGATAATAGGTGGAGCCTTCATATAATGAACCATCCGTATTAAACAATTGCTCCAATAAGCCATACAGCTCGCTGTATAACTGCTCTTTTACCTGTTGCAAATGCTTATCCCGCTCAATATTTTCTATAATCCAAAGCGCACCCAGAACATTGAAAAAGTAATGATTCGTTGAAAAAAAAGCTCCCTTTTCCGAATGGGAAAAAATATACAATAAACTGTTTTTAAAAAATGCTTTTAATTCGTCCGTTTTCTGTACAGACAAGATCTTGTCGGCCTCCACGACATTGATCGCTGCAATTGCAACCTCCATTGCGTTTGTCTTTTCGAAAACTTGTTTGTCCGGAAGATCATACAATTGTCCAGCCATAGCCAGTACTGGCAGATGATGCCCTCGATTGGCCTCCCATCTCATTTTTATATCAAAGTCAGCGGTTTCATCACCTGCTTGGTAAGACAACAATTTACGCGCGCCGTTTTGTATACGCAGCGCATCCTGTGCAGGGTCGCCACTATACAAATCAGACAAGCCGCTCGTATTTGATAAAGTATGAAAAGCCTGATCAGCCGCATTTAAAGTCAATTGATACAAATGTCGAAAAAACAAACGCTTTCTCACAAGGGAAAAAACGGCCGGGATATATCGCCTTGGCCCATATAAGCCATATAGAGACAACAGCAGCTTAACCATAATTCACCTTATTCGCTTTGACGCAACAAATACCGATTTATTTTGTCATGTTTTAAATAGATGGAGTTAAGTTCTCTGCAATGTGCTTGCTTTCCCCGATAATCCATCACATTAAAAACACTATAGAAGAACAAAAGCATATTCGGAGTAAATGAATGCATATTGCCATAAAACAAACCTGCGGCATAGACCATCATCATACAAATACTGAATTTGGTCACGACAGGAAGATATTTATATTTGGGAAGCAAATAAAGCAATTTAAAATATGGGATGAATACCAACAGGAACAGCGGGATGCCGCCTTTTAGAATAAAGTTGCTCCATCCGACATGCAAAGCATATCGAACCAGACCCAAACCCTCGTGCTGCCCATAAAAACCTTTTCCAAGCAAAATTTCCAAGGGACTGGCAGCCTTAAAGTAATTGAAGCTTTCTACAAAGCGATCAAATTTTAAAAGACCGCCTGAAATTTCGAATAAACGTCCGACAGACGCCATTACTAATGGGCCAATTGCTCTCCAAAAGATCGCTGTCGCCAATCCTCCCAAAAGCAGTATAGCCAGACAAAATTTTAAAACCTTCAGAAATTCGATTTTGCCTTCCGCCAAAAAATGAAACAAAACTACGATTGCGATCAAAGCGGTATCGACAAAAATCATACGTTTCAAAAAAAGCGAATTTAATATAAGGGCGCCAGCCCAATATAAAACACTTAAAACAATATGTTTTTTAGTTATAAAAGACAGCAGCAAAAATGGAATATACGCCCAGAAAAAGGATGTCGTAAAAAAAATAGGAGTCCACGTGTAATCCCGATCCATCGCGGCCTGAATATCTATATTACCAAATAATAATACGCCAGCCAGCACTACCAAAGCGATCGGCGTAAGGCAAACAAATGCCTTTTCAAATGCTTGTGTCCGGATATTGCACATACAAAATGCGCTCAATATGGAAAGATAAACGCCAATTCCTGAGATTACACCGATACCGGTATAATTTGTGATCACACCATTCCAAATGGACATCAAAAATATGCCGCTAAAAACCACCAGGAACACCGCACGGTATGGAGTTAAATTCGGTCTGTTAAACCAAAACATCAAAAGTGGAAATATCCACAGCAATATGATGAATGCGTATAGTACCAGTTTAGCCGGCAATATTCCTTCATCAGAATAATACTCGAAGGGATATTGAAAAGCCATTACAATGAAATATAAAAATACCGCAATTTCTGCATGATTCATCTTATCGCTCTGATCCTTCAGATAACGTGAATGTATCGGCATAATATTTTATCCGTCCTTCCGCACCTATGCCATCATTCCGGCACACTCTAAAAACCGCTTTCCCACGAATTCGGGGCGCAGCTGTTCCGGCAGCAAATACGTTCTTCCCGAAGCTACCTGTTCTTTTGCAAATTGCAGAGCCTTTTTTATATCGTCTACACAATTGCGGCATAAAATAAACCGGTCAAACTGTCTGAAATAGTCTTCCATTTCATCCGCCTTTTCCCCATCAAGCACCACAATGACAGGTTTGCTGCTGGCGGCGCTATAATATACCTTACCAGGTATCTGTGTCCCGCTCCGATTACAAACACAAATCACTGCATCGCAGCCAGCTTCACGCTCCAACACCTCTGTATAAGGCAGTTTTCCA
>ERZ808041.93-NODE-93-length-106046-cov-13.658561_pt1 | contig 106046 bp, 98 predicted proteins | sample MGYA00380192_ERZ808041 | MGnify/ENA primary metagenome ERZ808041 (study PRJEB31490, sample SAMN06133412) | mouse gut metagenome | isolation source: Z1_1 | host: mice | place: China: Chengdu | collected 2015-05 ...
TCTTATCAAGGCAGGCTTCTACATGCGCTGAAATCATCAGCGCAAACTCATCCTACCCTCGGAAACTTGATTTGACATCCCCCAACCCCCTTGAAAGGGGGCTTATGGCAGTAAATTTATCGCTTTCAACAGTGAAACGCAGTCTATATATGCCTGTTTGTAAACGGATATAATATAATAATTGACGGTTGATTCGTGCGCACTTACAAGCCTATCTATTGTCTGTTTTTGATACTCTGTTAAGTTTGATTCTTCTATTATTTGAGTCAAATTATTTATTTCTTCCAGTTTTTGTAAATAATCATGATTTTGCATTACTTCAGAATCAACTCTTCCATTTATTAAGTTTTCCGTGAGGATATTAAAAACTTCACTTTCAAAGATATTCTTATTCATCTTTTCCCTCATTCTTACTTCCTTCGTGAGCCGCATTATCACAATGTAAATGCAGGTATAAAATGCTTGTCATTATTCCAAAATATTGATAAAATGTAATTGCATGTAGCATAATGTGCAGTCGTTTATTTTCCTTGCCATATATCTAACATGCACTATAGACACATCTTGGTTAATAATAAGTTATTAACCTTATTTAGATACTATCATATAGTTATTAACTTGTCAATAATTATTTAGGAGAATTTTATGCCTACAAAAAAACCTGTAGTTCAAATTGTTTTAAGTAATAAATATTATGAGAAATTGAAAACTCTGGCTGAAAAGGAAGAAAAAAGTGCTTCAAGCCAAGGGGCGAAAATAATAGAACAATATATCGACAATTATGAGATGACAAACGGAACTATTGATATTTCTATAAAATAAGTGCTTAATAAATTTCTACTGTCTTTAATTTAAAAGAATATGTTTGATTTGCTTGATTTTTACTTTTGATATGTTATACTGTATTTATCAAGTGGTACTTGGTTGCCCCTTGGAATTGATTGATTAAAAATAACCGCTCAAGTTTCCAGACAGGGGCGGTTATTTTTTGTCTTTATGACTTATCTTGTACACAAGACCTATTAAAGCTACGATAAATAATCCTATTTGGATAAGACTATCATATGTAACATACTGCATAGGCATCAACCCCCTTTCTCAAGGGGAACCGTTCCCACGTATAGAATATTACCACGCTAACCACTTTGTAAGCAATACTTTTAACGCACCCGGAACGGATAAAAATAATCCCCGGCAAATACATGCGAATAAACGCAGGAATCGCCGGGGATTGATTTAAAATTATTCAGTTCACTTATTTTGCAGCATCCATGAGTTCACGGAACTTCAAAATCATTTCAACACAGCCGTCAATGCCGACCTTTCCGGAATCCAATGTCAGATGGTAACTCTGGGAATCTCCCCATTTCTTACTGGTATAATAATTGTAATAGCTTGCGCGCTGTTTATCCTGCTTGACAATGAGGTCTTTCGCCTTGTTCTCTGTGATATTACCGCGTTTGCTTACGAGTTTGACTCGCTTCTCCATATCCGCATGAATGAACACATTGATGCAGTCAGGATTCTCCGCCAATGCATAATCGGCGCATCTGCCGACGATTACGCAGGATTCTTTCGCTGCGATCTTCTTGATACTGTCGAACTGTGCAAGAAATACCTTGTGGTTCAGCGGCATATCCAAAAATGGTGCCGAACTGTAACCGTTCATGGAATAAGTATCCATCACCAGTGAATATAGAAAGCTGTTGGTCGGCTTTTCGTCGTGATTCTCAAAGATTTCTTCGCAAAAACCGCTCTCTTTCGCTGCGTGCTGCAGCAATTCCTTATCATACAGCTTGATTCCGAGCCTCTGCGCCAGCTTTTCTCCGACCTCTTTTCCCCCGCTGCCAAATTCTCTTCCGATTGTATAGACTTTGTTGCCCATATATATCCCGCCTTTCCCAATTCCTATAATCATATTATAATACATTTTGCCGTAAAGGAAAAGAATTAATTGAAATTAACGTAAAGCTCTCAATATTTTCTCAAAATATTCCGGCAAAGGCGCAGTGACTTCCATATAGTTCTTTGTGCGCGGATGAAGAAAGCCGATCGTCATCGCGTGAAGTGTCTGCCCCTGCAGCTTATAAGGGCTTTTCCCGCTGGAATACAAAGCGTCGCCGAGCAGCGGATGTCCGGTACTTGCCATGTGTACGCGAATCTGATGGGTACGCCCTGTCTCTAAGGCAAATTCCATATAAGTGTAACGCTCGAAACGTTCCAGCACTTTATAATGCGTGACGGCGCGCTTCCCGTTCTTTTCGTTGACAGCCATCTTCTTGCGCTCTATGGGATGGCGTCCGACCGGCGCGTCGATCGTTCCCTCGTCGGCTTTTACAACTCCGCAGACAATGCCGCGGTATCTGCGGTTGACCGAATGTTCTTTGATCTGTTCGGCGATAAAGACGTGACTTTCATCGTTCTTGCAGACAAGCAGCGAACCTGTTGTATCCATATCAATACGGTGGACGATGCCGGGACGGATTTCCCCGTTGATACCGGACAAGCTGTCCTTGCAGTGATACATGACAGCGTTTACAAGTGTGCCGGAATAATGTCCCGCTGACGGGTGTACGACCATCCCCTTCGGCTTATTTACGACGAGAAGATCATCGTCCTCGTACAGAATATCGAGCGGAATATTCTCCGGGAGAATCGGCGTTGCGACGGCGTCCGGGATTTCAACGGAAATCACGTCGTCCGCCTTGAGCCGATAGCCTGCCTTCTGCGGCTGTGCGTCGACGGTCACGTGTCCGTCTTTGATTAACTTTTGAAAAAAGGAGCGCGACTGTGCCGCGTCTGTCTCACTGAAAATGAGATTCAAATATCGGTCAAGCCGCTCTCCTTCATATTCGATTCCTGCCTCAAATGTTTCTGTTTTCATATAAACTACTCCTTCTTGGAAGGAAAAATCACCTCAAAATCCTCTTCCTTATAATAGAAAAGGCAAAGCGCCAACAAAAGAAAAGCCGCGACGACAACGTAGATATCCGCCATGTTAAAGATTGGGAAATCGATCAGTATAAAATAAAAAAAATCTACAACATACCCCTGCGCAATGCGGTCAATAAAATTGCCGACTGCCCCTGCCAAAAAAAGGACGGCTGTCACATCCAGCCAACGAAAACGCTGATTGTTCGGAATACGCCAGAGATAAATATATAAAATCGCGATACAGACAACCACGGTCAGCGGAATAAGAATTGCAAGCTTATTCTGCATCATGCCGAATGCCGAGCCGCGATTTTCCAGATAGCGCAGTTCAAAAACGCCGTCCCATATAATAAACGGTTTCTGATTCATCAAATGTGTCACGGCGAGCCTCTTGGTAAGCTGATCCAGCAAAACGAGGATAACGGCGCAGACTGCGCCGATAATTCCTTTTTTTATTCGAAAATTAATTTTCATAGACATTTATTATCCTTTACATACATAGGCAATGGCATCCAGAATCTGCACATCGGTGAGCTCGCGATAGATATACGCGTTTCCTACGGATGACAGTAAGATGAATTTTACCTGTTTGCCGACCATTTTTTTGTCCGATTTGGAAACTGCGAGTACTTCATCAGGCGCAATGCCACGGATTTCACTTTTGAATCCGAAATTTTTAAGACAGTTCTTTATGTCTTCGAATTCGTCTTCCGTGATATTGTTAAGCTGCAGGGAAAGATATGCGGCGGAAATCATGCCCAGTCCCACGCATTCCCCGTGATAAAGCGAGAAATTACACAGCTTTTCGATGGCATGACCGATGGTATGTCCGAAATTAAGAAGCGCGCGGTCACCTTTTTCCGTAGGATCAAGCTCTACCACCTGGCGTTTGATATCACAGCTTCGCGCGATCATCTCTTCTGTGACCTTCGGGTCAAGAGAAAGAATATCGTCGTGATGTGCATCAAGCCATTTATAGTAGGAGGCGTCCTTAATCAGCCCGTGCTTGATAATCTCGCCCATGCCGGAAACAAGCTGCTTTTGCGGCAGACTCTTCAGCACGGAAAAATTCATATAGACTAATTTCGGCTGGCAGAAAGCACCGACCATATTCTTATACTGAAGGAAATCTACACCCGTCTTACCTCCGATACTACTATCCACCTGTGCCAAAAGCGTTGTCGGCACCTGAATAAAGTCAATGCCGCGAAGATAAGTCGCTGCGGTAAAACCGCACAGATCGCCGACAACACCTCCGCCTAAGGCAACGAGCAGATCCCTGCGGTCAAAATGTGCCTCGATCAGCGTCTGATAGAGTCCATATACCGTCTCAAGATTCTTATTTGCTTCTCCCGCCGGAAATGTGTAAACGATTACTGTCTCAAAAGCATTCGCCAAGAGCGACTGCACTTCTTTCGCGTACAGCGGTTCCACGTTGGAATCCGTCACAATACAGATGCGCTGGTCTTTCTGATAGCCAAGTTTTGTAAGGCAGGAAACCAGTTTAGAAAAATCCTGCATCAGCTCAATCGTATAAATCACTTGTCCTTCTGATTTGACCGGAATTGATCTCGACATATTTCTATTCTCCTCCCACATAATCTAATTTCCATAGAGATCATAATGAATTTTCAGACGTCCTTTGCCTGTCTCCCCGTATTCTCCGCGATAAACAAACCTTCCAAATCCCCGCACAGACACGATATCGTCGGCACGACATACGGCGGTCGGATTCTGTATGAGTCTGCCGTTAATAAATACCTTATCCTGGCGAATCAGTTCCGATGCCTGGCTGCGCGAAAGCTTGTACACGCACGCGAGCACGGCATCCAGACGGTTCGAGGTGATGATGCCCTCTTTGCTTTCCAACTCCTGCGTAATCGTAAGCTCCGCCGGGTCGCACTTCGCAACCTTTACGAGTGTGTGGCGGACTTTCTCAAGATTTTCGATGAAATACCCCGCGATGCTCTCCTCACACAAAAGATAATATTCTCCTTTTCCGACGATAATATCGCCGAGCCTGCCGCGGTCAACGCCAAGCTGCATGATAGAGCCCAAAAGATCACGATGACCGAGCTGTTCGGCGAACTTTGGGTAAGACGGCGTAATTTTCAGCGCCGCAATCGGATATTCCCAGTCATAATAAAGAGCATCAGGAAGAAATGCGATCATCTGACGCTCTGCAAAGGGAACACCGCCGAAACTCTCGGTTCGCGTTTCAAAGAACCTCTCGGACTGGTGATAGATATTCAGTTCGTTTAAATTAAGAAAATCGCTGAATAGGACGATTCCCTTTCGGTCCGCCTGCCTGGAAAGATCCACCAGGCGTTTTTTACAAAGTTCCTGCTCGTTCATACTTAAAAGTCACTCACCGATCCTCTTGCCTGAAACGAATCGACCAGATTTAAGAAATCGCCTGAAATATCGACAGATGCCGGAGTGATAATAAATATGTAATTGGAAATCTTCTGAAGGTTTCCGCTGATCGCAAAACAGGAGCCGGAGGTAAAGTCAATAATACGCTGTGCAATCTCAACGTCAAGCCCCTCGACATTGAGTACCACAGTCCGGTTGTTGAGCAGCGTCTCGGTAATCTCGCGCGCATCCTCCACGGAAGTCGGCTTTATGACGCAAACCTCCATCCCGGAAGGGTTCTGCTTCTTGACAGGGCGAATCGGCGTTACCTTCGGGGTTGTCTTCGGCGGCTCCTTACGGTAGCGGTCATCCTCGTAGTCATCCTCGTCATAAGACTCCTTTTTCTCCTTGCGGAAGGAGTTCTTCGACTTTACCGGCTCATCCTCATAATCATCCTCGTAGTCGTAATCCTCGTTGTAGAAATCATCCTCGTCATCCGGATTCAGACGCATGATATTTAAAAATTTATCTAGAACTCCCATGATTCACTCCTAAGTCACACATTACTTTTCTTGTAATTTCTCTCGCCGAAAATTCCGGTACCCACACGTACCATGGTCGCGCCCTCTTCAATCGCGACCTCGTAATCTCCGGTCATACCCATGGACAGAATTTCCATAGATACATTATCTATGTTTTTATTTGTTATGTCAACAGATAATTGCTTGATTCTGCGAAAATACAGACGGTTTTCTTCCGGATCTGCAACATATGGCGCAATCGTCATAAGTCCTTTAATCTGTACATTCTCAAGCTTGGAAATATCTTCCACAAGAAGAATGGCATCTTCCGCCGAAATGCCGAATTTTGACTCTTCTCCCGCAATATTGACCTCCACAAGGATCGGAACCGTGATATTCCGTTTTTTGGCCTGAATATTGATTTCCTCCGCCAGACGGTAAGTATCGACCGAGTGAATCAGCGCGACCTTTCCGACGATATACTTGACCTTGTTGCGCTGCAGATGTCCGATCATATGCCACTGGATATCGGAGGGCATCTGCTCCATCTTGTCACACAACTCCTGCACCTTGTTCTCTCCGAAATGGCGTGTGCCGGCATCATAAATTTCCCGCAGCATTTCAAGCGGCTTTGTCTTGCTCACTGCAATAAGCGTCACTTCGTCGCGGGAACGTCCGGCGCGCTTGCATGCCGCCTCGATATTTTCTTCTACATTTTTTAAATTTTCTTTTAACATTTCAAATTCTCCATTCTTTATTAAAACATGATTTTATTTAACTGATTCTGTTCTCAGATTGTTTCAACAAATTATTTTATAAACGATTCTCTATGTATGTGTTTTACCAATTACTTTACCAGATCATTCTCATGTATCTTCGTGCCGTCAAGCGCAATATGATCGTAAAGTGCGATTCCATATGTGGTTCCGGTACGCACGATTGCATACTCTTCATTCTGATACAGGATATCGATCTGCTTAAAGACAGCATAGCCCTTGTTGATATTGTAGACACCCTTTAACACTGCTGTCTGCGTGCCGATCCGGTAGGTTGCAGAGGAATCGGATTTTAAAATAACATCGGTCGCCGAAACCTCCTCACCGTCAATGTAATAATAATCTTCGGTTTCATAATAAATCGTAGGCGCAACAAATTCCGTGATCTGCTTGCCGTCCTTATCCTGACTCTGCACCAGAATGCCGTCGCTGTCGGAATCGCCGCCCTTCATGAAATATTCCTTCGGAATGGTATAAAATTCTTTTTCCGTGATAGAGGAATTCGGAATCTTAAGTCCTGTTTCCTCGGTGAGCAGCAACTCCACCTCGGCATAACGCTCCTTCGCATAGCGGATCATGGAGTTCTGCAGAGTGAGAATCAGATAATTCTGTCCTTCGCGTTCCGTGAGCGTGTAGGTCGCATATGCTTTCTTGTCATCCTTTACAAAGCAAAGCTGCAGCGTATCATCATCCGCAAGACGTTTCGCCGTTTCCGCGCTGATGGGAAGCACAATATTCCAATACTCACTCTTGATCAGTTTAAAAATCGGATCGCCCGCATTTACCTCGGTAAGGTTCTGTATGTTCAAGCGGTTGTAGGAAGCTTCGTCGAACATAGCAGACGTAAATGTGTCCGTCGTGACATCCTCGTATCCATCCGTATAATAAACGACAATGCCCGGCTGATCTGCATTTACCATATGGAACGTGTTTCCTGTCTGCGCATTTGCGGCATAGTCGCCAAGGCTGCCAAGCGCAGCAAGGCTTAAAGATTCCGTTAGTAAAGAATTGACATTTTCCTTAAAAGAATACACATTATAGAAGCTTTCCGGCTGATAAGAAAGCTGAAATTCCTGAATCGTGTTCTCGATGTCCGTCAGATCGTGCGAATCCAGTACAGACACATCCTGACTGACCTCGTTGATCTGCCTTGCGACGTCACCATTCTCGTCGACGGAACAGACGAGCGTACCATTGCCGACCCTTGCCGTCTCCCGCACATAAAAATTGGGCGCGCCGTTGGCCTTGGCATAATAAATCTGTTCGTCGCGCAGAATCAGTCCGCGATAGATATTGTTCTCCGCCATCGTCCCCTGCTCTACCTCGTAGATAGAGATGTGTTCGGTCGTCATATAGGAGAATATATTAAATACCAGATAAATAAATATAATTACAAATATAATAACTCCTATATTTATATTGAAAGGTTTTCGATATTTCACTACCTTTTTATTTTTATTCAAAAGATTGTCCGCCTTTTTTTATTCAATGTTCTTATTTTATCATTTTACCGCTTCAAAAACAACTTTTCATGAGAATAAAAATCATATTTCGGTAGAATACTAGTAAAGAAAAGGAGGCATCAGAAATGAATACAAATTGGTTGGACTATACATTGCTGATATTGGTTATCATCGGAGCAATCAACTGGGGACTTATCGGCTTCTTCCGTTTTGACCTTGTGGCATTCCTCTTTGGAGATATGTCATGGTTCTCACGTATTATCTATGCCATCGTCGGTATCGGAGGTCTGTATCTGATCAGTCTGTTTGGCAGAATCCGTTCCGTGGATCAGGCATAACGGGATTCCGTGACTACCGCTCCAAAAGAAAAAGTGCTGTAGGATTACAGCACTTTTTGCATGTCAAAGTCAAAAACCCCGCCGCAAGCAGCGGGGCATCAAATTTAAAACGCCCCAAGGGGCGGGGTATTTGACCCTCGCGGCAGTCGCCAAATGTCTGCAAGCAGCCACTTGGCTCGTTGCTCGCGGGAATAAAAATCACTTCGCAAAAACCGGAATTATAAGGAAATGACGATCTTAGCTTTGGCACAGTCAGGAAGCTTTGCCTCATTCTTTGATACGCTCAAAACAAATTTTACGTTGTATTTTTCACTGATGATATCTAACTTCTGAATCGCGTGACAGATCTCATCGTCTGTCTCGATGCAGGCAATCGTAAGAAAACTGTCGAGATACATCTCTTCAAGATCATTATCCTGCGATACGATACCGCAGATAAAACCGAGAAACTCATCACAGTTGTCAATCGGATAATCCGTGACATTGATGAGACGTACCTTGTTGTTCAGCTCATACATATGCTTCTGGCTCTTGTCAAGATACACGATGTTCCCGGATGCCGAAGCAACGGAAGCATTTACTTTTCCCAACAATTCTTTTGTCTTGCCTTTTCCCTTTTCTCCTGAAATAATCTCTATCATGGTCATTCCCTCCTGCTAATGCTGCTCTATACGGAATATTCGTGAATATGTATAAAAGCAGTTGATGTGATAACTTAATTATAGTCTATATGCACACAAAGTGCAAGAGAACTTTGTGTTAAAACGCAACAGCATTTTATGCCGAACTGCAAGAGTGCTTTGTGTTAAAACGCAACGGTCAGTTCGCATAGCCCGCAAGCATCTCGTTCATCAGCAGATAGAGATTGGAGCGACCGTCCGCCTTAAAGACAATGGAGATGATCGGCTGGTTCGCGGCATTATAGGAATATAACACCAGACAGTACCCTGCATCGCCCGTTGTTCCGGTCTTGCCGCCGACAACCGTAAAGCCTTCCGGCGCCTCAGTCGTGCCTGCCAGATACTGGTTCGTATTCTCCCACGTATGCTCCTCGGATTCCCCTTGCGCGTTCGTGTAGACGGTATCGTAGGACTTCGCACTGATAATGTTGACGAAAGTCTCGTTTTCCAAGGCTTTGTTAAAAATCAGATACATATCATAGACCGTCGTATAATGATTCTCGTCCGGAAGTCCGTTCGGATTGGCAAAATGAGAACGGGTCGCCCCCATCGCCACGGCCTCCTGATTCATAAGCGCGGCAAAGGAATCCACATCCCCGGAGATATATTCCGCGATTGCCACCGCTGCATCGTTGCCGCTGCGGAGCATAAGACCGTACAATAGATCCCGCATGGAGATGACGTCGCCTGCTTTGAGATTGCAGACAGACGAATCCGAAGCCTGATCGACGGCGTTTTCGCTGACCGTCACAAGGACATCAAGATCATCACAGTATTTTAAGGCAATATATGCCGTCAAAATCTTTGTCGTACTCGCCGGATATAGCTTTTCGAAGAGATTCTTGGCATAGACGACGCTGTTCGTGGCAAGATTGAATGTGCCAGCGCCTTCTGCAACCTCGGAATGCGTCTCGTCCGTACCGATGGAAACATTCTCCGCCACGCAGAGATCACTGGCAAAATAGGTCTTTGATGCCGTTGTCTCCGACGCAGAAAGACCTACATTCTGCGTTGTCTGATAAACATCATACGGCGCATTCAGTGCCGAAGCATCTGCACCGCACCCGCTGCACACAAGAAGCGCCGCCGTAATCAGTATGCCTATAAGCTTATTTGTACATTTCACGCCACTCTAAGTCTCCTCTGTCCAATGATTTGATCAGCAGTTCCGCTGTTGCAAGATTCGTCGCAAGCGGTATATTGTGCGTATCACAGATGCGGACGACGTTGTTGACGTCCGGCTCGTGAGACTTTGGTGTCAGCGGATCGCGGAGAAAAATCACAAGGTCGATCTCGTTGTGTTCGATCTGCGCGCCGAGCTGCTGCGCCCCGCCCAGATGTCCCGCAAGATACTTGTGAATATTCAAATTGGTCACTTCCTCAATCAGCCTTCCGGTCGTTCCGGTCGCAAAAAGTTCATTCTTGCATAAAATCCCCCGATATGCAATACAAAAATTCTGCATCAATTTCTTCTTTGAATCATGTGCGATTAATCCTATGTTCATAATAGTAAGCCCCCCTGATGTTAATATTTTCTCGGCTGAAGACCGACGTTTAAGATCAGTCCGATACCGATATATAATGACCACAGTGATGTGAGTCCATAGCTGACAAACGGCAGCGTAACGCCGGTATTCGGCATCAGACCTGTAGCAACACTGATGTTTACGATACTCTGAAAGCCGACGAGCGCAGCCATGCCGCAGCAGATCAATTTGCCCGCCGTATCTTTTGCTTTTCTAGCAATAAATATACACTCAATCGTGATGAAAAGCAAGAGAAGAATAATTACCGCGCTGCCAACAAAGCCCAATTCTTCGCCTGCTACGGCGAAAATAAAATCGTTCTGCGGCTCTAAGATGAACTTGCCGTTCTTGACGGAAGTCGGGTCGTCGTTTCCCAGCCCCTTTCCCCAGAGAAGCCCGGAACCGATCGCCATAATGGAATTTTGCTGCTGGTAGGCGATATCCGGATATTTCTCCGGATAAAGCCATCCCAGGATTCGTCCGAGCTGATAGCTGTGAATGAGCGGGAATTTATCCTGGATAATCAGCGTTACGAGAATAAAAAAACTCGGAACGCCTACCGCCAACACGCCCACGACAATCTTGTAGCTTAGTCCTGCGACAAAGAGAAGCGCCGCGAAGACAAGTGCCAGGACGATTGTCGTGGAAAGGTTCGGCTGCTTTAAAATCAGCACCAGCGGAACGCCGATCAACACAAAAGAAGAAAACAATATTTTCATGGAATTGATCTTCTCTTCGTGCTTCATAAAATAATATGCAAAGAACAGAATCATAAGTATCTTGACAAGCTCGGATGGCTGAAATTGAAAGCCTCCGATCCTGAACCATCTCTGCGCGCCCTTGCTCGACTCTCCCGCCACAATGACAAGCCCAAGCAGCGCAACCGCAAAGAGATAAATAAGCCATGAAAAACGCAGTATAAAGCTGTAATCAATCAGCGACACTACAAGCATAATTGCAAGACCCGAAACCATACCGAAAATCTGTTTCTTCTGGTCGCCCGGGCTTGCACTTCCCACCAGAAGCACGCCGATGATATTTAAGCATACGACAAGCATGACCAATATGAATTTATAGTTCTTTAGTTTGTATTGTTTGAACATGCGACTCTCTCTTTACATCACGTTTTTTCACGTAATTTATAATCCTTTAAAACAATTTTGATTTCTACGTTTTCTGGCTCGATATCCACGTATTTTGTGATGACGTCGCCGATTTCATGACGAATCTGCGCCAGGGTATCGTCGTCTAACTGCTTTTTGCGGGTATCGATCATAAGCTTTAAACGTTCTTTTGCCACATTTCCGCTTCTATGACACATATCACACCAGCTTTCTGGCACTGTTCTTCCAGAAAATCCGGGAGAAAATGCTCTTGTGACGAATGTAATCGGGAATCTCTATCTCTTCACCGGTCAGCCTTCTTGCAATATTCTGATAACATACCTCAGACGGCGTGTGTTTTCCTATGACAGGCTCGCCGTGATTCTGTGAGATAATGACCTCCTCGTCCTCAAGGATCACACCAAGCGGCTCTAACTCCAACAACTCACAGATATCAGGGATATCAAGCATGTTGCCGTCCTTTACCATCTGTCTGCGGAAGCAATTGACGAGCAGAGAAATCTTCGGCACTTTCTGCCGCTTTAAAAGTTGTATCACGCAGTCTGCGTCGTGAATTGCCGCAATCTGCGGTGTTGTCACAACAATGACGCTGTCTGCGTCAAAGGTCGCGAGCCGAAAGCCCTCGTCTATTCCGGCAGGACAGTCGATCAGTACATAATCGAACTCCTCTCGCAGATCGTCAAGCAGCTGCTTCATCTGTTTTTCCTCCAGAACATTTCCGGCATCCTTTGAACACGAGGACGGAATGATCCAGAGATTCGGATAGCGCTTGTCACGGATAAGCGCCTGCTTTACGCGGCATCTTCCGGTCAGCACATCCACAAGGTTGTAGAGAATACGGTTCTCAAGTCCCATAACTACATCAAGGTTTCTCAAGCCAATATCGGTATCTACCAATACTACCTTTTTATCTAACAGTGAAAGTCCTACGCCTACGTTGGCTGTTGTAGTCGTCTTGCCAACGCCGCCTTTTCCTGAGGTAAAAGTAATGACTTCACCCATTGGAAGACCTCCTGTTTTTTATTGACCCTTTTAAAAAACGGGTCTTATATTAATAATACCGTCGCAGAGAAACGCCTGTTTCGCCTGCGGGGTCTTATTACGTTTGGAAAAGACAGAGCTTTTCTCCTGCAACACGGGGGCGCCGTACACGCCTGCGATATTGTACTGTTCCGGGAGAAATGAAAGTGCCGTGATAAATGCGTCCATCCTGCCGTCCATTCCCGCGAAAGCACTGCCCAAAAGCGGACCGAGCACGACAATATTGCCTTTTGACACTACAACCGCCTGCGACGGAACGCCGCCGATGATGACAACACTCTCATCTGTCTCTAAATGTTCGCCCGGCGCAAGGCTTCCGTAATAGAAACAGCCTTTTGCCTTCTTACCTGGCGCAGCTTCTTTGCTCCGCTCCTGCTCTTCTATCTTTTGCTGTAAAATGGCATCCCGTATTTCGTCGTTCTCCACGATGCAAAGGATCTTGATCGTGGTATCAGACATGATTGCATCAACGATCTGATTTTTTTCTGCATCGCTAAGCTCTCTGCCTTCAAAGGAAAGCGCAAACGACGCGTGGGCGAAGAACTTCTCGGAATCCTTGAATTTCTTTCGAATTTCATCTAATAAATCTGTATACGGCAGCTCGGGATCGAGTACCAGATTGATTCCGTTCTTGCTGCTTTTTATGATAACTGACTGACTCATAGAATGCCTCCGTTAATCACTAAATTGATTCGAGGAAGAGCCTACATCCTCTGCCTGGCCGCTTAACAGTTCCTCTTCATTCTCCACACCGAAATAATAAGCAAACACATTGCGCGATACCTTCGCGGCATTGTGGGAAGTGTATCCATACGGAATACGTGTCGCAATGGAAATCTCTGGATTCTCATAAGGTGCATAACCGACGAACAGCGCGTGATTGGCACGCTTTGGATTTTCCTGTGCCGTACCGGTCTTACCGGCGGCAGTGATCGGAAATCCGCCAAATTCAGCGGTATTTTCGACTACCATACGCATTCCGTAGTGAATGGCATTCCACTCTTCACTGTTTAATTCGGCAATCGTATTGCGCACATTGGGTTCATATGTCTCAAGCAGATTGCCGTCCGCATCCTCAAGGTGATCCAACAATGTGTATTCGTAAACAGTGCCGCCGTTTGCCACTGCGGTGACATAGCGGGCGAGTTGTACGGTTGTGTAGTTGTTGTTACTCTGTCCGATGGCTGCCATGACAGGAAATTTATCTGCAATATGCGGCTCGGCTTCCTCGATTTCAATTCCGGTGCGCTCATCGAGTCCGAAAAGCGCTGCATATTTCTGGATTTTGGAGATACCAAGCTCATCACTGTAGCTTGTTGTGTAGTTATTGGTGCTAAGCCTGTAACCTACTTCATAGTAATAATAGTTACAGGAATCGCGGAGCGCTTCGGAGACGTTAATCTCTCCGTGCGTACCGCCGGATGAGGTAAAAATCCAACACCGCGGATGATTGCTGATGTTTTCATAAACTCCAAGATCACGGATACGCTCACCAAGCGTAATAACACCCTCGGAAAGTCCTGCGGATGAAGTTACCATTTTGAACGTAGAACCCGGCGCCGTCTGCTGCTGCGTCGCAAAGTTGTACTGCGGCAGGGATTTGTCCTCCTGCAGACTGTTAAAGTACTCTGCATCGACCGTGTTGGCAAGACGGTTACTGTCATAGCCCGGATAGCTTACCATTGCGAGCAGTTCTCCAGTCTTTACGTCTGTGACGACGCAGGAACCGGAGCAGGGATCAAGTGCAAGCTGGGCGGGAGTAATATCCAGATTCCTGATTTTCTCTTTCAGGAAGGTCACGGGTGTGACGCTTCCGTTGTTCAGTGAAGCAATTTCATCCTCATCGTAAGGCAGAACGCCCTGATCGAACAGAATCAGGCAGAGCTGCGTTCCGGAAATCACGTCGCTCTTGATCAGATATTCATAAATGATCTTGGAAAAATCTTTTTCGTAAAATATTTCTTCCAGGATATAAGTACAGAGCGCGTCATAGATCTCCGTGGAATCAGAGTATTTCTCCTCCACTGTAAACTTTGTAATATCGATCCAATTCCTGGAAATCGCATGACTTAAGTAGTCTTTCGGACTGGTCGTCCCTTGCTGCCACTTCTGGTATACCTCGTCCGTCGTATCGATATTGCTCTCGATCAAAATGCCGTTTCTCTTGAGCCGGCGGATGATATAGCTGAAATAATCCTGTTCCTCCTCGCCCAGATCTGCAAAATTAATGGCGGCGGTCCCGTTAAGCTGCGCCGAAAGCTCGCCTTTTACCGTATCCTCCCGCGCCTCAAAGATTCGCCTTACAGACTGCTCCGCGGACGACGCATTCACATCCGAAAACGCGGTAAAATCAATGACATTATTGTTGATCAGTGCAAAATAGACGTCTGTAATCGGAATTGGGATATCGGAAGAAGGATTGTCAATATTAGAGTAAACAATACCCGCAATCTCCTGCTCTAAAAGGTTGTAGACGGCAATCTGAAGCTCACTGTCAAGCGAAAGGTAGAGATTTGCGCCCGCCTTCGGTTCCTCCCGTTCGATGACCTCAATCGCTTTTCCCATATAGTCGACATAGAGCTTCTCATAACCCTTCTCGCCTTTTAAATAAGCGTCCATATACTGCTCAATACCGCCTTTTCCAACAACGTCGTTCAAGGTGTAACTGTCGTCTGTCTCAGAGAGCTTTGCGTACTCCTCAGACGAAATCTTGCCGGTATAGCCTAAAATGGATGCAAAGTATTCACTGTTGTTGTACTTGCGGATGGTATCGTCAAGGACTTCCACACCCTGCAGCTCGGAGGAATGCTCCCCGATGTAAGCGACGGATTCCTCGGAAACATTGGTCGCGATCGTGGTCGCGATATACTTCTGATACGCATTTTGCGCCATCGCAAAACGAACGACACAGATCTTATAAGTCATTTCGGCATCATACTCTTCACCGATGTCATAGCAGTTATCCGTAAGGTATTCCATGACCTGTTCTACCGTTGCCTGCGAGGTGTCATAGCCGAGTTTCTTATCATATTCGAGATCGTCGTAGGAGGTCGCTCCATAGACATCCGCAATAAAGCGTTTCCAGGAGGTTCCGGTGACGTTGAACGCATAACTGCCGTCCGCGTTCAAATCGACCTTGAAATCATTGATGATCGAATCACCGTTCTTCTCCAACGCAGTGATGATCTGAGCAATCTCGGCATTCAGCGCGGCATTTTTCTTATCTGTCGAACTGTAAGTACCGTTGTCCTCAATCGTGACGGAATAAGCAAGTTCATTGTATGCAAGCAGATTCCCGTTGCGGTCGTAGATATTGCCGCGGGTACTGTTTAACGTACGCTCCTTGATGATTCGCAGTATAGAATTATCCTGATATTCCTGTCCGTTTACGACCTGCAGGCTGAAAACTCTCCATAAAAGCACCGAAAACAACAGCAACATGACCACTGTTGCGACTGCAAGCCGTGATTTTACGAACATGCGGAACATTTCTTTTATATTTTCAAACAAACTTACTTGCACTCCTTTTCTCAATAACTTCCAGCCGCTGGTTGATCTTTAGAATAATCACATACAAAAAGATGGTAATTACCATAGTGTAGACGAGTTCCGGCAGCATCAGATTCAGAAAATAGTAGCGGAAATCGTAGCGGTTGCGGAACAGGAACAAGAAAAAATAAATAAACAGATTGTAGCCCAGATCACTGCCCGCAATCAAAAGCATCGGCAACTTGATGTCCTCCGGGTAGAACATTTTGCGGAAATATCCGTTCAAATACCCGATATACATATACACCAGAGCATAAAATCCAAGGATATTTCCCCCGAAAATATCAAGTATCAGACCGCAGAAAAACCCGATATACAGCCCTTCTTTCTTACCGCGCATGAAACCGAACGCCGACACAAGAATAATCATAAGATTCGGTGCAATCGACGCAAAGGAAAGCGCCGCAAAAACCGTTGTCTGAAGCAGATAGCAGATTACAATTATAATAAATACCGTAACTTTTCTTCTCATAGACCCACCAAACCTACTCCTCCGTCGTCTGCTTCTTATTTAAAATAACAAGAACCTCTTCAATATGCTCAAAGTCAACGGCAGGGGTAATCGTCCCGGATTTGGTCAGATTGTTGGAATCTGTCGTAAGACTGCTGATATAGCCGATCAGGATTCCCTGCTGATATTGATCGGAAATGTAGGAGGTCACGACCGGATCGCCTACGGCAACTTCATTGTCACTGTCATTTAAATTCGAAAACTCAATGACCATGTTCTCATTCATATTCTGCAGGCTTCCGCTGACAATCAGATTGTCCGAAGTCGTTGTCACCATACCGCTCACCTTGGTGGTATCATTGATGATGGAAGTTACCTTCGCATAATTAGGACCAACGTCCGTAACGATGCCTACAAGACCACTGCCTGCGATCACATTCATATCCACTTCAATACCATCATCCGACCCCTTGTCAATGGTAAAATAGGAAAACCAGTTGGTACTGTTCTTACCGATAACATTTGCGGCGACCTTTTCATAGCTTGGATATTTCTGGTCAAGCGCCAGAAGTTCCCGTAAGTTCTCGAGCTCGTACTGTTCCAGATTCACCGTATTAAGCTCCGCAGTAAGCTCGTCCACCTGCTTTTTTAATGCCTCATTCTCCGCCATGACCACGCTTAAATTCTTAAGATTATCAGCCTTTTCGGTAATCCATCCGCCAACTGTGTTAATACCGCGCTGCATTGGAATAAAGACATAGCCTGCAACGGTATTTAATGGTCCGCCCGAAATATTCAGCGTAAAACTTAACAGCATCCCGACAATGCACATGCCGGTCAAAATCATCAGTATATACTTGGGTGGCAACACAAATTTGGGTTTTCGCTTCATAATTTCCTCTATAACAATATCTTACTCTTCATACTGAACGCCAGATGCTTGTACTTGGCGTCGGACACGATCTTTATCAGTCCGCGCACAACGCATTCTTCCGGCTCCTCGCAGGTATTGATCTCAATGCCTGTAATCTCGCCAAACAACTGATCCAGATCGTGAATCTGGGAACTTCCGCCCGTAATATAGATACCGGAATGAATAATATCCTTCGCCAGTTCCGGCGGCGTCTTCTCCAGGATCATCTTGATGGAATTACAGATGGTATTGAGATTGTCCTTGATCGCCTCGTAGACGACCGCTCCCGACATTTCCATCTCGATAGGCAGACCGCTGACAACGTCTCTGCCGACGACAACCATCGTCTCTGTCTTGCCCGGAATACCGGAGCCGAGCGTCTCTTTCATGCTCTGCGCCGTCTTCTGTCCGATGACAAGATTGTATTTGCGCTTCACGTAGGTGATGATCGATTCATCGATCTTATTGCCGCCGGAGTGAAGCAAGTCGCTTAGTACAAGGCCGCCCAGCGAAATTACGGAAATCTCCGTCGTATCTGCACCGATATCGACAATCATAATACCGGTCGGCTCATTGACGTCAAGTCCGAGCCCCACTGCATCTGCAATCGGCTTTTCGCAGAGCAGGACGCTCTTCGGTTTTAATTTGCTCTTATAGAACATGTCGAAGAACGCTTTTTTCTCCACTTCCGTGATATCGGTCGGAACAGCCACGATAAACTCCGCGCCGCGCAGTTTTCCTTTGGCGTGTGTTTCCAGATAAGTGTGAAGCATCGTCTGAAGATTGTTGAAATCCGCGATCACGCCTCCGACGACAGGAAATGTTACCTGAATCGTCTCCGGCGCTTTCTCGTACATCGCATATGCATCGTCGCCGTATGCATAGATCTGGTCCTTGTTCACCAGGGCGATAGTGTTCTTTTCGTTCAAAATCTTATTGGATGCCTTACAATAAATCTTCATATTGCAGGTACCAAGGTCAATACCATACACGTTATTCGTCATTGTTCTCTCCCTTATATATGATTCTTTTGCATTCCCGGTAGCTGTAGTACGTGCGGTCGCCGACGATAATGTGATCGACCAGCGGAATTCCCAGAATATTTCCGCATTCTGCCACTCTTTTCGTCGCGATATCGTCCTCGGCGGAGGGCGTTGCATCACCGCTTGGATGATTGTGTACCAGCACAAGCTGTACAGCTCCGCATGAAAGCGCCGCAAGAAAAATCTCACGCGGCGATACGAAGGCGGCAGTCGCGCTCCCGACAGTCAGTGTGACGTCATCTAAAAGGCGGCACTTCGCATCAAAAAGCAGCGCCATCGTCTGCTCCTGCTTCTCGTGCCGCAGGCGCTCCATGTAGTACTCCGCAATGGAGCGCGGATTGCTGAGACTAAGTCTGTTCTGATAGTTCGTTTGCGCAATTCGCTTTGAAAGTTCCGCGACACACTTCAATTGGATCGCCTTTACCGGACCGATGCCCGGAATCTTAAGCATATCCCCGTAGGACAATGCATATAGATTAAGCAGGCTTTTATCTTTCCTGCCAAGGAAATCCTGCGCGACTTCCACAGAACGCCTGCCGTGTGTCCCCGAACGTATGATGACGGCGAGAAGCTCGGCATCGCTTAAGGTTTCCACACCGGATTCCAAAAACTTTTCATAGGGCTTCTCCGAATCCGGCAGTTCTTTTACAGTTGTATAATTTTGTTCCATATTGCTCCCATTCTCTCCCCGGAAGCTTGAAACGACATGTTGCAAATTTATGTCAACCAAAAGGCAAACAGAAACTTACATAATATTCTATCATAACAAATCTGCATTCACAAGATTTCGTTCCTTAAGTTTTTGTAAAGATTTCAGAATACCAAGCTTCGCGTGATACCACGTCAGCCCGCCCTGAAAATAGACGGCATAAGGAGGCTTTAACGGTCCGTCCGCCGAAAGCTCGATGGACGAGCCCTGCACGAACGCTCCCGCCGCCATGATGACGTCGCTGTCATATCCCGGCATCGCCCATGGCTCCGGCGTCACATAGCTGTCCACGGGCGCAGCCGCCTGAATTCCCTCACAGAAAGCAATCAGTGCATCCGGATTGTGGAACGAAATTGCCTGAATGATGTCGTGACGGCTTTCCGTCGCATCCGGCACAACGTCAAAGCCAAGCTTCTCATAGATATTCGCCGCAAAGATTGCCCCCTTTAAGGCGCCGCTCGTGACTGTCGGCGCGAGGAACAGCCCTTGATAGAATGACTGTAAAATGCCGAGCGACGCGCCGACTTCTTTCCCGAGTCCCGGAGATGTCAGGCGGTACGCCGCGTTCTCCACACAGTCCTTCCTGCCGACGATATACCCGCCGATCGGTGCAAGTCCTCCGCCGGGATTTTTGATCAGAGAACCTACGATCATGTCCGCGCCGACCTCGAGCGGTTCCTTCTCCTCCACAAATTCACCGTAGCAATTGTCCACCATGCAGATGATGTCCGGCTTGATTCCTTTGATAAAAGAAATCAGTTCCCCGATACGCGCTACCGATAAGGTCTTGCGCGGCGCGTAACCCTTCGACCGTTGGATCGTGACAAGCTTCGTGCGCGCTCCGATCGCTTTTTTGATGTTCTCGTAATCAAATTCGCCGTCCGGCAGCAGATCGACCTGCCGGTAAGTCACGCCGTATTCCGCGAGCGAACCTTTGGACGGACGGATGCCGATGACTTCTTCCAAGGTATCGTAAGGCTTTCCGACCGGGGATAAAAGCTCGTCACCCGGGCGCAGATTGGACATCAGAGCGAGCGCAAGCGCGTGCGTGCCGCAGGTGATCTGCGGGCGCACAAGTGCGTCCTCACCGCCGAAGCAGGAGGCGTAGACCGCCTCTAACTTATCTCTTCCTAGATCGTTGTAACCGTAGCCGGACGTCGTGTTGAAGCATTCCGCCGAGACGCGGTTATCCTGCATTGCCTTGATAACTTTTAACTGGTTGAATTCCGCCCGACGGTCGATTTCGGAAAATCGTTCTTTTAACGACGCTTCGATCTTTTCGCCGAACGCATAGACTTCCTTCGATATTCCAAGCTTTTCGTATTGTTCCTTCATTAACTGATTCATGACTTCCTCTTTTCTGTTTCACACTGCTATTTTAAAACGCGCTGCCACAAATATTTCTCACGAGGGCAGAATTTCTTTTTCAGAAAGGACAGCCAGTATTTTTTCAAGAATTTTCTCTTCATCATACTGATATTCCGGCTTGTTCAGCCAGATGACCTCCCGCTCTCTGCGGAACCACGTCAACTGCCGCTTCGCGAAATGCCTTGTCTCCCGCTTGATAATGTAAACTGCTTCGTCAAGTGTCGATTCTCCTGCAAGATACTCCAGAATTTCTTTATAACCGAGTCCCTGCATGGAAACCATGCCGCCATGGCAGCCCATCTCTTTTAACTTCGTCACCTCGTCGACAAGCCCCTGCCCAAGCATGGCGTCCACACGGGCGTCAATGCGCTGATACAGTTTTTCGCGCGCGTCGTTTAAAACAAAGTAGGCAAAATTGTACGGCGAACTCTTTTCCCGCTCCTTCTCATTGTGTTCCGAAATCTTCTCTCCGGTGTGGTGGTAAAATTCCAATGCACGGATCACACGTTTTCTGTTATTTTCATGAATGGCTTCCGCGGATGCGGGATCGACCTCCCTTAACATTTCATGAAGATAACGATTACCCCGTTCCTCTGCAAGCTTTGCGAGGGAAGCGCGGTACGCCTCGTCGCACTCCTGTTCGGTGAAATCAACGTCGTAGAGCAGCGCCTGTATATAAAAGCCCGTGCCGCCGACGATGATCGGAATTTTCCCTGCCTCATATATTTCAGTGAGCGCCTCTTTCGCCATTTCCACAAAGCGGACGACGTGAAATTCATCCCCGGGCTCTAAGGCGTCCACCAGATAATGCTTCACGCCCTGCATCTCCTTTGGCATGATCTTCGCCGAACCGATATCCATATGGCGGTACACCTGCATGGAATCCGCCGAGATGACGGCGCCGTTTATTCTTTTTGCAAGCGCAATGGAAAGCGCTGTTTTCCCGACTGCGGTAGGTCCGGTCAGAATCACCATTGGTTTTTTGTTCATCTCACACAATCCTTTTGAATTTCTTCTCAATCTCGTATTTGCTCATCGAAATGATCGTCGGCCTGCCGTGCGGACAGTGATACGGATTCTTGAGCGACAGCAGTTCATCGATCAACCGTTCGGCTTCCGGTCTGCTGATGGAATCACCGCCTTTGATCGCCGCCTTGCAGGACATGGACGCGACCTTTTCCAGAATCAGTTCCGGCGCTTCTCTGCCGCTTAAATTGGAGAAGTCGTCTAATAGATCAATAAACATGCTCTTCATATCAACAGACTCAAAATCCGCCGGAATTGCATTAATTGCATATTCTTTTCCACCAAAAGGCTCAATTTCGTAACCGAACGAGCGAATCTGCTCCCCGTACCGTTCCAACATCTCCTGCTCCTGCAAACCCAGCGTCAGAATGACCGGAGGGCTGATCGTCTGTGAGACAAATTCTTTTGTCCGCACGCGCGCCATCGTTTTCTCGTAGAGCACCTTCTCATGCGCGGCATGCTGGTCGATGACAAAGAGCTTGTCCTCGTACTCGATCAGCCAGTAAGTATCAAAGAGCTGTCCGATGATGCGGTGTTTCTTCGCCGCCTGCTCCGTGAAAAATCCGGTATCCTCGGCGAGAAATGTCTGCTGTTCGTAAACACCTCCGTCAAGCCCGCCCGGGGCAGTACCTGTCGATTCAGTACTGCTTCCGACTCCGGCACTACCTGTCGATCCGGCACTGCTTCTGGCTCCGGCAATACCTGCGGACTCGCTTACAGACAATCGGTCATCAGAAATAGCATCCGTCCGGTAGGTATCCGGCTCTTTGACAAGTCCAGGCGTCTGTCCTCCCCTCGCGAGGAGTTTATCGAATACGCTCTGATTCTCCGCGACCGGGCGCTTCGCTTCCGGCTGTGTTGTACTTGCCGCTTCCGGGGCAGTCTCCTCCCGGACAGCCTGCCTTGCGCTGGCAGCTTCCGGCGGCTTATGCTCCCGCTCGGGATACTTGCGCTCGTAGGGACTGTCCCAAGCAACTGCATTTCGAATCTGCCGGATGCGGCGTTTTTCAAATGGCTCCGGTATACTCGCCTCAATCGGCCTACGCTTCTCTTCCCTCTTTTCATCGACCGGAACATCGGGAATGAATTCCCTGTGCGTTAAGGCGTCGCGGATTGCCTGATACAACGCTTTATAGATTTCCTCGTTATTAGAAAACCGCAGTTCCATCTTCGTCGGATGAACATTGATGTCCAACCGCTCTGCGTCCATCGTAAAGTAGAGGACGCAGAACGGATACTGGCGCTGCATCATAAATCCCCTGTAAGCCTCCTCGATCGCCTTGGAGAGCAGCGCGCTTTTGATGTATCGCCCGTTGATAAAATAACTCTCATAATTCCGGTTGCCGCGCGAAATGACCGGTTTTCCGACAAAACCGTGCACCGTAAAGAATTCATTCTCCACATGTACCGGAAGCACGGCAGCCGTGATGTCACGCCCGTAAATATGATAAATCAAATCCTTCTCATTCGAATTTCCGGAGGTGTGCATCTTTGTCTGCCCGTTGCTTATAAATTTGAACGACACATCAGGATGCGACAAAGCAAGCCGCTCCATCAGATCGCCGATGTAATTGCCTTCCGTCTGTGCCGTCTTTAGGAATTTTTGTCTGGCAGGCGTGTTGTAGAACAGATTCCGCACAATGAATGTCGTGCCGTCCGGCGCTCCGACCTCCTCGTTCTCCCGCTCTCTTCCTCCCTCGATCACATAGCGTGTTCCGGTCAGTTCACCGTAAGTCTTGGTGATAAGCTCCACCTGCGCGACTGCCGCGATACTCGAAAGTGCTTCGCCGCGGAAGCCAAGCGAACTGATATTGAACAGATCCTCCACGCTCCTGATCTTGCTCGTAGAGTGGCGCAAAAAAGCGAGCGGAACCTGCGGGCGTTCGATCCCGCAACCGTTGTCCGTAATACGGATAAAAGATATTCCGCCCTCCTTGATCTCAACCGTCACGGCGGTAGCCTTCGCGTCGATCGCATTCTCCACAAGTTCCTTGACTACGGACGACGGGCGCTCTACGACCTCGCCCGCCGCGATCTTATCAATTGTTTCCTGACTCAGTAATGTAATCTCCGGCATTTATCTATCCCCATCTATTGTTCACCTTGTTCTGCAGTTCATACAGCTTATTGAGCGCCTCGATCGGCGTCAGATTCCCGACGTCCACATTGCGCAGCTCCTCGATGATATCATCATCTTTCACCGTATCAAAAAGTGACATCTGTCTTAAGTCCACTTCGTCTAACTTTTCTTTCTTCTTCCTTGTGCCTGCATCGACCGTAATATTTCTTGCCGCCTCGGTGATATCGTTGGCGCTCAATTCCTCCACGATTTCTTTGGCGCGCTCGATCACGGAATCCGGCACGCCGGCGAGCTTTGCCACCTGTATGCCGTAGCTCTTGTCCGCGCCGCCCTTAACGATCTTGCGCAGGAATACGATATCGTCGCCTTTTTCCTTGACCGCCACACAATAATTATTGACGTTATTTAACTTTCCTTCCAACTCGGTCAGCTCATGATAGTGCGTTGCAAAGAGCGTCTTTGCGCCGAGCAGCTTCGGATTGCTGATGTGCTCCACGACTGCCCACGCGATACTGAGTCCGTCGTATGTGCTCGTTCCGCGCCCGATCTCATCCAAGATCAGCAGCGAATTGGACGTCGCATTCCGCAAAATGTTCGCCACCTCGTTCATCTCGACCATAAAGGTACTCTGTCCGCTCGCAAGATCGTCGGAAGCGCCTACGCGCGTAAATATACGGTCGACGATGCCGATTTTTGCCGAGCTTGCCGGAACATAGCTTCCGATCTGCGCCATCAGCACAATTAACGCCGTCTGCCGCATATAGGTAGACTTTCCAGCCATATTCGGCCCCGTGATAATCGAGATACGATGATTCCCGTTGTCGAGATAGGTATCATTGTCAATGAACATATCGTTGGTGATCATCTTTTCCACGACCGGATGACGACCGTTTTTGATGTCGATCACGCCATTCTCATTGAGCTTCGGACGGCAGTAATTATTCTGGTCTGCGACAAGCGCCAGTGAAGCAAAAACGTCTAAGCCCGCGACCGCCTTTGCGGTACGCTGGATGCGCACGACCTCTGCTGCAATTTTGCCGCGCACCTCACAAAACAAGTCATATTCCAGCGTGACGAGCTTGTCCTCCGCGCCGAGAATCATATCTTCCAATTCTTTTAATTCCGGCGTGATATAGCGCTCCGCATTTGCAAGCGTCTGCTTGCGCGTAAAATAATCCGGCACAAGACTCTTGTAAGAATTTGTAACCTCGAGATAATAGCCGAACACCTTGTTGTACTTAATTTTCAGATTCTTAATACCGGTCTTTTCGCGCTCCTTAGCCTCGAGTTCGGCGAGCCAGGTCTTCCCTTCGGTCTTTGCGTTGCGGTATTTGTCTACCTCCTCGTTGTAGCCCTCCTTGATAAGCCCGCCGTCGCGCACGGAAATCGGCGGATCATCTAAGAATGCCGCATCGATTTCCGCGCACAGTTCTTCAAGTGTATCCAGATCCGCATCGATTTCTTTTATCAGCTCGCATTCGAATTCGCCCAGCAGGCTCTTGATCGGCGGCAGCATAGAAAGCGAACTTTTGAACGCGACCAGATCCCTCGGATTCGCAGTCAAATATGTAACACGGGTAATCAGACGCTCTAAATCATAGATCGGATTCAAGTACTCGCGCAGTTCTTCTCTTGTAATGACATGCTTATTCAATTCGCAGATGGCGTCCTGCCGTTTCTCAATCTCCGCGCGGTCAATCAGAGGCTGTTCTACATAAGAACGAAGCTGTCTCGCACCCATCGCCGTTTTTGTCTTATCCAGCACCCAGAGCAGCGAACCGCGCTTCTGCTTCTCGCGCAGCGTTTCAACAAGCTCCAGATTCCGTCTTGTGGAACTGTCGATAATCATATATTTCCCGGTGGAATATGGGTGAATCAACAAAATATTTCCAAGATCATTCTTCTGTGTCTCATAAAGGTACTTAAGCAGCGCTCCCGCGGCGATCATGCCGCAGTTGTAATCAATCAGCCCCAGCGGTTCCAGACTTTTTACTTTAAAATGCTCTTTGAGGGTCGTCTCGCAAAGTTCATCCCCAAAATACCATGTCTCAAGCGCATAAATTGTAATACCCAGTCGATGACGCATATCTTCGATGTCGATACCGCTCATATAGAAGCTGTCGTTGCAGATAAGCTCGGACGGGGAAAACTTCGTGATCTCGTCCGTCAGCTTCCGCTCAGAATCGACCTCCGTCACATAATAATCTCCTGTGGAAACATCTGCGATTGACACGCCGTAGCGGTCTGCCAGATAGACGATGCACATGATATAATTGTTCCTCGATTCATCGAGCGCCTGCATATCAAGATTGGTTCCCGGCGTGACGATGCGGATGACCTCGCGCTTGACAAGCCCCTTCGCCAGCTTCGGGTCCTCGACCTGCTCGCAGATGGCGACCTTGTGACCGTTTGCGACAAGCTTGTTCAGATACCCTTCCACCGCGTGATACGGGATGCCGCACATCGGCGCGCGTTCTTCGACGCCGCAATTCTTTCCGGTCAGCGTCAGCTCCAGTTCCTTTGACACCAATATCGCATCGTCAAAAAACATCTCATAGAAATCGCCCAGGCGATAAAACAGGATACAGTCTTTATATTCTTCTTTTGTCTGCAGGTATTGCTGCATCATTGGTGTATATTCTGCCACTTATTCTTCCTCAACTTCTCTTTATAATTGCTTCCGCCACTTTTAATCCGTCCATTGCCGCAGACATGATACCGCCCGCGTAGCCTGCGCCCTCACCGCAGGGGTAGATGCCCTGTACCGGGGAGACAAAATTCTCATCCCGGGCGATCCTTACCGGAGATGAAGTCCGGCTCTCGACGCCGGAAAGAATCGCATCCTCCCTGTCATAGCCCGGAAGCATCCGGTCAAAGGCGTGCATTCCCTCGATAAAAGAGCTTTCCAATTCCGCTGGCAAAAGTCCCCGCAGATTGCAGAGCATACATGCGCCCTTCGTCTCACTTAAAAATGTACCGTAAGACGCGGATGTCTGATTCCTGCAATAATCCCCGAAAAGCTGCTGCGGAATTTTGCCCTCTCCAAGAGAAAATGCGCGTTCCTCGAGCATTTCCTGGAAACGCACTCCGCTAAGCGCGTCATCTCCCGGGAAATCCTCAGGAGATACCGACACGATGATCGCACTGTTCGCATTTTTCGCGTCTCGCCCGGAATAGCTCATACCGTTGACCGCAAGGCGGCGCTCCTCGGAGGAAGCATTCACGACATAACCGCCCGGACACATACAGAAGGAATAGACACCCCTGCCGTTTTTCAAGTTCGCTGTCACCTTATACGGCGCAGCGGGAAGCCTGTCCGCATAAAGTTCGCCGTATTGCTGTAAATTTATCATGCTCTGCGGATGCTCCACACGAAAGCCGACTGCAAACGCTTTCGCGCTCATAGAAAGCCCGCCCTTCGCCTGCAGCATGCGGAAAGTATCTCTCGCGCTGTGACCGATGGCAAGCACCAGAAACGATGTATTCTCCCACTCCCTGTGATTGATTTCGACAGCAGTTACGGCGCCCTGTTCCTCGCGGTAATCGGTCATACAGCTCTCAAAACGGAACTCTGCGCCGCTTTCTTCCATAAACCGGCGCATCCGAAGGATAACATTTGAGAGCACGTCCGTGCCGATATGCGGCTTGCCCTCATATAAAATATGTTCGGGCGCACCGAATTTCACGAAAGTTTCCAGCACAAAGCGGTTTCTGCCCGCCGGGTCTTTAACGAGCGTATTCAGCTTCCCGTCGGAAAATGTTCCCGCGCCGCCTTCCCCGAACTGAACATTGGAAGAAGGATTTAAGACGCCGCTCTCCCAGAATGCTGCGACGTCCTTCGTACGCTCCGTCACACATTTCCCGCGCTCAAGCACAAGCGGAGAAAGCCCCGCGCAGACAAGCGCATAGGCACAAAATAAGCCCGCAGGACCCGCGCCTACAATAATCGGTCGTATGGCAGACGAGACGTTTCCGGGAGTCGGAAGCACATATTCCTTTGTGCTGATTAACATAATATTTTTACTGTTAACCTTCTTTAAAACAGACCCTTCATCCGTAACCGTCACATTCACGGAATAAACCATCCAAAGCTCGGGTTTCTTTCTCGCATCAATGGATTTTTTAACGATCTGATAGGAAAAAGTCTGCCCTTTCGCGAGATTTAACGCTTTTCTGATTTTTTGTTCCAACGCATCTGCCTGATGTCCAATCGGCAATTTGATCTGATTGATCCGAATCATGCCTTTTCCTGCTTTCCTTTCCCGGCGGCATGTATGCCCGCCACGTAACCGCTCGACCACGCCCATTGGAGGTTGTAGCCGCCGCAGGTCCCGTCGATATCAAGTATTTCTCCGGCAAAATAAATGCCCGCTGCAAGCTTTGACTCAAGCGTCCCGGCGTCGACCTCGCCAGTGTCCACTCCTCCGGCGCACACCTGCGCTGCATCCATACCCTTGCTTCCGATAACATCCACGCGAAACTGCTTCATCGTGCGTACAAGCTTCCAGAGACCGGGCTTCTTTACCTGCTCTGCCGGAATATGCAGAGCAATCCCTGCTTCCTTAAGCAGAACGTCGATGAGCTTCTTTGGAAATAGTCCGATCAACGCCTGCGCCGCATCTTTTCCGTGAACATTTACATAAAATCGCTTCGAGAGCAGCGCAAAAAGCGCATCCTCCGTAAGATCCGGCAGAAAATCGATCTTCGCATAGACTCCCCGTTTCTCACGCAGCGCTTTTGTCGCATAGCGGCTCACCTGAAAAACCGGGATTCCCGAGATGCCGTACTCCGTCAACTGCAGTTCGCCCCGTTCGCTGCACGCACATTCATAGCCCGCGGCAAAGGATACCTCCGCCTTGTTCTCTTTTGAATGAAATTGCACATTTTCTATGTATAATTCCAGTGCCATTTCTGCACGGATTCCTGCAAGTTCCTTGAAAAATGCCTGTTTTCCCTGCAGTTGCACAAGCGCCGGCACAATATCTACAAAGTGGTGTCCGAGTGCTTCAATATATGGAAATGCGCTTCCGTCGCTTCCTGTCTTAGGTGCTGCAAGCAACCCCGGCGCAAAAATCAAACTTTTGGTCGAAAATGCGCCTTTATTGGTACTGATTTCTATTCCATGCGCCCTTTTTTCAATCGAAGAAAACACACAGGAAGTGTAAACCTCTACATTTTGATAGTCACATTCCATCCGAAGAACATCGAGCACGGAAGCCGCCTGTCCGCTCGCAGGATAATAATAGCCGCGCCGCACCCTCGGATAAATGCCGAGTTCCTCAAAAAAGCGCACCGTATCTTCCATCCCAAACTGTTCCATTACCGGCAAGACAAATGCAGGGTTCTCCCCGCGATAACAGGAGACGCCCTGCACGGCATTGGTGTAATTGCATTTTCCGTTTCCGGTCGAAAGAAGCTTTCTGCCGATACGATCCATATGCTCTATGAGAATCGTCTTTGCGCCGCAGCGCGCCGCAGCAATCGCCGCCGTAAGCCCGGCGGGACCGCCTCCGATAACGGTCACGTCTGTATCTATCATACATATCCTCCAGTCCGCAAATCTACGATCGCACGATGCATGTAAATCAAACAAATTCGCTCACTATCGAGATTTTACCACACCGTTTTTAAACATTCAATGCCATTAACTCGAATAACTTTCAAGAAGATCGTAGAGTTCGCTCTCATCCTCCACATAAATTCCGTCTGCAAGCAGCGCTTTTGTCTCCTCCGACAGTTCATCGACGGGAATGTGCGTCTCGAGAAGAACCGTTGTGCCGTCCTGCTCGTATACGACGAGAAATCCGTCCTTTGCATACAGAATATAGCGGTATGCCTTCTGAATCTGCATACTCTCTGCCGTCACAGGCTGCTGTTCCGTCGCCTGCTCCGTGGCGATCAGCATCGGATCGGGCGAAACCTCCTTTGGGCGTCTGTCAAAATGAACGGTAAGAAACAGACCGACAGTCAAGGCAAACGCCGCAAAAAGGCAAATACTTATCGTCTTTTTCATGTTGTCCTCCATTCTACGATAAGTATCTGCCAGTTCTTTCCTTTTTATTCAATTAACGCAAAAGATGCAGCTTCTTTGCGAGGGAAACGAGTGCTCTTCCCTTCGGGAAACGAAGGATTTCCTGCTCGTTTAATCCCTTTAACAAAAGCAGGAGCACCGCGTATACGCAAACGCCTGCCAAAATCGCAAAAATTGTCGCGATCATGTTGTTACGGATCAGGTACAAAAACAACTCGTACACAAGCCATACAACGACGCCCATCCCCACCGACGCGATGGCAGGCACGAGGAACGTCTTTCGGACTTCCTGTCTGTAACCGCTGTATCTGCGGATGGAACGCGCATTTAAGATGCACATGGTAAACCCGAAAAACGCATTGGCGATAATGACCGCAAAGATATTGAGATCAAGCCCAAGCATCAGACCCACGAGGACAAACAAATGCAGGATCAAGGCGATGAGAGCGTTCTTGATCGGCTCCTTCATACGGTTCATTCCCTGCAGCAGCCCGTTCGTGAGCGTTGACAGCGAGAAAAACAAGATGGCGACGGCTCCCACGCGAAGCATCTGCGCAGATAGTTCGGACGAATCCTTAAACAGCATCTGAAGGATCGGTGATGCAAGCACGCCCATTCCAACCGTACAAGGGAACGCAACGACCATGATAAAGCGCGTGGCAAGCGCAATCTGACGCTTTGCTTCCCCCTTCTTTTTGTTCGCATACGCCGCCGTGAGCGCCGGAACGGAAGAAGCCGCGAGCGAGGACGCAATCGCGATCGGCACATTGATAAGCACCTGATATTTCCCGGTGTATATACCGTTCCACACACCGTATTCTTCCGTGGTATAACCCTGATATACCGCCAGATTCTTATATACCGCCTGATCGATAAAGGTATTGCACTGGTAAATAGTTGTGCTTAAGAGCACCGGAATGATCGTGACTATCAGCAGACGAAAAATCTCCCCGTAGGAATCCGAATTGTTGCCCCGCTCCTTGCGCATGGACTTCTTAAATACCCGAAGATAGACCACAAGAACAAATGTTGCAAACAACAGCGCGACTAACGCACCGACACCCGTGCCGATCGTCCCTCCCGCCGCGCCGTAAGCTGCGCCGTAATTCTCGGAATCTCCAAGCAGCTCTCCGATCTTCGTACCATAGGAGAACAGCATATACGCCACCCACACGCTGACGATGGCATTCGCGATCTGCTCTAAGATCTGTGATATGGCGCTTGGCATCATCGTTCCAAGCCCCTGAAAGAAACCGCGCATAACACCGAGAACCGCGACAATGACAAGCACCGGAACAAGCGTTTTGAGTGCAAAAATACACATCGGCGTGCGAAGCAGCGTTGTCGTGATAAATTCCGCGCCAAAATACAGAATCAGCGCCGCTGCTGTACCGGAAACAAACGCAAAAATCAGCGCGCACTTTAAGACACGATAGACGTTGCGTTTCCTGCCCTGCGAAATATTCGCCGATACCAGCTTGGAAACTGCTAATGGCAGACTGTAGGACGATATGATCAATAATATGTTATATATGGTATAAGCACTGCCGTAATAATCATTTCCGGTATCTCCGATGATCGCAGTCAGCGGCATCCGGTATATCAGACCGATGACGCGGCTTAACAGCGAAGCGATTGCCAGAATCGAGCCTTGTGCCAGAAAACTCGTGCTGTTTTTCTTCTTGCTATTGCCCATAAGAATTCCTCATTCATCACGCGAAATATGCATTTCCTCTAAAATCTGTTTCTGCTTTGGTTCCATAACTGCGGCATCCTCCGGCGTCATGTGGTCATATCCAAATAAATGCAGCATACTGTGGACGATCAAAAACGCGAACTCCCGCTTCTCACTGTGACCATAGGCAGCCGCCTGCTCCCTCACGCGGTCTATGGAAATCACAATATCGCCAAGCATGATCTCCCCGGTGTCCGGATTGAAGTTGTCCTCGTAGTCTTCCTCAAGTGCCGAGAAATCGCCAGCCTGTCCGTAAGAAAGCATCGGAAACGACAAGACATCCGTAGGTTTATCTATCTCACGGTACATACGATTGATCTCCCGGATCCCTTCGTTGTCAGTCAGCGTCAGATTCACTTCCGCCTCATAGGGAAAGGCTTCATGCTCAATCACGAATGCTACGACTTCCTTTGCCAGTGCCTCACAATCGAAAGCAAAGGAAGCTTCTACTTCTTTTTCCAGATTCAGACTCATATAATCCTCCAATTATTTCACAAGGCTCTTCTCATTGACCAGGTATTCACGTATCCGCAAAAACATATTCATACTAAGACCGGACTTATCGTAAAGCCCCTGCGCCGAATAATCATTTAAGGTCTGGTAGATCACCATGTCCTGATTCCACTCGCTCGACATAGTATCGGAATCGAATACCTCAAGCTTTTTAATGACGGCGTCCGCCATATGTACAATGGCAGACTCGATTGTTGACGGGAGTGCATCCTCCCCGTTGTACTCGCTGATAATGCGAATTAAATCCTCCGGGAAACACTCCCTCTGCGCAAGCAGGACGCCGTTCTTTGCAATGGAACTGCCCTCTAAAATACCGATCCGGTAATAAAAGCCCGCCGCCGCGCAGACAGCTTCATTGGCGCCGACCAGTGCCGCACACCGCGCCGCCGCCCGCGAAACTCTCTTTGCATGCTGGTAATCCGCTTTGGAAAAGCCAAAAAGCTCTCTGGAAAGGGGATAAGCGTCATCGAGAATATCCGTAAGCGTGTCCGAAATTTCAGAACGTCTGGCTAAAGCGAGCCTGTCGTAACAGAAATGAAGCAGCAATGCCGCAAGCAGTCCCTCTACCGCACCGACCAACGGCAGCACCCAGGAAGTCTCCCGGTAAGTCAGATAGTAGAACAAGCCGGGAAATATGGCACAGATGCAGAATACAGCAAGTTCATACCAGAAATGCAGCCTGGCCCGCTCCGCCGCTTCCGCCGCGATACAGCCAAGCAACGCCATCACAGAACAGAGCGCCAATTCCTGCATCGTACTCCCCGCCATCAGGCACAGCATCGTACTTAAAAACAATCCGACAAACAAAGCGATCTGAGGTGTAGCATATGCCAGCATCAGAATCGGTACCAAAACGACCGGTCTTAAAAATTCCGGCAAAAACGCGCTGAATAATATGAAAATCCATGAAATCAGATACCCCTGGAAGAGCCTGCGGAACGTCGTCTCACGGTTGCCTGCGATCCTGCGGTTTACGCGTTCGTGCTCCAAAAGGAATGCAAACACTGCAAAAAACGCCAGTTCTACCACACCATAGACAAGAACTTCATCCATGAGCCGTCCTTTCAGCATGGATATGCCAAAGGTGAACAGAAGCGTTATCAAAAGCATTAAAAAAATATTCACAACACGTTTTAATACATAACGGTCATTCATCGCTGTCTGTTCTCCTGTTTCTTTTGCCTGGCGGCGGAAGTCCTTTTTCCTCTGTTCTCATAGTCCTCATATGCCTTGACGATCTTCTGTACGACCGGATGTCTGACAACGTCCTTGCTCGTCAGCTCGCAGATTCCGATCTCTTCCACCTTCTTAAGCACCGTAAGCGCGACGTCAAGTCCCGACTGCGCGCCGGGGGCAAGATCCTTCTGCGTCGCGTCTCCCGTAATCACTGCCTTTGACCCGAAGCCGATACGCGTCAAAAACATTTTCATCTGCGCGGGCGTTGTGTTCTGCGCCTCATCTAAAATAATAAAGGCATTGTCGAGCGTCCGGCCTCTCATATAGGCGAGCGGCGCGACCTCGATCAAACCTTTCTCCATGTTTTTCTGAAAACTCTCCGCGCCCATGATCTGATAGAGTGCGTCGTAGAGCGGTCTTAGGTAAGGGTCGACCTTGCTCTGGAGATCACCGGGCAAAAAGCCTAACTTCTCTCCCGCTTCGATTGCCGGTCTTGTCAGGATGATCCTGCCGACCTCTTCATTCTTAAAAGCAGTGATCGCCATCGCCATCGCAAGATACGTCTTGCCTGTTCCTGCCGGGCCCATGCCGAACACGATCATCTTCTCCCGAATGGCATCCACATACGCTTTCTGCCCGAGTGTCTTTGGCTTGACAGGTTTACCGTTTACGGTATGGCAGATACAGTCGCGGTCGATCTCGACAATCGCGGACTCTTTTTCCTCCTCTAAGAGCGCAAGTGCATAATTGACATTTTGCTCCGTAATAACGTTCCCACGTCTTGATAATTCCAGAAGCTGCGTAAATACATCCTTCGCCCGTCCGCAGTGCTTTGCATCCCCAAGGATCTTCATGCTCTCGCCGCGCACCACGACCGTTACATTAAGCGTTCGCTCAATCCTTTTTATATAGGTATCAAACTGCCCGAACACATTCGCCATGTGATCTGTCGGCATATTAAAAGATACTTCAGTCAGACTCATCCACATTCTGCCTTTCTTCACTCGTGATGTTCACAATCTCTGTCGGCCGATAAGAAACAATCGATTCATAGACTTCAATCGTCCCGCTCGCCACATAATTTTCACCCGTTCTTCTTATAATAACATTTTTTCCAATAATTTGAATACCCTTTTCTTCCAAATCTTTCAGGTAATTGTCCAGATTCTTTGTTGCAATCTGCCGGATTTCCTTCTCCGTGTGCGTTTTATTCACTTTTTCGACTTCCCGATAATCTTGTCTTGTCAGCCAGACCGGAAGATAGAAATTATCCGCGACATGCACCTGATAGGTGTCGGAAGTCACTTCATAATCCTCATACGGATTCTTCCAGAAGGGATTCCCAATCGTCGAATAAAATATCGTCGCCTCATAGCCTGTCGTATGATTACCTGTCGGAACCGATTCGACATAATCTGTCTTTATCACATCTTCATATGAATAGACAACCTTTGCCTTAATATCCGCGTCCGCGCTGCGATAGAGGTATTCGGAAGTCTCCCCGTCATCATTTTGGATCTCGATTCGCCCGGAGACTAAGATATCGCCCTTCTTCACCTCGCTGCCTGCGGCAACGAGCGGCGTACCTGCCCGGGTAATGATTTCCGAGATCACACCGTCCTTTGCCGCCACAATGTCCGATATAGCCTCATCCTTCTTCTCGTACTCCTCATCCGGAAGCAGATTCTCCTGGATATCCACAGTCATTTTGGTCCCGTATATCTTAATGGAAGTCCAGATGACTTCTTCGTAGCGGCTCCGCAGGGCTTCTTCCAGTTCCTGACAGGAAATATCGCTTTTTCTCGTACCGAACGTACATGCCTCTTCCTTTAAAAAATCAAGGATCACTTCGTTCGAGAGATAAGAATTCCCGTTAATCTCGATGTTCCAGATAAAGCCGGACAGATAATACAGAAGAATGCCAAAGAAAAAAATCCCTCCGAAAAAGATGCGCCGTTTCCGATAGCGGAACGTCGCAAACGGCGCACCGACCCGCTTTAAGATGCGGATCTGTGTTTTGGTCTTTTTTAAAATCGGTTTTAGCATTTTAAAACCTTTTACGCTGATACAGAAAGTATATCCATTTTCGCAGGGTTTTAAATTCCAAATCAAAATATCCCGGCTGCCGCACAGATTCAGGAACCGCTCCGGTGCATATCCAGTGAGCTGGACATAGACATAGCCCTGAAAATATTTCATTATCGACAACAGCACGGCGCGTCAGCTCTCATACTGGATATTTTCTATATAGCCTGTGATTCGCATTTCCTCATTTGTGTAATAGTCGATTGCAAGATGCGCACCGGTAATCCGTATCCTGCAGTTTTTCGTCTGAACTCTGATAAAGGAATCCTCATATTCCAGGATTCCTTTATAGTTTGAGATCAACGCTTCCTTTCTTCCTGTCACGGTGAGAATCGCCGCACCGAGCATAAGATCTTTCGGAAGTTCCAGATTGTCTACCATTTTTTCACGCAGGGAAGCTGCGTGTACCGGGGCGTCCTGCCCCGATCGGATTCTGCTATTTTTTTTCATATATAACTATATGAATTTTGGGGCCGTCTTATTCGGGAAAGATATACTGCCGGATCACAGCTTCCTTTTCCCTGGGTTCGTCCGAAATCTCATACGCACCTGCAATCTTTGCCCTTGCCGCCTCCATTTTCGCGGCGTCATTGCCATAGATGACGGCAAGCGGCTCACCGCGCTTCACGGCGTCGGCGTTTTTCTTTCTAAGCCGGATACCGACCGAGAGATCGATTTTACTCTCCTTCGTCTCCCTGCCGCCGCCCAGTGTCATGCAGGCAATACCGACGTCCTCCGCAAGAATGCGGTGAACATAGCCGTCACGCGGCGATTCTACGACAAGTGTCTGACTCGCAACGGGTAAAAGGGAAGTATCGTAGACCGCTGCCGCGTCTCCACCCTGTGCGCGCACAAACTCCGCAAACTTAGAAAGAGCGCTGCCGTCCGCGATCGCGCTCTCCATAAGCGATTTCGCTTCCGCCGTCTCCGCCGCTTTCCCCGCAAAAACAAGCATCTGTGCGCCGAGCGCAAAGACGACCTCTTTAAAGTCGGAAGGTCCCTCGCCGCGGAGCGTCTCGATCGCCTCGATAACTTCTAAGGAATTCCCAACGGTCGATCCAAGCGGCTGGTCCATATCCGTGATCACCGCCGCCATCCGTTTGCCTGCCATCGTACCGATTGCTACCATCTCCTTTGCCAATGCAACGGAATCCTTAAGTTCTTTCATGAATGCACCGTTTCCGGTCTTTACATCCAGCACGATCGCATCACTTCCACCCGCCAGCTTCTTACTCATAATTGAGCTCGCGATCAAAGACATCTGATCCACCGTCGCCGTCACATCCCGCAGCGCATAGAGCTTCTTGTCCGCAGGAGCAAGGTTCGCCGTCTGTCCTGCAATCGCAATTCCTATAGTATTGACATTGTGCACAAACGTCTCCTCGGACAACTCCGCAGTAAACCCCGGAAAGCACTCGAGCTTGTCGATCGTCCCTCCGGTATGACCGAGTCCCCTCCCGGACATCTTCGCCACAGGCACGCCGAGCGCCGCCACAATCGGGGCAAGCGCGAGGGACGTCTTATCACCAACGCCTCCGGTACTGTGCTTATCGACCTTGACACCCTGTATCTTTGAAAGGTCGAGTACATCCCCGCTGTCACGCATCGCAAGCGTCAGATCCACCGTCTCCTTCGGGTTCATCCCCTGAAAACAGATAGCCATCGTCATCGCCGACATCTGGTAGTCAGGAATACTTCCGTCCGTAAACCCATTTATCATATAGCGGATTTCCTCAGAAGAAAGTTCCCCTCCGCACTTTTTCTTTCGAATCAAATCATACATTCGCATTGCATTATCCCCCCACTTCCGAATTACATAGTTTCATTGTATCACCGAAGTCCTAGTTCTTCAACTCTGTAATATTGCGTGTTTTTGTAACAACATTAGGAGGACTTATCTGTGACAAAACGGATAAGAACATTGTAATTCCGACACATTTTGACAAATTATTAACAATACTTGACAAAAGCGCCTCATATAACTAGAATCATATTGTTACTACTGCGCTTCGGCAAAGTAAGCGCACAATTTTTAAGATGGAGGTTATGAATAATGAAAAAGAAATTGACAACCGTTCTTGCAGCTATGTTGGCTCTCGTTATGACATTCGCACTTGCAGCTTGTGGTGGCAAGCCGTCTCTTGCGGATTGGTACGCAGACAATGAGTCTGAATTTACCGCTATCACAGACAGCGTTAATTCCCAGTCCGAGGCAATGGGATGCACCATGGAAATCGTAGTTGAGGATTCCAATGCATTGGTATTCCGTTATACATTAATCGATGCATTCGATACTTCTGATCCTGCAAACGTTGAGGCGCTTGGACAGATCTATGATTCCATGTTCGACAGCTATGTTTCCACATTCTCTGAGGTTCGTACACAGGTTATGGAAGAAACAAGCACAGAGAATGTTATCATTCGTCTCGTTGCTTTGAATCCGGACGGAACCGAGCTTTACAGCAGAGATTTTACAGAATAATTCAGACAGCGAAGAACCCCATCCATTATGGATGGGGTTCTTTTTGTCCTATGGTACAGGTCTTCTCTCCACGATTTGTGATACGGTTCCCTATCACATACCCATGTACTGCTGTTTCTTTATTTTTTTCAGAAATTCCAGTGAAAGCGGCAGATACGGCTCTAAGGCCAATAGATATTTCTTTGAAAAGAACTGTGGGTTTATTGCCGCCGTCAGAAGCGTAATTTCCACACAGTTTTTCAGAATAAAACCCTTTAGACCCGGATTTCTCGGTTTAAATTCCCGAATCACATTCCAGGAAAACCAGAGCAGGCGGTTCACGCGCTGTTCCAGGTACTGCTGTCCCCTGATTCTTGTCTGCTGCTCATACGCCGTCGTCATCAAAGTATGACTTCCTGTCCTCCGGTCCTCTTCTATATCCTGCAGATCATCGACAAGCTGTAACAGAAATCCGAATTTCAAATAAAATACTTCTTCATACTCCAACCAGTCCACTGTTGAAAACAGATAATCTGCCAGCACAGAAGCGCTTCCTTTCCGGATTGAAATTTCCAGAATTTCCTCTTCCGGCAATGCTGCTTTTTGCTGTCTGATACTGCAGTTCTGAGCTTCCAATAATTGTAACAGCGTCCACGCAACTTTTTTTCGTTCCATACCTTTATATTCGTTTAAAATCATATCCAAAAGACGACATGTCTTCTCTTCCAATGGATTTTGAGGGAATACCGGTTCTTCCTTTAACCTGGATGCAATCATCCGGTTGTATCTCTCTTTCTCTTTCGGCAAAATCTGTTCATCATCAATATAATTGTCCGTATAAGGATAGAGCAGGCTGTATGCCAGAATCGGATTCTTTGCATTTTGTGTCTCACCCTGCATTTCTACGATCATGGCATAGATAAAGTAATTTCGCAAGGTCTGCCAGATCTGTGCTTCATTCAGCGTTTCGTCGAAGGATCTTACACGGTTCACGAAACGCTTTGTCTCGCATGTAAACGCATCCAGCAGTTCCCTGCTCATCCATTCGGAAAGGGAAAGCATCTTTTCTTTCTGCAGAAAATCGCAAAACTCCTGTTCCAGTTCCTTTTCCCACTGTCTCTGCGCTTCTGTTTCCCCCGGTTTTTTCTGAATTTTCTTCTGAATCCTCCGGAAAAACTCCTGTATCAGCGCCTCGTTTTCTTTTTTCTGTTCGGATGTTATATACGGAAAAATATCGAGGTTCTCTTTCAAAAAAACCGGAAAGCTATCCGGCTGCTGTTTCCATGCTGCTCTGATCTCTTTGATTTTCTTCATATGATTTCCTTTCAATTTCCAGACCTTCCGTTCCCCTTTGCCCTCACTTATGATACGGTTCCCCGCTCATAATCCGGTACGCACGGTAAACCTGTTCGAGAAGAATCACGCGCATCAGTTGATGCGGGAACGTCATTTTCGAAAAGGAAAGTGCAAAGTCGGCGCGCTTTAGCAATGCGTCCGACATGCCGAGCGAACCTCCGATCAAAAAGACAATATGGCTTGTTCCGCCCGTTCCAAGCATCTCGATCTTTTTTGACAACTCCACGGAATCAAGCTGCTTCCCGTCGATGGCAAGCGCACAGACAAATGTCCCGGGCTGCTGCAGCTTTTCAAGGCGCGCAAGCACCCGCTCTCCTTCTTTCTCACGAATCTGCGCTTCAAGCGCTTCCCCTGCGCCATCCGGCGCCTTTTCATCCGCGACCTCGACGATTTCCAGCCTGCAGTAGCGGCTAAGGCGCTTTTCATATTCCATAATTGCATCCCGGTAAAATTTTTCTTTGATTTTCCCTACGCATAAAATCGTAATCTTCATCCGCAAGCCTCCTGTTAAATTTGTCGTTTCCATATAAATCGCATGTTCATCCGCTCAAAATATCCGCGATCCGATTGATATCTCGAAATTATATCAAATCCGGTTGCAGTGGTCTATAAAATCCCCTATAATTTTACTGTAAAATGATACCTTACCGGTATTCGTTATTCTAAAAGAAATGAGGTACACATTTTATGTGGTGTCCAATATGTAAGAATGAATACGTCAAAGGAATTACTGAGTGCGCCGACTGCGGCGTACCGCTCGTGGACTCCTTGCCACTTGACTCTTCAAAGCCCCCGGCAGACGAACAGGCTTTCTCTGCGGGCGTTATGCCTGCAGACAGCGCAGATGACGCCCCTGTGTCAAATGCTCACGCCTATGTCTCCAAGGCTTCCAAAAAGGAGGACATGATGTCTACCGCCTATACATTCACGCTTATAGGCGTCGGCGGGCTGATTCTTCTGCTGCTTCTGGCGGTTGATGTCCTTCCGGTTCACATCCCCCAGACCACGAAGATTATGATGTATTTCGTGATGGGTGTCATGTTCCTTATTTTCCTCTTCATTGGAATCCGCTCCTTTAGACAGATCAAAAGCCTTGCGGACGCAGCAGAACAGGAAGACGCGCTATTCTCCGAAATCACCAGGTGGTTTCTGGAATCGTACCACGGAGAAGACATTGACAGGAACGTTGACAAGACGCAGGAGGAAGAGCTCCTCTATTTCGCCCGTTACGATGTCATGAAACGTCTGATTCTGGAAAAATATCCTGATTTGGAAGAATCCCTTCTGGATCACATGATCGAAACACTTTACGCAGAACTGTTTTAGAAAACAGATGGGAAAGATCATAAAATAGATCGCTAAGGCAAACGCCACTGTTATCGGCGTCCTGGTCGAGAAATCATTCCAACCAGAACGCCGGAAATTGAATGAACCATGGGAAGTGATATACTCCCTTGTCTGAATCAGCAAAATAGAACAGGAGCACATCCGACAGCCTCATCCGGCGGAGCGCAATCATCTTACGGATAGTAGATAAAATTCGTGCGGTAAACACCGCTGTCAAGTCCTGTCTTATCATTCACCACAAGTACCGACAGCACATTGTTTCCGGTCGGTATCTCAAGCGGCGTCTCATAGCGCGGGGATGCCGTGGTCGGATCGGTTCCGTCCCAGGTGTAGTAGATACTGCAGCCTTCCTCCGCCTCGATCGTCGCAAAGGTGATATCCTCGATGCGCCCGCCGTCCGGGAGCACCGTTGCATACTCCGGCGCAAGAAGCTCAATCTTAAAGGTCGCCGTCACAGGCTCGCTCCAAATTCCCTTTTCATTGACGCAGGCGGCAGTGATTTCGTAAGTTTTCGCCTCTTCCAGTGCAATCTCATCCTTATAATAAATACCGTTCACCTCGTCAGGTTCCGAGCCGTCCAAGGTATAATAGATGTCGTAGCCTTGCGGGGAATCTATGGTGACATCAACATAATCCTGATATTTTCCCTCTTCCGGCGAAATGACCGGGGAATCCACCAGATAATCCGCAAAGAGAGCGCCAAGCTTCTCATCGGAAACATCGTCTGCCAGTTCTATAATCTGCTCATACTGTCCTTCATCTTCATAAATCTGAATCAGGTATTCGTACGCCTTCTGATTCGCATCATCCAACTTGATGACTTCCATTAAAAGCACCATTGCGGCGTCGTATTCCTTCCGCTCCATATAGATGTCCGTCATCGCCATCCGCACAGCGATATCGTCCGGTTTTAAGGAAAGCGCCGTCTTGTAATACCCAAGCGCATTTTCATAATTCCTGTCGACAGATTCCTTTTCTGCCATCTCCACCTGATAATCATAGGAATTGGCATTTCTGTGATCGATCGTCACCTTGACGATGATTCCCGCGGCGATCAGTATGACCAGAATACCACACACAACGAAAATCGGCACTTTATTGCTCATTTTCTTCTTCGGCGGCTGCTGCGGCTCCCTCCGGCCGTCGGCATTCTTTTTCCCCTGGGATTGTTCTCCTCTTTTCCGAGGTGCTTCCTCGTCTTTTAAAAGTGAGCGCAGATAGTCGTCTTCCAACACACTGTAGTCCGGCACGATCTGTGCCTCATTCCCACACACGGAGCAGTAGATGCATCCCTCTTTCATCTCCGCTCCACATTTCGCACATTTCATATGAAATATCCCCTCAACTAATACATCAACATCGACTCTACACAGTTGTTCATCAGCATTGCAATGGTCATTGGTCCCACTCCGCCCGGAACCGGAGTGATTGCAGATGTATGAGGCATCACCTCGTCGTAAGCGACGTCCCCGCAGAGCTTATTGTTCTCATTGCGGTGAATGCCTACGTCAATGACGACCGCGCCCTCCTTCACATAGTCCGCCGTGATAAAACGAGGCTTTCCGATCGCAACGATCAGGATATCCGCCCTCTTACAGATTTCCTTCAAATCCTGTGTTCTGGAATGTGCAATCGTGACCGTGGCATTTTCACGCAGCATCAAAAGCGCCATCGGTTTTCCGACGATATTGCTCCTCCCGATGACCACACAGTTCTTGCCCGCAATTTCAATCCCGGAGCGCTTTAAAAGCTGAATAATGCCCGCAGGCGTGCAGGAGACAAAGCCCGGCTCTCCGATGACAAGCTTTCCGACATTTTCCGGGTGAAAGCCGTCAACATCCTTTTTGGGTGAAATGGTCCGAATGACCTTATCCTCATCAATATGCGAAGGAAGCGGAAGCTGAACCAGAATACCGTTTACTGACGCATCCCCATTGAGTTTTTCTATGAGCGCAAGCAGCTCTTCCTCCGTCGTCTCCTCCGGGAGTTCATAGGACAGGGAGCGAATGCCGATATACGCGCACGCTTTCTTCTTATTTCCGACATATACGCTCGACGCCGGATCATTTCCGACCTGAATCACTGCGAGCGCTGCTTCCTTTCCCTCTTCTTTTAAGGATGCCACCTTTTCCCGTAATTCATCCTTGATTTCCTGTGAGATTTTCTTGCCGTCGATGATTTGTGCCATATATAATCCTCCTTGTTTTGCGAACCTCTGGTGAGCAGAGGATTTTCCTCCCTAAAATAATCCGGTAATCACACCGTCGTCATTGACGTCGATTCCATACGCCGCTGGATTCTTCGAGAGTCCCGGCATCGTCATGATCGCGCCCGTAACTGCAACAACGAACTCAGCGCCCGCCGACACGTAGACCTCCCTCACATTGACGGTAAATCCGGTCGGACGTCCGAGCTTTGTCTGGTCATCCGAAAGGGAATACTGTGTCTTTGCCATACAGACAGGAAAATGCGACATTCCCATATCCGCGATACGTTTCAGTTCTCTTGACGCTGCCGGAGAATATGTCACCCCGTCCGCACCGTAAATTTCCTTTGCGACCGTCTCGATCTTCTCCTCAAGCGTCAAATCATCAGCATACAGCGGTGCGAAATGGCTCTCTTTCTCCTCAAGCGTAGAAAGTACCTTCTCTGCCAGTGCGATACCGCCCTCGCCGCCATGCTCCCAGACCTCGGACAGCGCGAACTCACAGCCGCGCTCCCTGCAGAACTGCTCCACATAGTCCGTCTCCGCCTTTGTGTCGGTCACAAAGGAATTCAACGTCACGACGACCGGAACACCATACTTCTGCAAATTCTCGATATGCTTCTCCAGATTAACGATACCCTTCTTTAACGCCTCCAGATTCTCCGTTCCAAGCTCTGCCTTCGGCACGCCGCCGTTATATTTCAAAGCGCGGACCGTCGCCACAAGAACGACCGCATCCGGGGACAGCCCTGCTTTGCGGCACTTAATGTCAAAGAACTTCTCGGCTCCTAAATCCGCACCGAAGCCTGCCTCCGTAATGACATAATCCGCCAGTTTTAATGCTGTCTTTGTAGCGCGGACACTGTTGCAGCCGTGCGCGATATTCGCGAACGGTCCTCCATGAACAATCGCCGGGGTGTGCTCCAGGGTCTGGATGAGGTTCGGCTTTAGGGCGTCCTTCAGCAGCGCAGCCATAGCGCCTGTCGCCTTTAAATCGTCAGCCGTCACAGGCTTTCCTTCAAAATTATATGCAACAATAATCTTGCCGAGACGACGTTTTAAATCATGCATATCATCCGCCAGACAGAGAATTGCCATAATTTCGGACGCTACGGTGATTACAAAGTGATCCTCTCTCACCATACCGTCCATCTTGCTCCCAAGACCGACAACGATGTTGCGCAGCGCCCTGTCGTTCATGTCCATGCAGCGCTTCCACACGACCTGTCTCGGGTCGATGCCAAGCTCATTGCCCTGCTGGATATGGTTGTCAAGAAGCGCGGCAAGCAGATTGTTCGCGGACGTAATCGCATGGAAATCCCCCGTGAAATGCAGATTTAGATCCTCCATCGGCACGACCTGTGCATAACCGCCCCCGGCTGCTCCGCCCTTGATGCCAAAGCACGGTCCGAGCGACGGCTCGCGCAGTGCGATCACAGCTTTCTTTCCAAGTCTGCCGAATGCCTCTCCAAGGCCCACGCTCGTAGTTGTCTTCCCTTCTCCCGCAGGCGTCGGATTGATAGCGGTCACCAGAATCAATTTCCCGTCCGGTCTGTCAGAAATGCGCTCCATCAGTTCATCCGACAGCTTTGCCTTATACTTTCCGTAAAGCTCCAGCTCATCCTCTGTGATGTCCAGTTTTGCTGCCACTTCCTTAATGTGCGCCATTTTGGCTTCCTGTGCGATTTCGATATCACTTTTCATAATGTCCTCCATCCCGCCGCCTTTTGCGGCATTCTCTGTCTATTTTTTCTTAGGCCCGGATCTTACATCATCCGCTGCAAAAATCTGGGCGTGTTTACAGATACTCTTCCTCATACTGGGCGAACTGCTCCGGCGTCATCAGTACGCGCCGCGGCTTCGTGCCCTCCTCGGGTCCTACGATTCCGGCTTCCTCAAGCTGGTCCATGATGCGCGCTGCACGGTTAAAGCCGATTTTAAAATAGCGTTGCAGCATACCGATCGATCCTTTTTCCTTGTCCATCAGAAGACGTGCGGCATCGGCAAAATATGCGTCCCTGCCGTCTCCAACGCCGGAACCCGAATCAATGTTCACCGTCGTATTCGCGGATTCCATGCTGTTTAGCTTTTCCTCCATCTCTGTGCTGTAGGTCACCTGACCGTTCTGTTCCCGGATAAAGGCGACGACGTCCGATACTTCCTTGTCCGAAACGAACGCTCCCTGCACACGCAGCGGCTTCGGGATTCCCTGCGGATTGAAGAGCATATCTCCTTTTCCGAGCAGCTTCTCCGCTCCGTTCATATCCAGAATCGTCCTCGAGTCGATGCCGGACGTCACCGCAAACGCGATACGGCTCGGCATATTCGCCTTGATAAGTCCGGTAATGACATTGACGGACGGACGCTGCGTCGCAATGATCAGATGGATGCCGCAGGCCCTTGCGAGCTGTGCCAGACGGCAGATCGATTCCTCGACCTCACTTGATGCGACCATCATAAGGTCTGCCAGCTCGTCTACGATGATCACGATCTGCGGCAGCTTCTCCGGCTTCGGGTCACCCTCGATCGTCGGCAGTGAATCGATCTTGGCATTATAGCCCTTTAAGTCACGCACACATGCGTCCGCAAACTTCTGGTAGCGGTCGGTCATCTCGGCAACCGCCCAGCCAAGCGCACCCGCCGCCTTCTTCGGGTCGGTCACGACGGGAATCATCAGATGCGGGATTCCGTTGTATACACTGAGCTCAACGACCTTTGGGTCGACCATGATAAGCTTCACGTCCTTGGGGTCCGCCTTATAGAGGATACTCATAATAATCGTGTTGATGCAGACGGATTTACCGGAACCTGTCGCACCTGCGATCAGAAGATGGGGCATCTTCGCGATATCCGCAACCGTGACCTTTCCTGCAATATCTTTCCCGACGCCAAACGCGATCCTGGAAGCATTTGTCTGAAACTCCTCGGACTCCACCAATTCCCGGAACGATACCATCACATTCTCCTTGTTCGGGATCTCGATGCCGATCGCTGCTTTTCCCGGAATCGGCGCTTCGATACGGATATCCGCCGCCGCCAGATTGAGCTTAATGTCGTCCGCCAGATTTACGATCTTGCTGACCTTCACGCCCATTTCCGGCTGAATCTCATAACGAGTGACCGCAGGACCGCAGCTTATATTCGTAATCGTAACATTCACGCCGAAGTTCTTCAAAGTCTGCTGTAGCTTCGCCGCCGTCTCCTGCAGATGTGCTCTCGAATCTCCTGCTTTTGCTGCAGCCTTTGCCAATAGACTTGTCGGAGGAAATATGTACGGTCGTTCCATTACCTGATTCGCCGCAATCTCCGCCTCGATATCCTCCGGTTCTTCTGATGCCGACTCATCCTGCGCACCCTTAGCTGCAACCTGTCCCGTCGCCTGTTGCGCTCCTCTTTCGAATACAGCCTGTCCCATCGTTTCCGGTGTTTCTTCGTCAAACGCCGAAAGTGTGGACGCCGTATCGAATGATACCTGCTCCGACATCGCGTCCGGTCCAAACGATTCCGGCATCGCGTCAGGTCCAAACGGCTCCGGCATCTTCGGCTCCTCCGCTGTCAGTTCCATGACCGAAGCCGAAAGCGCCTGCTCTAGCTCCGCTTCGGAAGGCTCCGATCCGTAATCGGACACCGCTCCAAAAGAGGAATCCGCCGCCGAAAGCGCATCGTCCGAAAATGCGGACGGCGTCAGCGTAATATTCTTCTCCTCTTCAACCTCCGGAAGTTCCATATATGGCGCAGCATTGATCTCGTTGACCTCATCCGAACGCTCCGCCGAAGGAACCTCTCCGCCTACCTTGGTATCGATAGCTACGCCCTCGACCCTGCGGTCCATGCGCCGCAATTCGCGTTCCTCTCTTTTCTGTTCGCGCTCTTCCCTGCGCAGTTCGGCACGCTCTCTGTGCCTCTCGTTGCTGACCTTCGCCGATTCGTAGACCTTCCGTCCGCCCTTCTGCATGCCACGCAGCGCGGAACGCTCTGTAATCAGCACAAGCGAGATAATCAGCATGATCGCGTCGATGACGTACGAACCGATCAGGCCGAAATTCGGACAGATCAGCCATACAAAAAAGCCGCCGACCAGACCGCCGCCGTAACGATGCTCGAAGCTATAACGATAAGCGTCGATTGCCGTACCGCCAGTCTCACCCTTCACGATCAGCTCCATGAACATACACAAAAACACGACGAACAAAATGGTTGCGATCAGCTTCACGACCGCAATACGGTTTCCCTTATTGGATACTGCAAAAAACGTTCCTACGAGAAGCACGACCGGAAAGATATATGCAATCAGGCCAAACAGCCCGAAAAAGAATCTGCTGACCGCATTGCCGACGATTCCGCCGATGCCAAAGTTACTGATAAATAACAAAATAGATACCGCCACGACAATCCATAAGATCACTTCCCTTGTGAAATCTTCCTGTGCCGCAGCAGCCTGCTTCTTATGTCCCTGCGTACTCTTCCCTCTGCTTGTCTGGGACTTCTTCCCTCCGGACGTATTCTTTCTGCCGGATGTACTCTTTCTGTTCCCTGTTGCCAAAACAATTAACCTCCAAACCAACCTTTACCATAATTATAGCATATAAAAAAATCCGCCGATGGACAATGCTCCTACAAGCAGACAGTAGACGGCAAAGCCGATAAATTTCTTTTTGCGCACGACGACAAGCATCGTCTTGATGCACACATATCCCACGACGGCAGCGATCAGCATACCGATTATGTAATAGACGATCTCGTTGCCCGTGACCTCCATCCCGACAGCATCTTTCAATTCCAGCACCAATGCGCCTAGAATTGCCGGAATCGACATCAGAAAGGAATATTTCACAGCGAAATTGCGCTGATAACCGCTCAAGAGACAAGCTGTAATCGTCGTACCTGAGCGTGATAAGCCTGGGAGCGTTGCGATTCCCTGCGCAATGCCGACCGAGAATGCATCCGTATAAGTGACATTCTTCGGAAGCTTCTCACCGTCCTTCACGCGGTCCGCGACAAAAAGAAGAATCGCAGTCACAATCAGACAGATGCCGGGGACAATGAGAATTTCCGATGCCATACTGACAACGTCTCTGCCGAAATAACCGATAATTCCGGTCGGAATCGTCGAGACGATAATCAGCATCGCAAATTTGCGGTAGCTGCTGTTGATTACCCTCCGGTAAGGCTCCGACGCCCCGCCGAACTTATTTTTAAAAAAAATAACGACATTGACACAGGCATCCCGTATGATACCGATTCCGTCGACGATCAGCTTTGCAATATCACGATAGTACACCACGCAGATCGCGATCAGCGTTCCGAGATGAAGAAGCACGTCGTAGAGAATCCCCGTATCCGTCTCCACTCCAAATAGTATCTTAAAAAGCGCCAGATGCCCGGAGCTGCTTACAGGTAAAAATTCTGTCAGCCCTTGAATTATGCCCATTAAAATAGCCTGCAATAATGACATAGCTGCCTCCTTATCCGATGCGTAACCATATGTTAAACTTTTACATACATCATCAATCTTACCATATTTGAGGCTGATTGTCATTAAAAGGTTTCTTAATTCTTTTTCATTTTTGCCTTATTCGCGTCGATCATCTGATGCAGCTTCAAAAATGCCTCGTTGATGCCGCCGACCTCGTCAATGAGCCCCTCTTCTACAGCTTCTTTTCCAATCAGAATCGTCCCGAGATCTTTTGTGAGCATGCCCGTATTCATCATCAGCTTTTCCAGACGCTCCTCTTTCGCCTTGGAATGGGACGCGATGAATGTCAGAATCCGGTTCTGCATCTGCTTGAAATAATCGTAGGTCGGCTGCGCCCCTATCACTGTGCCGTTCATGCGCACCGGATGAATCACCATGGTTCCCGACGGCACGATAAAGGAATAATCCGTCGACACCGCAAGCGGCACGCCGATCGAATGGCTTCCTCCGAGCACGAGCGATACCGTCGGCTTGCTGATGGATGCGATCATCTCCGCGATTGCAAGCCCGCTCTCCACATCACCGCCCACCGTATTTAAGAGAAGCAGAATCCCTTCCGTATCGAGATTGTCCTCCATCTCGGCAAGTCTTGGCAGTACATGTTCGTACTTTGTCGTCTTTGTCGTCGCCGGAAGACAGTCGTGCCCCTCTATTTCGCCTATAATTGTAACCAATGAAATCCTGTTATTTTCCCGGTTGTTTACGAGCTCGATCTGCCCGAATTCCTGAATTGTCTCATTTTTCTGTCCCTGATCCTGTTTTTCATTTTGATTCTGATTTTCCTTCTGCTCCTGTGCCATTTCTAACCTGTCCTTTCCCTGTGTCATTAGCTTTCTCTGCATATTCACATAAAAATAGAATCCGGCTCTGCCGGATTCTCCGCGCCCGAGCGGTGCTGTTTACAGCTAACTTCTTCTCCGCGAGGTGCGCATCCTGCCCGACAGGGCTTTTTTACTCTATAGGTATCATCACCTTCACGCTTCATAGCAACGCGGTATTTCCTATAGAGTAAAAAACAGGGTGCAAATGCACCCTGTTTTAGTATGGTCTTATCCGTCCATGATTATACTGTTTTGCGAATAACTCTATACCTCGCCGAGCAGATAACGATACAATCCTTCATAGCGGAACTTCGAGCTGTTCCACGAATAATCGTTCGCCATACCGCGGTCGATCATCTGATTCCACTGCTTCTTGCGGTCAAAGAAAATATGTTTCGAGTAATTGATGACGCTAAGCATCTCGTCACCGTTGTAATTGGCGAAGGAGAATCCGTCTCCCGTGTTCTCGTACTCGTTGAACGGCTTTACCGTATCCTTAAGACCGCCCGTCTCTCTTACGATCGGCACGGTACCATAGCGGAAGGAAATAAGCTGCGTCAGCCCGCACGGCTCAAAGCGTGACGGCATCAGGAACGCGTCCGCCGCAGCATAGAGCTTGTGTGCGAGATCGTCCGAATAGCAGATGTTTGCAGAAACGCGATCGCCGTACTTCCATGCATAATGGCGGAACATATTCTCATACTGCGTATCTCCGGTTCCGATGACAACGAACTGTGTATAATCGTCGACAATGCGGTCGATCGTATAATTGATCAGGTCTAAGCCCTTCTGGTCCGTCAGACGGGAAATCAGTCCGATCATGTATTTCCTCTTATCGACCGCAAGCCCGAGATCCTCCTGCAGTCTGGTCTTGTTCATTGCCTTCTTCTTACGAAAATCCTCTGCATTGTAGTTGACATAAATCTTATTGTCCGTCGCCGGATTGTATACTCCGTAATCAATACCATTGACTATTCCCTGCATATCGAAATGGCGCGCCGACAGCAGACCGTTCAAACCCTCGCCGTAGTACTCTGTCTGAATCTCGTTCGCATAGGAATCGCTTACAGTCGTAATGTAATCTGCATAGACCAGACCGCCCTTTAGCATATTGGCATCCTTCTTGAACTCCAGCTTATCCGGTGTGAAAAGATTTGCTGAAAATCCGGTCAGGCCCTGCATCGTCTTGACATCCCATACGCCCTGGAACTTGAGGTTGTGAATCGTGATGATGGATTTCATGCCCCAGTAGAAGGAATCCGCCTGAAATTCATTCTTAAGATATACCGGAATGAGTCCCGTCTCCCAATCGTGGCAGTGAATCAGATCCGGGCGGAAGCCGATCTGTTTTAAGACGGACAGCACCGCCTTATCAAAGAAAACAAACTTCTCGATATCATAACGGATATCCCCGTACGGCGTCGCGCAGTTGAAATATTCCTGATTGTCGATAAAATAGTAGGTCACTCCGTCGAAGACATACTTTAATACGCCGACATACTTATTCTGGATATAGGTGCCGCAGGTCATATAAAAATGCGTCACATACTCAAACTGATCGCGAAAATGCTGCGGGATGCAACTGTAATTCGGAATAATGACTCTCACATCCCAATCATTCTTGTCAAACTCCTTCGGAAGCGCGCCGCATACATCTGCGAGTCCTCCGGTCTTGATAAATGGAACACATTCTGATGCCGCAAAAAGTATTTTTCTCATAGAAACCCTCCTAATTATAATTAGATTGCTGCCAAAGCCTGCTCTAAATCAGCGATAATATCATCCGCATTCTCGATACCGACGGAAAAACGGATCAGATCCGGTGAAATACCTGCTTCCTCAAGCTGCTCTTCCGTCATCTGGCGATGCGTATGGCTCGCCGGATGCAGAATACAAGTACGCGCATCCGCCACATGCGTCACGATCGCCGCGAGCTTCAACTGATCCATGAACTTCACGGCTGTCGCACGGTCACCTTTCACGCCGAATGCCATCACGCCGCAGGTACCGCCCGGCATATATTTCTCTGCAAGCGCATGGTACTTGTTACCGGGTAATCCCGCATAATTGACCCACGCCACCTTCTCATGCGCATCCAGATATTCCGCTACCTTCATTGCATTCTCACAGTGTCTGGGCATCCGCAGATGAAGCGTTTCCAGACCGACATTGAGAAGAAACGCATTCATCGGAGACGGAATCGATCCGAGGTCGCGCATCAGCTGCGCCGTCGCCTTCGTGATGTAAGCCTGCCTGCCAAACTTTGTCGCATATGTAATTCCGTGATAGGATTCATCCGGCGTCGTAAGCCCCTGAAACTTATCCGCATGCGCCATCCAGTCAAAATTGCCGGAATCGATGATCGCGCCGCCCACCGCCATGGCATGTCCGTCCATATATTTTGTCGTGGAATGCGTCACGATATCCGCGCCCCACTCGAACGGACGGCAGTTGATCGGCGTGGCGAATGTGTTATCCACAATCAGCGGTACGCCATGGTCATGCGCCAGCTTCGCAAACTTCTCGATGTCCAGTATCACGATCGACGGATTCGCGATTGTCTCTGCGAACACCGCCTTGGTATTTGGGCGAAATGCCCCGCACAGTTCCTCATAAGATGCATCAGGATTCACGAAGGTACACTCAATCCCCTGCTTCTTTAACGTTGTCCCAAAGAGATTGAATGTTCCGCCGTAAACGGAATTGGAACATACAATATGATCCCCGGCTTCACAGATATTAAACAGCGCATAATAGTTTGCAGCCTGACCGGATGAAGTCAACATTCCGGCGACGCCGCCCTCAAGCGCGGTTATCTTTGCCGCGACAGCATCGTTCGTCGGATTCTGAAGTCTGGTATAAAAATAACCTTCCGCTTCCAGATCGAACAGCTTTCCCATCTGGTCGCTGTCGTCATACTTAAAGGTCGTGCTCTGGTAGATCGGCAGCACTCTCGGCTCTCCGCACTTCGGCTGCCAGCCTCCCTGAATACATTTCGTCTCAATCCTGTAGTCGTTTTCCATTTCTCTTGTTGCTCCTTATCCAGTGTTCTCTCTAATAATGATATAACATTTCTCTTCACAATTCCATATCTTTTTTGCGTATCAACGCAAAAAAGTGTTTCAAAAAAATACAAAAAAGAGCAGACTATACATCCCACGTGCACAGTCAGCCCTTTTCTAAAACCTGCCTGAATTACTCATCCCAGTTATGATATACTTCCTGAACATCGTCATCCTCGTCCAGAAGATCCAGGATGCGGTTGATATTCGTAAGATCCTCCTCTGCGGTCAATTCCACATAATTCTGCGGAAGCATGGTGACGGAAGCCTCCGCCATCGGAATCTTCTCTGCCTCAAGCGCACTTCTCACCGCCTCGAAATCATCCGGCGCAGTAAGTACTTCGTAGCTGTCCTCTTCCTCAGAGAAATCCTCCGCGCCCGCATCGAGTGCGAGCATCATCAAATCGTCAGCCTCCATCTCACATTCTTCCTTGTCGATGATAATCTGTCCCTTCTCGTCGAACATGTAGGAAACGCAGCCCTGCGTACCGATGCTGCCGTGTCCTTTGGTGAATGCATTTCGCACGTTGGCAGCCGTACGGTTCTTATTGTCGGTCAGGCATTTTACAATGATGGCAGTACCGCTCGGACCATAGCCCTCATAGGTACAGAACTCATAGTTGACCGCATTGCCGTCTCCCGCCGCCTTCTTGATACCGCGTTCGATCGTGTCGTTCGGCATGTTGTTTGCCTTCGCCTTCGTGATGACCTGCGCAAGCTTAAAATTGTTCGTAGGATCCGGACCTCCCTCTTTTACCGCAACCGCGATCTCACGTCCGATAATCGTAAAAATCTTACCCTTTGCCGCATCGTTCTTTTCTTTCTTATGCTTGATATTCGCAAATTTTGAATGTCCTGACATTTTCTCTTCCTCTTTTCTGTTATTCTTCCTTGCGACCGGCTTCGTCTCCCGCCGGCTCACATTCTTCCGCCGGCTCCTCCGGCAATTTTTCAACGCGCACCATCTGAATCATCTTATTCTCCACAGAGAGAATCTCAAAAAGATACCCGTACGCAGTCGTGGAAAATACTTCGTTGTCATTCGGAATCTTATCGATCAACGAGATCAGAAAACCGTTGAGCGTCTCGAAATCCTCTTCTGCCCCGTCAATGCCCAGTACCTCCGCGACCTCGTCAAAAGGCGCCATACCGCTCATCATATAGCTTCCATCCGACTCCATTTCGATCATATGCGCTTCTTCGTCGTGCTCATCCTCAATGTTTCCGACAATCTCTTCCAGAATGTCCTCCATTGCAACAAGTCCCGAAGTCTGTCCGTATTCATCAACTACGATCACCAGATGACTCTTGGCGGACTGCATCATCGTAAACAGCGTATTGATATTGCGCGTCTCAGGAATGAAATCCACCTCGCGTATCAATCCCTTGATATCCTTGATCGGCATGTCGTAAACGGAAGTCTCCATGCTCAGTTCAAGCGCTTCCTTGATATGTAAGACACCGATAATATTATCGATGGAATCAAGATAGACCGGAAACCTGGAATAATTGTTCTCCTTGATAAATTCCAGCGTTATGCGGTATGTTCCCGTCCCGTCCAGTGCACAGATATTCTTGCGGTGCGTCATAATGTCTTTTGCTTCTTTGTCGCCAAACTCAAAGATATTGTGGATCATCTCAGCCTCGCTTGCAAGAAGAACGCCCTGCTCGTGTCCCTCATTGACCATGGAAATGATCTCTTCCTCGGTCACGTCGTCCGTATCGCTCAATGGGTCGACGCCGAAGATGCGCGCCAAGAGGTTCGAGAGCGCGTCCGCCGGGAAGATCACCGGCAAGAACAGCAGCTCCACCGCATGCACCGGACCTGCCAGACGCATCGCCCAGGTGTCGGGTTTTCTCGACGCCACCTTCTCCGGCGTATAAATGCCCAAAATCAGTACCAGTAAAATCAGCACAAAAAAGATCGCGATATCCGCCGCCAACGTAAGCAGCTTCCCTGCATCATCCGGCAGAATATACTGTCTCCACAGCGGAACCTGGTAGAAACCGAGAATCATATGCGTAATCAGAATCAACATCTGGCACACATGTGCATAGCGGTCCGTCTTATCCATATATCTGCCGAGAAGCTTTGCCTGCGCGTTATCCTCTCTGGCCAGCTTCTCCACCGATGCCTCGTTCAGGTTCTGCATTGCCGCGATAAATCCAAATACAACAAAATCCAAAATGATCAAACCTACAAAAACAAGAATCCCTATCGTGGGACTGACACCATCGTCCATCGAATCTCTTCCTTTCTTTCGTATCTCCGGTATTACACATGAAAACATTTGAAATAATAACATTTTCAGGCATAATAGTCAAGTTATGTATATAGTTCCAGACTTATCTCAAGTGCTTTATCGATTTTTACCAGAATCTGATGATCCAGATGACACACCTTATCTTTCAATCTTGTTTTGTCAATTGTGCGAAGCTGCTCTAAGAGAACCACTGAATCCTTCACCAGATCGTATTTGCGGCTGTCCAGTTCCACATGTGTCGGCAATTTTGCCTTATTCATCTGCGAAGTGATCGCCGCACAGATCACGGTCGGACTGTGTCTGTTCCCGACATCGTTCTGTATGATGAGCACCGGGCGGACTCCGCCCTGCTCGGAACCGATGACCGGTCTTAAATCTGCATAAAATATATCCCCACGTCGAATTACCATATACTTTCCACTCCATTATCTTATTCGGATCTTTTAAGGATAGTATTGCCAATTTTAACGGGTGTATTCAACAATTCTGCTATTCTGAAAAATGATCTCTCGTCCCGACGACTTCTCCGCTGCGCAGATACACACGCGGAATGCGCTTGCCAAGGTCACAGACGAACTCATAATTAAATCTTCCGGAACGCCCGCCGACCTCCTCCATAGTAATCTGTTCTACGCCGTCAGCACCGATTAAGACAACCCTGTCGCCACACTTTACATCTGGAATATCCGTCACATCTACCATGAACTGATCCATGCAGACCCTGCCGCGGATCGGTGCGCGTCTGCCGTGGATCAGCACGTCGCCCTTATTGGAAAGCCCTCTGGCATAGCCGTCCGCATAGCCGACCGGAATCGTCGCTATGATCCGATTTCCATCCGTCGTGTAGGTGCCGCCATAACTGATTTCCCTGCCCGCCGGCAGTTCCTTGACATAAGCGACATGCGTCACAAGAGCGAGCGCAGGCTTAAGATCAATGCGGCTCTTATCCACCTCGTTGGAAGGCCACAGACCATACATCGTAATGCCCGCGCGCACCAGATCCATGTTCGCCTCCGGCAGTTCCACAATACCCGCACTGTTCGAGCAGTGCCTGATTGGAACGTCGATGCCGCGGTCCTCCAGCATGGAGATCATCTGCAAAAACAGCGCAAGCTGTCCCCTTGCACTCGTCTTATCCGCCTCGTCCGCACGCGCAAAGTGTGTAAAGATTCCTTCCACTATAATATGCGGCAGCGCTGCAAGCTGTGCCATCTCATCCGCCGCTTCGTCCGTGACCTGATAACCGATACGGCTCATCCCGGTATCGACCGCAAAATGAATCGGACAATCCATCGAAAGTCTGTCCGCCGCCTGTGAAAGTTCCTCCGCCATCTCTCTTGTAAATACCGTCGGACGGATTGCCGCACGAATCATATCTTCATACTGCTCTGGAAATACATAGCCCAGAATCAGGATCGGCTTTACAATGCCGTGATTCCTTAAACTTATCCCCTCCTCGACCGTCGCCACCGCGTATCCCCAGATATACGGCAACGCATCGATCGCCTCCGCGATTTCGACCGCGCCGTGTCCATAGCCGTCCGCTTTAATGACTGCCATGATTTTTGTATTCTCTGAAATAACCGCATGCATTGCGTCCAGATTGTGAAGAATCGCATCCAGATTGATCTCCGCATGCACTCTGCTGTATCTGTTCATCGTTCTACCCTCATTCTATTTGCTGTTCCAGCGTCCGATAAACGCTTCTTAATCCCGCATGGATGTCCGAAGCGGTCATACTGCGCAGCCCGTTTTCCTTTGCCGCGGCTTCCCCTGCCAGACCGTGCAGATAAACGCCAACTGTCGAAGCCGCTTCCACCGCCATTCCCTGCGCCATCAGCCCGCCGATTACGCCGCTTAGGACATCGCCGCTTCCGGCTGTCGCAAGCCCCGCGCAGCCGGAAAGGTTCAGCCAGGTCTGGCTGTAAGGCACACCTGTCACCGTATGTTCATCCTTCAGCACGCATATTACATTATATTGCCTTGCAAACTCTTTGGCAACCTCTATGAGATGATTTTGAATATAGGCGACCGGATCGCCCGAAAGGCGGCTCATCTCTCCCAGATGCGGCGTCACGACAAGCTCTGTGTGCGGTCTTAACAGAATGCTCACATCACGCGCGATCACATTGAGTGCATCAGCGTCAAAGAGCACCGGAACGGACGCGCACTTAAGCACATGCCTCACCACCCACTCCGATGTCTCCGTCGTTCCAAGTCCGGGACCGCATACAATCGCATCCGCCCAGCCGACCGTCTCAGCAAACAGCGCGGCTTCCGGCTTTTTTGCGGAATAGGTCGTAAGAACTGCTTCCGGCAGCATCGTCTGTACAATCTCCCGGTTCTCCTCCGGCGTAAAGATGCGTACCAGACCACACCCGCTTATATATGCCGCTTTCGCACAAAGATAAGCTGCACCTGCCATTCCCTTGCTTCCGGCGATCACGAGCAGCTTTCCGAAAGTTCCCTTGTTCGAATGGCTCTCCCGCACTGCAAGGCAGGACAGATCGGACTTCTCCAGCGCGGCGACCGCAGGTCCTCGTTCCAGAAAGCTCCGGTCGTTTATGCCGACGTCTGATAAAGCGACTTCCCCGGCGAAGGTATTCCCCGGCCAGAGCAGGCTTCCAAGCTTCTCGTAGGCGAACGTGACGGTCAGATCCGCTTTAAATGCCGTTCCCAAAACACTTCCGTTGTCCGAGGAGATTCCGGAAGGAATATCCACGGCAAGCTTTGTACCGGACATTTCGTTCATTTGTGTAAGCAGCGCCGCAGGCTCCCCCTCAATCCCCCGAGACAGCCCCACGCCGAATATTGCATCTACAACCGCAGTGTATTCTATGTGTTCCGGTATCTTCGTATGGATTTGTCCTCCGTAAGCCTTGTAGATCTTCTGCTGCAGCAGATTTCCTTCGGTCGCCTTCGCCTTCGGGAGCGCCGCGACTACATCGACTGCGTCCCCAGCAAGCATCAGAAGTCTCGCAATCGCATAACCGTCTCCGCCGTTATTCCCACTTCCGCAGACAACGAGCGTTTTTGCAGTGTCTATTTCACGCTTCCTTATCTCCTGCACGAACGCCGTAGCTGCACGCTCCATCAGCACCTCCTGCGGAACACCGAAATGCTCCGTCGTGTTGGCATCATACTGCTTCATTTCCCTGCTGTTTACGATATATCTCACCGCTTCCTCCTCTCCCCCCGCGAAGCTGCAGTGCTTTTATGCAATAGGACGCAATTTCCTATTGCATAAAAAAGAATCCGACCGCCGCCGGATTCTTCGCACCGCATCTGCCGGCGTCATATCCTGTTATTTCCGGGAACCTTTTGGTTCCATAGAACCTTTTGGTTCCATAGAACCTGTCGGTTCTCTGGTATCCGCAGATTTCCTGGTATCCGAAGGTTTCCTGGAATCCGAAGGCTTTTCGCTGCTTGCTGCATCCTGCCCGTCTCCCTTCTCCTCGTCGTCCTCCTCATATTCGTATTCGATATCGAACACATCAATGATCTGCGGACCAAAGATATCATGCATATAAGAATAAATTTCACGACTGTTAAGTTCACAGTTCTGTTTACGGATGATATTTTTCTTGAGTTCGACGCGTATCTCGTTGATCCACGCGGAAATCTCCTCCGTCTCACGCGCGTTGACGCGCATCTTCTCATAACAGTACTCCATCGTGAGAATCATAAGCTGCTTATTCTTTTCACGAAGCAGCTTCGGCAGCTCGAGCAGACGATCGGCACGCTCCTCGATCTGTTCGTTGACCTCTCCGATCAGCCGTCTGTCTTCCTCGAGCTTGCGGCTCTCCAATGATCCTTCTTTTTCCTCGCTCGCACCGTCCATATTGTGCATCACGCTGTCCATCAGCTTCGCCTTGAGTTTGCGCAGATCCTTTAACTCCTGATTGCATCTGCTCTGTTCGGCAAAAAGCTCATTTACTTCCCGCTCACAGCCTGCAATCGCCGCGCTCTTTCCGTGAACCGCAAACAACCTGTGCCATTTCGGATCCAGCCCCAGCATCGGGACTTCTTTTCCGGCAAGTGCCTCGCGAAAATACGCCTCATCCCTCATTCCGACACCTCGTTAGCGACCGGTAACAGTTTTGCCTTCGGCTTCCTATTACAGGCATCAAGCCATGCCAAAACCGCTTCGCGGTTGGCTTGATGCATCTCGACCTATATGCTTCCTCACAGACTTAGCAGTAAATGCCAAGTCCTGACTGAACTGTTACAACGACCGTTCTCTCTCTTTCTGGTTCTTGACAATATTATAGGATAACTGCATCAGACTGTCAGAAAGATGTACATTTTCTACCACCACATCCTTGTCGATCAATTCCAGATCGACATGGGCAAAATTCCAGATTGCGTGAATGCCAAGTCCGACCAGACGGTTTGCGATCGCATCCGCCTTCTCTTTGGGCATGGTAAGTGCCGCAATGTCTACCTTATGCTCTCCGCAGAACGCTTCCAGTTCATCCAGCATATGAATCCTGATACCGCGCACCGTCACACCGTCCAGCGCCGGGTTCACATCAAACAGACCGATAATCATAAAGCCGAGACGCTCGAATTTCACATAGTTGGCAAGCGCCTGACCAAGGTTTCCGGCTCCGATCACGATGATATTATGTTTCTGGTTCAACCCCAATATCTTACCGATTTCCTCGTGCAGATATTTTACATTATATCCATAACCCTGCTGACCAAAACCGCCGAAATTATTTAAATCCTGACGAATCTGTGACGCAGTGACATTCATTCTCTGACTTAAGTCATTGGAAGAAATACGCTCTACTCCGGCATCAAGCAAGTCTCCGAGATAACGGTAATAACGCGGCATTCTTCGAATTACAGCCTGTGATATTTCTTTCTCCTGCAAAAAGATGTCCCCCTTTGGCTCAATAAAATTTCATATTTATTATAGTAATAAGAAAAGTATCTGTCAATGTGTCAAAGTTTTAACAAACGCTTGTCATTTTATAATCCCTACTCTTCCATCCTCGCATCCTGACGTTCCAACTCCATCGATACTTCTTCCCATGTCTCATAGCAAGTTTCCAGTTCACTGCGGTATGCTTCCTGCTTTGCGGCAAGCTCGTTTAGCTTCGCCGAATTCGTAGCATTGGCAGGATCGGCGCACTCCTCGTCGATTTGCGCGATTGCCGTCTCCAATTCCGCAATGCGCTCCTCCGCCTTTTTTAATCTGCTCGAAAGCTTGCGCATACGTGCCTGCCTGGCTTTCTGCGCCTGCCAGTCCGCTTTCCCCTGCTCGTCTGCCGCGCCTGCACCGTCCGTTTGCTGCAATACTGCCTCGCCCTGCGCCACCATCTTTCCCTGTGGCGATGCCACCGTCTTTTGCTGCGGTGCTGCCGCGTTATCACCGCCCGCTGTGTCTTTCGCCGCGCCCACGTAGATTCGCGTCAGTTCGTCATGCTTTTCCAGATAGTAATCATAATTCCCGATATAGTTGACAATCGTCTCTCCGGTCAGTTCCAGAATCCGCGTCGCCGTCTGATTGATAAAATAACGGTCGTGCGATACGAAAAACACGGTTCCCATGTACTGGCAGAGCGCCGACTCCAAAATCTCCTTAGATGTAATATCCAGATGGTTCGTCGGCTCATCGAGAATCAGAAAATTCGCGTCGGAAAGCATAAGCTTTGCCAGAGATACCCTGCCGCGCTCACCGCCGCTTAAGTCCCCGATTCGTTTAAATACATCGTCGTTCGTAAATAAAAACGCCGCCAGAACATTGCGGATCTTCGTATTGCCAAGCTGCGGATAGTCGTCCGCGATCTCCTCAAAAATCGTCTTTTCCATATGGAGAAGCTGATGCTCCTGGTCGTAGTACCCGATATGGACATTCGAACCGAGTGTCACGCTTCCGCCGTCCGCCGGAACAAGTTCATTGATGATCTTAAGAATCGTCGTCTTTCCCGTTCCGTTGTTCCCGATCAGCGCTACGCGTTCCCCACGCTTCAGGTCAAAAGAAATATCCGTAAAAAGCTGCCTGCCGTCATATGCCTTTGCGAGATGCTCCACGGTCAGCACATCGTTGCCGCTCGTGACATTCGGTTCCAGCGTGATGTGGATATCCGTGTTCTCATCCGTCGGCTTCTCGAGACGGTCTATCTTATCAAGCATCTTTTCACGGCTTTCGGCGCGTTTTATGGACTTTTCACGGTTGAAGGACTTTAACTTCGCGATAACTTCCTCCTGATGCCTGATGTCGCGCTGCTGGTTATAGTACTGCTTTAACATATCTTCGCGCACCTTTGCCTTCTTCTTCGCAAAGTCCGTGTAATTGCCCTGATAGACGATCCCCTGATGCTTGAAAATCTCAACCACCTTCGTCACGACACGGTCCAAAAAATAACGGTCGTGCGCAACGATCACAACCGCTCCTTTATAATTCATCAGAAAGTTCTCAAGCCACCGGATCGACTCCATGTCCAGATGGTTCGTCGGCTCATCCAAAAGCAGCACATCCGGCTTTGTGACAAGGAGCTTGCCAAGCGATACACGCGTCTTCTGCCCGCCGGAAAGCTCGTTCATCTTCTTTTCGAACTCATCCTCCGTAAAACCGAGTCCTTTCAGGACGCCCGTCACCTCACTCCGGTAGGTATAGCCGCCTAAAAGCTCAAATTCATGGCTTAGCCGGTGATAATTCTCGAGAAGCGCTTCAAGCGCTTCGCCGGAAAGCTGATTCATCTTCGCTTCCATCTCACGCAGCTGCGCCTCCATGGCTATCACGTTGCTTCTTGCAGCAAGAACCTCTTCGTAGATCGTTTCATTTCCCGTGGTGTCCTGATACTGCGCCAGATAACCGATGGTCGCATCCTTTGCGAGCACGACCTCGCCGGAGTCTGCCGTTTCTTTTTGCATAATTATTTTAAGCAGCGTAGACTTGCCGGCACCATTGATGCCGACAATCGCTGCTTTTTCATTCGCTTCAATATGAAAGCTTACATTCCTTAGTATTTCTTCTGTCCCGAAAGACTTTGAAATATTCTGACAGGATAAAATCATGACGTCCTCATTCCGCCGCTTCTGCAGCTTACATTGCTTCTAATGTTGTGCGGATCGCCTTGATGAAATCCTCGCTGTTTAAGACAACAGGATTCGGATTTGTCGTAATCAGGGCAAGATCCTTTGTCATTTTACCATCTTCGATAGTCTTAATACAAGCTTTTTCCAATTTATCTGCAAATTCAGCGAGTGCCTGATTGCCGTCAAGTTCGCCGCGTTTCTTAAGTGCGCCTGTCCATGCAAAAATCGTCGCAACAGAGTTCGTCGAAGTTTCCTCGCCCTTTAAGTGCTTGTAGTAATGGCGCTGTACCGTTCCGTGCGCCGCCTCGTACTCGTAATTGCCGTCCGGGGATACCAACACGGAAGTCATCATCGCGAGAGAACCGAACGCGCTTGATACCATATCGCTCATAACGTCGCCGTCATAATTTTTGCAGGCCCAGATATACCCGCCCTCAGACTTCATCACACGCGCCACTGCATCGTCGATCAGGGTATAGAAATAGGTGATGCCCGCCGCTTCGAACTTTTCCTTATACTCTGTGTCGAAGATTTCCTGGAAAATATCCTTAAAGGTGTGATCGTATTTCTTGGAAATCGTGTCCTTTGTCGCGAACCACAGATCCTGCTTCGTGTCAAGCGCATAGTTGAAACAGCTCTTCGCAAAGCTCTCGATCGAACCGCACAGATTATGCTGTCCCTGTACGACGCCTGCTCCGGTGAAATTGTGAATCAATTCTCTTGTCTCGCTGCCGTCCTCCGCCGTGTATACAAGTTCGCATTTGCCTGCGCCCGGAATCTTCATCTCGCTTGCTTTATAAACGTCGCCGTAAGCGTGACGAGCAATCGTAATCGGTTTCTTCCAGTTCTTTACACAAGGCTCAATTCCTTTTACTACAATCGGCGCACGAAAAACAGTTCCATCCAGCATCGCACGGATCGTTCCGTTCGGGCTTTTCCACATTTCCTTTAAGTTATACTCCGTCATACGCGCAGCATTCGGTGTGATCGTAGCACATTTTACGGCAACACCGTACTTCTTCGTCGCATTCGCGGAGTCTATCGTCACCTGGTCGTCCGTCTCATTGCGATGCTCCAGACCAAGGTCATAGTACTCGGTCTTAAGGTCGATGAACGGCGTTAAAAGCTCATCCTTGATCATCTTCCAGAGAATGCGGGTCATTTCGTCTCCGTCCATCTCAACCAACGGGGTTGTCATCTTGATTTTTTCCATAATTGCCATCCTTTCTTATCTTCACTGCTTCAGCAGATTTTCCCAACCGTAGTTGTCCATGTTCTGAATCGTGTTTGTCATGTGCATATCTGCAAGTTTCTCTGCCTGCATACCGTTGTGCGCCTTGAGCGCCTCCACAATCCTGCGGTGTTCCTCATTCGAATTGACCGCCCGTTCCTGTACGGCGAGCGTGACTTTTCTCACGCGCTGTACATAGTGGTGGAAATCCAGCAGAATATGTCTCAATTCCTTACTTCCCGACGCGTTGTAGAGAATCTCATGAAATTTGTTATCAAGCTCAACAACCTGCTCGAAATTGCCCTTGGAACTGTGGAAATCCGAGAGATAAATATTCTCCTCCAACTCATCCAACTGCTCTTTTGTAATGTGCTCCGCCGCCCATTTTGCACACAGACCTTCCAATCTGGAACGGATCTCGTATATATCGCGGATATCCTTCTCGGAAATCCCGACCACATATGCCCCCTTGTTGGGAATAATCGTCACAAGTCCCTCCAATTCCAGCTGCCTTAATGCTTCCCTCACCGGCGTCCGGCTGACACCGAGTTCCTCACCGATCGATTTCTCTTTCAATTCCTCATCCGTGGTATATTTCCCTGAAAGTATATTTTCGCGTATTGTATGAAATACGCGTGAACTCAATGAATAATTATCCTCTCCCATTTCTTAACCTCATGCTATCGTGATGTTCAATTCTCTGCAGGACTTCTCGATCTCTGCCACAAGCTCCTCGTCCGTCAGAACAGTCACCCGTCCGTCCTCGTACTGCTTATCGACCCATACCTTGACCTTGCTTACGAGTTCGGAGTTCTTATCGACCCATTTCTCCTTCGGCAGATGATAGTAAGAATTGATCCAATGCGCAATACCTGCCAGTCCGGAGGTATTGGACACCGATACCAGAGGCGGGCGGTTCAGAAACTTGCCCGTATCGAAAATGTTGTAGATTTCCTCATTCTTGAGAAGACCGTCCGCGTGAATGCCTGCTCTCGTGACGTTAAAATTGCTTCCGACAAACGGCGTCCGGCTCGGCTGCACATAGCCAAGCTCTTTCTCGAAATACTCTGCAAGTTCGGTAATCACCGTCGTGTCCATACCGTCCAGCGTTCCCTTAAGCTGCGCGTACTCAAATACCATCGCTTCCAGCGGCGTATTTCCGGTGCGCTCGCCGATTCCAAAGAGCGAACAGTTGACGCCGCTCGCACCGTAGAGCCATGCCGTCGTCGAATTATTCACCGCCTTATAAAAATCGTTGTGACCGTGCCACTCAATCAGTTCCGACGGTACGCCCGCATGGGTCGTCAGACCGTAAATGATACCCGATACGCTCCGTGGGATGACCGCTCCCGGAAAATTCACGCCGTAGCCCATCGTATCGCAGGCACGGATCTTGATCGGAATCTTATATTCCTCCATAAGCTTCATCAGTTCCACGCAGAACGGAATTACAAAACCGTAGATATCCGAGCGCGTAATATCCTCCAAATGACAGCGCGGGCTGATACCCGTCTCTAAACACTCACGGATGACGCTTAAATAGAGGTTCATGACCTCGCGCCTCGTCATCTTCATCTTATAGAAAATATGATAATCGGAGCAGCTCACAAGAATCCCCGTCTCTCTCAGGCCGATATCCTTTACAAGCTGGAAGTCCTGTTTGCTTGCACGAATCCAGCTTGTGACCTCAGGGAACTTATATCCCCTTTCCAGACATTTGTAGACCGCATCCCTGTCCTTCTTACTGTACAGGAAGAATTCGCTCTGACGAACCAGTCCTTTCGGTCCGCCCAGTTTGTGCAGATAATCATAAATTGTCACAATCTGCTCCGTCGTATAAGGCGCTCTCGACTGTTGTCCGTCGCGGAAAGTTGTGTCGGTAATCCAGATCTCCTCCGGCATATTATGCGGAACGATACGATCGTTGAATGCAATCTTTGGTATCTCTTCATAGGGGAAGAGATTATGGAACACATTCGGTTCTTTCACATCCGCAAGCTGATAAAAATGCTCTTCCAACTGTAGCAGATTGGTTTTCTTGTTCATTACGACTTCTCTCATAACTGCACTCCTTTTGCCCGGTCCTGCCTTCGCGCATGTAAAATATCCGTCCACACCCGCGAATAAACTTACCATATGCATGTATAATTAGTCACTTGCATAATTGTATACAATTATACCGTATGCTTATACTATACATTTCTTATGAGATTTGTCAATGCATAAAATATTATTTCAGCCTTTATTTCGGAATTGCAATATTTAAAATCACCGCATCTTCCTTTTCCAACCGCACCGTCTTATAGCCGAGCGCCTCAACGCCCAGCTTTGTCGCTTTTATTAAATAGCCGCGCAATTTTTCGTTGCGGATACGGAATGCAAGATTATTCAGTCCGAAACGCATTCTTAAGATATACGCCTTCTCCGTCGGTTCAAGTACTACGCGAATCTGGTATCCGCGCAGCAGATCCTTGCAGATTCCCGTCAAAAGCGTCAGAATATATGCAATCTCATTCAGTCTCTCCGGGGGAATCTCGCTGTCTTCGGTCTTGCGCATCTCATAGAAGCACTGCTGTGACGGGTTGTGGCAGGTGCTGGTCAATGCAACTGCTATCGTCTTATAGTTTCCCGGACCATTCAGTACATTGTTGACGTATTCCGATATCATCCACTGATACCAACGTTCCACACGTTCGATCATCTCTCCGTCGATATCGCTGTAGGACAGATTCGCCTGTATCAATCCGGCAAGCACCGCCTCGGCACGTTTACTGTCGCTGACAAGTGAAAGCCACATCCGCTTCTTCTCGCTATGTTCCTTATCCGTAATCCGACGGGATTCCTCCACTTCCCTTTCCCGCTCTTCCTTGTGATCGAGCTTCTCTTTGTAGTCCAGTGCCGCCTCGATCGGGCGAAGCAGATCGTCCGCTACGCGGCACGGTTTAATGATAATCTTAAAGGTGCGGCACTCATTTATGAATTTTACCGTCTCACTGATGCTCCTGGCATCTGTCATGACGATGCGGATGGTATCGGGCGACATCATCTCGATCATAGAAAAAAACTCTGCTCCTGAAATGACGGGCATCTGCATGTCCGCTATAAAGACATCCGTTTGAGTCTCACTGATTACATCGAGCGCTTTCTCGGCGGAATTCACAAGCTGATATGTGAAAGTCCTGTCTACACTCTCTAAAATAGCCTTGATTCTCTCTGCGTTTACCTCTTCCGGCTCTACGATCAATACAAAGCTCATATCTGTCCCTCCATGCACTGATGATTCCTTTTCTTTTATTTATGATATCAAATTAGAAACCACATCACAATTCTTTTTCAAAATTTGCAGCACAAATTTGTAACACATCTCCCCTTTGCTCATAAGATACAGTGTAAGAAAAATTTGGAGGATTTAATATGAGTGATTTAGCTGCAACAAACTGTGGTGGTGGATGTTCCTGTAACGAGGGTGGATGTGGTTCCATTCTCTGGATCATCTTGTTACTTTGCTGCTGTGGAAACAACAACGGCTGTGGTATTGGTTCCGGAAACGGATGTGGCTGCGGTAACGATAGCTGCTTATGGATCATCCTGCTTCTGTTCTTCTGCGGCGGATGCGGAAACAACAACGGCTTCTGCTGTTAATTGTTAAACGGTCAAAAAGCAGGCTCTTAGGAGCCTGCTTTTTGTGCTGTTTATCAATCGTATATTATCCCGGCAACTTTCCTTCATGCGCTGCGGCAAAGCTCCGGCGGGGAACTTCCTTTTGCCGCAGCGGAAAAAACGGTCTATTTATTCATCCGGTTCTTTCGTTTTATGCATCAGATTCTTCCACTGGAGAACTGCCGCCCTGCTTGTGGTGCTCCATGCGAAGTTTCTGCAGCGTCTGGCACTCTTTCGGAACTTTTTTCTTCTTCAAGCACTCCTCATCAATTTCATAAACACTATTGCCTTCAATAATCAGCATCACATACTCCTTTCCTGATTATCCTATGCCAAAGGCTGTCATAAAGCATCTTTTCCCGGCATAGAATAAGAAAAAAAGGTTTTTCATGGAAAATTCACCTTTTACTCCTTTTGATTATATGACGCAGACAAGAGAACTGCAGATGTTAAAAACGATGCTTCCGTACATGAAAGATGCACAAAAAAAACAATTTGCCATATTGATAAAGTATATGGAATTGCAGAATACGGTTCAGGTATTCTCCCAGGAGGATAAAGTCATGTCGATGTGCTCGGTGGACGAAGATAACAACAATATGGTCGCTATGTTAAACGACCTGCGAAATTTCTGCAGTGCTAAGGAGCAGGAAACCATCGACATGCTCATCAATATGTTCTCCATGCTCGAAACCTACGAAACCATTTTCAGCTAATCCATAGAAAGGAGTCAAAATGGCGTACGATTTTTTGAACAACAATCCTTTACTTCAAGGTATGTCCCCCGAAAAACTACAGTTTCTGATGAACTTTGCTTCCTCAGAAAAGCCGACCGACATCAAGGAGATGATGCCGTTTCTGCTCTCCGCCATGGGGTCAGCCAGGTCGAAGAACATTCAGTTTACAGAACCGGAGACCGATCTGCTTGTACAGATTTTAAAACAGAATATGTCCCCGGAGGAATCTGCCAAGACAGATAAAATCATGCAGATTATGAAAAACAGAAGGAGCGGTTCTTAAGACCACTCCTTTTCTTTTGCGGCTTCCGCCGCCCCTGTTCTTCACTTATCTCCTACCAGATCGACGCGACCGTCACCTCAAGCACTTTGTCGATTGGCGAACTGCTCGCGCCGTTGCCGTCCGTGCCCTCAAAATATTTCCGACTTGCCGATTCAAATACGACATAAATGTTGTCATCTGCAATCGCGATCTCCTCCGAGCACGGCGGCATCTCCACCTTGACCTGCGGCTCGTCGGGATGCTTTGTCAGCGAAAGCAGGGAAGTGTATACTTTCAGATAGGAGGAATTGTTCCTTCCGTAAGAAATGCTTAAATATACCTGCCCGTTCCGGTCAAATGCGATCCCCTGCACTTTGCTCGGAATATTATAGCGGCTGAACGCTGTCAGCGTATCGCTCTCCTCGTCATAACTGTAGGACAGCATTTCCGAACCGAAAATCTTCGTGTGTGTTCCGACCCAGACTCTTCCTCCATAACAGGTAATGCAGGACGGCGTATTCTTAAGCTCGTACTCATCTGACAGTGCGGATGCGTCAATGCAATAGCCCGGCGCATCCTCCGCAATCTTCTGCACATATTCATAGGGAATCCGCTCCAACGTCCTGGAATTTGAATGACAGATCCAGATATTGCTGCCGTCATAGGCAATACCGCCGAGATGGCTCTTCTTTTTCATTCCAAGCGTCACCAAATAATCGCCGCTCTCCCTGTCAAATACCATCAGAGAGCCAAGGCAGTCTGTATCCTCGGAATAAGAGGTCATCAGAATATAGTCCGGCGTAAAACAAAGGCCCTGCATGCACTGCGTTTCACTGCTGATCAGATTATCCAGATAATCCTGCTCTCTTGTCGAAGGCATTCCCGGTATCTTAACATCGTCGAGAAATGCGTAGCTGCATTCTTTTAATTCCTTGTAATTACGGCTCAGTACATTGCCCGAACGGTAAGAATACATCTCGACGTTGTAGCGGTTGTCGATCTCCCTCGTCCATTTCGCAAAGAGCACCATGTTCTGCGCGTTCTCGCGGTTAATCTCCGTAATCTTACAACGATAAGCGCTGTCTGTATACCACCCTGCGAAATTGTAGCCCTCACGCACCGGAATATCCAGTGTGAATGGAAGATTCTCTTTTTCGAGCACTTCGGGATTGCGGTTGCTGTTGATTCCTCCGTTCAATTCATAGACCAGATGGATTCCCTCACCGCTTACGCCCATAAAAGGATCGATCGCCGCATTGCTGTTCATAAGCAGACCGTCCGACACATTCGGCACATTCATGCCGTATGCCTGTACGATCCAGGGGTCATTCAAAAGGAGAATGAACACATATAAGACTGCCAGCAATTCTCTTCGCATTCTCATAGTTCCATCCTCCTTTCCTTAAATTATATATGGCTTCTTAATCGCACAGCCGTCTCCTCCGGCATCTATCCCCCGGCTTCCCCCGGCAGTGCTTTCGCTTTCCCTACTCCTCGATCTTGTCGAGCTTGGAAGCCCTTGCCGCCACTTCCTTCTCCTGCACGTCGGACGGCGCCTGCTCGTATCTGGAAAATTCATAAGAGTAAGTACCGCTGCCGCCCGTCATTGAGCGAAGATCGGTGTTGTATCCGTAAAGTTCCATCGAAGGAATATCGGCGATAATCTCCTGATAGCCATGCTCTGTCGGATTCATGCCGAGCACGCGTCCGCGCCGCTTGTTCAGATCGCCCATAATGTCTCCGGTATACTTATCCGGCACTACGACCTTAAGCGACTCGATCGGCTCAAGGAGAATCGGGGACGCATCCAAAAATCCTTTCTTGAACGCCTGCATCGTCGCCACCTTGAACGCCATCTCCGAGGAATCCACAGGATGATAAGAACCGTCGTAGAGCACTGCCTTCACGCCGACTACCGGATACGCCGCCATCGGTCCCTTAACGACCGCCTCCGCAACGCCCTTTTCTACCGCCGGGAAATAATTCTTCGGCACCGCGCCTCCAACAACACACTGCTCGAATACATACGGCGTCTCGAGTTCGCCGGACGGCTCGAAAGTCATCTTGACGTGACCGTACTGACCGTGACCGCCGGACTGTTTCTTATACTTATATTCCACATCAACCTTCTTGCGGATCGTCTCGCGGAACGCAACCTTCGGACGCATCAGCTCCACTTCCACCTTATAACGCTCCAAAAGCTTGCTGACTGCCACTTCCAGATGCTGGTCGCCGATGCCATAGAGAAGCGTCTGTCCGTTCTCGCTGTCATTGACCGCCTTTAAGGTCAGATCCTCCAGCATCAGTTTCTGCAATGCCTGTGAAATCTTATCCTCATCGCCCTTATTCTTCGCTTTGTAGCGCTTACAGGTATATGGTGTGGAGATCTTCGCACGAATATACAAAATCGGGTTTGCCTTTGTTGAAAGCGAATCTGTCGTCGCCGCATCGGAAAGCTTTGCGAGCGCTCCGATATCTCCTGCGTGCAGTTCCCTTACTTCCTCCGGCTTGTTGCCGCGGATCACATAAAGCTTTCCGATCTTCGTCTCCACATCCTTATGATGATTAAAAAGTACGTCGTCCGTCTTAAGAACACCGGAATTTACTTTGATCAAAGAATATTTTCCGATGAACGGATCTGCGATCGTCTTCCAGATATATGCCGATTTCGGCTTCGCGAAATCGTAGTCTGCATTGTACACTTCATTCGTCTTCGCGCTGATACCGGTACAGGTGCGCTTCTCCGGGCTCGGAAGATATTTTACAATGTCGACGAGCAGCGTGTAGACACCGCGCGCCAGAACATTCGATCCCATCAGCACCGGAACGATACTGCCGTCCGCTACGTTCACGCGGAGCGCCTGACGAATCTCATCCTCGGAGAACTCTTCGCCGCCGAAATAGCGGTCCATGAACTCCTCGCTGGTCTCTGCGACCGCCTCCATCAATGCCTCGCGGCAAAGCTCAAGGTTCTCTTTCGAGTAATCCGGCACATCGGTCTTCTCGACCTCGCCGTTGTCCTTCCAGCGCTTCGCGCGCTGCTGTAAAACATTTACATATCCGACGAACTGTCCGTTCTCACGGATCGGCAGATGGAACGGCGCGATACGCTTGCCGTAAAGTTCCTGTAAATCCTGCACCACCTGCCTGTAACTCGCCTCATCAATATCCATATCCGTGACAAATACCATGCGCGGGAGCTTATACTGTTCGCACAACTCCCATGCTTTCTTCGTTCCGACCTCGATGCCCGCCTTGCCGGACACTACGATGATCGCGGCGTCGGCAACGCTGACCGCTTCTTCCGCCTCGCCGACAAAATCAAAATATCCCGGCGTGTCAAGAATGTTGATCTTCGTATCCTCCCACAAAATCGGGACAACGGATGTATTGACCGAGAACAGACGCTTCGTCTCTTCTTTGTCATAATCACTTATGGTATTGCCGTCTTCTACCTTTCCCATACGTGACGTCATGCCTGCCAGATAAGCCATCGCCTCCACGAGACTTGTCTTGCCGCATCCCCCATGACCAAGTAAAACCACATTACGAATCTTGTCAGTTGTGTAAACATTCATAGTAAAGCCCTCCATGTTCTGTAGTAGTTTGGGTATGGTTATATTTTACTAAATCGCGGCGTTTTTTACAACTTATTTATTCATTTTTACTAACTGTATTTATCATAGCAGAAACCTTTTTCTAGATTATGTATGCATTTTGAACATTTTTCGAATTCTGCTTTTGATTGTTTACACATTATTTACAAACAGGACATGTTGTCTCTATTTTTCTGTTTTTTTGTGCTTACTTTTATAAATTAACGTGTTGACTTTCCCGACTGAAATGTCTATGATAATCTGGAATAAAAAATGATATGTGCGTACCGTCCCATTTTACGGAATATATGTAATGCGGTACGCCGGGTACGGGGGATTTGATATGCAGTTTCAGAAAATTGGATTTATCGGACTCGGACTGATCGGCGGTTCGATTGCCAAACGGCTCAAAGCCTTATATAACGATGTAACGATCATCGCCGTCGCAGGATGTGCTTCGACGATTGAGGAAGCTTATGCACAAGGTCTGATTGCGAACGCTGCTCCATGCAGCATCGATGATTTCTATGACTGTGATTATATCTTTTTGTGCACGCCCGTGCAGAAGAATATCGAATATCTGCGCCGGCTTAAGGGGAATATCAATGAACGCTGCATCATCACCGACGTCGGAAGCGTAAAAACGGACATCCATCGCGAGGTGACGGCGCTTGGAATGGAGCGCCAGTTCATCGGCGGGCATCCTATGGCAGGCTCGGAAAAGACAGGACTCGCCAATGCAAAGGAATCCCTGCTCGAAAACGCCTACTATATCATCACGCCGACTGCCGGTTCTGACAATACGCAGGTAGACGCTTTCCGCGATCTGGTCGCATCCCTCGGCGCAATACCGATCGTTTTGGATTATGAGCATCACGATTATGCGACTGCCGCGATCAGCCATCTTCCGCATATTATCGCCTACAGTCTGGTGAATCTTGTGCGTAGGTGCGACGACGCTGACAATACGATGAAGACGATTGCCGCAGGAGGCTTTAAAGATATTACAAGAATCGCTTCCTCCTCCCCCGTTATGTGGGAGAATATCTGTCTTTCCAACCGTGAACAGATTCTGAAACTCCTGGATTCCTATATGGAAGAACTGAAAGAAATGCGGGCAGCCGTCGACGACGCCGACAGCGATAAGTTAATCGACGCGTTCTCTGCTGCAAAAGATTACCGTGATTCCATCACGCTCCATGCAAACGGCGCGTTAAAGCAGATCTACGAGCTGTATATCGATCTGTTGGACGAGGCGGGAGGCATCGCGACAGTGGCGACCATCCTCGCAAGCAACCATTTAAGCATCAAGAATATCGGCATCATTCACAACCGTGAATTTGAGGACGGCGTTCTGCATCTTGAGATGTACGATGCAAAGTCGCTTGACGCTGCCGTTAAGCTTTTATCCCACCATCATTACACGATTTATGAGCGATAGATATTCAAATAAAATGAAACTGTTTTAAATATCATTGAACACCTGGTATATGTCGATTTTTAACGCATCGCTGTCGGAGATGCCGATAAATTCGCCGCCGTAGCGGTAACCGCGCTCGAGTTCCTCTCCATGGATGATCTCGAGCACAGCACTCACGACCTCACGGCTCCAGAGTGTGATCCTCGTATCGTAATAGCTGCCGATCTCAAGAGGATACATCGTCTCGAATCCGATGCCGCCGCGGGAAATATTGAAAATATTCGCATTCACATATCTATCCGCCGTGTTTCCCTCCTCATCCAGACGCGAAAGCTCTACGTCCGTAATCATATCTACCCTTTTGTTTTTTCTCTTTTCCATGGGAAAACCTCTCCTTCTTCAGCCTGAGCCATATGGTCGCCGCTATTTTTCTGTGATAAACATTGCGTCACCGAAGCTGAAAAAGCGGTAACGCTCCTTCACCGCCGTCTCATAAGCCGCGAGCACATGCTCCCTGCCCGCAAGCGCAGACACAAGCATGACCAGCGTGGACTCCGGCAAATGGAAATTCGTAATCAGAGCGTCGATCACCTTGAACTGATAGCCCGGGTAAATAAAGATTTCCGTCCATCCGCTTGTCTCACGCAAAAATCCCTGTTCATCCGACGCCGCCTCGAGCGTGCGCGTGCTTGTCGTTCCGACCGCAATGACGCGGTGTCCCCCGCGCTTTGCCCGGTTGATTTTATCCGCCTCGCTCTGCTCGATCCGATAAAATTCGGAATGCATATGATGCTTTAAGACATCCGTCTCCTTGACCGGGCGGAATGTGCCAAGTCCGACATGGAGCGTGACCTCAGCGATTGTAACACCCATGTCCCTCACTTGCTCCAAAAGCTCCGGCGTAAAATGCAGCCCGGCGGTCGGCGCCGCCGCGGAGCCGTCGTATTTGGCATATACCGTCTGATAGCGGTTCTTATCGGAAAGCTGATGTGTGATATAGGGCGGCAGCGGCATCTGACCGAGCTGATCCAGGATTTCCTCAAAAATCCCTTCATAGCGGAACTGTATCAGACGGTTTCCCTCCTCCACAATATCAATAATTTCACCCATAAGGAGTCCGTCGCCAAAAATGATTCTTGTTCCCGGCTTACATTTTTTTCCGGGCTTTACAAGCGTCTCCCAGACGTCATTCTCCTTCCGTTTCAGAAGGAGAACCTCTATCTTCGCCTGCGTGCCTTCTTTGACGCCGTAGAGCCTCGCGGGAATCACCTTTGTATTATTGATAACGAGACAGTCGCCCGGTCTTAAATAGTCCAGAATATCACGAAACACGCGATGCTCTACCTCTCCCGTATTCTTATCCAACACCATCAGTCTTGAGCTTGCGCGGTCAGGCAGCGGATCCTGTGCAATCAGTTCCTGCGGAAGCTCATAATAAAAGTCCTTTACGTCCATGCTTTCTCCCTATTTGCGAAGCTCTGCTCCCATTTCCTCAAGCGCCTTTAAAATCCCCTCCATTGCGCCCGTGATGTCCGTCTCTTCCAGATTGCGGTCTTTCGCGCGGAAGGTCAGCGAATAAGCGATCGACTTATATCCCGACTTGATCTGTGCGCCCTCATAGATATCGAACAGATCATAGCGCTCCAAAAGCCTGCCGCCCCTGCTCTCGAATACCTTCTCGATATCTCCGGCAAGCACAGTCTTTGGTACGACCATGGAAATGTCTCTTGTGGCGGCAGGAAACTTCGCGATTCCCTCATATTTGTGATCGAAGGTCGCGCGTGCCACGATTTCCGGCATATCGATAACTGCCACATACGCGCGTTCCTTAATGGAATAATTTCCGGCAACGACCGGATGCACCTCACCGAGATAACCGATAACTGCTCCGTCGTAGAGGACGTTCGCCTGACGTCCCGGATGCAGGAAAGGCTTATCTGCCTTTGGATCATACTCCGGCTTCGCCGTCATTCCCACTTTGTATAAAAACTCCTCGATCACGCCTTTCATCGTATAGAAATCGCCCTCGCCGTACATTCCGAGTGTGAACTGCATGCGCTCCTCGGGCAGCTCCGTCACCGGAACCTGCTTCGGCAGATAGATGTTTCCAAGTTCATACAGACGCACGTTCTTGTTGCGGCGGTTAAAATTCGTAGAAAGCGAAGTCAGCATACCGTTTAAGGAAATCGTCCGCATTATGGAGAAATCCTCTCCGAGCGGATTGCTGATAACAACTGTCTCACGAAGCGGTGAATCCTCGGGAATCAGCAGCTTGTCAAACACCTTCGGGCTTTCAAAGGAATAGTTCATGCCCTGTGAGAAACCGCAGAATTCCGCGATATCCCTTGCCACACTCTCAATGCGCAGCTTAAAGGAAAGCTTTCCTGTCGTCGCCTCGCCGCTCGGAAGGGTTGTCGGAATCTTGTCATAGCCAAAGAAACGCGCCACTTCTTCCGCAAGATCCGCACTGCACTCTAAATCCTGCCTCCACGACGGGATAATGACCTCGTTCTTCTCTTTATCATAGCCAAGTTCAAGCTTTGCAAAATAAGAAAGCATTGTCTCGGCAGGAATCCTGGTACCAAGCAGATGATTGTATTTTTCCGGCTCAAACGGAATGCGTCTTCCCTCTTTTACATTTGTATATACATCGACCACGCCGCCTACGACTTCTCCCGCGCCAAGCTCTTCAATGAGCTGGCAGGCACGGTTCATCGCCTCGATCGCATTATTCGGGTCAAGCCCCTTTTCGAACTTCGCGGAAGCGTCGGTACGCATACCGATCTTCTTCCCGGAGAGACGGATGTTCGTTCCGTCGAAGCATGCCGCCTCGAAGAGCATCGTCTTTACATCATCCGTAATCATGGAGTTCTCACCGCCCATGATTCCCGCGATACCGACCGCCCTTCTGCCGTCACAGATCATAAGCACACTGTCGTCTAACGTGCGCTCCTGCCCGTCTAAGGTCACGAATTTCTCGTCCTTTGCGGCACGTCTTACGATAATCTGTCCGCCTTCGATCGTATCCAGGTCATACGCATGCATCGGCTGACCGTACTCTTCCATCACATAATTTGTGATATCAACAATATTGTTGATTGGACGGATGCCCTGTGCGCGAAGCCTCTGCTGCATCCACTCCGGCGACGGAGCGATCCTGATATTTTTCACGACTCTTGCCGTATATCTGGAACACAGATCCGCATCGAGCACGGATACCTTGATATAATCATTGATGTCTTCGCCGTTTCCGGTTTCTTTTACGACCGGAGGAACAAATTCTTTTCCGAAGGTTGCCGCCGCCTCGCGCGCGATCCCGAGCACAGAGAAACAGTCCACGCGGTTTGAAGTGATCTCATATTCTACAACCGTATCATCCAGCCCAAGGTATGCGACCGCATTCTCGCCGACAGGCGCGTCCTCCGGAAGAATATAAAGTCCGTCCTCCGGCGCAAGCGGGAACATATCGCGGTTACTGCCAAGCTCCTCGATCGAGCACATCATACCGTTTGACTCGATTCCGCGCAGCTTGCCCTTCTTGATCTTAATGCCGCCCTCGGTAACACTTCCGTCATGACCTCCTGCAACCCTGCCGCCGTCCAGAACAACAGGAACCTTGCAGCCCTCGGTAACGTTTGGCGCTCCGGTGACGATCTGGATCTCTTCCGCGCCGATATCGACCTGGCAGATTACAAGCTTATCCGCATCCGGGTGTTTCTCGATTTTCTTTACCTGACCGATGACAATCTTCTCAAGATTCTCATCCATATTCGTATATCCTTCTACCTTAGAACCGGATAACGTCATGGCGTCCATATACTCCTGCGGTGTCACGGACAGCCCCGGAACTAAGTCCCTAATCCATTTTAATGATGTATTCATTGAAATCTCCTCCTAGAACTGGTTTAAAAATCTCTGATCGTTTTCGTATAACAGGCGCATGTCGTCGATCTCATACTTGAGCAGTGCGATACGCTCCAAGCCGACGCCGAATGCAAAGCCGGTATACTCCTCGGGATCGATGTTGCTCATCTTAAGCACGCGCGGGTGTACCATGCCGCAGCCCAAAATCTCGATCCAGCCCTCACCCTTGCAGAAACGGCAGCCTTTTCCGCCGCACTTAAAACAGGTAACGTCCATCTCTGCGGACGGTTCCGTGAACGGGAAGTGATGCGGACGGAATTTCACCTTGGTATCCTCACCGAAAAGCTCCTTCGCGAACTCTGCCAGCGTACCTTTTAAGTCTGCAAATGTAATGTGCTTATCGATCACAAGGCCCTCAATCTGATGGAAAGACGGGGAATGTGTCGCATCCACCTCATCGGAGCGGAATACGCGTCCCGGTGCGATCATACGGATCGGAAGCTTGCCTTTCTCCATCTCACGTACCTGAACCGGAGAAGTCTGGGTACGCAGCACGATCTTGTCATTAATATAGAAGGTATCCTGCTCATCCTTCGCAGGATGGTTCGCCGGAATATTGAGCGCCTCGAAGTTGTAATAGTCGTACTCGACCTCCGGTCCCTCAACGACCTCATATCCCATTCCGGTAAAGATGCGCTCTACCTCTTCTAACGCAATCGTATTCGGGTGACGGTGACCGACACTGTTCTTCTTCGCCGGAAGCGTCACGTCAATAACTTCATGCTTTAATTTCAATTCCAGTTCCGCCGCCTCGAGCCTCGACTTTGTCTCGTCAAGCATCTTCTCGATGCTCTCTCTCGTCTCATTGACGAGCTGTCCGACAATCGGGCGCTCCTCCGGGCTTACATCCTTCATGCTCTTTAATACCGCTGTCAGTTCACCCTTTTTCCCGAGGATTGCGACGCGGACATCATTCAGTTTGTTCAGATCTTTTGATTCTTCAATCTGACGCATGGCATCTTCTCTGATTTTCTGTAGTTTTTCCTTCATGATCTGCTCCTTTTCCTATTTGATTACATACGCAAAAAACCGCGGACATTCGTCGCAGGGACGAATGATTCCGCGGTACCACCCTGATTCTTTTCGCTGTATCAAAACGGATTCTTACTGCCGTTCCTATGCAGCCTGTGAAAAGCTCTCTTATGCGTAACGTGCATATACGTCATCTGCTACTCCAATTTCACAAATGCGGCTCCTGTGCGAACTTCGATTCCTACCTTGTCTTAAACGGGCTTACAGCCGACGACCCATTCTCTCTGAAAGAAATATAGTGCTCTACTGAATATCCTAAGATACCCGGAATTGCTTCCGTACACATTCACAGCCTTTGAGTTTCTAAATTATGTATAGCATTTTAGCACAGTAACCATGAAACATCAAGTATTTTTTATTTTCTATTCTGCTTTCACGCCCCCATGTAAAACAACGTTGTCCTACGCGTTCTTTCCGCGTCTCAACCATTTTTTGATGCTCTCATTAAAGACGACATTGACCTCCGCCGACATCATCATAATATACATGCAAAAATACAGCCACAGCATGATAAGTGCGATCGTCGTAAGGCTTCCATACATCGAAAATCCATTAAAATAATCCACATAGACAGACAGCCCAAATGAAAATACATACCATGCCACGCTGCAGATCGCCGCGCCCGGAAGCTGACTTTTAAAGGAAAGCTTGCAGTTCGGCAGCGCTGTGAACACTACGGCGAAAAACAATGTCAGAATCGCAATCATCGCAAGCCCCTTAAAATGTACCAAAAAGTCCATTGCGCGCCTGAGAAACGGAATAAACGGAACATACTGCATCGCGAGATCGCGGAGCGAATTGCCGAATACAAGCACAAGCAGCGTGAACACGATCGCGATCAGAAATACGACAGTATAGACAACCGCCCAAAAGCGCAGGATGAACCAGTTCCTTGTCTCCTCAAGATCATTCACTGCATTCAGTCCGTCCGCCATATACTGCACGCCCTTTGCCGCGGACCAGATTGCGACGACCGCCGTGGCGGATATGATTCCCATGGAACGATTGTATACCTCATCCACCAATGAAATGACAAACGGAGAAACATACTCCGGCATAATCCTCCGTATGATGCCGAGGATCATCCCCTCCGTCACCGAGGTATACTGGAGCAGTGAGGAAAACACCATCAAAAACGGAATCAGCGACAGTATGATAAAAAATGCGGACTGTGCTGAATAAGCGTTGATTTTGTCGCGCTTGCATTTGTCCATAAAGGACTTAATATTACCGATTACTTTCCAGATCATAGGTATCCCTTCCCCGCGCAGTCACTTGCGCTTATTCTACCATGTGCAGGAACAGCACATGGTCGGCATTCGCCGTTCGTCGAATACGCAAGCGTATTCTCCTCGCTTGCGCTCATTCCATTACACTTATCTTAATATCATTATAGAAATATTTCAAGATTTCCTCATAGTTCATCCCTGATTTCGCCATGCCGTTTGCCGCGTTCTGGCTCATTCCGAGTCCGTGTCCATAACCGCCGCCCTCAAGCGTCACCGTGCCGTCATCGTTCTTTATGATAGCGCAGAATGCGCTTGGCAGCATGGTGACATTCGTGCTCTCTGAGGCATCCGCATAGACCATTTTCTGCACACATGCCCCGAGAACTTTTCGGATGTTGTACTCCGTCTTTACAAGCGCGCTCCCCTTCTCATAGGAAATCCGAAGCGAAAGAATCGAACCGGAAACGCTGCGCTGCTCGACCTTCATCCCGGTGATCGTACCAAGTTCCTGCACCTTTGCCGCAGAAGGATGTTCCATGACTGCATCCCCGTTCCCCTTGTAAAATATGATATTCTGCTCCGAAACAGCAAGCCGGTTCATAAGAATGCCGTTTAGCTCCTCCGTTTTACCGTCAAAGTCCGCCGACGCGAACCAGCGGTAATACTTGATATCGCTGTCGTAGCCATCCGGTTTTGCTTCGATATATTGGCGGAACGCATCCTCCTTTGATAAATCCGTATCTTCCCCGGACAACAGAAGCGACGCCTTTTTTAGATAGCCGTAGTTCCTCTCGTCCTCCACATTCCAGACGACGGCAGTATCAGTATACCCCATCGAAGTCGAGAAATAATAGGCTTCCACTGTACTTCCGTCGTAGGTAAGCACCTGTCCCGCCGTCTCCTGCACCGCCGTCCTGGACGCATCCGTTGCAGGCACCTTGTTGTACACCTGGTACGAAGTGCTGTCATTGATGTGCGCGCCATACTCCGCTAAATCCGCGCGCAGAAGTTGAATGTACGCATAGCTTCTCGCACAGACCGCCTGCGCCTTCAATGCTTCCGGCGCATAGGTTGACGGCATTTCGCTCGGAACTACCGCGCACAGATAAGTCTCGAACGGGAGATCATTGACGACCGTATACCCCCCGTCTCGCGCACGCACCTCAATGCTGCCCGCATAGCCGTTCGATATTGCCGTACCGTCCGCATCACAGAGCGTAATCTGCCCGCCCTCTTCCGATGTCAGGACAAAAGTGCGCGAAGGGTCTGCAGACAGGAATTCCGATGCCGGAATTACCTTTTCCGCCTCGACCTGCTCCTCCCAGTCACCGCACTTCATAGCGGACGCCGTGTCGCATTTCAGATACACAGCTTCACGCGTATTGCCGCCGTCGTCCGCGAGAAGAAGGACACGGATATTGCAGATTTTTGCAGGCTGCCGTATCAAAATAGCGCATACCTGATTCTCTCCCGTAACATATTCCACCTGCATGTTTCCGAGAATGACATCGGAGAGCGACTTTTCTTCGACCTCACCATAGGTCTGGTACACGGGAATCTTTCCCGGATGTGCGATCTTTCCGTAGTCCTCGATCTCGATCGAAGTATCGTCATAGGAAAGCAGCGCTCCCTGAATGATCTCCTGCTTCATCCGAAGCGAAACAAGGCTTCCTCCCGAAAAGACCAGATCGCACACTCCCTCCGCCGCTTCCTGCCCCATCCCTCCAATCTCCTTCTGGTAGGAAGCGCCGCTATACAAAAATGTGATCTCTCCCTCCGAAACCTTCGTCAGATATGCATTCTCGACCGACAACTCCTGTGCCGAAATGCCGACGATTCCAAGACATCTGTCGTCCGTACAGTACAGTTCATAACCATTCCATTTTTCAAAACAGGTATCAAAGAGCGTCGTGTAATAATCCCCCGCATTGGTGATAAGAACGCGCCCGCCCTTCGCCTCCATCACATCGAGAAGAAGTAATGTCTTCTTCTGCACAAGCTGTTCCATATCAAGCAGATCCAGAATCTGACTGTAGGCGAGATTCCACTCGTCTCTTGTCACGGTGTGACGTCCGGTCATTCCCGGCAGTTCTATGTAATCGGTAAGCTCCAGTTTTTCAAGAAGATCCGCCAACATATCGCTCGTGAGACTGTCCTTATGATATGCCGCAAAAAATGAATCCCAATCCTCATTTTCATATACGCCAAAGGAAAGCTCCGACTTTACCTCAGCAACACTGACCTGATTTTCGGAATACTCCTCGCTGTCTGCATTTCTCCCTACAAGGAACACAATTCCCAGAAACAGCAGCGCTAACAGCAAAAGCAATAATTTTACAGCAGTTCGATTCTTCTTTCTCATACCAGATTCTTCCAATTCTTTCTCAAAAAAATGACGCCTTGGGGCAAGCCGTCCGGCGTTTTCCTTTCTTTAAAAATAGAAGCTGCTTGTATTACAAAGCAGCTTCTTTCCTTGGTATCTCTCTATCTTCCTTGGTACTCTGTCGATTATCTTTGGTAGAGGTCCTCTTCTGTGCATAAATGCTTCTTCCTAAGTTCCTCATCCATCTCATGCGTACCTTACTATATTCTTTCGTGATGACCCAAAATGCCGTTTCCTGCGTTTTTGACTCCTAGCCTAAGCCAGGTGGGTAACCGCACGTCGGTTTCTGTCTTCCACTGCTCGCGTACCCGAAGGTACTGGTGGCTTGACATCTGCCTTCGAATATAAGAATCCCATAAAAGTAAATGTAGGTTCAAAAATGCAGGGTGTCGTACATCCCAGGCTGTTCCGTTTTTGTTAATCTTATTATACTTTAATATGTCCCGATTCGCAACCAAAAATTAGTGCCAAATTCTGTAGAAATTTCTATATATTTTCTCTATTGACAAATTCATTTAATGATTGCTGCTTGGGAAATACGGACGCAGTGTATTTGCCATCTGCGAGATCGGCATACTCTGCAGCCAGATTCTTCCCGGACCGGTGATAACGGTATTAAAAATTCCCTCACCGCCGAACAGCATATTCTTCACACCCGGCACGGTGCGCACTTCTACCCGACATGTTTCGGTCATTGCCGCCAGATATCCGGTATCTATCACGATCTGCTGTCCCGGCGCAAGTTCATACTCCTTGATATATCCGTCAAACTCAAGAAACGCTGTTCCGTTTCCCGATACTTTCTGCATAATGAAGCCTTCACCTCCGAACAGACCGCTGCCGATTCTCTGTTGGAAAAATATCGACAGATCGACTCCCGCCGTCGCCGCAAGAAATGCAGACTTCTGCGCGACAATCTCCTGACCTGGCGCAATGTTGAACGCGCGGATCGAACCCGGAAAACTGGATGCGAATGCGATCGTTCCGTTACCGTTTTGCGCAGTGTAACGGTTCAGGAAAAGACTTTCCCCCGACAAAGCCCGCCCGAACATTTTGCCGATGCCGCCGCCCGTTGTCTCCATCTGCATATTCGGGGACATCCATGACATAGCCCCGCTCTCTGTGATCATCGTCTCCCCGTTTTCCAGTTCACAGATTACAACCGGTAACGGTTCTCCCTCAATTGAATATCTCATAACAAACCTCCTGCAATTATGTAATTATTCTGGTATTTTGTTTATTGAAAAATGAGACACAGAAAATCTGTGTCTCATTATCAAAATACAATCTGCCCGTAAGCCCATTGAAAATCGGATTATAACTGCGGACCAGCACTTACTAATGCTTTTCCTGCATCATTTCCTTCATATTTCGCGAAGTTCTTGATGAATCGGCCTGCAAGGTCTTTTGCCTTTGTCTCCCACTCTGCAGCATCTGCATAAGTATCGCGCGGATCAAGAATATTCGTGTCTACGCCCGGAAGCTCAGTCGGAACTTCGAAATTGAAGTAAGGAATCGTCTTTGTAGATGCCTTCTCAATAGAACCATTAAGAATTGCATCAATAATACCTCTTGTATCACGGATAGAGATACGCTTTCCGGTACCGTTCCATCCTGTGTTCACAAGGTATGCCTTAGAACCGTTCGCTTCCATCTTCTTAACTAACTCCTCTGCATACTTCGTCGGATGCAGCTCCAGGAATGCCTGTCCAAAGCAAGCGGAGAAAGTCGGAGTCGGCTCAGTGATACCGCGCTCTGTACCTGCAAGCTTTGCGGTAAATCCGGATAAGAAGTAATACTTTGTCTGCTCCGGTGTCAGAATGGAAACCGGCGGAAGTACGCCAAACGCATCTGCGGACAGGAAAATAACGTTCTTTGCTGCCGGAGCTGCTGAAACAGGACGTACAATATTTGTAATATGATCGATCGGATAAGAAACACGCGTATTCTCAGTCACGCTCTTGTCATCGAAGTCGATCTTTCCGTTCGCATCTACCGTAACGTTCTCAAGAAGCGCGTTGCGCTTGATCGCATTGTAGATATCCGGCTCTGATTCCTTGTCCAGATTGATAACCTTCGCATAGCAGCCGCCCTCGAAGTTGAATACGCCGTTATCATCCCAGCCGTGCTCGTCGTCGCCGATCAGAAGACGCTTCGGATCTGTGGACAATGTAGTCTTGCCTGTTCCGGAAAGACCGAAGAAAATAGCGGTGTTCTCACCGTTCATATCGGTGTTTGCGGAGCAGTGCATAGCAGCGATGCCCTTTAACGGCAGATAGTAGTTCATCATGGAGAACAGACCCTTCTTCATCTCTCCGCCGTACCAGGTATTTAAGATTACCTGCTCTTTGCTTGTGATGTTGAATGCTACTGCCGTCTCTGAATTAAGACCCAACTCTTTGTAGTTGTCAACCTTTGCTTTGGAAGCATTGTAAACAACAAAATCCGGCTCGAAGTTCTCAAGCTCCTCAGCGGTCGGTCTGATAAACATGTTTGCAACAAAGTGAGCCTGCCAAGCCACCTCAACGATAAAACGGATTGCCATTCTGGTATCTTTGTTAGCACCACAGAATGCATCTACAACAAATAATCTCTTATTGGAGAGTTCTTTCTTTGCGATCTCCTTTAACTTATTCCATACATCCTCGGAAATCGGATGATTGTCATTCTTGTACTCATCCGAAGTCCACCATACCGTATCCTTAGAGTTGTCGTCCATAACGATATACTTGTCTTTCGGAGAACGACCTGTGTAGATACCTGTCATAACATTAACCGCGCCAAGCTCAGTCTCCTGTCCTACTTCATAGCCATCTAAACCAGCCTTGGTCTCTTCTTCGAACAATACTTCATAAGAAGGATTGTGCACGACTTCAGTCGCTCCGGTAATGCCGTACTTTTCCAAATTAACCATTGACATCTTTTATTACCTCTTTCCTTTTCATTTATAAATTATCTATGTATAATTTACCGCTTATTATTATACTAAATAATTTTTGAAATGTATAGCCTAAACTTTAAAACTTTGTGAATATTTTGTCATATTCTATTTTTTCTGTCCCTTTTCCAGATCTGCCACGGTAAATGCCCCCGGCAGGATTTCTTCCAGTGTAACGATCCGATAGTCGCTCTCCGTGTTTACCAGAACCACCTGAAATTCCTTCGGATTGCAGAATTCCGCCATGACCTGCCTGCACACGCCGCACGGATACAGGTAATCGTCGGCGTCCCCCGTGATTGCGATCGCGGCAAACTCCCGTTCCCCCTCGGACACCGCCTTAAAAAAAGCCGTTCGCTCCGCACAGTTCGTCGGCGTGTAAGCAGCATTCTCAATATTGCAGCCCGTGTATATTTTTCCGCCCGCTGTAAGCAGCGCCGCTCCCACGCGAAAATGTGAATACGGCACATATGCATTCTCCTTCGCCGCGATTGCCTCTTTTGCAAGTGATTTTATATCCATATCAGCATCCTTCTTTCTTTTTTTCTTCTTAAAATATTTTAACGGACGTTTTCCCAAAAGAAAAGCGGAATTTTTAGTACTGTTTCTCGAAAAGGTACTAATTTATATTCCTAATTTTAAAATTTTCATTAAATAATATACAATTTTCTTGTTTTAAAATAAATACATATGCTATGATAGAAAGACGATACGACTAAAAAGGAGGGTTACTATGAATGAATTTTGTGAAATCACCCCTGAACTTAAGCGCCTTGCCGCCAAGTCTGAGGAATGTGCAAAGATAGACCCGGAGCTGTACTCAAAGTACGACGTCAAGCGCGGTCTGCGTGATTTGAACGGTAAAGGTGTTCTCGTAGGACTGACCGAAATTTCCGAAGTTTGTTCCACGAAAGAAGTCAACGGTGAGACGGTACCCGCCGACGGCGAACTTTTCTATCGCGGCTACAATGTCAAGGATCTGATTTTGGGCATTCCTGACACCAGCCATTCCGGTTTCGAGGAATGTACCTATCTCTTACTCTTTGGCAAGCTTCCGACCGCAGATGAACTAAAAGAATTTACCGCAATGCTCAGTCATTACCGGACGCTTCCAACCAGTTTTGTGCGCGACATCATTATGAAAGCGCCCAGTAAGGATATGATGAATACGCTTGCCAGGAGTGTTCTGACTCTGTATTCCTACGACGATATGGCTGATAACATCACGCTTCCGAACGTATTAAGACAGTGTCTGCAGCTCATCAGCCTGTTCCCGCTTCTCTCGGTGTACGGCTATCAGGCTTACAAGCACTATCACGACGGCGCCAGCCTGTTTATCCACTCCCCGAAGGAGGAATATTCCACCGCAGAAAATATTCTGCATATCTTAAGACCGGACAGTCAGTTCACACCGCTGGAAGCAAAGCTTTTAGACATTGCTCTGATTCTTCATATGGAACACGGCGGAGGAAACAACTCTTCCTTCACCACACACCTTGTCTCTTCCTCAGGAACAGATACCTATTCTGTAATTGCAGCATCCCTTGGCTCGTTAAAGGGTCCAAAGCACGGCGGCGCCAACATCAAGGTTGTGCGGATGTTCGATGATATGAAGGCAAACCTTAAGGACTGGACGGACGAGGAAGAAATCAGCCACTATCTGACAGCACTGCTCCACAAGGAAGCATTCGATCATGCCGGACTGATTTATGGTATGGGGCACGCAGTCTACTCGCTCTCCGACCCGAGAGCACAGATTTTCCGCCGTTTCGTAGAGCGGCTCTCCACAGAAAAAGGTTACGAGAAGGAATTCGCTCTCTACACTGCAGTGGAGCGGCTCGCGCCGCAGATCATCGCAAAGGAGCGCAAGATCTACAAGGGTGTCAGCCCGAACGTCGATTTCTTCAGCGGTTTCGCCTACAGCATGTTAGGGCTTCCGGTCGAGCTGTATACGCCGATCTTTGCGATTGCGCGTATCTCCGGCTGGAGCGCGCACCGTCTCGAGGAAGTCGCAGGCGGCGGCAAGATCATGCGTCCGGCCTACAAGAATGTCGGCGAACGAAAGATATATATACCAATGGATCAGCGTTAAGGCTGATCCATTTTTAATTCGAACCAAAAGGTCGATCCCACTCCCTGCCCGCTCTCCACACCGTAGCGCCCGCCGTGCAGTTCCAATATATTTTTTACGATAGAAAGTCCGAGTCCCGTTCCCATCACCGCGCGTTTGTGCGTCTTATCCACTTTATAGTAGCGGTCCCACACATACGGCAGCGCCTCCGGCGCGATGCCTTCCCCACTGTCCGTCACCTCGATGCGCACATAACCGTTGTCCTTTACGCACTGTCTGACCCATATCTGCCTGTCCTCGCCCGTATAGTTGATCGCATTGTTCACCAGGTTGTAAATCACCTGAAAAATCTTATCCTCGTCCGCTTCCACCATGACTTTTCTATCGTAAGAAAAGCTGATGGCATAGCCCTCCTGCTCCTTGAGCTTGTTGTACCGCTCAAGAACGGACTCGATACTCTCCGTCAGATTATAGACGGATGTTCTCTTTTCGAGCACCCCTGCCTGCAGCTTGGAAATGTCAAGCATATCATTGACAAGATTCGTCAGCCGTTCCGCCTCATCAATCACGACCTGTAGATTTTCCGGTGAGTTCTCCCCCGGGAGATCCCGCATGACTTCGGCGTACGCGATAATCATCGTGAGCGGCGTCCGCAGATCATGGGAGACATTGGCAATCAGTTCTCTGCGCAGCCTTTCACTCTTTTCAAGTTCCCGCGCCGTCATATTCAAGGTATCCGAAAGCTCCGCGACCTCCCGGTAATCCTTTCCTTCGAAGTGCACGGTCAGATTGCCTCCCGCCATCTCCTTCGCCGATGCATTGATGCGGATCAGTGATTTGGACACCTGTCTGGAAATCAGAAGCGCAATTACAAGTGACAGCACAATCATGACAATGGTAATCCAAACCAGTTCCACGCGCAGCGTATTCACGGTCGCGTCCACCGGGGTAAGCTGTGCGTTTACCAGAAGAATGCAGTCTTCCCCGCCAATCGGTACGATGTTCGCGTAGATTACGCTCTGCGCCCGCTCCTGCCCATGGTTCTGCATGACCCCGGCCGGCATGTCCATGTCTTCCGGATCGCCTTCTCCCACCGGATTCTCTTCCCCTGCAGGCAGATCATGCCACGCCATATCTGCGAATACTTTGCTGATACCGCCCTCGAATTCCACCTTCGCAGCGCCTCCGTTCTTTTTGGCCTGTTCATAAAAGCGGAGCAACGCCTCCTTCGACATCGAATCCAACCTTGAATTCGGAATATATTCCGCGCTGTAGATAACGTTTCCTTCCACATCCCCCACATACACGATCATATTTTTCTGCGCTGCCAGCGCATCGATCTGCTCCTGTATGGTGGCAGAATCACTCTGTAAGACGCTTATAACCTCAGAAGTGAACGTCTCCGTTTCCCTCGTCCTGATTCCCTTGTAGAGCGTGTCCAGATAGCAGATCTGTATCAGCCACAGAAGTACCAGAAGTATCCCGACAAAAACAAGCAGATATAAAAATATCTTCCATTTGATACTGATCTTCTCATGCTTCAAACCGATAGCCCACCCCTCTTAGCGTTACAAGGAACTTGCGGTACTCTCCGAGACTGCTCCGAAGCAGCTTAATGTGGGTGTCTAACGTGCGGTCATCCCCGTAATAATCGTATCCCCAGACCTCCGTAATCAGCTTCTCTCTCTCTAAGGCAATATTGCGGTTCCTGACAAGATAAAAAAGAAGCTCATACTCCTTCGGGGAAAGCTCGATCCGCCTGCCGTCCACGCTGACTGTCCGTCCGGTAAAGTCCACGCACAGCCCTTCTGCGGAAAATATCTCGTGCTCTGTACCTGCATACGATTCTCTTCCGCTGTTCCGTTCGATCACAACCTTCACGCGCATCATCAGTTCCTTCGGAGAAAACGGCTTGACAACATAATCGTCAATTCCAAGTTCAAAGCCGTGAATCTTATCGTACTCTTCACCGCGTGCAGACAGCATAATGACCGGAATCCGCTTTGTCCGGCGGATTTCCTTGCAGGTAGAAAAACCGTCCAGCTCCGGCATCATCACATCCAGAATAATCACGTCGAAATCCTGCTTCCTGCATAACCTTACCGCTTCCATGCCGTCCGCTGCCTCTGTAATCTCATATCCCTCAAATTCTCCGTACTTGCGTATAATCGCACGAATCTTCTCCTCATCGTCAACCACTAATATTCTTCTCATAACACATCCCCTCTTTTTCCTGCATCATACCTGACCAATGTGATGCCTATGTGAAGACGGTCTGATGCTTGTCCGAAATTTTACCGAAAAATGTCCTGTGCCGCCTAATGCCATCCTACGAACTGCCGCAACCCGGTAATTTCTTATAAAAACAGTTCCCTCGCCTTCTTAAGCTGATTCTGAAACCAGAAAAAAGCTCCGAGAAATACGATCATCTCTACAAAAGTAAATGCTCCAAGCGGCACGATCTGATCGTTAATAAATCCCAGAACTCCCACCAGCACGATCATCGCTCCAAACGCCGCTTCCTTCCAATATATAAATGCAATGAATCCCTTCTTATCCCTGCACCGTTTGATTTCCTCCGCCGTGATAACCGCGGAACTGATCTCCCCCGTCTTGTTCATTTTTAATCCTGCGCCTATCATATACAGCCCGAATATTGTAATTACGACATCGAAAATTGTCATCACATCCATAATATGCCTCCATGTCTGAATATTTTTCTCCATTATAAGCGCCACAGATCCAATATGCAATGAATTGCTCGAATTTTCCACTGACTTCATCTTTTTTACACATAATTTTTAAGTTAAGATTGAACTATTTTTTCAGTTAGTGTACAATAGAAATAAATATAATGATGGACAGAGGAGATGCGATATGATGTTAAATGACGTTAAAATACTCATCGGCGACGATTCTATTCTTGCAAGGAAACAATTAGAAAATATTATATCGACCTACGGGAATCCGATTTTTCTTGAAGCTTCCAACGGACAGGATGCCATCGACCTATACAAAAAAGAATCGCCGGCTCTTGTTTTCCTGGATATCGTAATGCCTGTAAAGGACGGGAATACTGCGATTCAGGAAATAAAGGAATACGATAAGGATGCCGATATCATTGTCGTTTCCTCCATCGGTACGCAGTCCCAGCTTAAAGATGCGATCGAGGCTGGCGCCCGCGATTTTATTCAGAAACCTCTGATTGCCGAACACATTCATCACATTATTACCTCAAGGTTTGAAGGGAGATAAAGTATGTACGCTCAGTTTTTCGGAAACTTTTTATTATCACGCGGTGTCATCACGAGAAAGCAGCTCATTGACATCATGCAGAAGAAAGCCGACACCAAAGTCAAGCTTGGTACGCTGGCTATTCATGCAGGTTATATGACTGCCAACGAAGTTGACCGCATTTACATCCTTCAGACCCATCAGGACAAGCGTTTTGGAGAACTTGCCATCAGCGAAGGTTATCTGACCGAGGAACAGGTTACGAATCTTCTTCTCGAGCAGGAACCCGATTTTCTTCTTCTCGGACAGGCTCTTATTGAGGAAGGCATCATTGACAATCAACAACTTCAGGATTTGATTATCGCTTACCAGTCAGACAACGAATTGGATGAGTTTACATATTCTTCGGAGACGCAGGATGCGATTCATCATATGGTAGAGAATTTCTTCGTTCTGGCAGAACGTTCCCTCTCCCATTACGAGATTTCCTTTTTCCAGCTTCTGCTCAATAACTTGATCCGTTTTATCGGAGATGATTTTACACTGATTTCTCCGAGCAACTGCAGGGAATATCCCACGAACTACTGTATCTCGCAGAAACTGAACGGTCCTTTCTCTGTCCGTACATATATCGATCTTCCAGAGGATACATGCATTGCATTCGCATCCAGATATGTAGACGAAGAATTCACTGAATTTGATGAATACGTCAGTTCCTCGCTTGAGGATTTCCTCAATCTGCACAACGGCGTATTCAGCGTGAATATGTCCAACGAGTACTCCATGGAGCTTGAACTGGAAGCCCCCGTTGTCGAAGATAAGGATCTGTTGGTCTTCAATGGTACAGAATGCTATCTGCTTCCGATTATATATCCGTTCGGAACCGTATATTTCATCTTCGAGATTTTTAAATCCGAATAAATACGAAACCCTGCCGTGATGACACGACAGGGTTTTTCTTCTAAATCTTTCTATATCCGAATCTGACAGAACAATTTCTGCTGCGGAAAATGCTTTCCCTCCAGCAGCTATTTACATACCAAGGAACTTCTTCACGACGCAAGGCATCTCCTCCACATCACACACAGTATCATGAAGCACCTTTGCATTACGGATCTCTTCGATTGCCTGCGGCACTGTCACGTTGCCGATTCTGCTTAGTTCATCCACAAGCTCGAAATCCGACATACTGTCATACTTCATATCAATTGCATCCATGACGCTTCTCGTAAACTTGAACGGACTTGCCGTTGACGCGATTACAGTCTTCGTCGCATCGTCCTTCGTGTCCGCCTTATATTTGCCGTATACGCCCGCAGCGACTGCCGTATGGGTATCGATGATATATCCGGTCTTCTCATAAAGCGCGCGGATGACTCCTGCAGTCTCCTTCTCACTCGTGTAATTTCCATAGAAGTCCTTAAGCTGCTCTCGCATCTTTGGTGTAATCTCATATTTCCCGGTAGAAGTAAGCTGCTTCATCAGCGCTGCATTCTTTCCCGCGTCATTTCCGGCGATACGGTAAATCAGACGCTCCAGATTGCTGGAAATAAGAATATCCATGGACGGAGAACTCGTCAGCATAAATTCACGATTCTTGTCGTAAGTTCCGGTCGAAAAGAAATCGTAGAGTACTTTATTCTCGTTGGAAGCGCAAATCAGCTTTGCAATCGGCACGCCCATATTCTTCGCATAGAATGCAGCCAGAATATTTCCGAAATTGCCGGTCGGCACAACTATATTGATCGGCTCGCCATTTCCGATCACACCGTTATCAAAAAGCTTTGCATACGCATATACATAATAGACGATCTGCGGCACGAGACGTCCGATATTGATTGAATTCGCCGAGGAGAACTGATACCCCGCGGCATCCATCTCCTTTGCCAGTGCGGCGTCAGAGAACATCTGCTTCACACCTGTCTGCGCCTGATCGAAATTGCCGTTGATTCCTACAACAAAAGTATTCGCTCCCTTCTGCGTCACCATCTGCTTCTCCTGAATGGGACTGACGCCGTTCTTCGGGTAAAATACAATAATCCTGGTTCCCGGTACATCCGCAAAACCTGCAAGCGCCGCCTTTCCGGTATCCCCCGACGTTGCTGTCAAAATGACGATCTCATTCTTCACCTTGTTCTTCTCCGCTGCAGTTGTCAGCAGATACGGAAGAATAGAAAGCGCCATATCCTTAAACGCAATCGTCGAACCGTGAAACAGTTCCAGATAATATGCACCGTCTGCCTCCACAAGAGGTGCAATCTCCTCCGTGTCGAACTTGCTGTCATATGCCGAATTGATACAGTGTTTCAACTCGTCCTCAGTAAAATCCGTCAAAAACAGCTTCATGACCTCATACGCTGTCTCCTGATAGCTCATCTTCGCCAACTGTTCCATCGGAACGTTAAGCTTCGGAATCTCCGTCGGCACAAATAATCCTCCGTCATTTGCCAGACCCCTTAAGATTGCCTGTGATGCAGTTACCTTTTCCTGTGCGTCTCTTGTGCTTGCATACATTAATTCCATTTCCATAATCCTCTTATCTTATATATTCGTTGTTCAGAGACAACTCTTAAAAAAATATACAGTCTCCTACTATGCTTTCACACATTATATCGGAAACTGTACATTCATGTCAATGCATTAAAGTAGTAAAATACGAAAACTATACATTCTTAAAACGATCCGCTTCATCCTTCAGACGATTGCTGATATTCTGGTTCGTCTCCATCTCTGCATGGACGGTATCAATATTCTGAACAAGGATCGTCGTACTGCTTGCCGCATTACCGACACTGTTCGCGCTCTCTTCAATTGCTGTCGAGATATCCCGGATAGAATTCACCGTCTTCTCCATGATATCATTGAGCTTGCGCGCCTTCGCCTCAAAGCCGTCCATGGTGGAATTGACATAGGTGGCATCATTACGGTACTGCTCACCGTTCTCCACAAATCTGTCATAATCCGGCATGATCGTCTCATCGATGTACTCGACGATTGCATTTGAGTTATTGGCAAGCTTATTCACAGCCTGTGTGACAAGCGCATTAATCGACTGGATATTGTTTGCTGTCTCCTTTGTAGAATCGGCAAGCTTACGGATTTCATCTGCAACTACCGCAAATCCCTTCCCCGCCTCTCCGGCGCGTGCCGCTTCTATGGATGCGTTCAACGATAACAGATTCGTCTGGCTCGACACGCTCAAAATCTCTTCCGTGAGTTCATTGACGCGCTCCACGCTCTTGCTCTCCTCAATCGCCGCTTTCAGCGTATCAATAATATCCTTAATCATAAGGCTTGTGCTTTCCTTATTCGCAACCGCTTTATCCTTCATATCCTCCGCACGGTTCTGCATATCCGTGGCATAAGCGTTCATCTCCTGCGATTCCTTTGTGATTGCATCAACTTCCTCACCAATCCGCGCGACATTGGCACTCACTGTATTGACCGCAGATGCGACCTCCTGCATCGTAGCGGATAACTCCTCCATACCCGCAGATATATCATATGCATTGCTGTTCGCCGTACCGACGCTGTTTACGACGCTCGTGACGATCTCTCCCATTTCTCTTGAGTCGATAACGATGCGGCCCATGATACGCTGCAGCGTCTCCAGGAATACGTTGATGCCGTCGGCAAGCTGACCAATCTCATCGTGGCTCTTGATACCGATTCGCCTGGTGAGATCGCCGTTGCCGGATTCAATTTCCTGAATGATATCCTCCAACTGTCTCGTCACATGCTTGACCGGTCTGACAACACTTCTGACGGAACCGAATACCGCCACCGCAAAAAACACCAGTACACACACTAGTGTCAGCGCGCTTGCTACAAGCGAACTGGAATATACGGTCTCCTGCGATGCATTTGCCTTGTCAATATTTGCTTCCATGTATGTCTGCAGCGTGGCAAGCACTTCCTCCACACGCCCGCTCGTGATCGTAAGCTCCGCATTGCAGATCTGTCTTGCTTTATCTTTATTCCCTTTTCCAATAAAATCGGCAACCTTGTCATATACCCCCGAGTACTCCGCGTATTTCGCACGAAGTAGTTCCACGGTATCCATCTCCTCCTGCGTGCTGACAGTCATCTCGTATGAATCGATCGCCGCCTCAATATCAGCGCGGTAATCTTCTACTTCCATCAGCATATCCTCTCTTGCTTCCCTCGAGGTAGAGACGCACATACTGTACGCGATTGTATCAATATCCTTAAAATCGGACGAAATCTGGTTCAACAGCAGAAGCTGGTTCACCGTCGTCTCACTGATCTCCTGGCTGCTCTGGTGCAGCGACCTTGCATTCCAGGCTCCGATAAATGACGATAAGACTGCAACCACCGCCAACAACAGAACCGGGATCAATACTTTGACCGAAATACTGCTTTTCTTCATTTGCGAAATATCCCCCTTCATATGCCTATTTCCGCATGCAAAAATTCCTTTTTATTGTAACATTTGCTACATTTTTAGTCAACAAATCCGACAAAATATTGCATCTTTTTTTCATATCTGCTATGCTTAAATCACAAGAATGTATAGTCATTCTTATTTACATAAAGTTATTATCGTAAACGAGGTACTTCTATGCTTCAGGGCGTATACATTGCAAAACAGAAGGACGGAACCATATATTACCGTTCCAGCATCAATTATCGCAACAAGCACATCAGTCTCGGCAGCTTTTCTTCGGAAGAAGATGCAGGCACCGCCTACTTAGATGCCCTTGCGCTTTTAAACGATCTCTCTGTCACGCTCGCCGCGTTACAGGACGCTGCCCTTACGCTTTCGTTTGAGAAAGCCGTGATTCTTCTGAATTTCCGGGACAACCGGCTTTATTTTAAAAATCCGATCTACCTGCGCAGCGGATATTTCAGTTATTTTCTCTCGCCAGGCGAGGAACTGAAATTTGATATAGACGATCTGTTCTATTATTCCAGCCATAAGATTCAGAAACGTCAGGGGCATCTGTTCGTCAGCGACTACGGTATGCAGTACTCGATCCTTGCGCGCTACGGCATCCGTCCTTACGCAGTCTCCGGTCGTGACTACATTTTCGCAAACGGTGATCCGCTCGACTTCCGTTACTCCAACATTATCATCCGAAATCACTTTCACGGTGTACGTCAGATCGAACGAAACGGCATTCCGAAATACCAGACCATCATCCACATCAACGGCAATTATATCATCGGCACATATTCGACCGAGGAGAAAGCCGCGATTGCCTACAACAAAGCAGCTGATCTGGCAAAGACTGCCGGGATTGCGAAGAACTTTCCCGAGAATTACATCGACAGCTATTCGCCGAAGGAATATGCGGATATATACACAAAGCTTAAAATTTCAAGACGTTACCTGAATTATCTGGAAACTCTTTCCGTATGATGCCGCTTTCCGAATCACAAAAACTCGTTTCCGGCAAACCATTTTCGCCAAAAACGAGTTTTTATGGATCACAAACGTCTCTGCTGCCTCGTGAAGCTATTTCTGATTGATATAATTTACCAGACCTTCACAATCAATAATCTTCTGCATAAACGGCGGAAACGCCTGTCCCTGATAAGTCGTTCCCTTTGTCTTATCCGTGATGACACCCGTGTCGAAATTTACCTCCACCTCATCTCCCGCCTCAATCGCGCACGCCGCCTCGGGACACTCGATGATCGGCAGTCCGATGTTGATCGCATTGCGATAGAAAATACGCGCGAATGTCTCGGCAATTACACAGCTTACGCCGGCCGCCTTGATTGCGATCGGCGCGTGCTCTCTGGACGAACCACAGCCGAAATTCTTATTCGCCACGATGATATCCCCCTCTGCCACCATATTTACAAAATCCTTGTCGATATCCTCCATGCAGTGCGTTGCAAGTTCCTTCGGATCGGAGGAATTTAAGTATCTCGCCGGAATAATGACATCCGTATCTACATTATCCCCGTATTTGAATACATGACCGTTTGCTGCTTTCATCTTCTCTCTCCTCCTTTCCTACAGTTCATCCGGACCGGACAGCTTTCCGGTCACTGCGCTTGCCGCCGCTACCGCCGGGCTTGCAAGGTAAATCTCAGACTCGACATGACCCATACGTCCGACAAAGTTGCGGTTCGTCGTGGAAACGCAGCGCTCATGCTCCGCTAAGATACCCATATAGCCGCCGAGACACGGACCGCAGGTCGGCGTAGAAACAATTGCTCCCGCCTCGACAAAGGTCTTTAACAGACCTTCCTCCATCGCATCCAGATAAATCTGCTGTGTCGCAGGAATAACGATGACACGCAGCCCCTTTGCGACCTTTCTGCCCTTTAAGATGGACGCTGCAACGCGCAGATCATCCATTCTTCCGTTCGTGCAGGAACCGATCACGACCTGATCGATCTTAATCTCTCCAACCTCGTCGATGGTCTTTGTATTTTCCGGGAGGTGTGGGAATGCGACGGTCGGCTTTAAGCTGCTAAGGTCGATCGTGTACTCCTCGTCATATTCTGCATCCGCATCCGCCTCGTAAACAGTATACGGGCGCTTGGAATGCTCCTCCATGTATTTCTTCGCCATCTCATCCACCGGAAAGATTCCGTTCTTTCCGCCCGCCTCAATCGCCATATTCGCAATCGTAAAGCGGTCGTCCATCGTAAGGTACTGGATTCCGTCACCGACAAACTCCATGGATTTGTAGAGCGCACCGTCCACTCCGATCATGCCGATGATATGTAAGATGATATCCTTTCCGCTGATCCATTTCGCAGGCTTTCCGGTCAGATTGAACTTGATGGCAGCCGGAACCTTGAACCAAGCCTTTCCAGTTGCCATACCCGCCGCCATATCCGTGCTGCCTACGCCCGTAGAAAACGCGCCGAGCGCTCCGTAGGTACAGGTATGTGAATCCGCGCCGATGATAACGTCTCCGGCTACTGTAAGCCCTTTCTCCGGCAGAAGCGCGTGTTCGATTCCCATCTCCCCGACGTCAAAATAGTTCGTGATCTCATGCTTACATGCAAATTCACGGACACATTTACAGTGCTGTGCGGACTTGATATCCTTGTTTGGCACAAAATGATCCAGTACAAGCGCAATCTTATCCTTGTCAAATACCCCGTCCACCTTCATCTTATCCATCTCATGAATCGCGACCGGAGACGTAATGTCATTTCCGAGCACAAGGTCCAAATCCGCCTCGATCAGCTCACCTGCGCGAACAGACAAAAGTCCCGCGTGTGCCGCAAGGATTTTCTGCGTCATTGTCATACCCATATCTATCCCTCCATATTCTCATATTCGTGTGTGTGTAATTTTATTTGCCGTTCCAGTATATCTGCCCCGGCACGGCAAGAGGTCATAAACCTTTGCGCTTGTGTTTATTATACCATACGTGTTATTATAATAAAAATACATAATAAATATATTTACCATAACTTGATCTCATGCTATACTGTCTGTGACGGAAGCAGAAACGTCTGCTTCGAGAAATGAGGATTATTATGAACCAGAATTTATCATCTTACCGGATTTTCTATACGGTTGCAAATACGGGAAATATTTCCAAGGCTGCAAAGGAGCTTTACATCAGCCAGCCAGCTATCAGCAAGTCCATCCAGAAGCTCGAGGAAAGTATCGGCTGCCGCCTGTTCTCACGCAGTTCCCGCGGCGTTGTCTTAACGGAGGAAGGACGTCTTTTATACGAGCATGTCAAAAGTGCGTTCGAGACTTTGACGCTCGGCGAAGAAAAGCTAAAACGCTCTATCGAGCTTGGCGTCGGTCACTTAAAGATCGGCGTTAGTTCCACCCTTTGCAAATATCTGCTTCTCCCCTACCTGAAGGAGTTCATCAAGCAGAATCCGCATATTACGATTTCGATTCACTGCCAGTCCACCAACGAGACGTTGAAGATGCTCGAAGAGAACAAGATCGACATCGGGCTGATCGGCAGACCGGAGAACCTTAAGAATATTCATTTTGATTTTCTTGAGGAGATCGAGGATATTTTCGTTGCCACGAAGGACTATCTGCGCAATCTTCACGCGCGGGGCGTTCACAAGGACGAGATCCTCTCCGCCTCTACGCTCATGCTGCTCGATAAGAATAATATGACGCGCCAGTACATTGACGACTATCTGCAGGAGAACCAGATCGTGATTCGTGATTCCATTGATATCTCGAATATGGATCTTCTGATTGATTTTGCAAGAATCGGCGTCGGCGTTGCCTGTGTCATCAAGAGCTTTGTTGCGGATGATCTAGAGAACGGCTCACTGCTTGAGATTCCGCTCGGCATTCCGATCCATAAACGCGAGGTCGGCTTTGCGTACCGCACGAATATCAAGCCGTCAAAATCGCTGGCGGAATTTATAAGGTTCTATAAGAAGTTTGATGTATGATGTGCGCAGGAAGCGAACAGCTTCCTGCGTTCTTTTTTATTCAGCCAATCTGCTTCCTGCCGTATTCCCGGTACATAAGCGGCACAAGTAAAACCATTAGGACCGTATACAGCGTAAACAGCACGGGAAGCGATCCGAACACCTTTCCGCCCACGGTATACAAGTTGAAATAAGTTGTCACCATTCCTATTTGAAGTAATTGATCCGGCAGCAATCCCAATATTTTATTTACAACAGGGCTATTGATATTTCCCAGGAAAGAGGGAATAAAAATCAGTATCACGGGAACCATCGCCGCCACTACCGCCGATTTTGTTTTTGCCGATACCAGCATACACAAAAATGAGATGAACAAACACCCAATATACCCTCCAAGAACAATCAGAAGATATTTCTGCCCGACAGAAATATTATAAAAGCTCTTCCAGCCGCTCCTGTCCGCCTGAATCGGGCACGTCAGCCCATCCGCTCCGAGATACAGAATTACAATTCCCGTGTATATAAGTATCACAACCCAGTATATGATTGTCACAACACAAAATCCCGCTTTGATTTTTGCCGCTGTTGCCCTGTTTCTTCCGTACATGGACGAGAAATAGACAGCGTCTGCCTTCCACGTAAACTCATTCGAGAAAATGCCTGCGACAAGATACCCCAGAATCAACATGGTAATCATGATAACCGTCGGCGCAAACTCGAACAACTGCGTCCACCCCTTCATATAATCATAATACCATGGTGTCTGAATGCTTTCATACTGTTGGATCAAATACTCCTTTTGTGCCTCGGAAAACTGATCTTTCGCCTCAGTCATAAGCCAGTCAGAAAGAAGCGCTGTCCGGTTCGCATAAAAGCCTGCCGCGTCTGTCTCTGACAGGGAATCCGCCCGGTAATAGTCATATTCCCGAAACCCATTTGCGTAGGATGAATTCAGAAGATTGCGGATCTCCATAATTCCCTGTCCCCAGCTATATGCAATTTCGTTCTCGCGATAATCCTTCGACATTGCCTCCGGCGTTTCTCTGATCCGGTTATTCTCCGCAATCACCTGTCGGATTTTCGTCTCATCCAGATTGCCGGTCCATTCTTTTTGCGCGGTCTTCAATTTCTCAACGGCCGCCGGTCCACTCTCCTGTTTCCCATTTTCATTTACATAGGAAATATCCATTGCAAAAAAGCATGTAATCCCGACGATACCGATCAACAGCAGGAGCGCCAGTTTATTGCCTGCTCTTAAGAATACTTTTTTCAATTCATATCTGACCATCTTCTTCACCTGCTCTCTCTCCAAAGTAGTATAGAAATACGTCCTCCAATACAGCCGTCTCTAAAACCGCATGGTCTGCGGGCTTTCGCGCCGACAAAATCCGAAGTTCTACGCCTTTTTGCACATTTTTCATATTTGCCACTTTGTATGCTTTCATATAGGAACCGACGTCTTCTCTTGGAACAGATACGCTCCACACCTGCTCTTCCATAGAGGAAATCAGCTTTTCCGCCGTTCCTTCCATACGAATTTCTCCGTCTTTCATCAGAAGTATTTCATTTGCAATATATTCGATATCCGAAACGATATGTGTAGACAGAAGAACCAGCCGTTCCTCCGACAGTTCGCTGATCAGATTGCGGAAACGTATCCTCTCATTGGGGTCTAATCCCGCCGTCGGCTCGTCAAGAATCAATATCGAAGGATTATTTAACATTGCCTGGGCAATTCCTGCCCGGCGCTTCATACCGCCCGAAAGTTTCTTCATCTTCATGTTTTCCGCTTTTTCCAATCCTACCTGCTTTAACAGGAGCTTCGCCCGCTTCTTTGCAGCCACGGGACGAAGCCCCTTGATCGCGGCAATATACATAAGATAGTCATATACCGTAAAATCGGGATAATACCCAAAATCCTGCGGAAGATATCCGATCAGCTTTCGGTATTCTCCGCCCATTTCAAAAATATCTCTTTCATTCCATGTAATACTTCCATCCGTAGGCTTTTGTAACGTACACAGCATCCGCATAAGCGTAGTCTTTCCTGCTCCGTTGACCCCCAAAAGCCCATAAACTCCCTCATTCAGCGTATAAGACACATGATTGACAGCGGCAATCTTCCCATACGATTTTGTCAGATTTGAAATTTTTAACTCCATAACGGCTTCACCTCCCACATTTCTTCACAACACTTTTGCCCCCTGTAAATGAGACGTCCCAAACACAATACAGAAATTACAAGCATTGCCATCCATACCGGCAAAGAAATCATTTTATATAGCTTTTCATTCAATACAAGCTGTGTCCATACAGCGCACCAGACAATACACAAGAGCACCGCCAACGCCTCAGAACAAATTTTGCGGCTATATAATGTCCGAAAACAGATGCAGCAGGTCACAATATACGGAAGAATGAACTGAATCAATATTTCCTCCACAAACAATTTCCCTGTCAGTACCGCCGCAAAAGAAAAGCTGCAGATCAGCAGAAAATCCACCACTGCAAACAGAAAAATCCTTGCCGCATAAATCTGCCGCAGCGAATAATAAACGCTGCACTCAATTTCCATAGTGCCCGTACTGCGGTTCTTCCACAGTTCCGGCAGCAGCAAAACGGCAAAAAGCGGCGCTGCAATCCCCATACATCTGTGCATACCAAAGCTGCTTTTCGTCCATGAAAGCATGAACCAGAGCAGCAGCAGGATTCCACCCTGCAGTACCCACCAGCGTTTGCGAATATATTTGCTCTGCAGATGCAAAAACTCTGCACTGGAAAGCTGCTGCCTGTCCTCACTTTCACAGAAAGCTGTTTTCGCTTCCCAAATCACACGCTGCATATGTGCTTCGTCGCAAACAATATGTTCTTTTTCGCACAAAAGTTTCCTGATCTGTCTATCCGATAACCTCATATATCCTCCTTTCCAAAATACGCCGACAGCAGTTCCCTCGCCTTTCGTATTCTGTATTTCACCAGCGGCAGCCCGATCCCGAGAATCTTCGCGATATCCTTCTGCTTTCTCTCCTGCACAAAAAACAGGACTGCCGCCTCCCTGATCTCGTCCGGCAGAGTTTCCAGAGCAAGCCATACGTCCATTTGTCTGTCGAGCACCGGTGTACTGCAAATTGATTTTTCCGGCATCTGTTCCAACGGGATTTCTCTGGTCTTTCTGTAATAATCCCTGCACACATTTCCCGCAATCACATACAGATAATTCGCTGCCTTTCCGTAATGCTGATATTGCTCCAGACTGCGGAAGAACCGCACGAACGTCTCCTGCGTCATGTCTTCCGCATAGCCGCGATCTGCAATATGTATCTGGCAGTATTTCAGTATTTTGGGATAATATTTCGCTACAAATACATCGATTGCCGCTTCATCGCCCATGCGCATTCTTGGCACAAGCAGAAAATCCGAATCCATGCTGTCCCTCCTTTTTCGAAAGTACTTTCTATCTGTTATAACGTTGTCCGGTCAAAAAAAGATAGTCTGCCATAAAAATAAAAACGGGCTGCCGCGTAATACGCCTCCTCCAAACAGACAAACATTTATTCCTATTATCTGTTCAAAAGGGAAACGCATCACAGCGACAACCCAATCCTATTTCCGCTTATTCACTATTTCTTTCATATACCATCCGCAGCTTATAGTTTAACGTTCCCAGCAGAATTTCCTGCTCCACCCCGTCGAACCGGAATCCATACTGCTCATAAAACCGAATTGCGCGCTCGTTTCCGCGCAACACCCACAACGCAATCTTATCATATTCCTTTAAGCGCTCCAAAGCGGTATTCAACAATGCATAGCCGATTTTCTGTCCGTGATATTCTGAAAGTACATACAGAGAATAGACTTCTCCAAAATCTTCTAAATCCGCGCCCACATACGTGCCGTAACCTGCAAAACCAACGACCTTGCCGTCCGCTTTTGCCACAAGCACACTGGTCGGATCTTTTCTGGCAGTCTCCATGCATTTCTCAAAAGTCTGACGTTTCAGATATTCTGCATCCATCAGATCTGCATAAGTCTCATGGACACTCTGATAGTGTACATACGCTTTTCCGTCCCGGTCGCCAGGCTGCATTTCACAGACTTCCAGTTTCATGTCTACCTTCCTTTCAAAATTATACAGCCATATCCGCAAAGCGAATTGGCATCTAACATTCTACTTTTTTTCAAAATTATACAGCCAATTCGCTTTCAAGAAGTAAATCAGAAAGATCACCGAGCTGATTGACCATGTGAGGGGATACGCCCAAAAAATCACCTCTATCTTCGGGATAAAGTGCACCGTCACCGTAATATAGGTGATACGGATAATACACCACGAGATCAGCATAACGAACATCGGCACGGCTGATTTCCCGGCGCCGCGCATGATGCCCGCGATACAGTGTGAAAACGCGAGGAAACAATAAAATAAAGCCTCCGTGTGCGCCTGTTTCGTGGCGATTGCAACGACCGCCTCCGTACCGTCGAACGCAGCCGCGAAGTGCGGAATTGCAAAGAATACGATCACGCCGACAAGCTCCGCGAGCGTCACCGAACAGGCAATCCCAAAGACCGCGCCCTTCTTCGCCCGGTCGTACTGCCTTGCGCCGAGATTCTGCCCGATAAATGTCGTCAGCGACATTGCGAAGCAGGTGATCGGCAGAAATGCAAAGCCCTCGATCTTAGAATACACGCCGCAGCCCGCTACCGCCATCACACCGAACTTGTTAATGTTCGACTGCACGACGATATTCGCAAGTGAGATAATCGAATTCTGAAGTCCCGAAGGCAGACCGATTGCGATAATCTGCCCAAGCATCCCCGGGTAGAACCGGATGTCGCAGATTTTTACCTGATAGACCTCTTTGCTCTGCACAAGCCGCACAAAGCAGAGTACCGCACTTGCCGCCTGCGAGATCACGGTGGCAAGCGCCGCTGAACCGACACCGAGACGGAACACGCCGACGAACAGCAGGTCAAGCACAACATTTACAATTGACGAGAAAATCAGATAATAGAGCGGATGCCTGCTGTCTCCCACCGCCTGTAAAATTCCCATAACGATATTGTACATGACAAATGCAAGTGAGCCTGCGAAGTATGTCCGAAAATAGACGATGGAATTCGGCAGCACCGATTCCGGCGTTCCCATCCATACCAGAATCTGCGGCGCTAAAAACATGCCGATTCCCATCAAAAGCAGTCCCGCCGCTAGTCCGAACGCCACGTCCGTGTGCACGGCTTTCTTTATATTTTCATAATCCCGCGCACCGAAATATTTGGAGATCACAACGCCCGCGCCCATCGCAATTCCGTTGAAGAACCCAACCAAAAGGAAAATGAGGCTTCCCGAAGAACTGACTGCCGCGAGCGCATCGCTCCCGAGAAAATTTCCTACAATCAGAGAGTCTACCGTGTTATAAAGCTGCTGAAATAAATTTCCCAAGAAGAGAGGGATTGCAAACGACACAATCCCTTTCCAGATGGGGCCTTCCAATAATTTTGTCCCCTTGTTATTCATCTTATCTCTTCCTCATCCTCAAAAACCTTACTTCACTGCGAAATACTCTTATTTCATTACTATATTGACAATTCTTCCCGGCACATAGATTTCTTTTACAATGTTCCCGGTCAGCTTATCCGCGATGGATTCCTTCGCTTTTGCAATGACGTCATCCTTCGCATCATTCCTGCCGATCGCCAATGTTCCCTTTGTCTTTCCGTTGATCTGCACTGCGATCTCAACGGTATCCTCGACTGTCTTCGACTCGTCGTACTTTGGCCACGTCTGCTGATAAACGTAACCCTCTCCGCCGATGATCTGCCAGAGTTCCTCGGTGATATGCGGTGCGACCGGATTTAAAAGAATGAGCAGTGTCTTGTACTCTCCCTTTGTGATTGCACCCTTCTTTGTGAAATCATTGAGCAGCGCCATCATTGCCGCGATTGCCGTATTGTATTTCAGGTTCTCAAAATCACTGCTAACCTTCTTGATCGTCTGGTGCATCTTCGTCTCAAGGTCAGCCGAATAACTCTCCTCGTCCGTCATGATATCCTGCAGTTTCCAGATACGCTCCAGGAAACGGCGGCAGCCCTTCACGCCGTCCTCCGACCATGATGCGCTTAAGTCAAATGCTCCGATGAACATCTCGTAGGTCCTTAAGGTATCTGCACCGTAATCTCTTACGATATCATCCGGATTTACGACATTTCCTCTGGACTTGCTCATCTTCTCGCCGTTCTCACCGAGGATCATACCATGGGAAGTACGTTTCTGATACGGCTCCGGACACGGAACCTCTCCCTGATCGTAAAGGAACTTGTGCCAGAATCTGGAATACAGAAGATGAAGCGTCGTGTGCTCCATACCGCCGTTGTACCAGTCTACCGGCATCCAGTATTTTAACGCCTCCTTGCTTGCAAGCGCTTCGTTGTTGTCCGGGTCACAGTAGCGCAGGAAATACCATGAAGAGCCCGCCCACTGCGGCATCGTATCTGTCTCCCGCTTCGCCGGACCGCCGCAGCACGGACAGGTCGTATTCACCCAGTCGGTCATCGCCGCAAGCGGAGACTCGCCGTTGTCGGTCGGCATGTAACTCTCGACCTCCGGCAGCATCAGCGGAAGCTCACTCTCATTGACCGGCACATAGCCGCACTTGTCGCAGTGTACGATCGGAATCGGCTCGCCCCAGTAACGCTGACGGGAAAATACCCAGTCTCTTAATTTATAGTTGGTCTTTGCCGTACCGATGCCCTTCTCCTCGAGGAACTCGATCATCTTCGCCTTGGCGTCTTTTACTTCAAGACCATTGATAAAATCAGAATTGATAAGCACACCGGTCGCTACATCTGTAAATGCAGCCGCATCAATATCGACCTCCTCGCCGTTCTTCGCAACGACCTGGATCATCGGCAGATTGAATTTCTTCGCAAATTCCCAGTCACGCTCGTCATGCGCCGGAACCGCCATGATCGCGCCCGTTCCGTAGGACATCAATACATAATCGGAAACCCAGATCGGAATCTCCATGCCGTTTACCGGATTGACCGCGCTAAGACCGTCAATCTGCACGCCCGTTTTATCTTTTGCAAGTTCCGCGCGCTCGAAATCCGATTTCTTCGCCGCCTCGTCGCGGTATGCCTGAATCTCATCCCAATTCTTGATTTCATCCTTATACTTATCAAGCACCGGATGCTCCGGGGAAACGACCATATAGGTAACGCCGAACAGGGTATCGCAGCGTGTCGTATAGATGCGCAGCTTCTCGTCCTTGCCCTTAATGGAAAAATCGACCTCGGCGCCCTGTGACTTGCCGATCCAGTTCTTCTGGGAAACCTTAACGCGCTCGATATAATCCACGTCGTCAAGTCCGTCAATTAATTTCTCCGCGTAATCGGTGATCTTTAACATCCACTCGCTCTTGACTTTGCGGACGACCGGAGAACCGCAGCGCTCGCAGACGCCGTTTACGACCTCCTCATTCGCAAGTCCGACCTTACAGGACGTACACCAGTTAATCGGCATCTCCTTCTTATATGCAAGCCCCGCCTTAAATAACTTTAAAAAAATCCACTGCGTCCACTTGTAGTAATTCGGGTCTGTCGTGTTAATCTCTCTGTCCCAGTCAAAGGAATATCCAAGGGAATGAAGCTGATCCTTGAAACGCTTTACGTTATTCTCTGTCACGATCTTCGGGTGAATCTTATTCTTGATCGCATAATTCTCCGTCGGGAGTCCGAATGCGTCCCACCCCATCGGATAAAGCACATTGTAGCCCTGCATTCTACGCTTTCTCGCAACAATATCAAGCGCGGTATACGGTCTTGGATGGCCTACGTGAAGTCCCTGCCCCGACGGGTACGGGAATTCCACCAGCGCATAGTATTTCGGTTTGGTGTAATCATTTGTCGCCGCAAACGCCTTATTCTCATCCCAGACTGCCTGCCATTTCTTCTCGACGACCTTGTGATTGTAAAGTTCTGACATCTTCTTTCCTCCTCATTCATAAAAAAATCTTCGTCTCTGGACAATGAAAGCTTCCATCCGCTTTCACTGTCCAGAGACGAAGATCCGATTCTCCGTGGTACCACTCTTCTTCGTATCTTATGCTCCGCTTCCACAGTACACTGCGGGCACATAAATACGCACTCATTATTCTTAACGCGAATCACACGCTCTGACCTACCCGCAATATAAGATATAAGCTGCCAGCCATATCTTGTTTCAGTCAGAGGACTCAAAGGCGAGTTGGGAACTTGCGAATACCGTCTCGCACCATCCGGCGGCTCTCTGAAATCGCAGACTTCTTAATACTCCTCATCATCGTCTGTAGCTCTCTATCTCCAAGATAGCATAAATCAAAACTGATCTATTTTATCCTGCAACATGATTTATTTTAACATATGAAAGAAATTTGTCAACAAATTTTCGGGTGTTTGACACTTCTTTTTAACATCATATCGCAGAAATCCTTTATTTAAGCCAATCAAGGCTTATTTTTTTGTC
>ERZ808041.95-NODE-95-length-105616-cov-6.632487_pt1 | contig 105616 bp, 97 predicted proteins | sample MGYA00380192_ERZ808041 | MGnify/ENA primary metagenome ERZ808041 (study PRJEB31490, sample SAMN06133412) | mouse gut metagenome | isolation source: Z1_1 | host: mice | place: China: Chengdu | collected 2015-05 ...
TGGCACTTTATTGGACTCTATTGTATTTTCTCACATCCCGTATCCTTGTGCAAGATACCGGGAGTTTTGACGCTTACCTTATAAAATTTAATTTTTTGAAAGAGAGGCATCTGTTTAAACATGGCACGTTAAAGTTCAATTATACGATCTCAAGGATAAGCTGGATTTGTAAATGGCCATATGTAGTAGCACGCAAATAAAGTGTATGTTCGGTTTCTTGCCCTGGGATGCAAGTTCAGATGCCTTGGCCTTATAAAGTTCAGTTTGGAAGGATGTTATGCTACTGATTCTATTCTTTTCCAGTTGTTTAAATGGTATGAACAGAAGAAATAAATAGTGAATGAAATGTAAGGTCTCAATTTTTGATGTTTTTTGCAATTACTTTTTGCTTTTAGAACAATCAGAGGGCGCAGAAGATCTTTCAAATTGTTTTATTCCATATAGGAAACAGCCTGTAAGAAAAGCCCCCAGGTCAAAAAAAACAGCAATGCAAATGGAGAATAGGGCCATGATTTTGAAATCATACTTAAAGAAATTAAAAGCACGCTCAAAATCTGTGATTTTCCCCAACAGGTCACGTCTGAAGACATTTGCTTCATAAAGCACATTTGCAGTAGTGTATTTGCTCTCATCGCTTTGTGTTTCCTCTTGCTTGTGAAACTGTGTTTCCTGGCCTGGGTCTACGGGCAACCGTTTTAAAAGAGCAAAAAATTGAAGAAAATCCTGATCCCGTAGAGAGAGCCATTGCTCATAAGTGACATTGATGACTGAGCCAGAGTTTACGGTATCCGTGCCTTCAGCCATATCAACAATATTGTAAGTGATTGCAAGGTTTTCGTCCATATACTGCTCAATTTGCTTTATCAATTCAAGATAAGACTGATACTCCTTTACTAAGGTTTCCAATTTTGAAATATTTTCGACAACGTCGGCACTTAGAATATCTTCATCTTGGTATGTTACAACGATATTGGATAAGCCCTCCAAGATACTCCTGACATCGTCCGATAGTGCATCAGTTCCGTCAGAAATATACACGTCATTTAGCATATAGATCTTCTTTTGTAATGTTTTTATCAAACTTGGCAAAGAATCTTTACCATCAGCAGATAAATAATCGTTCGCTGTCACATTGACTGCTGTTTTCAAATCTCTGATTCGCTGAATTTGTTCGTCCACAAGATTCTTAAAATCATCGACTGCCCGTATCAACGATGTTTTATATGGTAAAATATCTTCGTCAATAATATATACATATAGCCCGTCACAGCTCTTTTGCAAAGATTCCAGTTTTTTGTAAAGACTATTTAGCTTTTTATAAATATCCTCAATGCCAGAATCCACAAGATCCCACTTATTTGCAAGTGCAGTTTCCTTAAAATTAAATGTCCTAACAATTTGGTTGTATTCTTCATCATAGGAACGCAAGGTCTTTACACTGTCGTCGAACTGGCCTACTACTCCGCTAATATCTGGTGCATACCGCGGATATAGTTTCTCCCAATTTTCGACAATCGCATTTGTAAGACCATATCCGTGTTCAGAACTGTCTTCTACCAAATTAAAATCATCAAACTTAAACGCATCCAGCGTGCTAACTAATGTGGTATTGTAACTGGTAATATAATCACCAACAGTTTCATCCAGCATTTCATTGTAATGTTGGATTTGATTATACACCAAATCTCCTATTCGTGTATTCTCGGTATCTAAGTCGGATATCCCTTGTGAAAGATACCGTTCAATCATAGTTTCGCTGTCACTGACCCATGATTTTTTATATGCATTGTTAGCAATATAGGAAAAACTAAACGACGATGAAATCATAAATGACATTGCTAAGAAAACTGTCAAAGTGCCCTGCATTAGCACTTTTCCACGTGGACTAAATGTAGTGATTTCACCAATTGCGTTGAAGATGTAGCAATAGGCCAAACTGAAACTGACTAAAATCGCTTGCACAGCGAAGGAGGCCAAATACGCAAGCCATGCCTCGCTATCTGAAAACACAAAACCTTGCAACCCGTTTGCTGTGGTTAGCAAAGAAACAAAGGATAATACCGCCGTGGCGTAGCGCAAAAGTTTAGCAACGTTGCTATGCTCAAAAAGACTGAGCCCAGGATTATTTCGCTGGTTGGATTTCGAAAGTAAACCATATAGAAGACAACTTAAAACCGTTAAGACCAGAATATAGCAGGCGACGAAAGTGGACACAAATCGAAAAATACAGGTTATAAAAATTGCATACACAAGAAAGCAAATCACCTTCAAAAAGGCTTTGATATCTATTTTGTTTGTCTTTAGCAAATCTGGCCCGCTCATTTGTTTCACCTCAACTTGTCAAACAACGCTTATCAATTTTACCATATTTGGTTTTCTAATCCAGACACAGTACGTGTTCTGAAAATTTATGGAGTCTTCGGTTCATTTTGGGTTTCTGATTCATCTAAAGTATTTGAAGGCTCTGATTCCGTGTGTTCCTCAATGTATTCCTCAAATTCTGGGAACAGCGCTCCTTTGCCAAGCAAAACTTCTCCTATTTCGTTAAAAAAATCAGGAATAAATAGAAATAGATTCAATATACCAATAATGATATTAAGTACAAACATAACGACGCGGTACTGTATATCATCTAATTTCTTTTCTGCCTGTGTGGTCCATTTCTTTGAGTTGCCTCCTATACCGCCAAAAAACACATTAATGAACATTGAAATTCCAACGTCCAAAATTACAAACATTACGATTGGTATTACAATTACTGCAGCAAGTGTATTGTTTGTGACAGTATTCAAAAAAGAATTAAGGAAGTCTTGATTGATATGGTTCGCATGAAAAAAGAAGACACAGAAAATGATAATTTCTACGATAAAGGCCAATACAGCCGGAAGACGAACTTGGAGCTCTATTCCTCTACCTGCTGTCCTCCGCTTTGCAATCCAAAGAAGGAGGCAACACACAATACCAATGCAGATTGTTCCAATATAAATCAGAATGCTAAGACTGTCGCGCAAGACTGTAGGTACAGTCAAATCTAACGGAAGAACTTCATAGAAAAGGAATTGGATAAAGGATATGGTCGGAACAATAAGTAAAACACAAACCCAAAAATATGCCATAGATGGCGCATCATGCTTCAGCCCCTCATTGGCCAAGCCGGAAGATAATGGTATATTTTCTTCCGGCTGATTAATTGCATCGTGTATCGATTCATCTTCAGTATGAATGGTGTCATTAGAGTCACCTAATGGAGTAGTATCCGAGGAGTGTTGCCTGTCATAAGTCTTTATTCTATGCTGCTTTTCTTTCGACTCTTTTTGCCAGATTTGTATTCCATACACCAATAGGAAGATGGTAACTACAAAACAGAAAATGGTAACAAATATGATGGGCCAATTCCAACTCTTTATTGTTGCCCAAATACTTGGAATTTCATTTATGACTACCAGCCAAGTTGTATTCAAATAGAGTTTATTGATTAAGATCAAATCTAAAGCATAAGTAATGCTGGGCCCAATAGCTAAAGCTTTTTCATCTCTATTTTTCAATAAGGCCACTACTATTCCGATAATACAGATGGCAGTTAAGAAACTTGTGCTATCATTAAGAAGTGTTGGGAGAATATTTAGAAAAGGCATCGTTGGTACAAAACGTTCCACAATAGCTGCGACAAGTGTAATTACAAAAATTGCAATAGAAAAAAACCATGACCACCGCATAGGTATCTGCCCCTTATCGTAGAATTTATACATTAAGGTTAATTTACAAAATCCTAATTGTATTTTATAACACGATTAGATAAATTGCAACACAAACTTTCGCTGGTGTCAAGCCATAACTAATAAAAATTTGAAGATAAGGATTGATAGGATTACGGCTCTATTCACTACTATACAAATTTATCAGCATCCGTTCAAATTCGTCCCGATGATTCCAGACGATTTCCAGTTTCCCATCAGGGTGAACAAAAACATCTTTTAACACATCGGAAACAATCTCATTGGTGATTTCCTGGGCTTCAGCATATTTCTGAAAGCTGGAGACAAAAGAGTTCTGGAGCTTGCCGTCTACGCCAAGATTTTCAAGTGCAGCTTCCAATTCAGCAATCCGGGCAGCGATGCTGTCCTGCTGTTGGACAGAGGCAGCTTTTGTCGCGAGGTAATCAGATTTGCTTATCTCGCCCGTGGCAAAAGACTCATAAATCCCTAAGATCTGCCGATTTTGCTGTTCAAGACTGCCTTTCAGAGCGGTAAGACGTTTACGCATTGCGGAAGAATCTTTCTTTTCATGCCGGTGTCGCTCCTCCCAAATACGCTCCAACTCCACCGCTGTTACCGCCTGTAAGTGGAGATCATCCAGTAGCACCGCAAAAATATCCTGTTCAGACATCTTCTGGGTAGGACAGGGGAACGCATTTGTTACCCGGGAAGTGTGGCAAACATAGTACGGGAGCTTTCCTCCAGCACGGGCCATGGCGTGCCCACATATGCCGCAATGAATCTTTCGATACAAGGGCTTGTCTTTAGATGTTCTTTCACGTTCTGTAAACTCACGCAGGGCAGCCTGGGCACTGTCAAATTCCGCCTGGGTAACGATGGCCTCATGGGCGCCAGCCGTAATAATCCAATCCTTTTTGCTCACCCTTACGCTGTGGCGGCCTCCTACAATGTCATAAAACCGCTTGCCAAACACGACTTTGCCCAAATACTGCTCATCCCGGATGATCCGAATGATGGCGCCGCCAGTCCAAAAGTTTTCCGCCCCAATACAATTCCACCCCATGTTGGTATAACCTTCTGACCGCTTGCAGTGCAACGGGATGGGAACGCATTCCCTGTTTAGGACCTGCGCGGTTTGTACCGCAGACTTTCCTTCCGCAACCATGTGAAAAATGCGGCGCACAATTTCAGCGACGGGTGGGTCAATGACCAGGTGGTTCTTTCTATCCGAATCTTTTACGTAACCGTAGGGCGCGTAGGTGGACAGACAATCCCCCCGTTTCGCCCGGAGCCTCAGCGCACTTCGTACTTTTCTGGACAGGTCGCGGCTGTAAAGGTCATAGAGCAGCGTTCTGAACGATGTGTCCAAACTGTCCACATCGGACGGGCGGATGCTGTCGATGCCGTCATTGACGGCAATGAAGCGCACCCCCAGGAAGGGGAATACGCGGGAGATGTAATTGCCTACGGTCAGGTAGTCACGCCCGAATCGGGACAGATCTTTGACGATAATGCACTGAATCTTTCCCTGCCGGGCCTGTAGAAGCAGATCCTGGACGGCAGGCCGCTCAAAGTTTTTGCCGCTCCAGCCGTCATCGCAAAACTCAACTACATTGGCCTCAGAAAACTCCGGCATACGGCTGATATAAGCATCCAAGAGATTTCGCTGGTTGGAAATACTGTTGGATTCCAGTTTGCTGGAGTGGCCCAGATCCTCATCCTCTGAGGAAAGCCGCAGATACTTGGCGATGGCACTCATGCCGGCACCGCCTCACCATCCTTCTCCAAGAGCTGGGTCAAGGCGTTATACTCATCCCGGTAGCGCAGGGTAATGGAAACATGGTTTTCCGCGTCGATTTCCACTCGCTCAATCAAAGCGTGTGCCATATCCGCCGTCAGCCCGGTTTCGGTCTGAAAACGGCTGCAGGCGGTCAACCAGGGGTTCTGGGTGGTTTGACGCTCCCCAGCCTGCCGCTGATGCTCCAATTCTTTCAGCCGTGCCCGCGCCTTCTCCATATCAGCTCGGTACTGAGTCCGCGTCTCGGTGTACTCCCGTTCCGTCATCAACTTGTCGGCGTAGCTCTGAAACAGGCTGTCGTGAAGTAGCTTCGCCCGGTCAGGAATGCTGGGCCGTGTCGATCTCATGCTTGATGGCTGCCTCCCGACCGCGTGCGGCGGTGGAACGGCTGTGCCGGCGCATCATCTGCTCCAAATCCCCGGCAAGCAAAAGCTCTTTCTGAAGGACATCCCAAAGGATCTCTTGCAACTTCACTTCGCGCAGATTTTTGTTGGGGCAGGACCCCTCGGGGCCGGGGCAAAAAAAGCCTTGCATTTTACCCCGTTAAAGTATATAATATCTCAAGTTCATATCACAACGGCGCTGCGTGCCTGTGATATGGGTCTCCAACCAAAATCAGCGAGGTATCCCTATGATCCGTTCCGACGCCCACAGCTTCACCTTTACCCGTGGCTGGACCCGATTTACCGTGTCCGGCTGTTTTGGCGTGTTCGAGCGCGGCGTGTGAGTGAGGGGGCGGCAGGCCCCGCCTGAATTTGCAGCTTTGGGAGGCTCATGGACCGCGTATATGCGGACCATGGGCCTCTTTTATTTGAGAAAAAAAGGAGATAATTATATGGTAATCGTGATGAAGCCCGGCGTCAGCCAGGAGAAGATCCAGACCCTCGCCGCCCAGCTGGAGCGGGACCACGGCGTGTCCGTGGGGATCACCAACGGCGTAGGCTGCTCCATTCTGGGGCTGGTGGGGGATACCGCCCACATCGATATGGGCAAGCTGACCATGAACGACGACGTGGAGCGGGTCATGCGGGTGCAGGAGCCCTACAAGAAGGCCAACCGCAAGTTCCACCCGGAGGACACGGTGGTGGACGTGTCCGGCGTGCCCATGGGCGGCGGGGACAAGTTCACCGTCATCGCCGGGCCCTGCTCGGTGGAGAGCGAGGAGCAGATCGTGGGGGTGGCCCGGGGCGTGAAGGAGGCGGGGGCCGCCCTGCTCCGGGGAGGCGCCTTCAAGCCCCGCACCTCCCCCTACTCCTTCCAGGGCATGGGCACCGACGGGCTGGAGCTGCTGCTGGAGGCGAAAGCCGCCACCGGCCTGCCCATTGTGTCCGAGATCATGGCCCCCCGGTACTGCGAGCTGTTTGAGGAGAAGGTGGACCTGGTGCAGGTCGGCGCCCGGAACATGCAGAACTTCGACCTGCTCAAAGAGGTGGGACGGCTGTCCAAGCCGGTGCTGCTCAAGCGGGGGCTGTCCAACACCTATGAGGAGTGGATCATGTCGGCGGAGTATATCATGGCCGCGGGCAACGAGAACGTGATCCTGTGCGAGCGGGGGGTGCGCACCTTTGAGACCTATACCCGCAACACCCTGGATCTGTCCGCCATTCCGGCCATCCGGCGGATGAGCCACCTGCCCATCGTGGTGGACCCTTCCCACGCCGCCGGGATGTACTGGATGGTGGAGCCCCTGGCCATGGCCGCCGTGGCGGTGGGGGCGGACGGCCTCATGGTGGAGGTCCACAACGACCCGCCCTGCGCCAAGTGCGACGGGGCCCAGTCTCTGACGCCGGAGAAGTTCCGGCACCTGATGGGCAAGCTGAATCCGCTCATTGAGTTGATGGGGAAAAAGCTGAGCGCGGAGCCGTCGTGAGCAGCGCGGATGGAGCGAAGCGAAAGCAAAAGCCCAGGGTCCATACAGTGGGACCGGGTTTTGCTTGAGTCGCAGCGAAGCCGTGCGTTGCGAACAGGCGCAGCGTGACAACACCGCAGAAAGGGGTCTTTTTATGAAAACCCTCACCGTGGCCCTGCCGGGCCGGGAGTACGACATTTTGATCCAGCGGGGCCTGCTGGCCCAGGCCGGGGAGCGGGTCCAGACCGTACTGCCGAAGGCCCGCAAGCTGGCCATAGTCACTGACAGTAACGTGGCCCCCCTTTACAGCGGCGGGGTGATGGGCAGCCTGGAGAGGGCCGGGTTCCAATGCCGCCTTTTCGTTGTCCTCGCCGGGGAAGAAAGTAAAAATCCTTCTCAGCTGGCGGCGTTGTGGGAGGGCTTCATGGACTTCGGCCTCACCCGCGCCGACGGGGTGATCGCCCTGGGGGGCGGCGTGGTGGGGGACCTGGCGGGCTTTGCCGCCGCCACCATCCTGCGGGGAGTGGCCTTTGTCCAGATTCCCACCACCCTGCTGGCCCAGGTGGACAGCAGCGTGGGCGGCAAGGTGGCCGTGGATTTGACCCACGGGAAAAATCTCGCCGGAGCCTTCTACCAGCCCCGCCTGGTGCTCATGGACCCGGACGTGCTGGACACCCTGCCCCTGCCCGTGTTCATGGCGGGGATGGCGGAGGTGGTCAAGTACGGCTGCATCTGGGACAAGGACTTTTTTGATCTCCTGGCCGCCCGCCCCTCCCGGGAGGCGTTGACGGTGGATATTGAGCACGTTTTGTATACCTGCTGTGATATTAAACGAAGAGTAGTCACGGAGGACGAGCGGGACACCGGCCTGCGGATGATCCTGAACTTCGGCCACACCCTGGGCCACGCCTACGAGCTGGCGGGGCGCTACGTGGAGTGGAGCCACGGTCAGGCGGTGGCGGCGGGCATGTGCGTCGCCGCTAAGCTGGGGGTGAGGCTGGGGGTCACGCCCCGGTCGGTCCCCGCCCAAATCGAAAACGTGCTGGCCGCCCTGGCCCTGCCCACCGCCATCCCCTGTGCCCAGGAGGACTACGCCGCCGCCATCGGACTGGACAAAAAGGGGGCGGGGGAGGACATTACCCTGATTCTGCTGGACAAAATCGGCCGCGCGGTCCCCCGCAAAATGCCCCGGAGGGACCTGCTGGCACTGCTGGAGGTGCAGCCATGAACGTGACCATCATCCCTGGGAGGCTGAGCGGGACCGTCACCCCGCCCCCCTCCAAGTCCCAGGCCCACCGGGTGCTTATCGCCGCCGCCCTGGCCCGGGGGGAGAGCGTCATCTCCAACACGGCCCTGTCCCAGGACATTGAGGCTACCCTCCGCTGCCTGGGAGAGCTGGGGGCGGAGTTTGCCATAGACGGTTCCACCGTCACCGTCCGGGGGATGGGGGCAAGCTCCATGTCACCTCTGCGGCGGATGGCATATCCGCATCTGGACTGCGGGGAGAGCGGCTCCACGTTACGTTTCCTGATCCCTGTGGCCCTGGCGGTGCGGGCGGGGGGCGTTTTCTCCGGCCGGGGGCGGCTGATGGAGCGCCCTCAGGGGCCCTATTTTGACATCTTTGACGAGAAGGGGATTTTCCACGAGTTGAAGGACGGAGTTCTCACTGTGGCCGGGATGCTCACACCGGGGACATACTGCCTCCCCGGCAATGTGTCCTCCCAGTTCGTCACCGGGCTGCTGTATGCCCTGCCCCTGCTGGATGGGGACTCCAAACTGATCCTGACCACATCCCTGGAATCGGCCGGCTATGTGTCCATGACCTTAGACGTCCTCAAAACCTTTGGGATTCAGGCCAAATGGGAGAACGCCGGCACCCTTTTCATACCCGGCAGACAGACCTGCCGCCCCTGCCATATGGCCATCGAGGGGGACTGGTCCCAGGCGGCGTTCTGGTACGCGGCCCAGGCGCTGGGGAATCCGATGACGGTTGAGGGGATGGACCAGCGCTCGACCCAGGGCGACCGGGAGTTTTTGGATTGGGTTCGGATGGTGAAAAACGAGCCCATGGCCGAAGGCGTCACCGTCCCCATCTGGGGGGCGGGCCCAGGAAAAGAGCCGTTCTCCAGCCCGTCCGGGGGCTGCGCCGTCTCCATCGACGTGTCCCAAAATCCCGACCTGGCGCCTCCCCTGGCCGCCATGGGGGCTCTGATGAACGGTATGCTGCGCATCAAAAACGCCGCCCGCCTGCGCATGAAGGAGAGCGACCGGCTGGCCTCCGTCACGGCGGTGCTGTCCGCCCTGGGGGCGGATGTGAAGGAGGGGGCCGACTTCCTGGAAATCCGGGGAAAAGAGCGGCTGGCAGGGGGTGTAAAGGTGGACAGCTTCAATGACCACCGCATCGCCATGATGGCGGCCATCGCCGCCACCCGGTGTGAAAAGCCGGTCACCATCACAGGGGCGGAGTGCGTGGCCAAGTCCTACCCAGATTTCTGGGAGGAGTACCGGCGGCTGGGCGGTTCTTTTTCTTGAAACCTACTTTTTCTTGAAAGAAAAAGTAGGCAAAAAGAACTTTTGAACCGCCACGAGAACATGCGCAGATCATAACGTATGCGCCCGGCAGCGAACGTTTTGTCAGCCGGGACGCAAAAAGAACAATTCTATAGAATGCCGTGAAAGGATTTGATTTTATGGACGCGATTCAATTAGTGATTCCCTCTGAGGAATACTTGGACCAGGTGTGGGCCTATCGCCAAGAATGCTTCGACGCGGACAGTTCCATGGACGGCTGCGGACCCCTGCGCAATACCGAGGACCCGGTGGAATGGCTGGCGGACGTGCGGGCCTATACCGACCCCGCCACCCTCCCGGAGGGGAAGGTGCTGGCCACCCAGTTTTTGACCGTCCGGGAGTCTGACGGAACGCTGGTGGGCATGATTCAGGTGCGGCACTATTTCAACGAGTATCTGGAACAGTTCGGCGGGAATATCGGCTACTCCGTCCGGCCCAGCGAGCGCCGGAAGGGATACGCCAAGGAGCAGCTTCGGCTGGTTCTGCCCTACTGCAAGGAGACACTGGGCCTTGACCGGGTGCTCATAACCTGTAATATAAGCAACGAGGGCAGCCGCCGTACCATCCTGTCGGCAGGCGGCGTGTACGAAAACACCGTCCACGAGCCGGATCGGAACGTTGATCTGGAGCGGTATTGGATTACAATACACTGAGACCGTTCTTTTTCTTGAAAGAAAAAGAACCAAAAAGAGCTTTTAAACCGCCACGACCGTATATTGTCAGCGAAAGGTATTCACACGACCACCAAAGAATTTGATAAAAATATTTATTGAATTTTTTATGCTCCTGTTTCGTGACCGACGCAACATTTTGACACACCGCCGCAGCGGAAACGAGCCAAAAGTTTCTTTTTTCGCTTCCTTTTTTCTTTTCAAAGAAAAAAGGAAGGAAAGGAGTGCCGCTATGAAATATTCCATTTTCGGGGAGTCCCACGGTCCCGCCATCGGCGTGGTGCTGGAGGGCGTGCCCGCTGGGCTGGAGCTGGACCTGGAGGCGGTCCGCTTCGACCTGGCCCGCAGGGCGCCGGGAAAAAACGCTCTGTCCACCGCCCGGAAGGAGGCGGACGAGCCCCGCGTTCTCTCCGGCCTGTTTGAGGGGCGGACCACTGGGGCTCCCCTGTGCGCCGTCATTGAAAATACGGACACCCGCTCCGGGGATTATGAACGGACCCGTGACCTGGCCCGGCCCGGACACGCCGACTACGCCGCCTATGTGCGCTACCAGGGGTTCAACGACTACCGGGGGGGCGGGCACTTCTCCGGGCGGCTCACCGCGCCCCTGGTCTTTGCCGGCGGGGTGGCCAAGCAGATTTTGGCACAGGAGGGTGTGTATGTGGGGGCCCACATCTCCACCATTTACGGCGTTAACGACGACGCTTTGGAGGACTGGGACAGTTTGAAAGCCGTGGCGGACAAGGAATTTCCTGTTCTCAGCGACGAGAGGGGCGAGGAGATGCGGGCCGCCATTCTGGAGGCCAAGAACGACCAGGACTCGGTGGGCGGGTCCATCGAGTGCGGGGTGTTCGGGCTGCCTCCCGGCCTGGGGGCCCCCGACTTCGGCCGGAACGCCGAGGGCATCTTCTCCCAGTACCTGTTTGCAGTCCCGGCGGTGAAGGCGGTGGCCTTTGGGGCGGGGACGGCCTTTGCGCTCATGCGGGGCTCCGAGGCCAACGACCCGCTGTATGTGGACGACGACGGTTTGGTGAAGGGGGAGCAGAACTGTGCCGGGGGGATCAACGGGGGCATTACCAACGGCATGCCCCTGGTGTTCGAGGTCACCCTGCGGCCCACCCCCTCCATCGCCCGGACCCAGTTCACCGTGGACCTGGCCAGGCACGAGAACGCCGTGCTGGAGCTCACCGGGCGGCATGACCCCTGTGTGGTCTACCGGGCGGTGCCGGTGATCGAGGCGGCGGCGGCCTTGGCAGCTTGTGAGCTGCTAGGGATTTAGTTGCATATTCCACCCCGGCGGGGCGGAATATTAAAATTTTTACTACAATGAGGAATCATTATGGATTTGAAAACAATGCGTCAAACAGATGAGGATGTGGTCATCCTTCCCGGTGCGGCGGTGGTGGGGGACGTGACCCTGGGTCCCGGGTGCTCGGTGTGGTTTAACGCCGTCCTCCGGGGGGACGGTAAACCCATTGTGCTGGGCCGGGGGTGCAATATTCAGGACTGCTGTGTGCTCCACTCGGAGAAGCACGCCACGGAGCTGGGGGACTGGGTGTCCGTAGGCCACGGGGCTGTGGTTCACGGCGCGGTGGTGGGGGACAACACCATCGTGGGTATGGGGGCCACCCTGCTGGACTTCGCCAAAATCGGCAAAAACTGCATGGTGGGGGCGGGATCCCTGGTGACAGGGAAGCTGGACGCCCCGGACGGCTCCCTGGTGCTGGGCAATCCGGCCAGGGTGGTCCGGCCTCTGACGGAAGAGGAGATCGCCGGCCTGCGGGCCAACGCGGAGCACTACGCCGAATTGAAGGAGAGATACCGCTGATGGACGAGCTGCAAAATCTGCGCCAAGACATCGACGCCATCGACCGCCAGATGGTGGAGCTGTTCCGCCGCCGGATGGACGTGACTGCCCGGGTAGGGGACTACAAGCGGGAGCGGGGCATCCCGGTGCTGGACCAGGAGCGGGAGCGGCAGGTGCTCCAAAACAAGGGGGAGCTGGCGGGAGAGGCGCTGCGGCCCGCCGTGGTCACCCTGTACCAGACCATTATGGCCCTGTCCCGGCGGCAGCAGCGGGACATGCTGGGCCAGGGGGCGGACAACCCCGGCGTCCTCCGCTGGCGGGAGGCACAGGCCAACGCCCGCCAGCCCGTCTCAGCCCCCAAGGTGGTGTACCAGGGGGTGCCGGGGGCCTACAGTGAGCAGGCGGCGCTGGACTTCTTCGGCCCCCAGGTGGACAGCAACGGGCTGGAGCAGTTCGAGGACTGCTTTCTGGCCCTGCGGGAGGGGCGGGCGGACTACGCCGTTCTGCCCATTGAGAACAGCTCCACCGGGGCCATCCGGCAGATTTACGACCTGCTCACCCAGTACGAGTGCTATATGGTGGGGGAGACCACGGTGAAGGTGGAGCACTGCCTCATGGCTCTGCCCGGGGCGTCGCTGGACGCCATCACCCACGTCTACTCCCACGAGCAGGGACTGTTTCAGTGCGAGCGGTATCTGAACGCCCACCCCAATTGGAAGCAGGTGCCCCAGGCGGACACCGCCGGGTCCGCCCAGATGGTGGCTCAGAGCGGGGACTTGACAAAAGCGGCCGTCTGCTCGGCCCGGGCGGCGGAGATCTACGGGCTGACTATCCTGGCCCGGGGGATCAACCACAACACCCAGAACACCACCCGGTTTGTGGTGGTGTCCCCCCGGCTGGAGTTGCGGCCCGGGTCGGACAAGATCAGCACCCTGTTCGTCCTGCCCCATCAGGCGGGGTCCCTCCACGAGGTGCTCACCGTGTTCGCGGTCCACGGGCTGAACATGGTGAAGCTGGAGTCCCGGCCCCTGCCGGGGCAGAGCTGGCAATACATGTTTTTCCTGGAGTTCACCGGGGCCCCCGGCGACCCCGCCGTCAACGACGCCCTCCACGAGCTGGCCCAGACCACGGGAGAGTTCCGGGTACTGGGGTGGTTCCCGTCCAACCTGGATTAAGGCCATCGGGCCTTCGGCGACTTACTTTCTGCTTGTGCAGAAAGTAAGCAAAGACACACTTAGGGGGAAACCCGCCCCCGTCGCGCTTCGCGCTCCAGGCGGGCCTCCCCCTAAGGACCCCCTTTTACGGGGACACCCTATACGAGGCGTTAGTGAGTTTCCTTCCGGCGCATGCGGCTTTCGACGCTGGTGCTCCTATTTGTGCTGCCGCTTATATTTGGGCATTGGGACTCTGGTGGGTCTATTGTTCTGCGCCTCAGTGCTGCGCCGCTTGTGCTGGGGTACTTGGCCCACAGTCTGCGCCTGAACTGGTTCGATGGAGGAAAAAGTAATGGCTCAGAATATTGTCTTAATTGGAATGATGGGCTGCGGAAAAACCACCGTGGGCAGATTGCTGGCCCAGCGCCTTGAATGCCCCCTGGCAGACACCGACGCTCTCATTGAAGAGCGGACAGGCCGCACCATCCCCGACATCTTTGCCGCCGACGGCGAGGCCCGTTTCCGGACGCTGGAGCTGGAGCTGTGCCGGGAGCTTGCCGGACGGCGGGGGCTGATCGTGGCCTGCGGCGGCGGCCTGCCCACCCAGGAGGCGGCCATGGCCGCCCTGAGGGAGAACGGCCTGGTGTTTTGGCTGGACCGGGACCCGGGGGAGACCTACGACAGCCTGGATGTGTCCGGCCGCCCCCTGGCCCAGGCGGGCCGGGCCGATTTCGTCCGGCGGTATCGGGACCGGGTGCCCGTCTACCGCCGCTGGGCGGACCACACCGTCCCATGCGGGGACGGCCCCCAGGCCGTTTCAGACCTCATTTTCAACATTTTTTCGGAGGTGTGCCACTCATGAAATTTCTTATCATCAACGGCCCCAACCTGAACCTGCTGGGCAAGCGGGAGCCGGGCATTTACGGGGACCAGAGCTATCAGGCCCTGTGCGGCCTCATTCAGGACCACGCCGCCGCCCATGGGTCCACGGCCCACTGCTTCCAGTCCAACCACGAGGGGGCCATCATCGACCAGATTCACGCCGCCGACGGGGTGTATGACGCCATCGTCATCAACCCAGGGGCCTACACCCACTACAGCTACGCCATTCTGGACGCCCTCAAGGCGGTGGACGTGCCCGCCTACGAGGTGCACATCAGCCATATCGACCAGCGGGAGCCCTTCCGGGCGGTGTCCGTCACCGCCCCCGCCTGCGTGGGCCAGATCTACGGCCACGGTTTTGACGGCTATCTGATGGCTATGGACTTCTTTTTGGAGGGTAAGGCATGAGCTTGCAGATTATCGGAGACCCGGTGCTCCACTCCAAGTCTCCCGTCATTCAGGGGGCCATGCTGGCGGCGCTGGGGCTGGACATGGAATACACCCCCCATGTGGTCCGCCGGGGGGAGCTGCCCCACTACCTGGCCTGGGCCAGGGAAAACGGCGTCACTGGCTTCAATGCCACCATGCCCCACAAGGAGGATTTGATTCCCCTGCTGGACGAGGTGGACCCCGCCGCCCGGACCGTGGGGGCGGTGAACACCGTCTGCCTCCGGGACGGGAAGTGGGTGGGCTTCAACACCGACGGGGCCGGGGCGGTGGCCGCGCTGAAGGGCGGCCTGAGCATGGACCCCGACCGGCTGACGGTCACCCTGCTGGGGGCGGGGGGCGCGGCCAAGGCGGTGGCCTTGGCCCTGTCCGCCGCCGGGGCGGAGCGGGTGTTTGTGTGCAACCGCACCCTCGGCCGGGCCCAGGCCCTGTGCGCCCAGGACCCCCTGGGGCGGCTGTCCCCCGCCGGGTTTGACGCGGATACGCTGTTTGGTTTGGCCGCAAAGTCCCAGCTTTTGGTCAACTGCACCAACCTGGGGATGGCCGGGTGTCCCAACCAGTTTGAGGACTTCTCCTTTCTGGACGCCCTGCCCCCCAATGCGGCGGTGTTTGACGCCATCTACCACCCTGCTGAGACGGAGCTGCTGGCCCAGGCCCGCCGCCGGGAGCTGCGGGTGATGAACGGCCTGCCCATGCTGGTGAACCAGGCGGTGCTGGCCCTGGAGCATTTCCTGGACCGGCCCCTGGACCGCCCCGCCATGGCGGCGGTGGCGGCCGCCGCATTAAATCAAAATTGAGGTGATATAAAATGTTAAAACCCCAACGGCTGCGCCCCGGCGACAAAGTGGCCGTCGTCTCTCTGTCCAGCGGGTCGCTGGGAGAGCCGCAGTTTATCCACAAATACTACCTTGCCAAGGAGCGCCTGGAGCGGGACTACGGCCTCCAGGTTATCGCCATGCCCAACGCCTTGAAGGGCAGGGACTACCTGTACCGCCACCCGGAGGCCCGGGCCCAGGACCTGATGGACGCCTTCCGGGACCCTGAGATCAAGGCGGTGTTCTGCGCCATCGGCGGGGACGATACCATCCGGCTGCTGCCCTACGTCGACTTCGACGTGCTGCGCCGCAACCCCAAAATCTTCACCGGCTTCTCCGACACCACCACCAACCACTTCATGATGTACAAGGCGGGGCTGGCGTCTTACTACGGCGGGGCGGTGATGACCAACTGGGCGGAGTACGGGGCCATCAACGAGTACACGGCGGAGGCCTTCGACAAAACCCTGTTCCACCCCCAGGACGCCTGGACCATCCCGGCCAGCGGGTTTTGCAGCTACGAGACGGACCGGGTGCTGTGGGACGAGGCCAATATAGACCGGGCCATCCCCCGGTTCCCCAATACAGGCTTCGAAATTTTGCAGGGGAAGGGCAAGGCGTCCGGCCCCCTGTTGGGCGGCTGTGTGGAGGTATTCTTGATGTTGTTCGGCACGTCCCTGTGGCCCTCCCCCGAGGAATGGCGGGGCAAGCTGCTCCTGCTGGAGACCAGCGAATCGGACTCCTCCCCCGGTCTGCTGGCCTGGGTCCTTCGGAACCTCCAGGCCCAGGGGGTGCTCCACGCCGTCAACGGCATTGTGGTGGGTAAGCCCGCCTTCGCGGACAAGCTGGAGCCCTACAAGGAGGTGTTCCGGAAGGTGGTGGGGTTCGAGGCGGGCCTGCCCGACCTGCCCATCCTGTACAACGTGAACGTGGGCCACGCCTATCCCATCGGCCTGTTCCCCCTGGGGCTGGAGTACGAGATCGACTGCGAGGCCAAAACCCTGACCCTGCTGGAGCCCGCCACCCTGTGACAAAGGAGGCCCCGTTATGGAGCTGACCGCCAATGCCAAAATCAACCTGACCCTGGACATACTCCGCAAGCGGGAGGACGGCTACCACGATTTGCAGATGGTGATGCAGTCCGTCTCCCTGGCGGACGAGCTCACCATCGCCCCCGCCCAGGGAGAGGAGGGGACGGCGCTGTCCGATCTCCACTTCCTGCCCACCGGAGGGAAGAACCTGGCCCAGATGGCCGCCGCCGCCTTCCGCTCCGCCACCGGGCGGGGGGGCCAGGTGGACGTGTCCATCCGCAAGCATGTCCCGGTGTGCGCCGGGCTGGCCGGGGGCAGCGCCGACGCCGCCGCCGTCCTCCGGGCCATGGACCAGCTGGCCGGGACGGGGCTGTCCCCTGTGGAGCTGGCCAAGATCGGGGAGGCGGTGGGCTCCGACGTGCCCTTCTGTGTGCTGGGCGGCACCGCCCTGGCCGAGGGCCGGGGGGAGCGCCTCACCCCGCTGGCCCCCCTGCCGCCCTGCCATATCGCCCTCTGCAAGCCCCCCTTCTCCATCTCCACCCCCCAGCTCTTCTCCCGGGTGAACGTGCGCAAAATCGTCCGCCGCCCGGACACCGCCGGGGTGATCGCCGCCCTGGAGGCCGGGGACCTGGCCGGGGTGGCCCGGCGGCTGTACAACGTGTTTGAGGACGTGCTGGAACCCCGCCGCCTGGCTGAGATCAACGAGATCAAATCCATTCTCATCGACTGCGGGGCGCTGGGGGCCTCCATGTCGGGGAGCGGCCCCTCTGTGTTCGGCCTGTTCGCGGACAGGGACCGGGCCCAGGAGGCCTGTGACCGCCTGCTGGAAAGCTGCCGGGACGTATTTTTGTGCGCCCCCGCCGGTTCAAACGTATAAAAGCATAAAACACCGTCCATACTGTACCTACAAACGTACATAGGACGGTGTTTTTTTATGAACATTACCTCTTCTTCCAAGCTGCGCATCTGGGAGGCGGCCCTGCTGCTGGCCTTCGGCATCACCCTCACCGTGGGGGTGTGGGCCAACGCCAGCGAGGCGGCCCTGGCCGAGCGGGTGCTGCGCCTCCATGTGGTGGCCAACTCCGACTCGGAGGGGGACCAGGCCCGGAAGCTGCTGGTGCGGGACGCGGTGCTCTCCCGGGCCTCCCAGCTGCTGGACGGCGTCCGGGACCGCCGGGGGGCGGAGGAGACCCTGGCCCCCCATCTGGAGGAGCTGGCCCAGGCGGGGGCGGAGGCCCTGGCCCGGACGGGCAATCACGACCGGGTGGCCGTCACCCTGGCCGACCAGTGGTTCCCCACCAAGGAATACGACGGCTTTTCCCTGCCCGCCGGACAGTACCGGGCCCTCAAGGTGACCATCGGGGCGGGAGAGGGCCGCAACTGGTGGTGCGTGGTGTTCCCACCCCTGTGCCTGGCCTCGGTGGCGGAGGAGTCCGTGGAGACGGCGGCGGAGGGCGTTTTGTCTGAGGACCAGGTGGCCCTCATCACCGGCCGGGACGGGGGCTATGTGCTGAAATTCCGGCTCATCGAGTGGTGGCAGGAGCTGACGGGCAGCATCTAATTCAAAACAGCGGAGGGCTTGTCCCTCCGCTGTTCCGCGTTTGTCACTTGTGATAGAGCTGGCTTCCCTGATACCGAGGGGCGCAGGTGAGGCGCAGGCCCAGCTTGGCGTAGGTCCCGCTGTCGGCGGCGGTGAGGATGACGGAGGAGTGGGCCTCGCAGTCCCGGAGCTTGTCCAGGCTGTCCAGGGCCTGGGCGGCCAGGGGGACGGTGGCGGTGGAGATGGCCAGGGCGATGAGCACCTCGTCGCTGTGGAGCCGGGGGTTGCGGCTGCCCAGGTGGCCCACCTTCAGCGCCTGGATGGGCTCGATGGCCTCCCGGGAGATCAGGTGGGTCTTGCGGTGGATGCCCGCCAGCGCCTTCAGGGCGTTGAGCAGGGCGGAGGCCGCCGCCCCCATCAGCTCGGAGGTCTTGCCCACCGCCACCCGGCCGTCGGGGAGCTGGATGGCGGCGGCGGGCTCCCCCGTCTCCTCCGCCTTGTCCTCCGCCCGCTGGATGACGGGCCGAAGCTCGGGGCCGGCGTGGGCCTGCTTCATCAGAAGCTCCAGCTTGTACACAATCTCGTCGCTGCCCTGGCCCCGGCGGCGGTCGCACAGGGCGGCGTAATACCGCCGGATGATCTCCTGCTTAGCGGCGGCGCACACGGCCTCGTCGTCGGCGATGCAATTGCCCACCATGTTCACCCCCATGTCGGTGGGGGACTTGTAGGGGCTCTCCCCCATGATCTCCTCAAACATGGCCTGGAGCACCGGGAACACCTCCACGTCCCGGTTATAGTTCACCGTGGTCTCCCCGTAGGCCTGGAGGTGGAAGGGGTCGATCATGTTCACGTCGTTCAGGTCCGCCGTGGCCGCCTCGTAGGCCAGATTCACCGGGTGCTTCAAGGGCAGGTTCCAGATGGGGAAGGTCTCGAACTTGGCGTACCCGGCCCGCACCCCACGGATGTGGTGGTGGTAGAGCTGGGACAGACAGGTGGCCATCTTCCCCGACCCGGGGCCGGGGGCGGTGACCACCACCAGGGGCCTTGTGGTCTCGATGTAATCGTTTTTCCCAAAGCCCTGGTCGGACATGATCCGGCCCACGTCGTGGGGATATCCCGGAATGGGATAGTGGAGGTACACCTTCACCCCCAGGTCCTCCAGGCGGCGCTTGAACAGGTCCGCCGCGGTCTGCCCCGCGTACTGGGTGATGGCCACGCTGCCCACGTACAGCCCCTCTCCCCGGAAGGTGTCGATGAGCCGCAGCACGTCCTCGTCATAGGTGATGCCCAGGTCCCCCCGGACCTTGTTCTGCTCGATGGCGGAGGCGTTGATGACCACCACCACCTCCACGCTGTCCTTCAGCGCCAGCAGCATCCGAATTTTGCTGTCCGGGGCGAAGCCGGGCAGCACCCGGGCGGCGTGGTAGTCGTCGAACAGCTTGCCGCCGAACTCCAGGTACAGCTTGCCGCCGAACTGGGCGATCCGTTCTCGGATACGGGCGGACTGGGTCTCCACATACCGCTGGTTGTCAAATCCAATTTTATTCCCCATAGTTGTTTGGACCGCCGGACAGCGGCCCTTCCCCCTCTCTGCGCATTCCTCCAAATTCTAGCACAAATCCCTCCGCCTCACAAGGGGGAATTCCCGCGGGCCGCGCTAGCCGGGTTCCTCCGTCCGGCCCAGCAGATAGTCTGTGGTCACATTAAAATAGTCTGCCAGAGCCACCAAAGTCTCATAATCCGGGCGGCGTCTGCCCGCTTCATAATATTGGTAGGCACGCGCTGTCATGCTCAGATATTCAGCGACCTCTTTTTGCATCAAAGCCTTTTGCTTACGGGCTTTCCGCAAACGTTCAGGAAATGGAACCATAATTTTACCGTCTCCTCTTGACACAGGCAGACTGTTCATGTACAATGGAAATGAACAACATGACTGTACCTAAACTTGATAGAAATAAAAAGGGGCGATACTATGACTGACGCACTGCTTGACATATTGCATTCATATGCCCGGGAGCACGAGGTGGAGGCGATCCTGATCCGAAACGACAAATACCGGGAGAGCGAAAAATCCACCCGGAGGCAGGAGGCAAGGCTTCGGGCCCTGCTGGACGAGACCGCCGCGAACGTGTTCAATGATTTTCTGGAGGAGCTGGGGCTCCTTCAATTTGAAGAGGAGGAGGCCCACTTTCAAGCGGGCTTCCGAATGGCATTGGAGCTGACGGGGTAGGGGCGGGTGGCCAGCCGGACCACGGGGAAACGGTCCGCCCCGGAGGCGCAGGCCGGTAGACCTGCCCGCGTACCAATGACTGCACACCGGCGGCAGCACCACTGGAGGCGCCTGCGTCGAAAGCCCAACGCGCCGGAAGGGTTTGACTCCGCTCTGATCCAAGCTCTCCCGTAAAAACGGGGGATTCTTAAGGGGGTGGCCGACTATGGAGCTGGCCCGCCCTTTGGGCCTGCTCCATCCGAAGGCCGCCCCCTTAAGCGTGTCTTTGGTTACTTTCTGCACGAGCAGAAAGTAACAACATCCCCCGTCCCGCCCGCAGGCGGATCACAGGTCGAGCATGACACGCTCGATATTATTGACGGCCTCGTCTACGAGTCCATCAATATCCAGCGCGGCCTCAGCGGCCTCCAGCTCCTCGGGCTTGGGCTTGGTCCGGGGGTGCTTGGGGGTGAACACGGTGCAGCAGTCCTCATAGGGCAGGATGGAAGTCTCAAAAGTGCCGATCTTCCGGGATATGCGGACGATCTCCTCTTTGTCCATCCCCACCAGGGGCCGCAGGACGGGCACGGTGCACACCGCGTCGGTGCACACCATGGCGTCCAGGGTCTGGCTGGCCACCTGGCCCACCGACTCCCCGGTGACCAGGGCTTGGATACCGTTCTTTTCCGCCACCCGGCAGGCGATGCGCATCATGAAGCGGCGCATGAGGATGGTGAACAGCTCCTCGGGGCAGGAGCGGCGCAGCTCCTCCTGAATCTTGGTGAAGGGCACCACGTGGACGCACTGCTTGCCCGTGTAGGGCACCAGCAGCCGGGCCAGGTCCAGCACCTTCTCCTTGGCCTCCGGGGAGGTGTAGGGGTAGGAGTAGTAGTGAATCATGTCCACGATGACCCCCCGCTTGGCGATCATCCAGGAGGCCACCGGGGAGTCGATGCCCCCGGACAGCAGGGACAGGGCCCGTCCCCCCATGCCCACGGGGAGGCCCCCCGCCCCCGGCTCCGGGTCGGCGTGGATGTAGGCGTCGAAGTCCCGCACCTCCACGTGGACCGTCAGCTCCGGGTGGTGCATGTCCGCCGTCAGGTGGGGGTAGCGGTCATGGAGCTCCCCTCCCACGTACTGGGACAGCTGGATGGAGGTCATGGGGAAGGTCTTGTCCGCCCGCTTGGACTCCACCTTGAAAGACTTGGCGGCCTGGAGCTTGTCCCCCAGGTATTCCACCGCGCACTTGACGATCTCGTCCTTGTCCTTGGGGCAGGCTTTGGCCCGGCACACCCCCACCGCCCCGAACACCTTGCCCATGGCCTCCCAGGCGCCCTCGAAGCCGGCGCTTTCATCCAGGGGCTCCACGTAGGTGGTGGACTGGCGGGTATACACCTTAAAGGAACCGTATTTTTTCAGCCGCCGCTTGACGTTGCCCATCAGCTTTTCCTCAAAGCTCCGGCGGTTCAGGCCCTTGAGCACCATCTCTCCCTGCTTGAGCAGGATAATCTCTGCCATAATATCCCTTGCTTTCCTCTGTAATAGTCAAAGCACTTGAAAATCGGTATCCGATTTTCAAGACGGGCACAGCCCGCCAGCCCATAAATGGGCTGTGCTTCGCCTATGAAGTCTGACGCGAGGCCGCTTTGCGGCCTGTGCGGCGAACCATCGCCGCACAAGTTGAAAAAAAGTTAATACTTCTTTTCACCTGCGTCAACTATAGTCCCCCTATTTTACAGGGCGGGACGGCCGGTGTCAAGCTTCAGCTGAACAGCGCCCCGTTCTCCTGGAACAGCTCCCGCACCCGCTTCTTCAGCAGGCGGTGGGAGGGCTTTTTCAACTCAGGGTCGGCAGCGACCAGCTCCTCCGCCGCCTGCCGGGCCTCCTTCAGCAGCTCCATGTCGGCGGCGAAGTCCGCCACCTTTAACTGGGGCAGGCCGTGCTGCCGCTTGCCGAAGAAGTCGCCGGGCCCCCGCAGCCGCAGGTCCTCCTCGGCGATCTGGAAGCCGTCGTTGGTGGCGCACAGGGCCCGCAGCCGCTCCCGGGCCGTCTCGCTGCGGCTGGCGGTGATCAGGAAGCACCAGCTCTGGTGCTTCCCCCGGCCCACCCGGCCCCGGAGCTGGTGGAGCTGGCTCAGCCCGAACCGCTCCGCGTTCTCGATGATCATCAGCGAGGCGTTGGGCACGTCCACCCCCACCTCGATGACGGTGGTGGACACAAGCACGTCCAGCTCCCCCCGGCTGAAGGCGGCCATAGTCTCCTCCTTTTCCTTGGATTTCAGCCTGCCGTGGACCAGGCCCACCCGCAGGTCGGGGAACACCCGCTCCCGGAGCTCCTTGGCGTAGGCGGTGACCGCCTTCAAATCCATGGCGGGACCGTCCTCCCAGCCCCCTCCGTTCTCCTCCACCGAGGGACACACGATATAGGCCTGCCTGCCCTCCCCCACCTGCTTGCGCACAAAGCCGTACATCCGCGCCCGCTTGTCCTCTCCCACCAGCCGGGTGGCCACCGGGGTGCGGCCCGGGGGCAGTTCGTCCATGACGGACACGTCTAGGTCGCCGTAGATGATGAGGGCCAGGGTGCGGGGGATGGGGGTGGCGGACATAACCAGCACGTGGGGTGGGGTAGTTCCTCCCTTTTCCGCCAGGGCGGAGCGCTGGGCCACCCCGAAGCGGTGCTGCTCGTCGGCGATGACCAGCCCCAGGTCATGGTATTCCACCTCCTGGGAAAACAGGGCGTGGGTGCCCACGATGAGGCCGATCTCCCCCGCCGCCAGGGCGGCCAGCAGGGCCTTGCGCTCCTTTCCCTTCACCGAGCCGGTGAGCAGGGCCGTCCGCACCCCGGCAGGGGCCAGCAGGGCCTCCATGGTCCGGGCGTGCTGCTCCGCCAGCAGCTCGGTGGGGGCCATCATGGCGCACTGGACCCTGTTTTTCGCCGCCGCCCAAGCCCCGAAGGCGGCCACCGCCGTCTTGCCCGACCCCACGTCACCTTGGACCAATCGGTTCATGGCCCGGCCGGAGCGCAGGTCGGCGGCGATGTCCTCCATGGCCCGGCGCTGGGCGCTGGTGGGGGCGAAGGGCAGCAGGGCGGCGAAATCCTCCGGGTCTCCCTCCATCACCCGGCCCTCCCCGGCGGACCGGCGGTCCTTCAGCTGGGCCAGGCCGCAGGTGAGGACGAACAGCTCCTCGAACACCAGCCGCCGCCGGGCGATGGCCAGGTCCTCGAAATCCGCGGGGTAGTGGATGTTTTTCCGGGCAAACTGGGTCTGGCACAGCTGGTGGTCCCTGCGCAGCCGGGCGGGGAGGATTTCGGGCAGGCCGTCCAGGCAGTCGTCCACCGCCCGGCGGGTGAGACCCGCCAGCAGGTTGTTGGATATGCCCGCCGTCAGGGGGTACACCGGCATGATGAGCCCGGTGAACCGGGCGGTTCCCTCCCGCTCAAACACCGGGTTGGTCATGGCCAGCAGGTTCCCCTGCCGCTCCACCAGGCCGTAGAAGATGAAGCTGTCCCCCCGGCCCATCACCTCCCGGATGTAATCCTGGTTGAAAAAGGTGATGTGCACCGTGTCCGTGTCGTCCACCGCCTTCACCTTCACCAGGGTCAGCCCCCGGCGGACAAAGCTCACCCGGGGTGTTTCCGCCACCACGGCGGACACGCAGCAGGGCCGGTCCTGGGGGGCGTCCCTGAGGGTGTGGCACTCCCGGCGGTCCTCGTACCGCTGGGGCAGGTGGTCCAGGGTGTCCCCCAGGGTGCGCAGGCCCAGCTTCTCCAGTTTTTTTCCCCTGGCGGGACCCACTCCGGGCAGGTCGGTCAGGGGGGTCTCCCGGGTCAGCGGCATGGTATCGCCTCCTCGCCGCAAGCTTCATATCCCTCGCCTTCATCTGGGGTGAAGGCTCGCTCATTGCGCTGCGACTCGTCTCCCCACAGAGCCAAAGGGCGGCTTTGCGGGGGCCCCGGCTTTCGGGGTCAGCCGCAATTTTTCATTAGTTTACCACATTCTCCCCGTCGAAAACAATCCCCAGGGGGATTTTTCCACCACATCGGATTTTTCCGGCGGGACTGGTATAAATTGTAGCGCCTCCGTCCACAATAGGGCCGGAGGTGTTGTTATGAACAACAAACGAACATGGATCGAAAAGCTGAGCGATTTCATCTCGGGAAAGGGTTTCTATCTTGTGGTACTCATCTGCGTGGCCGCCATCGCCCTGTCGGGCTGGTATCTGGTGCAGGGGGTCCGGGGCGGGCTGGGGGAGACGCTGGACCAGCCGGTGTCCGGCTCCGCCGCCATTGTGGACAAGCCCTCCGCCGCCCCCACGCCCCGGCCCACGGTAAAGCCCTCCGACCCGCCCGCCGCAGGCTCCGCCCGCATCGACGCGCCCGCGTCCGCCGCGCCTGCCCCCTCTGTCCAGCCTACCCCCTCCGCCGCCCCCGCTCCCTCTGTTGCCCCGGCCCCCCTGGTCTTTACATGGCCGGTGAAGGGGGAGATCGTCGCCGGGTTCTCGGTGGAGGCCCTGGCCTATAACGAGACCATGGGAGACTGGCGGACCCACAACGGCCTGGACATCGCCGCCGAGCGGGGCGCCCAGGTGCTGGCCGCCGCCAGCGGGCAGGTGTCCGCCCTCTACCAGGACGACCTCATGGGCACGGTGGTGGAGATCGACCACGGCCAGGGTCTTGTCAGCCAGTACGCCAACCTGGCGGCCACCCCCGCCGTTAAGGTGGGAGACGAGGTGGCCACCGGGACCGTCATCGGCTCCGTGGGGGACACCGCCAACCTGGAGAGCGGCAGTCAGGCCCACCTGCACTACGCCCTGCTGAAGGAGGGCAGCCCCGTGGACCCCGCCGACTATCTGCCTGAGCGGTAAGCATGCCAAAAACCCGGCCTCCCTGTAAAGAGGGGCCGGGTTTTCATCTTGCGGTCACGCTCGCGCTGGGCTGCTTTCGCTCCGACTCGGGCAAAACCCGCCCCCGCTGTGCGCCGGCTGGGTTTTGCCCTCGCTCCGCTCCAAGCTCCCTACGCGCCTGCGCTTGCGCTTCTTACAGTTTCAAGGACGGCGCGGAGTAGGTCCGGCCCGCCAGCTCGCTGTTGAGCATGTACAGAGCCTTGGCGTCCCCGCCGAACAGCTCCATTTTGGTGATCATGGCGGAGGAGTTGGTCTCCTCCTCGCCCTGCTCCTTGACGAACCAGTCCAGGAACTGCACCGTGCGGTGGTCCCTGGCCTCCAGGGCGGCGTCGTAGATGCCGTTGATCAGGCTGGTGACGTACTGCTCGTGGGCGTGGGCGGCCTTCAGGGGGTCCATCAGCGCCTTGAACTCCTTGTCGGGCTTGGCGATGGCGCCCAGGGTGACGGTCTGGTCGTTGTTGTGCAGGTACTTGTAGATGAGCATGGCGTGGTCCTGCTCCTCCTTGGCCTGGATCTCATACCAGTTGGCGAAGCCGTCCAGCCCCTTGGCGGCGTAGAAATTGGCCATGTCCAGGTACAGGTAGGCGGAGTACAGCTCCTTGTTGATCTGATCGTTCAGCAGCTCGGCCACTCGTTTATCCATGATGCAACACTCCTTTTATCTATTTGCGTCCTGCGGCGCATTCTATGGAGAGTATATCACGTTTTCCCCCGCTGTCAACCATTTCCCGCCGCTTTAGACAGGGCCCGCTCCACATCGGCGGCGATGGCCAGCATAGCCGCCCCGTCCACCTTGCGCACCGCCCGGTCGTAGGTGTACAGGCCGTTGGTCTCCCCCTCGATGTCGCTGAGCTGGGTATAAATGCACCCGCACAGGCCGTTGGGGATGGAGGGCAGCACCATGTCGTCGTACATGCCCCGGATGCGGGCGGTGAGCTCCTCCCGGGAGCGGCACCGTTCCCCGTAGCCGTAGTTTTTTCGGTCCTGAGCCACGTGGCCCTCCACCCGCCGGGAGAAGCCGCCGCACTCGCTGAGCAGCAGAAACTGCCCCGGCCGGTTCCCCTCCAGCACCCGGCTGCTGAAGTAGGCATGCTCGCTCTGCACGTCGCTCTCCCGCTGGGCGAACCAGCCGGAGGCGCTGATGAAAAACCGGGTGGGGTCGGCGGCCTTCAGCAGGCGGTAGATGCGGTCGGAGTCGTACTGGCCCCAGCCCTCGTTGAAGATGGTCCAGCCCACGACGCAGGGGTGGCTGCTCAGATGGACGACGGTGTCCAGGCAGTGGCGCTCGAAAAAGGCTTTGCGCTGTTCGCCGCCCCCCGCCCCCAGGTCGCCGCGCCGCTTGCTCACAAAGGTGGGAATCACCGTGTCCCGGAGGTAGCGGTACTCCCCCGAGTTCACCATGTCCTGGATTACCAGCATCCCCAGCCGGTCGCAGGCGCAGTAAAACGCCTCGGGCTCGATCTTGACGTGCTTGCGCAGGGTGTTGAAGCCCAGCTCCTTCATGCGCAGGATGTCCCGCTCATACTCCCCCGGGTCCCGGGGCAGGAACAGGCCGTCCGCGAAATACCCCTGGTCCAGCACCCCGTGGAGGAAGATGGGCTTTCCATTGAGGCACAGCCGGGTGCGGCCGTTGATTTCCGCTGTGCCCACCGTGCGCAGGGCAAAATAGCTCTCCGCCTGGTCGGCGGCGGTGGCGATGGTCATGGAGTATAGATAGGGGTCGCCGGGGGTCCACAGATGGGGGCTGGGCACCTCCAGCCGGAGGGGCTGCCCGCTCCGGCCGGCGGCGGTGAGCACCCTCCCGTTTCCCAGGGGGACGGCCAGGTTATAGTCCGCGCCCCCGGCGTCCACCTCCACCGTCACCCCGGTCAGGTCCGGGGTAAGGCGCAACGAGGCAATGGCCCCCTGGGCGGGCGCCGCCTCCAGCCACACCGTCTGCCAGATGCCGGACGCCGGGGTGTACCACATCCCGTGGGGCCGCCGGTGCTGCTTGCCGTAGGGGTAGGCGTGGGAGAGGGTATCCACCGCCTTCACCTCCAGAAGGTTCTCCCCGGGGCGCAGGGCGGCGGTGATGTCCGCGGAAAAGGGCAGGTAGCCCCCCTCGTGGCGGACCACGCTCACCCCGTTGACGAAAGCCTCCGCCACCTGGTCCACCGCGCCGAAGTGGAGCAGCGCCCGGTGACCCTTGGGGAGGAAGCCCTCCGGGAGGGTGAAGGCGTTCTCATACCACAGCACCTCCCCCACCGCCCCGCCATAGCCGGACAGGGGGGCCTGAGGGGGCCAGGGGGCCCGAATGGGCCGCCCGTTCAAGATCCAGCCCCGGTCCAGCGGGAAAAAGCTGTCCCGCCGGAGCTGAGGGCGGGGGTATTCGCAGCTCCAATCGCGTTTTTCCATGCCTGCCACTCCCTTCCTGAAACTTGGGTGTATCTTCATTATACCATTTCCTGGTGAGAAACACAATCGAGAAAAGGCCGCGCCCGGCTTCCGGGAGAAAATTTGAACCGCGTCTTTCTATTTTCCGCCGGGTGTGGTAAAATACCTAAAATACGGAAAAATATGCCGGGAGGTATGCGACATGGAATTGATGGAGAAGACGCTGGCCAGCCAGAAGGTTTTTGACGGACGGCTGCTGAAGGTGTACCGGGACGAGGTGGAGCTGACCAATGGAGACGCCTCCATCCGGGAGTTCGTCCACCACCCCGGCGGGGCGGCGGTGGTGGCGCTGGACGCCGATGGGAACATCTATCTGGAGCGGCAGTTCCGCTACCCCTACCACAAGGTGGTGCTGGAGATCCCGGCGGGCAAGCTGGAGCCGGGGGAGGACCCCTTTGACGCCATCAAGCGGGAATTGAAGGAGGAGATCGGCGCGGAGGCCGGGCGCTGGGACGCGCTGGGGTACATCATGCCCAGCGTGGGGTACACCGACGAGATGATCTACCTGTTCCTGGCTCGTGACCTCACCTTTGGAGAGCGTCACCTGGACCGGGACGAGTTTTTAGAGCCCTTCAAGATGCCCTTTGACGAGGCGCTGGCCCAGGCCGCCGACGGACGGCTCAACGACGCCAAGACCTTGTCCGCCCTGTTCCGGGCGGACCGGCTGATGCGGGAGGAGACGGATGGGTAAGAAGATCCTGGTGGTGGAGGACGAGCGCAACATTGTGGACATCCTCACCTTTAACCTCCAGCGGGAGGGATACGACACCCTGGAGGCCCTGGACGGGGCGGCTGGCCTGCGGCTGGCCCTGGAGCGGGACCCGGATTTGATCCTGCTGGATTTGATGCTGCCCAAGATGGACGGCTTCCAGGTGTGCCGCACCCTGCGGGAGCAGGGCAGGGCCACCCCCATCATCATGCTCACCGCCCGGGAGGAGGAGACGGACAAGGTGCTGGGGCTGGAGCTGGGGGCGGACGACTATATCACCAAGCCCTTCTCCATGCGGGAGCTGCTGGCCCGGGTGAAGAGCAACATCCGCCGCACCGAGATGCTGGCCAAGGCCAGCCCCCAGGCCAATCCCAACCGGCTGGAGCTGGGGCGGGTCCAGGTGGACCTGGACGCCATGCTGGTGTACAAGGACGGAGAGGGGCTGGACCTGACCCAGCGGGAGTACGAGCTGGTGCGGACGCTGGCCTCCGCCCGTGGGCAGGCGGTGAGCCGGGAGTCCCTCATGGAGCAGGTGTGGAACTACGACGGCTATGTGGGCGATGTCCGCGCCGTAGACGTGGCCATCCGCCGCCTGCGGGAGAAGCTGGAGGACGACCCCGCCGACCCCAAATTCATCGTCACCAGAAGAGGCCTAGGGTACGCGTTCGGCGTATAGAGCACGGACCGATCGGTCCGGCACCGAGGCGCACAATAATAGACCCATCCCAGTTCAATAATCAGACACCGGCGGCAGCACAACTAGAAGCACCGGCGTCGAAAGCTCCACGCGCCGGAACGATTCTACCCAAAGTGCCGTATAGGGCGTCCCCCGGGGATTCCAAAGGGGCCGCAGCCCCTTTGGTGTGTCTTTGCCTACTTTCTGCACAAGCAGAAAGCAGGCCGCCGGAGGCCGTCCCCCGCCGCGCGGGGAAAGGAGGTGCGCCTGTGCGCAGAAGCCTGCATATCAAGCTGGTGCTCATCATGGTATTGCTCATCGTATCCTTGATGGTGGTGGTGGGCGCGTTCCTGATGAACTCGGTCACCGGCTACTATATCGACGAGTTCTACCAGCAGATCACCGACGCCTTCGGGCAGTCCAACGTGGACTTCGTCCGGGACCTCCAGACCGCCACCAAGGAGGACGAGGACGGCGCGGCCATGGTGGGCCAGGTGCTGTCCGCCTACACGGGCGTGCTGGGGGTGGACCGCCGCAACCGCAACTATTTTGTGCTGGACGGCGCCACCGGCCGCTGCCTGAACGGGTCCGTTCCCGCCCCGGAGGGGGGGATCTCCGTCACCCCCAACATCTCCAAGGCCCTGCTGGGGGAGCCGGGGCTGGACAGCAGCGTCACCGCCGACTATATGGACGCCGCCATCCCCATCACCAGGGGGGGACAGCCCTACATCGTCTACATCCTGGACAACCGGGAGACCGCCCGCCAGCTCAACGCCGAGATGTTCTCCCTCATCATGGAGGCGCTGGTGCTGGGCCTGGTGATCTCGGTGCTGCTGTCCTTCCTGCTGGCCAAGACCATGGTCAACCCGCTTCAGCGGCTCACCGGCGGCATCGAGCGGGTGGCCCGGGGGGATTTCTCCCGCAAGCTGGAGGTCACCTCGGAGGATGAGATTGGCCAGCTCACCGAGCGGTTCAACAGCATGGCCCAGCAGCTGGAGGCCAACATCGCCGAGCTGGAGCGGGCGGAGCAGCAGCGCAAGGACTTTGTAGCCAACGTATCCCACGAGCTGCGCACCCCCCTGACCAATATCAAGAGCTACGCCGAGACTCTGGACGACGGGGTGGGCGGCCTGACCCCGGAGATGGAGCACAGGTTCCTGGGGGTCATCCTGAACGAGTCCGACCGCATGACCCACATTTTGCAGGACCTGCTCACCCTGTCCCGGTTCGACTCCGGGCGCAGCGAGCTGCGGCTGGCCTGGTTCCCCTTCGCCAAGGCGGTGGACGACACCTACCAAGCCGTTTTGATGGACGCCCAGAACCACGCCCACACCGTGGAGCTGGTCCTGCCGGAGGACCTGCCCCAGGTCCGGGCGGACCGGGAGCGGATCATGCAGGTGATGATGAACATCGTGTCCAACGCCATCAAGTACACCCCCGACGGGGGGCGCATCGTCCTGTCCGCAGGCTGGCAAAAGGACAAGGTGTGGATGGAGGTGGACGACAACGGCATCGGTATCCCCCAGGCGGACCGGGGCCGCATCTTTGAGCGGTTTTACCGGGTGGACAAGGCCCGCTCCCGCCAGTCCGGCGGCACGGGGCTGGGTCTGTCCATCGCCCAGGAGATCATGAAGCGTCACGAGGGCGGGCTGTTCCTGGTGGACAAGGACGAGCCGGGGCTCACCATCCGCATGGAGCTGCCGGTGGCAGGCCCCAGGGAGGAGGCCCGCCATGAGGGATAGGCGCCGCCTCATCGAGTGGGGCAAGAACGCCCTGATCGTCCTGCTCACGGCGTCCGCCGTCTGGCTGCTCACCATGACGCCTTTGATCCAGGACAGCGGGCTGCTGGACCTGCTGGCCCCCCAGGAGAGCTCCGGCGTGGGTGCGGGCGGCGGCGGCCAGGGGACGGCCATGCTCCCCGTCCGGCTGGCCGTCACCGGGGAGGGGGGGCGCTGCGGCGTACAGTACGACGAGGCCCGGCTGGAGGAGCTGTTTCCCCCCCTGGGGGCGCTGCTGGGGGACGCCCTGGCCTCGGCGGGCGCGCCCCAGTCCCTGAGCGAGGGGGACTGGCGGCGGTATCTCCAGGGAACGGGAATCTACTTCGACTTTGGGGGCGGCGTGCCCCTGTCCGCCCTGGAGCGGTGGCTCCAGGGGCCGGGGAACGGGTCGCTCACCGGGTCCGCCCGCCGGGTGCTCCTGTGCGCCGGGACGGACGACCAGGTGCTTTTGTGCTGGCAGGAGGCGGAGGGCGGGGGATTTTTCACCTGCCGGACCGATCTGACCCAGACCCTGCACCTGGAACCCGCAGCGGAGGGGACGGTCTTCAACGGGGCCTATTTCGCCTTTGAGGACCAGGTGCTCTCCCGGCGGCTGGCCCCCTACACCCTCATCACCGAGGGAGAGCAGGGTGGGACGGAGTACACCGTGTCCGCCCCCCTGGCCGGGGAGGGGGGCTCGGCGGCGGTTTTGTCCGCCCTGTCTTTCAGCAGCCAGGACCACGCCCCGGTGAGCGGCGGCGAGGTGTATGTGGACGGCGGCGACCGGCTGGTGCTGAACGCCAACGGCACCGTGACCTACCGGGCGGGCCAGGGGGAGAAGTACCCCGCGGGACCGGCCCTGGCCGACGGGGTGGACACGGCTCGGACCCTGGCGGAGGCCGCCCTGGGGCCCATGTGCGGCGCGGCGCGGCTGTACCTCATGTCCGCCCAGGAGGTGGAGGGCGCGGTGCGGGTGCGTTTCGGCTACCTGCTGGACGGCTGCGCGGTGTACCTGGGCAGCGAGGGCTGGGCGGCGGAATTTTGGATCTGGGACGGCTGCGTCACCCAGTTCACCCTGCGCTTCCGAAGCTACGCCGCCAGCGGGGAGAAGACCCTGCTGCTGCCTGTGGACAAGGCGGCGGCCATGCTCCCGGACCTCACCAAAGAGCGGCGGGAGCTGGTGATCCAGTACCGGGACGGGGGCGGGACCGAGGCGGTCCCCGGCTGGGTGGCGGTGTGAATACGGGCATGGAAGGGGGACGGCGGGCCCATGGAATGGCGGAAGCTGAAGAATATCATGATCCTCATCCTGCTGGTGGTCAACGGTTTTTTGCTGGTGCTGGTGTGGTCCCGCCGTGAGGAATCCGTCAGCTACCAGCGGGCGGCGCTGGAGCGGACGGCGCGGGTGCTGAATCAAAAAGGGATTGACGTGTACCTGGACGCCGCCGCCCCGGCGGACGGCCTTCCGCCCCTGACCGTGGAGCGGGACCTGGACCGGGAGCTCCAGCTGGCCCAGGGCCTGCTGGGGCAGGATGTCCATGCGGACAACCGGGGGGGCGGGCTGTACCTCTACCACAGCGGCGAGGGGGAGCTGGCTGTCCGGGCCGGGGGAGAGCTGTCGGCGGAGCTGAACGGCGGGGAGCGCTGGAAGACGGACCACCCGGAGCGCCACGCCGCCGGGCTGCTTCGGGACATGGGACTGAAGGCGGAGGAGCTGGAGGCGGCCCGGGAGAGCGGCCGGACGCGGGTGCGGTTCCGGCAGATTTGGAACGGCACGGCGGCGTTCTCCTGCGAGGTGGAGTTCGTGTACGAGAACGACATGCTCAACGCCATCCATGGGACGCTGATCGCCGCCGGGCAGGGGACGGCGGAGGCGGGACAGGCCCTCAACCTGCCTACGGCGCTGATGCGCTTTTCCGAGGAGATCACCGCCGCCGGCGACGTGTGCACCGTCATCCACTCCATGGAGCCGGGCTACCGGGGGACGGCCCAGTCCCTGTCCGGCGGGGTGCGGCTGGCCCCGGTGTGGCTGGTGACCACCGACACCGCCAAATACTACCTGGACTGCGTCTCCGGCGCCCTCACCCGCGTGGAATGAGAAGCATCGGAAAACGGCCGGACGGCGCGGCCCCAAGCAGACGGTGAAGCGGGCCCCCGGGGAACAACTCCCGGGGGCCCTGTCATGTGGACGGGGTGGTCTGCCGCCCCGTCCGTTTTTCACAATTCGCCCCTTCCCGCCATAGGATAGCTTGCGGACCGTCCGCGGGGCGGTCTGCGCGGGAAAGGAGCTATTGATCTATGTATGAAGCATTGTGTTTATCGGCGCTCCGGGAGGGGGAGAGCGCCTATGTGACCGAGGTGAACGCGGGGCCCGCCATGGACCGGCGGCTTACCGACCTGGGGCTGGTGCGGGGTACCCGGGTGACCTGTGTGCTGCGCAGCCCCGCCGGGGACCCCTGCGCCTACCTCATCCGGGGGGCCCTCATCGCCCTGCGCCGGGCGGACGCCGACGGGGTGGCCCTGGAGCGTCAGGCCCAGGAGCGGCCTGCCCGGGCGGTGGCCACATGAACCGGGTGGCGCTGGCGGGCAACCCCAACGTGGGCAAGTCCACTCTGTTCAACGCGCTGACCGGTCTCCGGCAGCATACGGGAAACTGGGCGGGAAAGACGGTGGCTACCGCCCGGGGGGAGTATATCTTTGAGGGACGGGAGTACCAGCTGGTAGACCTGCCCGGCACCTACTCCCTGGCCGCCCACTCCCAGGAGGAGGCGGTGGCCAGGGACTACATCCAGAGCGGCAAGGCGGACGGGGTGGTGGTGGTGTGCGACGCCACCTGCTTAGAGCGCAACCTGATTTTGGTGCTCCAGGTGCTGGAGCTGACGGGCAGGGTGCTGGTGTGCGTGAACCTGATGGACGAGGCGGAGCGGCTGGGGGTGGAGGTGGACCTGCCGGCCCTGTCCAAGCGGCTGGGGGTGCCGGTGGTGGGCACCGCCGGAGGCCGCCAGGACGGGCTGGAGGAGCTGAAAGCGGCCATCGCCCGGCTGGTGTCCGCGGACGCCTCCGCCGCCCCCCGGCGGGAGCCCCAGGAGCGAGTCACCCTGGCGGAGCGGTACGCCGCCCAGGTGGTGCGCAGCCGCCGGGTGGACCGCCAGCGCCGCCAGCAGAAGCTGGACCGCTTACTTACCTCCAAATCCACCGGCATTCCCCTGATGCTGCTGCTGTTCGGGCTGGTGGTGTGGCTGACGGTGGCGGGGGCCAACGGGCCCTCCGCCCTGCTCACCGCCCTCTTCGCCCGGATCGGGGAAGCGCTGGAGGGCTGGCTGGCTCCCGCCCCGGCCTGGCTGCGGGGAATCCTGTTGGACGGGGTGTACCGGGTCACCGCCTGGGTGGTGGCGGTGATGCTCCCCCCCATGGCCATCTTCTTCCCCCTGTTTACCCTGCTGGAGGACCTGGGCTACCTGCCCCGGGTGGCCTTCGTCATGGACCACGCCTTCCAGAAATGCAGGACCTGCGGGAAACAGTGCCTCACAATGTGTATGTCCTTGGGCTGCAACGCCTGCGGAGTCACCGGCTGCCGTATCATCGACAGCCCCCGGGAGCGGCTCATCGCCATTTTGACCTCCTCCCTAGTGCCCTGCAACGGCAAATTCCCCACCCTCATCGCCCTCATCACCATCTTTTTTGTGGGTGGGCGGGGGGGCCTGCTGGCCTCCCTGGAAGGGGCGGCCCTGCTGCTGGCCACCCTGGTGCTGGGGGTGGCGGGGACGCTGGCCTGCTCCCGGCTGCTGTCCGCCACGGTGCTCAAGGGGATGCCCTCCTCCTTCACCCTGGAGCTGCCCCCCTTCCGCAAGCCCCGGGTGGGAGAGGTGGTGGTTCGCTCGGTGCTGGACCGCACCCTGTTTGTGCTGGGCCGGGCGGTGGCGGTGGCGGCTCCCGCCGGAGCCGTCATCTGGCTGATGGCCAACGTCACCCTGGGAGACGCCTCCCTGCTGGCCCGGTGTACCGGCTTTTTGGACCCCTTCGCCCGCTGGTTCGGGCTGGATGGGGTGATCCTCATGGCCTTTATCCTGGGCTGGCCCGCCAACGAGATCGTCCTGCCGGTGATGCTCATGGCTTATCTGTCCACCGGGAGCCTGGTGGAGTTCGACAACCTGGCCGCCCTGGGCCGGCTCCTCACCCAGCAGGGCTGGACCTGGCTGACGGCGGTGTGCACCATGCTGTTCTCCCTGTTCCACTGGCCCTGCTCCACCACGTGTCTCACCATCTACCGGGAGACGGGCAGCGTCAAGTGGACGGCGCTGGCGGTGCTCCTGCCCACGGCCCTGGGACTGGGGCTGTGCTTTGCAGTGGCCGGGGCGGCCCGGCTGCTGGGGCTGGCATAGACGAAAAAACCGCTGATGAAACCCTGAGCGCGGCCAATCCCCGGCCTGGGTTTCATCAGCGGTTTTCTTCAATTCTGTTCTGCCCTAGTCCAGCGCCAGGGAGGCCGCCAGCAGCTTTTTGGTATAAGGATGCTTAGGGTGGTCGTAGATCTCATCCACGTCCCCCGCCTCTACGATCTCCCCGTCCGTCATCACCGCCACCCGGCCGCACAGCTGGTATACCACCGCCAGGTCGTGGGAGATGAACAGGTAGGACAGCCCCAGCTGCTCCTTTAAATCAGCCAGCAGGCGCAGGATCTGGGCCTGGAGGGTCACGTCCAGAGCGGACACCGGCTCGTCCAGCACGATGAGCCTGCTCCCCTGAATGAGGGCGGCTGCGATGGCCACCCGCTGGCGCTGCCCGCCGGACAGCTGGGCGGGCTTTCGCGTCAGGTGCTCCGCCTCCAGCCCCACCAGGGGAAGAAAGTCCAGCACCCTGCGGCGGCGGGCCGCTTTGTCCCCCATCCTAGCGGCCCGGAGGGGCTCCTCCAGGATCCACCCCACCGTTTTGGCCGGGTTCAGCGACCCGTAGGGGTCCTGAAACACCATCTGGGGCCGGGGGCTGTTCACCTCCAGGGTGCCGGCGACATCGGTGACCATCCCCAGCACGCACTTGGCCAGGGTGGACTTGCCCGACCCGGACTCCCCCACGACGCCCAGGGCTTCGCCGGGGGCCAGGTCCAGGGATACCTCCCGGAGCACCTGCCTGCGGGCTTTTCCCCGGCCGTACCAGCTGCTGAGGCGGCTGATGTGCACAATTGGTTCAGCCATCCTGCTGTCCCCCCTTCAGCTTCTTCCGGGCGGGACGGGAGGCGATGAGCAGCTTGGTGTAGTCCTCCCTGGGGTGGCGGAACACCTGGTCCGCCGGGCCGGACTCCACGATTTTTCCCTGTTTCATCACCACCACCCGGCCGCACAGGGCCCGTACCACCCCCAGATCATGGGAGATAAACAGGATGGCGGTCCCTTCCCGGCGGTTGATGTCCTTTAAAGTCTCCAAAATCTGGGCCTGGATGGTCACGTCCAGCGCTGTGGTGGGCTCGTCGGCGATGAGCAGCCGAGGGCGCAGCACCAGCGCCGACGCGATCATCACCCGCTGGCGCATGCCGCCGGACAGCTGGTGGGGGTACTGCCGGTACAGCCCCTCGGGGCCGGGCAGGCCCGCCAGCGCCATGGCCTCCAGGGCCCGGGCTTTCCGCTCCGCCGGGGACAGCCTCTCGTGGATGCGCAGGGATTCCTCCACCTGCTTTCCAATGCGCATGGTGGGATTTAGGCTGGTCATGGGCTCCTGGAAGATGATGGACAGGTCCCGGCCCTGGTACCGCCGCAGCTCCTCCCGGGACAGGGAGAGCAGGTCGGCGCCCTCAAAAAGGGCGCTGCCGGTGACCGACACCTGGGAGCGGCGGATGAGGCCCATGAGGGCGTGGGCGGTCATGGACTTGCCCGAGCCGGACTCGCCCACAATGCCCACGATCTCACCCCGGTCCATCTGGAGGGAGAATTTGTCCACCGCCGTAAAGGGTTTTTCTTCCCCCCTGTCGGTGAACACCACCGACAGGTCCCGGATATCCAGCATCATGAGGCCACCCCCATCCGCTCCCGGAGGCCCTCGCCCACCAGGCCCACGCCCAGGATCAGCAGGATGACCACCGCCGCCGGAAAGGCGGTGCACCAGGGCAGGGTGAAAAAAGACCCCTGGGCGTCCTTGAGCATGTAGCCCAGGCTGGGTTCCTGGGCGTTGACGCCGATGCCCAGATAGCTCATGGAGGCCTCCGCCAGCACCGCGTTGTTGAAGCCGATGGCCAGCCCGGACAGCAGGGTGGGCCAGGTGTTGGGCAGGATATGGACGAAGATGATCCGCGGGCTGGACACCCCCATGAGCCGGGCGGCCCGGACGAAGTCCCGGTCCCGGTATTTCAGGAATTCTCCCCGGACCAGCCGGGCGAAGCTGGGGATGAACAGCACCCCCAGCGCCCCGATCACATTGTATTTCCCCGGTCCGGTGACCGCCAGCACCACCAGGGCCAGCAGAAAGCTGGGGAAGGCGGCCACCGCGTCGCACAGGCGCATGACCAGGGCGTCAATGGGCCCGCCGAAATAACCGCACAGCGCCCCGATGGCAAGGCCGCACACCGCCCCCACCGCCAGCACCGCCAGGGCGATGGTCAGGGTGGACCCGGCCCCCTCCAGGGTGCGGGAGAAGATGTCCCGCCCGTAGGCGTCGCAGCCGAAGGGGTGGGCGGCGGAGGGGGCGCTGTTTCGGGCCGCCCCGTTCATGGCGGAGGGCTCAAAGGGGGTCCAGAAAAAGCCCACGGCGATAAAGACCAGCATACACCCGGTCAATATCACGCCGATTGTCAAATACCAGTTTTTTTGTCTCATTGTTTCCCCATTCACCTCAGCCCTGCTGCCGGGTAAAAACTGTGGACGCACACCCGGTGTGGCGACGAGTTAAAGCTCTTTTTGGTTCTTTTTCTCTTTGATCCAAATGTTGGGACGCCTCGTTACCGAGCGAAAACTGTGGACGCGCACCCGGTGTGGTGACGAGCTAAAGCTCTTTTTGGTTCTTTTTCTCTCGAGAAAAAGAACTAACTCCCTTCAATCCGGGGGTCCATGGCCCGGTAGAGCAGGTCGGCCAGGAAATTGCAGCCCACCACCGCCGCCGCCAGCAGCACCACCACGGCCTGGACCACCGGGTAATCCCGGTTGCCGATGGAGGAGATCAGGATGCGGCCCAGGCCGGGGATGCCAAACACCTGCTCCACCACGATGGAGCCTGCCATGATGTCGCCGATGGCCATGGCCAGAAAGGTGACCACCGGGATCATGGCGTTGCGCAGCACATGGCGGCGCAGGGCGGAGCCCCGGCTGTTCCCTTTGCTGTAGGCGGTGCGGATGTAGTCCTGGCCCAGCTCTCCCAGGATGGAGCCCCGGAGGAGCTTCACCGTCATGGCGCTCTTGGGCAGGGCGATGGCCAGGGCCGGAAACACCATAAACCGCAGGTGAGCCGCCAGGTGGAGGCCCTGCTCGTCCTGAAGCGGGACATACTTCGGATCAAACCAGTGGAGCACCAGGGCGAAGAGGTACATCAGCCCGATGCCCAGCACAAAGTTGGGAATGGACATGGTGACCTGGGTGAGCACCGTCACGACGCGGTCCACAATTCCCCCCGGCCTGCGGGCGGCGATGAGCCCCAGAGGCAGGGAGATGAGGAGGATAAGGACAAAGGACACCGCCGCCAGCACCAGCGTGACGCCGATTTTGTCCGCCAGCAGCTGGTTCACCGTCATATCGTATTTGTAGGACTGGCCGAAGTCGCCGGTGACAAAGGCGGTGAGCCAGTTCCAGTACCGCTGCCAGACGGGCAGGTCCAGCCCCTGCCGGGCCCGGAAGGTGGAAATCTGTTCCTCGGTGGCCTCGCTCCCCAATACGGCGGTGGTGGGGTCGCCGGGGATGACGGAGAAGGCCGCGAAGGCCAGCGCGCTCACCAGCAGCAGGGTGCCCAGCAGCAGGGCCAGCCGCTTCAGCAAGGCTTTTCCCACGGGGACAAGCCCCCTTTCTAAGAAAAAGGGCGGGGCCGCCGCTTGGACGCCCCCGCCCATACCATTTTTATGGTGGAAATCCGTTATTTGCGGCTGATGGCCGCCATGTCGATGACATAGGTGCGGTAGAAGGTGAACCCCTCCAGGGCCGGGTCGGTGACCGTCAGCTCACAGGCGTCCTGGATCCACAGGCTGGCCGCCTTCTCGTTGAGAATCTCCTGAGCCCGCTTGTACAGCTGGGTCTGCTCCCCGTCATCGGTGGAGGTCATGGCCCGGGTCATCACGCCGTCGTACTCCGGGTCGTTGAAGGCGATGAAGTTCTTGCGGTTGTCGCTCATGTAGCGCACCAGCATCTCCCGGGCGGTCATGTCGTCGGCGGCGATGCCGCACACCGTGGACTGGTAGTTCCGGCCCCGGTACACGTCGTCCACCCAGGTCTGCCACTCCACCGGCGCCAGCTCGGCGGTGATGCCCACCGCCTTGAGCTGCTCGATGAGCACCTGGGCGGTATCCATGTGCTGGGCGTAGTTGGAGGGGGCGGTGATGGTCATGGCAAAGCCGTCGGGATAGCCCGCCTGGGCCAGCAGCTCCTTTGCCTTCTCCACGTCCTGCTTGTAGTTTTCCGCCAGCTCGGGCATGAAGTATTTGGTCTGGGCGGGGTACATGCTGGTGCCGGTGGCTACCCCCGCGCCGGAGCACACGAACTCGATGATCTGGTCCACGTCGATGGCGTAGTACATGGCCTGGCGGACCAGCTCGTTGTCAAAGGGCTCCACGGCGTTGTTCAGGTACAGGGCCTGGACGATGTTCATGGTGTTCTGGTGGACGGTGAAGCCATCCTCCACCTCGGCCAGCAGGGTGTTGGGCAGGTGGACCACCATGTCCAGGGTGCCCCCCTTCAGGCCGATGACCAGGGAGTTCACGTCGGGGATGATCTTGAAGGTCACCCGGTCCAGCTTGGCGGCCTTGGCCGCGTCCCAGTAGCCGTCGTACTTCTCCATCACCAGGTTGTCCTGGGGGGCGTAGGAGACAAATTTAAAGGGGCCGGTGCCCACCAGATCGGTGGCAATGGTGGGGCCGGAGCCCTGGGGGATGACGGCGGCGGTGAGGGCGTTGATGAACTCAGTGCTGGGCTCGGCCAGGGTGATGACCACACGGCTGCCGCCGTCGGCCTGGATGCTGGAGACATTAGAAAACGCCGAGACCAGAGGCGTTCCATCGTTCTCCGATCCGGCGCAGCGTTCCAGGGAATAGACCACATCCTCGACGGTGACGGTCTCTCCATTGTGGAACGTCACGCCCTCCCGCAGGGTGAAGGTGTACGTTTTGCCATCCTCAGAGATCTCATAGTCACTGGCGACGGCCGGGGTCACCGCGCCGTCGGGGCTGGCCTTCACCAGTCCCTCGAAGATGTTGAACAACACCTCCCGCACGCCGGCCGTGGCGGCCAGCTGGGGATCCAGGTTGCTCAAATCCTGTGCGATACCTACCGTGACTGAGTTCCCTTCGGGTAACTCGCCCGATTGTGCAGCGGACGCCTCGCTCCCGCTGTCGCTCACGGCCTGACTCTCGTCGGGCGTGGGCTGCGTGTCTCCCGTACTGCATCCGTACAGTGAAACCGCCAGCATGGCAAGTGCGGCCAGCAGCAAAAGGGCCCGTTTGAAAAACTTGGGCATTTTGCTTCTTCCTTTCTACTGCATTTCTCGCAACTGTATTCAGTTGTCGGGGCCTATTGTAACACACTCTGGGAAAATTGCAAGAGGCAATTTCCTTGGTGTGTCCCTAACGCCCCGCTGGGGAAGACACCGGCCTCCGGCGGCCTACTTTCTGCTTGTGCAGAAAGTAGGCAAAGACACACTTAGGGGGCAGCCCTCCGAATGGACGCGGCCCAAAAAGCGGGCCGTGTCCATAGTCGGGCTTCCCCCTAAGGACCCCCTTTTACGGGAGAGCTCGGTCCGTTCCGTTGGTTGCACCTTTCCGGCGCGCGCGGCTTTCGACGCTGGTGCTTCTAGTTGTGCTGCCGCCGGTGTTTAGGTACTGGAGCATGGGTGCTCCTTACCTTCTGCGCCTCAGTAGGCGCGTCTACTGCGAGTGGTGCTGGTTGGGCGCGGCCTGCGGGTCAGCCCGCTTCTCTTTGCTCCGTGCAGTGCTGGGCACAGCCGGCGCAGCTGTGGCCGCAGGCCCACAGCCGTTCCGCCGTCTCGTCCCAGTCCGCGGCGTAGCCGTCGCACTTGCCGCACAAATGCTCCACCGTCTCCGGGGATTGCAGGTCAGTGGACTGTGCCCCCGTCCGGGCCACCATCTCCCGCAGCTTCTCCGGGTTCTCCAGCATGGGGCAGGGCTTCAGGTGGTTCTCGTTGAAGGGCTGACCGTCGTGGTAGGCCATGAACATGGGGGAGCGCAGGCAGTCCAGCAAAGACTTCTCACGGATGTTGGAGTCGGAGTAGTGGATGAATACGCAGGGGTCCACGTCTCCGTTGGCGTTGATGTGGAGATACCGCCGGCCCCCGGCGATGCAGCCCCCCACGTACTCCCCGTCGTTCTGGAAGTCGATGACAAACAGGGGCTTGCTCTTGCGATAGGCCCGAATGCGGTCGTACATCTGCTCCCGCTGCTCCGGGGAGGGCATCAGCTGGGGCACCGCGTCGTTGCCCACCGGCATGTAGTGGAAATACCAGGTGAATTTGGCCCCCCACTCCACCAGCTGGTCCACAAACTCCTCCGAGCTGATGGAATCCAGGTTGGCGCTGGTGTAACAGCAGGAGGTGCCGAAGGGCAGCTTTTTCGCCTTCAAAATCTCCATGGCCTTACGCACCTTCTGGAACACGCCGTTCCCCCGGCGGTCGTCGGTGGCCTCCTCGAAGCCCTCCACGCTGATGGCGGGGACGAAGTTCTTCACCCGCAGCATCTGGTCGGCGAAGTCCTCGTCGATGAGGGTGGCGTTGGTGAAGCAGAGGAATTCGCAGTCGCTGTGCTTGTTGCACAGGGCGATCAGGTCGTCCTTGCGCACCATGGGCTCGCCGCCGGTGTAAATGTAAATGTACACCCCCAGCTTTTTGCCCTGGGTGATGATGCTGTCGATCTCGTCAAAGGTGAGATTCAGCTTGTTGCCGTACTCCGCCGCCCAGCAGCCGGTGCAGTGGAGGTTGCAGGCGGAGGTGGGATCCAGCAGAATGGCCCAGGGGATGTTGCAGCCGTAGCGCTCCCGGGCCTCCTCCTGGACGGTCCAGCCGATGAGATTGCCGTTGAGCATGAAGTTCTCAAAGAAGGTCTTGCGCACCTCGCCGTCGATGTCCGTCCACATGGACCGAATGAGCCTGTACCAGTTGTTGTCCGGGTTCTCGATCACCTTGCGGAAGGCGGCCCGCTGAGCGGGGAAGCTGTTGGGGCCGTCCCCGGCAAAGCGGTCCACCCAGTCCATCAGTTTGGGAATGTTGGCGTCCGGGTCCTTGTCCAGATAGCCGTAGAGGGCGCGGAAGCCCGCCCGTTTCACGCTGTTCATCATGGTCATGCTGTACACGTTCCTTTCTCGCTCTTGTGGAGCTGTCGGTCATTGGAATCATATGATCCCAATGTTTTGAATTTGCGGCGGTTTTGTTTGAGTATCGTGAAAATTCAACTGTTTCCCTGTTTCATGGCCATGATATCCCTTCCCCGCGCAATCTTCCATAGACAGAAAGAAGGACCTTGTCAAGGTTTTGACAAGGCCCGACCGGCTGTAAAATATTGTCGAATCCTGGAATTTTTCCCAAGCTCACTTTTTGTTTTTCTGGGCCAGCCGCTCCATGGTGTAGTCCAGGCAGCCCTCCAACAGTATGTAGAAGTCGTCCAGCCGCTCAATCATGCTGGAGGGCATTCCCTGCTCCACCCAGCTCAGCACAATGCTGGCCAGCCCCTGGGTCAGCAGCTCGGCCATAAAATTGATCTGATCTTCCGTCACGGCGTACCTCCGGGCGGACAGCCGGACGCGGGCCGCCACCAGCGGCGCGGCCCAGCGGCGCAGGTCGTGCTCCACGTAGCTGCGCTCATAGGCCCGGTACACGTTGAGCACCAGGGTCCGATTCTCCCGCAGCAGGGTCAGCGCCCGCTCCAGCGGCTCCCGCCTCCCCGCCGGGTCGGCGGTGCTCAGCTCCTCCAGCAGCTGCTGCACGCCATAGTCCACCACGCCGTACAGGTCGGAAAAGTGGTAATAAAACGCCTGCCGGGAGATGCCGCATTTCTCCACCAGCTCGGTGACGGTGATGTCGTCCAGCCGCTTTGTCTGGAGCAGCTCCGTCAGGGCGTTCATGATTTGATTTTTGGTAGATTTTGGCATATCATGTTTCCTTTCCGGGAATTTTGAAACATTATACCGGGTTTCGCCGGGAGAAGCAAGAAACTAAATTTTACACTGAAGTAATTTTGTCAAAGAATAATTTTCACCCCCCGCGGCACACTGACACGGGGTGAACGCGATGGACCGAAAAAAGGGAAAAACAGTGTGGTATGCCCTGGCGGGAGCCGCCGCCGGGGTGGTCAACGGCTTTTTCGGCGGGGGAGGAGGCCAGGTGCTGGTCCCCATGCTGGCGGAGAAGTGCGGCCTGGACCAGCGGAGGGCCTTCGCCACCTCGGTGGCGGTGATCGCGCCGCTGTGCGCCCTGTCCGCCGCCGTCTACTGGTTCCGGGGGCAGCTGGACCTGGCGCTGGCCCTGCCCTATCTGGCCGGAGGACTTGTCGGCGGCTTTGTGGGCGGTAAGGTATTTCAAAAGCTGTCCATGACCTGGCTGCGCCGGGGGTTCGCCCTCCTTATTTTATACGGCGGGGTGAAGGCGCTGCTATGAAGGACTGGCTCATCGCCGCCCTGGCCGGGGCGGTCACCGGGGTGCTGTCCGGCTTCGGGGTGGGGGGCGGCTCCCTGCTGCTCATCTACATGACCAGCTTTGCCGGGGTGCCTCAGACCCTGGCCCAGGGGGTCAACCTGCTCTATTTCCTCCCCGCCGCCGCCACCGCCCTCCCGGCCCATTTTAAAAACGGCTTTGTGGAGAAAAAGGCGCTCCTCCCCGCCATCGCCGCGGGGCTGGCGTGCTCCGCCCTCACCGCCTGGGCGGCCACGGCGCTGGACGTGGAGATCCTGCGCAAATGCTTCGGAGGCTTCCTCATCCTCATCGGACTGCGGGAGCTGTTCAAAAAAGGATGATTTTGCTTGCCTTTCCGAATGGGTTGTGATAATATGCTCTGTGCCGGACCGGCCTTCTGCCGGTCCGGCGAACCTCTTCTTTAGGAGCGTATCGTTATGATGGAGCCCATCCTGTTTGTGATTTTTCTCACCGCCGCCACCGGCGTGGGCGGTCTGGCCCTGGGGGGTGTGCTGGCCACCCTGGTCAAGCGGGAGTCCCCCCGGGGGACCAGCCTGCTGCTCAGCTTTACCGCCGGGCTGATGCTGGCCATCGTGGCCCTGGACATGGTGCCCGAGGCCATGGAGGCCGCCCCCTGGCTGCCCATGACCCCACTGGTGCTGGTGGCGGGCTTTGTGGTGACCTACCTGCTCAACTGCTGGATCGACAAGAGCGCCCACCACGAGGACAAAAACAATCCCCATCACTGCGCCTGCGGACACCACGACCTGCACACGGCGGGCATTGTGCTGGCGGCGGCGGTAGCCCTGCACAACGTGCCGGTGGGCATGGCGGTTGGAGCCACGGTGGCGGTCCAGGGCATCTGCCTGGCCAGCGTGCTGGCGGCGGTGACCATCGGCCTCCACAACCTGCCCGAGGGCATGAGCATCGCCGTCCCCCTGCTCCACGACGGCTCCAAGACTTGGAGCGCCATCGGCGTGGCGGCGCTGTCCGGCCTGCCCACGGTGCTGGGCGCGCTGGTGGGTTATATTGTGGGAAATCAAGCTCCGGCGGCGCTGGCTGCGGCGCTGGCCCTGGCGGGAGGGGCCATGCTGTACGTGGTGTTTTTTGAGCTTCTGCCCGAGGCCTCCCTCCAGTGGAGGTCCCGCTGGTCCATCCTGTCCACGGTGGTGGGCTTCGCCCTGGGGGTGCTGCTCATCTTCAGCCACGGACACCACTGACAAACCGCCCAAACGGGCGGCACCTCCGCCGCCTCCACGGTGCACCTCGCCAAAAGCGGAAAGGGAAACAGCCGGATTTTCGTTGTTTTGTTCCTTGCGTTTTTCCATTTGAAATGCTATGATTTGTTCCGCTCGTAAAGACAGGCGGGCCCGTTCGCGCAGAAGGGGCCCGTTTCTTGTGGAACGAAAAATTGAGGTGTCTCTATGGAAATCCTGATCCAATTGTCCTTCTCTCTGGTGGGCGGGCTGCTCATGTCCCGCCTGGCCAAGCTTCTGAATTTGCCCGCCGTCACCGCCTACCTGGTGACCGGCCTTTTGCTGGGCCCCTACCTGCTGGGCGCGCTGGACATGACCGGCCTCGGCTTCGGAACGGCGGAGGCGGTGGCCCGGCTGGACATCATCTCCCAGGTGGCCCTGGGCTTCATCGCCTTCACCATCGGCAACGAGTTCCGGCTGGAGCAGCTCAAGAGCATGGGCAGGCAGGCCATCACCGTGGGCATTTTGCAGGCGGTGGTCACCACCGCCCTGGTGGACCTGGCCCTGGTGGCCCTCCACTTCATCAACCCCGAGCTGATCTCCATCTCCTCCGCCATCACCCTGGGCGCCATCGCCGCCGCCACCGCCCCCGCCGCCACCCTGATGGTGGTGCGGCAGTACAAGGCGGACGGCCCGCTGACCCGGCTGCTGCTGCTGGTGGTGGCCATCGACGACGCGGTGGGGCTGGTCCTGTTCTCCGCCTCCTTCGGGGTGGCCACGGCCCTGGAGAGCGGGGCCATCAGCCTGGTCACCGTGCTGGTGGAGCCGGTGATCGAGATTGTGCTGTCCCTGGGGCTGGGGGCCCTGGCGGGCTGGGTGCTGTACTGGGTGGAGCAGTTCTTCCACTCCCGGAGCAAGCGCCTGTCCATCTCCATCGGCTTCGTCCTGCTCACCGTGGGGCTGTCCATGGTGGAGTTTGAGTGGGGCGGCATCCACTTCGGCTTCAGCCTGCTGCTGGTGTGCATGATGACGGGCACCATCTTCTGCAACATCTGTGACTTCTCCGAGGAGCTGATGGGCCGTGTGGACGGCTGGACCGCCCCGCTGTTCGTGCTGTTCTTCGTGCTGTCCGGCGCGGAGCTCAACCTGAAAATTCTCTCCAGCCCCATGGTGCTGCTCATCGGGCTGGTGTATATCGTGTCCCGCTCCCTGGGCAAATACCTGGGGGCCTACGGCAGCTGCGCCATGACCGGGTGCAGCGACAACATCAAAAAGCACCTGGGCATCACCCTGCTGCCCCAGGCCGGCGTGGCTTTGGGCATGGCCCTCACCGCCCAGCAGCTGGCCGACGGGGCGGTGGTGCGCAGCGTGGTGCTGTTCTCCGTGCTGGTGTACGAGCTGGTGGGTCCGGCGCTGACCAAGCGTTCCCTGCTGGCGGCGGGCGAGATCCACGAGGAGGGCCGGACCAGCGCCCGGAAAAAGAACACCGGCAAAGCGCAGGTGCGGCTGGACAAGTGACAGCGGGTTTTCCCAGCGCATTTCGGGCATACTAGCCCCGAGGTGATGACAATGCTCAGCGAAAACCAACTGCTCAACCACATCTACCAGACCGCTGAAATGGGCAGGGAGGGCATCCATTCGGTGCTGAAGTACACGGAGGACCCCAAGCTGGCCAGCGCTTTGAACAGCCAGTATACCGAGTACGAGAAGCTGCAAAACGCCGCCGGGTCTCTGCTTCAGGCCCGGGGCGAGCCCCCCAAGGGCCTGGGCCCCGTGGCTAAGGCGTCCTCCGAGGTGATGAGCACCATGAAGGCCATGACCGACCGCTCCGCCGCCAACATCGCGGAGATGATGATCCAGGGCTCCACCATGGGGGTGACCAAGAGCCTGCGCACCATCCGGGACTGCGACCTGCGGGACGAGGGGGTGCGCCGGCTGGCGGACAGGCTGCTCAAGACGGAGCAGGCCAACATCGAGGAGATGAAGCGGTTCCTCTGAGAAAAAACGGAGGGCCCCCGCGGCGGCGGAGGCCCTTCCCTTTTACAGCTCATTCGGTCAGCGAGTCGGGGCCGAAGCCGTGGGGGAGAAGCTCCTTCAGGGGCAGCTTCACATAGTCCCCGTCCCCTCGGGCCACCAGTACGGTCAGGTCCGGCGCGAACTCGTACAGCACCTGGCGGCACACCCCGCAGGGCCAGCAGTAGTCCCGGCCTTTGCCCGCGATGGCGATGGCGGTGAATTCCCGGTACCCCTCGCTGACCGCCTTCACCAGGGCGGTGCGCTCGGCGCAGATGGTGGGCCCATAGGCGGCGTTCTCAATGTTGCAGCCGGTGAATACCGTGCCGTCGGCGCACAGCAGGGTCGCCCCCACGGGGAAATGGGAATACGGCACATAGGAGCGCTCCAGCATGGAGAAGGCCAGATCCACCAGAGCTTGGTCGGTCATGTTTAAAACTCCTTTCCAAATTGAACCTTTTCTGGGGAGAGGAGCTGAATTTGCTCCTTATTATATAGTATAGCAGGTTTCTCCGCCGGTTAAAAGGGGAAAAACACGGCTTACGGCGATTTTTGTTGTTGCAATGACGGATGGTTTCTGGTATAATACGAGCTGTTCGATGTCGGGGCGAGGCGTCAGCCATCACCTGCCATGCAAAAAATGAGTACCGCCAGGGTATTTTCGGGCGGGCTAATGACGATAAAGGACTGATTTGATAATGTTTGAGAAGGGTAAACGCGAACGCCGGCAGAGCGAGGACGATAAGGTCTTCAATCGGATGCTCCTGTGGCTGGCCGGGGCCGTGGTGGTGGAGCTGCTGCTCCTGCTGCTCCAGAAGGCCTATGTGGACATCATTTTCGACGCCATGGTGGCCAAGGCGCTCCAGTCGTTCTTCCATGTGTTCTCCATCGCGGGAGCGGTGGCGGTTGTGGGCTGCGCCGTGTGGGCGGTGGTCAACCACCGCGGCGGCAAGCCCACCGCCCTGCCCGTCATTATCGCCGCCGTGGCGGCGGGACTGTGGGTGATCTCTCTGCTCAGCTACTTTATGTATGCGGAGGGCATCCGTATTTTGATGATGCTCCCTGCGGCGGCGGCTGTGCTCATCATTATCTTTTTTCTCTACCAGCGGCCCTTCTTTTTCAACGCGATCCTCACCGGCGGCGGGCTGCTGGCCCTGTGGATCTATAAGCAGTATTATATGACCCATCCCCGGCTGACCACCGCCTGCATCATCGGCGGGGTGGTGGTGCTGGCGCTGGCGGCTGTGCTGGCCCTCCAGCTGCGCAAGACCGACGGCAGGCTGGGCTCCATCCGGGTGGTGCCTGTGGACTCCAACTACCTGATGACCTTCCTCACCTGCGCCGTGACCGCCGTGGCCATGGTGCTGGGGCTGATTTTGGGTATCTCCATGAGCCAGTACCTGATGTATGTTCTGGTGGGCTGGATGTTCGTCCAGGCGGTATTTTTCACCGTCAAAATGATGTGAGCGGCAGGAAAACAGAAATGAAAAACCGGCGGGGCGGGGAGCCCTGCCGGTTTTTGCGTGATTCAGAGGGTTCACAGAAAAAGCACCCCGGCCAGCGCTGGCTGACCGGGGTGCTTTAAAAAATGGAGCGAGTGACGAGGCTCGAACTCGCTATCGCACCCCGCGAATGGGATTCGCGGGGACCCCGCACCTCTGATTTCACGTGCGCGCAGAGCGCGCACAGGTGGAGGCAGCGAGTTCGCAAAAAACATCCCGGCCAGTGCTGGCTAACCGGGATGTTTTAAAAAATGGAGCGAGTGACGAGGCTCGAACTCGCTACCTCCACCTTGGCAAGGTGGCGCTCTACCAGATGAGCTACACTCGCAACGAACAAAACGGATTGTAACAGGATTGGGCCCGCTTGTCAAGAGGAAATCAAAAATTTCCCGCGTTTTTTTCCTCGGCCTCCTGTAACCACACTGTAACTTCTTTTTTTGGTTGACAATGTAAACCTGCTGTGCTATGATAGGACTACAAAGTAAACCTGACAGGAGGGGTCAGCGATGGAGGCCAGACGGGAGACGAACGGGGTGAAGCTCACCGCCAGCGAGTGGAGCGTGCTCACCTGCCTGTGGGAGGACAGCCCCCGCACGGTGATGCAGCTGGTGGCCGACCTGGGAGACCGGGTGGGCTGGGCCAAGAGCACCACCATCACCACCCTGCGCCGGATGGAGGAGAAGGAGCTGGTCCGGGTGGAACACGCCGGGAAAGGCAAGCTGTACGCCCCGGCGGTGGAGCGGGAACAGGCCGTGATTGCCGAGACCCGCAGCTTCCTGGACCGGGTGTACCAGGGCAGCGTGGGGCTGATGATGAGCGCCATGGCCCAGCGCCGGGAGCTGTCCGCCGGTGAGGTGGCCGAGCTGCGGGCCATTTTGGATCAGATGGAAGGGGGAGGGAAGCAATGACCGTCATGCTGTTGGAATGGGTGTGCACCGCCGCCTTTTTGATTCTCGTAGTGCTGGCTCTGCGGGCCGCCCTGGGGCGGCGGATCAGCGCCGGTCTGCGCTACGCCCTGTGGGCGGTGGTGCTGCTGCGGCTGCTGGTGCCGGTGCAGCTGTTCACCTCCCCCATCGCCGGGACCTGGGTGGTGACGGAGAAGCGGGTGGAGCACAGCGTGGCGGAAGCGCCCTCCGTCCCTGCCGGACTGGGGGACGCTCCCTCCCTGGGCGGGCAGCATGTGCCCGCGCTGGAGGTGGGACAGGGCGCCGTGCCCAACCTCCCCGACCCGCCCTCAATGCCCGACGCCCCGGAGCCCCCCGCCGCCCCCGATCTGACCAAGCTCCCCCTGTGGCTGGGTTGGGCGTGGCTGGCGGGCGCGGGCGTGGTGGCGCTGGTCCTCCTGCTGTCCAACCTGCGGTTCTATGGGAGGCTGCGGCGGGTGCGGACCCGGCTGGAGGGCGCGGACTGCCCGCTGGCGGTCTATGTGGCCCCAGGGCTGCCCTCCCCCTGCCTGTTCGGGCTGCCCCGGCCCGCCGTCTACGTCACCCCTGAGACGGCGGCGGATCCGGCCATGCTCCGCCACGTGCTGGCCCACGAGTACACTCATTTCCGCCAGGGCGACCACATCTGGAGCCTCCTGCGGTGCGCCGCCCTGGCGGTCCACTGGTGGAATCCCCTGGTGTGGCTGGCGGCGGGGCTGAGCCGGAGGGACGCGGAGCTGGCCTGTGACGAGGGGGCCCTCAAGCGGCTGGGGGACGGGGAGCGGGCCGCTTATGGCAATACCCTTCTGTCCCTGGTCACCGCCAAGCCCGGCCCGGAGGACCTGTTCCGATGCGCCACCACCATGGCGGGGGACAAGAAGAGCCTCAAGGAGCGGATTACCCGCATTGCCCAGGCCCCTAAGCGGTGGCTGTGGGCGGCGGTGGCCGTGGTGATGGCCACGGCGCTGGCCTGCCTGTGCGCCTTCGGCCAGGCGGAGCCCGTGGAGCCGATGGACGATGAGGACGGCCTGAACCCGACCTATACGATGAATGGAGACAGGAACGTCCTCATTGAAGGAGTAGGCGGCGCTTATGCGGAGTGGTCGCGGGGCACCAATGGCGGCTCCCTCTATCTCGCCGAGGATCTGGGGCACATCTGCCCCAGGCTGGCGGGCGAGACAGCGGAGGGCGGCGCGGATTGGGAGGACGCGGAGAAGAATGTCCTCCACGTGAGCCTGAACGTGAACGATGACCGTCTCCGAGACGGCACGGTGAACGGTTTCAACATCGACTTCACTGTGGACCTGAGTAATGATACAGTCACATGGTCGAGATTCACCGCTGAGCTGGAGGGCAGGACCATCGAGCTCACCGAACAGGAGATGCTGGACATGGCCCATATCCTGGCCAAGCTGCTGACAGAGGCCGAGGCGTACTACGACAGCCATGCCGGGACGTCGGGCCAGTGGACGAATATCCCGGAGCTGCTGGCCAAGTTCCCGGCGGAGGCGGCGGACGCGCCGGAGGACGTGATCCACTTCGCGGGGAAGGTGGTCCAGGAGCGGTATACCACGTATTTGGACTATCTGCGGGAAAACCCTGTGTCGGATGAGCCCATCCAGTTCGACGGCTGGCAGGTGGACGCGCTGAACGGCCCCTGGCGGGGCACGGTCCGCGACATGGACCTGGAGGTGTGGAGCGTCAACTACCTGTTCCACACCACCACCCCCAAGGAGGCGGAAAACCTCATCGTGGGGGGCAACTACCTCACCGAGGACGGCTGGCTGTGCCCCACCTATCCCAACTGCACCTATGTGATCTTCCAGGTGAACGACGTAGGGAAGCTGGGCTTCCTCACCGCCGAGATGATCAACGATTGCAGCCCCGACGGCGCGTCTGATATGTTCTTTGAGACGGTGGCGGCGGCGCTGGGCCGCAAAGGGCTGGCGGACTTCCACTCCGGCCCGGAGCTCAGCGGCGTGCCGGAGGACGTGGTCCAGGCCGCGCAGGGCAGGGTCCAGGCCGCCTACGACAACTGGCGGGGGGACACCAGCCTGAAGGGCACCCCCCAGTTCGACGACTGGCGGATCTACGACCTGACGGGCCCCTGGGAGGAGGACACCGAGGCGGCGCGGTTCGAGGTCTGGCGGCTTGGCTACGAGATCCACACCACCACCCCGGACCGGGTGAAGGCGATGGACGGGATGTCGCTACACCCGGACGGCTGGTTCCGCCCCGCCCGGCCGGACAGCCTCTACCTGCTGTTCACTGTGAAAAACGGCGTGCGGACCTACCTGACCGACATCAGCTCGACGGACTGCGGGCCGGGGTCCTCGGAATTCCATGACCTTTTGGAGCGGCTGGGCGGGCGGCTGGCGGTCCCGGAGGACCTGCCTGAGACCGATCTGAACCGCAACGGCGTGCCGGAGACCCCCCGGCTGGTCCTGATTGATGGGAACACGGGCCAGCGGCTGGAGCTCTGGGAGGAGGGGAAGCTGATCTTCTCCGAGGAGGGGTATTTCGCCCACGCGGGCTACAACGCCCTGTTCCTCTACCGGGAACACGGCAGGCGACAGTACCTGCTGCGCTACCACCCTTATATGAGCCAGGGAATGGCCTCCTACAGCTATGAGCTGTTCACCCTGTCCGCCGCCGGGGAGGAGGTCACGGCCCGGGAGGGTTACGTGGAGTTCGACATCAATTTCCACCCCCTTGCCCACGAGAAGTTTAGCCCGAAGGCCATCGCCGAATTTATGGGGGACGTGAACGGGATGCTGGCGGACAGCGTCCAGCTGCTGAACACCGACGGGGACCTGCTGGACACATTCAAGAAGGAAGGGCGGCTGTACGACAGTGTGGGCTGGCTGGACGGCTGGGAGCCGGTCTTTGTCCGGGACGGGAGCAAGTCCCTGGAGGATAATCTGCGGGCGTTCCAGACGGCCATGGAGCGGCAGTGGGAGAACGAGAGGGCGGACTGGGGGCTCACCCTCACCGCCAGCGACGTGACCCCCACCGGCCTGACCCTGACCTTCACCCAGTCCGGCGGACAGCCCTCCGGGGAGCTGTTTTACGGTTCGCCGTACTGGCTGGAGCGGAAGGACGGGGAGGGCTGGACCCGGCGGTCCGATATACTGGAGCCCAGCGTGAACTTGACCTGGACCGATGAGGCGTGCATGATCCCCAGGAACGGCCAGACTTCCGATCAGGTGGACTGGTCCTGGCTCTACGGCCAGCTTTCCCCGGGGCGCTACCGCATCGGCAAGAAGATCATGGACTTCCGAGCCGCCGGGGACTACGACGAACAGGTCTATTACGCCGAATTTGAAGTGAAGTGAATGAGGGCCGCCGGGGCGTCCGCCCCGGCGGCTTTATTGACACTTTGTTGACACAGAGCAAGCTTTGACAGCCAAAATTGCAGGAATATCCAGAGAAATACAAATCCCTTATTGACACAGCTCCAGTAATTCGCTATAATATTTAACAAATCATGAATGGCCGGTCTATGCCCTGTCCTGGGAAATGAATCGGGCCGGCCCGCGACTTGCAAAGCGCGGCGCACCGCCGTTGTTGTGGGGCGTGGGGTGCCGCGCCGTGTTTTTGCGTTCGTTGTTTTAACGGATTAACGCTTTTCAGCGGCGAACGGGACGCGTCCCGTTTTCGTTGTCCCCCCAAGGGCGGGGGGACAACAGCCCGTCTGCCCGCCTTTTCTTCGGTTTAGCCTGAATGGCGCGTTCTGGACCGTATAGTTTCGCCCCGTTCGGTTAAATATAACACAAAAATAGGAGGATAAGTATGAAGAAGCTTGTAAGCCTGCTGCTGGCGCTGGTTATGGTTCTCAGCCTCGCGGCCTGCGGCAACGGCGGCACGCCCACCGAGGAGAGCAAGGCCCCCGTGGAGGGCAGCAGCGCTCCCGAAGAGGTGGCGTTCGTCCCCTACACCTATGAGGACGAGGCCGTCTATATGGGCGCTATGAAGGAGTACTATGATATGCTCACGGCGGCTCAGGAGCTGACCGACGTGGACGAGATGTACGTGGAGATGGCCAAGGCCGAGGCCAAGGCCCTGACCAGCGGCGTGCTGCAGATCTGGCGCGGCGACGGCGGCGGTTACCGCATGAGCCGCTACGTGGACAAGTCCGTCCCCACCGTGCTGTGGGGCACCGACGCTGACCGCTATGAGACCGCTCTGGTCACCGAGGAGATCCTGACCGCGGAGGACCGCGAGGAGCTCATCTCCATGTGGGCCGAGATGGCCGGCACCGGCACCTATGAGCAGGCCGCCAAGGACTTCCTGGCCGAGAAGGGCTACACCCTGAAGAGCGAGCTGGGCTATTGGGACTTCACCCTGGATCCCGAGACCTGGGACGTGCTGTCCGTTTGGACCAACTCCGTGGGCGACCCCGTGTGCGGCACCGTGGAGAACCTGGCCAAGTACGACATGGAGAACGTGCTCCAGCCCGCCCTGGCGGAGAGCTGGGAGTGCTCCGAGGACGGCCTGACCTGGACCTTCCACATCCGTCCCGGCCAGATCTGGACCGACTCCCAGGGCCGTAAGATCGCCGACATCAAGGCCGATGACTGGGTGGCCTCCATGCAGCATTTCTTTGACAACTACGGCTCCAGCGGCGCCGAGGTGCTGACTCCCATCATCGTCAACGGCGACGCCTATGTCAACGGCGACGTCACCGACTTTACCGAGGTGGGCGTGAAGGCCGTGGACGACCTGACCCTGGAGTACCACCTGAACGCTCCCGTCCCCGCCTTTGAGTCCATGCTGACCTACTGCGGCTTCTTCGCTCCCCTGTGCCGCGAGTACTTCACCTCTCAGGGCGGCACCTTCGGCGTGGATGACCACGTCAACGGCAACTACGGCACCAGCCCCGAGAACATCGCCTACTGCGGCCCCTACCGCATCACCAGCTACACCCCCACCAACTCCATCGTGTTCGAGGCCAACGACAGCTATTGGAACCGTGACGCCATGAACGTCACCAAGATCACCTGGTACTATCAGGACGGCAACGACCCCCTGAAGCCCTATGACGACTTCATGGCCGGCACCCTGAGCCGCTGCGGCCTTGGCCCCTCCACCATCAAGAAGTGCCAGGAGGACGGCAACTTCGACAAGTACGCCATCGTCTCCGAGCTGGAGGCCACCACCCGCGTGGGCTACCTGAACCTGAACCGCCAGTCCTTCGCCCTGTTCAACGATCCCACCGGCTGCGTCTCCGAGATGGAGCACGGCAGCGTGGACACCATCGACCGTGACAATGAGGTGTACGTGGCCGACGCCAGCATCGTGGACGACGCCGCCCGCACCCACGTGGCCATGAACAACCACAACTTCCGTCTGGCCCTGACCATGGCCTGGGACCGCGTCTCCTACAACGCCCTGTACGCGGGCGAGGAGGTCAAGGAGCTGGGCGTGCGCAACACCTACACCCCCGGCAACTTCGTGACCCTGGGCAAGGACGTGACCACCGACATCAACGGCACCTCCACCACCTTTGAGAAGGGCACCTACTACGGCGCCATCGTCCAGGCTCAGATCGACGCCGACGGTTATCCCATCAAGGCCTGGGACCCCGAGGCCAACGGCGGCCTGGGCTCCAGTGACGGCTTCGACGGCTACTACAGCGTGGCCAACTGCCAGGAGTATCTGGCCAAGGCCGCTGAGGAGCTGGCGGCTGTGGGCGTGGAGGTCTCCAAGGAGAACCCCATCCAGATCGAGTACGCCGACCCCGTGTTCGCAGAGGGCGGCACGAACCGGGCCAAGGCTTACAAGCAGAGCGTGGAGAACGCCTCCGGCGGCTTGATCCAGGTCAACCTGCTCCCCGTGCAGGACAACCAGCAGAACAACTCCACCAACTACCTGATCAGCGAGGGCTGGGAGAACTGCGTTGACATCGGCATCGGCACCGGCTGGTCCGCCGACTACGCCGACCCCGCCTCCTACCTGACCCTGTTCCTGCCCTACGGCAACGGCTATCAGACCAAGAACCTGGGTGTGTGGTAAGAAGCAGGCACTAAAGACATCTTTGGAATAGAGATCAAAGATCGATCATAACGCGCGTGCAGGAGAATGGTGCGTGCCATTCTCCTGCACGCGTATTTAAGAGGAAAAGGCGCTCTCTCCCCCTTACAGGGGAGGGAACGGCGGGAGTGAAAAGCCGTTTCCTCCCCCGCGCGGGGGAGACAGAACAGAAATTAGGTGCGTGATATCATGGGAAAATACTTGCTCAAGCGTATCCTGCACGGTGTGGTGTCCATCATCATCGTGGTGGCCATCGTTATGGTGCTGATCTACTCCATGCTGAACCGGGAGCTGGTTTTCACCGCCGACAACACCTACACCCGGCAGGTGTCCAACTCCAAGACGGCCTATATGTACACCAAGTGGGAGCAGTACGGCTATCTGGACTACGTGACCTACTCCGAGTGGCTGAACGGTCTGGCGAAGAGCGGGGAGATCGACGAGGAGACCCGCGCCGAGGCGGTGGCCTTCGGCCGCAGGCCGGAGAACGACTCCGAGGTGGCGGCGCAGTACGTGGAGAAGTTCACCGACTACTATGAGTCCCAGGGCTATACGGTGACCCGTCTGAACGCCAAGGTGAACGGGCGGAAGCTGGTCACCGGCGGCGCGCAGCTGCTGTTCGCCGCCAAGGACCTGCCTCTGACCACCCGGCTGTGGAACTACTTCACCGGCCTGGTGGACATCGACAACATCCACAAGGCGGAGGAGGTGGAGGGAGAGCGGGGGCTGACCTTCACCCTCTATGACCCGGTGTACGGCGGGGACAAATTCTCCCCGGCCATTATGGGCAACGGCACCGAGCACAAATACCTGCTGTATTTTGACGGACAGTTCCCCTATATCCACCAGAACCTGGCCACCATCCGGCTGGGCACCTCCTACACGGTGAACAAGGACGTGGACGTGGCGGACACCATGAGCCGCAGCCAGGGCACCTATATGATGTCCACCGTCACCTTCCCCACCGGCCACACGGAGGAGAGCGCGGACGACCTGCACACCGCCACCTATATGCTGGGCAGCCGGGAGGCAAACCAGCTCAACCAGGAGCGCTTTACCGATGACTACACTGTGGTAGGAGCGGTGCGCGGCGGCTTCTCCAAGCTGGGTTTCTCCTTCGTCATCGGCATCCTGGCGGTCCTCCTGTCCTACGGCCTGGGCCTGCCCCTAGGCGTGGCGATGGCGCTGAATAAGGACCGGCTCATCGACAAGCTGGGCACCATTTACACTATCTTCGTCATTGCTATGCCGTCTCTGGCCTATATCTTCCTGTTCAAGGGCATCGGCGGCAAGCTAGGCCTGCCCACCACCTTTGATATGGGGCTGGGCACCAAGCTGATCTACGTGCTGCCCATCATATCCCTGTCCCTGCGGTCCATCGCCGACCTGATGAAGTGGATGCGCCGGTATATGGTGGACCAGATGACCTCTGACTACGTGAAATTTGCCCGGTCCGGCGGCCTGTCCGAGGGGGAGATTTTCACCAAGCACATCATGAAGAACGCGGCCATCCCCATTGTCCACGGCATTCCGGGACAGGTGCTGGGCGCTATGATCGGCGCCATCATCACCGAGCGCGTATATGTGGTCCCCGGCGCCGGCAACCTGCTGACCGAGGCCATCAACAAATACGACAACGGCGTCATCGTGGGCGTCACGCTGTTCTACGCGGTGTTGTCTGTGACCTCCGTGATCCTGGGCGATATCCTCATGGCCACGGTGGACCCGCGCATCTCGTTCACGACGAAGGATAGGTGAGAGCTATGGATCATGATTTTAATTTAAAGGAATTGGGCATGACGGAGGAGCAGCTGTTCTCCTTCCACGCGCACAGCGACCTGGAGTCGGAAAAGATCACCGCACCCCGATACTCCTATTGGCAGTCGGTATTTCGCGTGTTTTTCCGCAAAAAGATCAATATTATCGTCCTGGGCGTCCTGGCTGTGCTCATCGTGTTCGCCTATGTTTACCCCGCTCTGACGGACTATGACAAGTATGGGGAGCTGTTGAACCCCGCCGTGAAGCACCTGTCACCCTCAGCGGCCATTGACTACTATGGCTTCCACCTCAAATATGTCCTGGGCACCGGCGCGGCAGGCCAATCCACCTTTGACGCCATCTGGAATGGTGCGCAGATCTCCATCTCCCTGGCGTTCGTCTGTGGCGCCATCAATATGACCATCGGCGTGCTCATCGGCGCCATCTGGGGCTTTTCTAAGAAGGTGGACGCCTTCATGATGGAGGTTTACAACGTTCTGGCAAATATACCCTACGTGCTGCTGATCTCCGTGCTGTTGATGCTGTTCACCCCCAGCTTCTGGACCATGGTGTTTGCCTTGACAGTCACCGGCTGGCTGTACATTGCGTACTCCATCCGAATACAAGTGGTTATCATCCGCGACCGCGAATACAATCTGGCATCGAAATGCCTGGGCACCTCCACGCTGAAAATCGCCATCAAGAACATTCTGCCCTTTATGACCTCCGTCATCGTGACCTTGCTGGCCACGGAGATCCCGTCCTACATCTCCTACGAGGTGTTCCTGGCCTATATCGGCCGGGGCATCCCCGAGATGACCCTGGGCCGCCTGATCTTCGAGGCGGAGAGCGCCATGGTCACCCCGGGCTGGGAGTTCGAGTTCTGGAGCCCGGTGGCTATCTCCGTCATCATCACCGTGGTGCTGTACGTGGTGGGCCTGAACCTGGGCGACGCCTCCGACCCGAGAACGCATATGTAAGGGGGACCGCGGTATGGAAGAGAACAAAGTATTGCTGTCCGTCAAGGACCTGGACGTGAAGTTCAAGGTCCGCGGCAGGACCCTCACCGCCATCCGGGGCATCTCCCTGGACATATACGAAAACGAGTCCATCGCCATCGTGGGCGAGTCGGGCTCCGGCAAGTCGGTGTTCACCAAGACCTTTGCGGGCATGCTGGACTCCAACGGCTATATCGACAACGGCTCCATCGTCTTCAGCGACGACGAGCTGGCGGACACCGTGGTGAAGCTGGACGGCTCCGCTCAGTCCATGATGGACAGGGCCAAGCGGAAGCTGGACGAGTACGCTCACCTGGAGCTGGGCGCCTCCACCTACCAGAAAATCCTGGAGCTGGAGCGGGAGAAGAAGGAAAAGAGCGGCCTGAGCGGCGCGGAGCTGGGGGCCCAGGAGGCGGAGGTCAAGGAGCTGCAGCACCTGCGCACCGACGTGTTCAATATGAAGCAGACCCTGGACCCCGCCAAAGAAAAGGATAAGATCCGCCAGGCCAACCAGGACATTAAGAAGTACGACGAGCAGATCAAGGCCCTGAAAAAGAAGAACGAGCAGCTGGCCCGGGAGAAGAAGCACGCGGTGGACAGCGACGCCGCCTACCAGAAGAGCTGGCAGGACCGAATGAACAAGCTCCAGGAGCAGTACAAGAAGGAGACTGCGGGCCAGGTCGGCGAGAAGGCGCTGAAGCGCAACGAGATCCTGGCCAAGGAGATCTATCTGTCCGTGGGCCGCTTCAACCTGAGAAAGCGGACCAAGCTGGCCAACCAGCTGCTGGAGGCGCTGAAAAAGGCCATGCAGCTGGGAGTGGACCTGGACGACGAGGGGCAGCGTAGCGCCGTGTTCGACAACGTGGCCTTCCGGGTGCGCTACCTGGACGAGACGGCCGAACAGCTCCACGGCACCTGCATCCTGAACCTGGCCAACGTGAAGGACGCCAAGGACTGGACCAAGATCCGGGGCCGCCGCATCGCCACCGTGTTCCAGGACCCCATGACCTCCTTGAACCCCATCATCACCATCGGCAAGCAGATCACCTCCGTCATCCTCAAGCACCAGCAGTGCTCCGAGGGGGAGGCCCGCCGCCGGGCCCTGGAGATGATGCACAAGGTGGGCATACCCAACGCCGCCGCTCGGTTTGACGACTACCCCTTCCAGTACTCCGGCGGCATGCGCCAGCGCATCGTCATTGCCATCGCCCTGTCCTGCCAGCCCAAGATCCTGATCTGCGACGAGCCCACCACCGCCCTGGACGTGACCATCCAGGCCCAGATTTTGCAGCTCATCAAGGACCTGCAGAAGGAATTCGGCTATACCATCGTGTTCATCACCCATGACCTGGGCGTGGTGGCCAACATCGCCGACCGGGTGGCGGTGCTGTACGCCGGCCAGATCGTCGAGCTGGGCACCGTGCGGGACGTGTTTTACGACCCCCGGCACCCCTACACTTGGGCCCTGCTGTCCTCCCTGCCCCAGCTGGCCCAGAAGGACACCAAGCTGTACTCCATCACCGGCACCCCGCCCTCCCTGTACAACCAGATCGTGGGCGACGCCTTCGCCCCCCGCAACCCTTACTGCCTGGAGATCGACACCAAGCTGGAGCCCCCCATGTTCCAGGTCAGCGACACCCATTTCGCCAAGACCTGGCTGCTGGACCCCCGGGCCCCCAAGATCGACAAGCCGGAGGGCATCCAGGACATCCATCATAAGCTGATGGAAGCGTTCAATATTTGAGGAGGGTCGGACTGTGAGCAAAGAGAACGTAAATGAGGTCCGGGCCTCCAGCCTGCCGGAGCACGGGCCGCTGGACGAAAACGGCAGAGAGATTTTGTTATCGCTGAAAAATGTGGATATCACCTTCGGCAAGGGGGAGGACGCGGTCCGGGCCGTTCAGGACGCCAGCTTTGATATCTACAAGGGGGAGACCTTCTCCCTGGTGGGCGAGTCCGGCTCGGGCAAGACCACCGTGGGCCGGGCGGTGATCCGGGTGAACCCCCTGGCCGCCGGAGAGATCCGCTACAAGGGCGTGCGCATCTCCGGCAAAATTCCCCGCTCCCTGGACCGGGAGGTCATCCGCAACGTCCAGATGGTGTTCCAGGACCCGGCGGCGTCGCTGAACGAGCGCGCCACGGTGGACTACATCATCTCCGAGGGCCTGTATAACTTCCACCTGTTCAAAAACGAGGCCGACCGGGTGCGCAAGGTGGAGACCATGATCGAGGAGGTGGGCTTGCTCCCCGAGCACCTCACCCGCTATCCCCACGAGTTCTCCGGCGGCCAGCGCCAGCGCATCGGCATCGCCCGGGCCATGGTCATGGAGCCGGAGCTGGTGGTGGCCGACGAGCCCATCTCCGCTCTGGATGTGTCCATCCGGGCCCAGGTCCTCAACCTGATGAAGAAGTTCCAGGCGGAAAAGGGCATCACCTACCTGTTCATCGCCCACGACCTGTCCGTGGTCCGCTTCATCTCCGACCGCATCGGCGTCATCTACAAGGGCCGCATCGTGGAGGTGGCCGAGGCGGAGGAGCTGTTCAACTTCCCCCTGCACCCCTACACCCACTCCCTGATCTCCGCCATCCCCATCCCCGACCCGGAGCTGGAGAAAAACAAGGTGCTGTACACCTACGACCCCTCCGTCCACGACTACTCCGTGGATAAGCCGGAGTTCGTCTGCGTCGGCCATGACCACTACGTCTACGGCAACAAAAAGGAGATCGAGGAGTACAAAGCCGTCCGGGAGGCGGGCGTGCCCCTGAAGCCCATCAAGATCCTGGCCCCCGGCGAGGTGGTGGAGCAGCGGGAGAAGCCCGAGGACCTGGCCGCCACCGTCCGGGAAGAGGAGATCCTGGTCCATCCCACCCACGACACGGGCAGCATCTGGTACAAGGTCTTTTCCTTCATCCTGCCCCTGCTGGGCCTCATCGCCATGGCGGTGTTCAACCACTTCCACCATTTCCGAAACGCCAGGGCCTGTAAGAAGGGCGCCGTCGCCGGACTGATCTTCCTGGCCGCCATTCTGGTGGTCTTCCTGGTGCTGATTGTGCTGGCGGTGATCTGACCTTGGGGCGCGGCGCGAGGAACAACCGGCCCCAGGAGAAGCCCGTGGAAAAAATCGAGCTGTCCCAGGAGAAAACCGGCCTGCGGGCGGTGGCCGCGGTGGTCTTCCTGCTGATCGGCGTGGGGGCGCTGGCCTATGGCGTCAGTCAGTTCTTCTCTGCGGAACCGGGCTGGCAGACCATCCAGGCCGGGACCTCCGGCGGCCCCACCTGCGGGGACGAATTCGTGTTCCTGTACGAGGTGGGGGCGTCGGGCCGGTCCGCCCGGAAGGAGGGCCAGGACCTGAATGAGCTGTACACCCAGGCCTGCCGCACCGCATTCCAGCTCTTTCACACGGAGCTGAGCTTTGAGGGCGTGGTCAACCTGAAAGACGTCAACGACCGCCCCAACGAGGCGCTGGAGGTGGACCCGGCCCTGTACCGGGCCTTTGAGGCCGTCCGGGAGGCGGGAGACCGAAACGTCTACCTGGGCCCGGTGTACGCCCGGTACAACGACCTGTTCTACTGCGAGGACGACAGCCAATTGGCGGACTTCGACCCCCGGCTCAGCCCAGAGGTGGCAGAGGAGTACGCCGCCGTCGCCGCCTACGCCGGGGACCCGGCTTCCATTGACGTGGAGCTGCTGGGGGACAACCGGGTCCGTCTGCGGGTGTCGGAGGACTATCTGGCCTACGCCCAGGAGAACGGTATCCAGCGCTTTTTGGACTTCGGCTGGATGAAAAACGCCTTTATTGCCGACTATCTGGCGGATACCCTGACGGAAAACGGCTTTACCAACGGTGCCGTCTCCAGCGTGGACGGCTTCGCCCGCTGCCTGGACGGCAGAGAGGGGCGCTACGGGCTGAATCTGATGGGCCTGCTGGAGGATGGCCGCGCCGTCCAGGCGGGGACCATGGAGTACCAGGGCCCCATGAGCCTGGTGAGCCTGCGGTCTTTCCCGGCGGCGGAGGGGGACGAGGCCCGCTACTACCGGCTGAAAAACGGCGAGACCCGCACCTTGTACCTGGACCCCGCCGACGGGCTGTGCAGGGGGGCGGCGGATTTCCTGGCGGTCTATTCCGAGGGCTGGAGCTGCGCCCGGCTGGCCATGGAGGCCGCCCCCGTCTTTATCGCCGAGACCCTGGACCGGGAGGCCCTGGAGGGCCTGTCATCAGAGGGCGCCGGCGCTGTGACCTGCCAGGGCCGGACCATATGGACCGGGGACCCGCCGCCGGCGGTGTCCGGCCTCTACGAGGGTTTCACCCTGACCAGGGGATGAGCACGAAAAAAACGCAAAACGGCCCCCGCCCATCGGGCGGGGGCTTGTTCGCGTTTTTATGTGTATTCGTTCAGATGGGCCGTCAAATCCCGCCCCAGGGAGGCGGCGGAATTTGACAAAACGCGGCGCGTGATGTTATAATCGTTTTTAAGAAGGGTTCCGCTGCATATAGGCGGTTAGCCACTCCCTGAGAAAGGGGGTGGTGCTGATGGAAAACGGGCGCTGGACACAAGTCCTGCGTATCGTGTTTTGGTTTATCATCGTGCTTATGCTGATGATTGCCACAGCCCAAAAAGCGTGTTAGCCGCCCGGATTGCGCCCGGACGGCTAACATAATCTAGTTAGACGTTAGGGCTAACCGCTTGCAACGGGACCCTTCGACTTTAGTATAAGCTGCCCTCCGCGTTTTGTCAAGGACAAATCATATGGGAAACAGAAATCCCGCCCTGTCCGGCGTCAGGCCGGAGGGGGCGGGGGCTGTGCTTTGCCCCTCGCAATATCGTTTCGATTCTGCCATAAAACGGCCCCCGCCCATCGGGCGGGGGCTATGCTTTACCTCTTGCAATATCGTTTCGATTCTGGTATAATCGACATGGAAACAAAAATGCGGCAGCTCCCGGGTGTAGCGAGCACCCGAGAGCCTGCGCGGGTGCGCACACACCTACACAGCGGCCAACCGGCCGCACCGCTCCTCTATTATACGACAAGCTGTCCTCCTGTGCAAGGGGGGATTTTGCCGTTTGCTTGCCGCGGTCCTTTTTAGCGGAGCGGGAATGCATGAGAGGCGTTTGCTCTTTCACGCTGTGTGGGGTCAAACCTGCACAGCGTTTTTGCTTCCCCCGGTCTGACGGCCCCTGGGGGCGGAAGCCCCCGGGGGAGGCTGTGGCGGAAGGGATCATCGGACGGGAAGGGAGGTCGAGGTGCTCTTAGGGGATTGGATCATCCTAGGATTTTTCATTATCATAATCGCGGGCTGGATATACATACCGGTCAGCGAGCGCCTGGAGGAAAAGCGGGCGGCGGAGACGTACAAAGAGGCTCTGACGTTTGAGATCGCGGACGGAGTGACCCTGCTCCAGGGCATCCGGGCCTTTTTCGGGGAAGATGGCTGCTGGCTGCCGGGCTCGAGATCGGTAGGTGTGATAGCGGGCGAGACGCCAGGGCATCTCGCGTACCTTGAGTATGATTCGAAGAAGAACCAGGTAAGGGCGCTGATATACTATCCGGCCTCCGGGGAGGGCCAGCGGCGGGACGGTCGGGACGAGCTGATCGGCCTGATGGTCCAGGCGGCGCGGAAGCAGCGGAGCGAGGCCCCATGGTGAAAAGCGGGCGGCGGCGCGTGAGCGCCGCCGCTTTTTTTGGGGAATCGGGCAATTTCACCCTTCCCAAACGGGGCGGCAGGGGGTATAATCAGCCTTAGCCCTTTGGGGGCGGGATCAAATCAAGGCCGGCGCGCCCGGCGGAAGAGAGGATCGCATGACGAAGGAATTTTTTCAAGGGAACCGGGAGCGGCTGTACGCCGGGACGGGGGAGAACTCCCTGCTTGCGTTTTTATGATGAACGAGATATTGATGGCGGTGATGGCCGCCGGAGCGGCGCTGGGAGGCGCAGACCGGGTCCTTGGCAACAGGCTGGGGCTGGGGCAGCAGTTTGAGAAGGGGTTTATGCTGCTGGGCCCCATGGCCCTGTCCATGGCGGGGATGATCTGCCTGGCGCCGGTGCTGGCGGACTGGCTGGGCCGGGTGGTGGTGCCGCTGTACCGGCTCATGGGGGTGGACCCGGCCATGTTCGGCAGTCTGCTGGCCATCGACATGGGGGGCTACCAGCTGGCGAAGGAGCTGGCGGAAGACCCCGCGGTGGGCAGCTACGCCGGGCTGGTGGTGTCGGCCATTTTCGGCGTCACCCTGGTGTTCACCATCCCCGTGGGCATGGGAATGGTTGCCCAGGAGGACCGCCCCCCGCTGGCCCGGGGGATCATGCTGGGGCTGGCGGCCATGCCGGTGGGGCTCATTGTGGGGGGATTGCTGTGCGGGCTGACCCTGCCCGCCTGCCTCCACCAGAACCTGCCCGTCTTTGCCCTGGCCCTGGCGCTGTTCCTGGGGCTGCGGCTGGCCCCGGACAGGATGGTCAGAGGCTTCTGCACGCTGTCGGAGGGCATAAAGGCGCTGGTCACCCTAGGGCTGGTGCTGGGGGCGGTGGAGGCCCTCACCGGCTGGGCAATCCTGCCCGGCATGGCCCCGCTGGGGGAGGCCATGAAGGTGGTGGCCTCCATCGGGGTGGTGATGCTGGGCAGTCTGCCCGTGGCGGAGCTGCTGCGCCGGGGGCTGGAGCGGCCCTTCGCCCTGCTGGGGCGGCGGCTGGGGGTGGGCCCCCGGAGCCTCACCGGGATGCTGGTGGGGCTGGTGAGCCCCCTGCCCACCCTGGCCATGTTTGGGGAGATGGACGGCCGGGGCAAGGTGGCGGCGGGGGCCTTTCTGGTCAGCGGGGCCAGCCTGATGGCCGCCCACATGGGCTTTGTGCTGAGCACGGAGCCGGAGCTGCTGGGGGCGGTGGCGGCGGGCAAGCTGAGCGGAGCCGCAGCCGCGGCGGTGCTGGCACTGTTTCTGGCCGGACGTCCGGGGACAGAGGGGCAAAAGGACACACGGCCATTATGATTGGGGACGGGATCGACGAATCCCTGCGCTGCCCGCTTTTGGAGTGTGGCCTCCCTGATCCGCTCATAGCTCTCCTTGCTTTGGTGCGCCTGCGCACAGGTTAGCACGTTCTAACTAGAAAAGCAAGTTTTTCGTTCAAGAGGCTTGACAACGGCAGTTAGCTGTAGTAAACTAAGGTCGATCTCGAGGTTAGGTTCTGCTAACCACACTGTAGAGGGAGGCAAAGAAATGGTGCCGCTGACGATGGCAAAGGCGGGCGAAACGGCCGCCATCCGCAAGATCTCCGGCAAGGACGAGGTGCGGCAGCATCTGGCGGAGCTGGGCTTTGTGGTGGACAGCGATGTGACGGTGGTCAGCGAGATTGCTGGGAATCTGATTGTCCAGGTGAAGGACAGCCGGATCGCGCTGGACAAAACCATGGCAAATCGTATTATGATCTAAGATAGCAAAGGGGAGGAGAGCAAATGAAAACACTGAAAGACGTGAAAGTTGGCGAGACAGTGACTGTGGCGCGGCTCCACGGAGAAGGACCGGTGAAACGCCGGATCATGGACATGGGCATCACCAAGGGCGTGGAGATTTACGTGCGCAAGGTGGCCCCCTTAGGCGACCCCATGGAGCTGAATGTCCGGGGTTATGAGCTGTCTGTCCGCAAGGGCGACGCGGAGATGATCGAAGTCCAGTAAACAACGCGGCGGGAGGCCGCTGTTATTTGCATCACAAGTTAGCTAGAGCTAACATTTGAAAGGAGAGAACCAAATGGACATCAAAATTGCCCTGGCGGGCAATCCGAACTGCGGCAAGACCACCCTGTTCAACGCCCTCACCGGCTCCAGCCAGTATGTGGGCAACTGGCCGGGGGTCACCGTGGAGAAAAAAGAGGGTAAGCTGAAGGGGCATAAGGATGTGGTCATTCAGGATCTGCCCGGTATTTACTCCCTGTCCCCCTACACACTGGAGGAGGTGGTGGCCCGCAGCTATCTGGTGAACGAAAAGCCGGACGCCATCCTCAACATCGTGGACGGCACCAACATCGAGCGGAACCTGTATCTCACCACCCAGCTTATCGAGCTGGGCCTGCCCGTTGTGGTGGCGGTGAACATGATCGATCTGGTGCGAAAAAACGGCGATACCATCGACCTTGCCAAGCTGGGGGCCGCCCTAGGCTGCGAGGTGGTGGAAATGAGCGCCTTAAAGGGGGAGGGAGGCGTGAACGCCGCGGAAAAGGCCGTGGCTCTGGCCCAGCACCATCAGGCCGGGGAGCTGCCCCATGTGTTTACCGGCAGTGTGGAACACGCCCTGGCCCACATTGAGGAGTCCGTCCAGGGCAGGGTAGCGGACGGGTATCTCCGCTGGTACGCCATCAAGATTTTTGAGCGGGACGAGAAGGTGCTGGAGGAGCTGAACCTTTCCGCAGATCTAAAAGCCCACCTGGAGCAGCACATAGCCGACTGCGAAAAGGAGCTGGATGACGACGCCGAGAGCATCATCACCAACCAGCGGTACTCCTACATCAACGGCGTGGTGTCCAAGGCGGTGCGGAAAAAGGCGGTCAAAGGAAGTCTCTCCGTCTCCGACAAGATCGACCAGGTGGTCACCAACCGGGTTCTGGCCCTGCCGATTTTCGCGGTGATCATGTTCTGCATCTATGCCATCGCCATGGGAACCTCCGTCGCGGACGGGGGCGTGGGGATCGGCACCTTTGGCACCGATTGGGCCAACGATGTACTCTTCGGCGAGATCGTCCCCAACTTCTTCGACGGAATTCTCACCTCCCTGGGCGTCAGCGGCTGGCTCTATGGACTGATCCAGGACGGCATTGTGGCCGGCGTGGGCGCGGTGCTGGGCTTCGTGCCTCAGATGCTGGTGCTGTTTTTGCTGCTGGCCATTCTGGAGGACGTGGGCTACATGGCCCGTGTCGCCTTCATCATGGACCGCATCTTCCGCCGTTTCGGCCTGTCCGGCAAGAGCTTTATCCCCATGCTGGTGGCCACCGGCTGCGGCGTTCCCGGCATCATGGCCTCCCGCACCATTGAGCAGGACCGGGATCGGAAAATGACCATCATGACCACCGGCTTCATCCCCTGCGGGGCCAAAATGCCCATCATCGGCCTGTTCGCCGGGGCGGTATTCGGCGGGTCCGCGCTGGTGGCCGTCTCTGCCTTCTTCATCGGTATCGCCGCCGTGGTGATCTCCGGTATCATGCTCAAGAAGTTCAAAGCCTTCGCCGGGGAACCCGCCCCCTTCGTCATGGAGCTGCCCGCCTACCACGCCCCCTCCGCCGGCAATGTGCTGCGGGCCACCTGGGAGCGGGGCTGGTCCTTCATCAAGCGGGCCGGAACTATCATCCTGCTCAGCTCCATCGTCCTCTGGTTCCTCATGGGCTATGGCGTTGTGGACGGCGTGTTCCAGGCGGTGGAGGACAACAACGACTCTCTGCTGGCCATGATCGGCGGCGGCATCGCCATCGTCTTCGCGCCTCTGGGCTGGGTGGGCGACATGGCCTGGAAAGCCACCACCGCCACCTTCACCGGCCTGATCGCCAAGGAGGAAGTGGTGAACTTCTTCGGCGTGGCCTACCACTACGCCGGTGAGGCGGACCTGATGGAAGATGCCAGCGGCATCTATGCTGCGGTGGGTGCGGACTTCGGGGCTGTGGCCGCCTATTCCTTCATGATCTTCAATCTGCTGTGCGCCCCCTGCTTCGCCGCCATGGGCGCCATCAAGCGGGAGATGAACAACGCCAAGTGGACCTTGGGCGCCATTGGTTATATGTGCGGCTTTGCCTATGTAGTGTCCCTGATCGTATTCCAGATCGGGGGCCTGTTCACCGGCGAGGCGGTCCTGGGTATTGGCACCATCGTAGCGGTGATCCTGCTGGCTGGCATCCTCTACCTGCTGTTCCGTAAAGGCTGCCAGGGCGAGGAACAGTCCTGCCGCCTGAGTTCTGTGGCCGCCGCCGTAAGGTAAGCGGATCGGAAAGGAGTGTCTGTCAATGCCCGCGATATTAGGAAATATCATTGTGATTGCCATATTAGCCGCGGTTGCCGTGCTGGCTGTCCGCTCTGTGTGGAAGTCCCGCAGATCCAGCGGAGGCTGTAATGGCGACTGCGGGAACTGCCGCGGCTGTCACTAAAAACTTCAAATCTTGTAAGCCATGGTGAGGAGGCATGGGCAGCGAATTCTGCCCATGCCTTCTTCCGTTGGGAAGAAAGTAATTTCTATGGCAGGCTTTATCAAGATGTTGTTTTTTCCAGCATACCAGCATTTCCAAATAATATGCACAATGATCCATCGTGGAAAAGCTCTGCTATGGGATGAGATCCATTTAGCCGGTGTTATTGCTGCGCTATGCTCTGGCGCACTTCCTGCTCCGCTGCCTGCTGGACAAGAGCTGACTTGTCGGATGGATTCTATGGTTTGGGCATCAACTTATGAATGCAGTCAAACATCCAGACCCGCTCAACGGCAGAGGTCTGGATGTTTGACTGTCATATGTTTGCGGGACAACTACACGGGGAAAGAGTAAACATCAGGTATTGTCGTTGACGAAATCCTGGATATGATACGCCATAGCTTCCCCCGCCTTCTGGGGAAAGCCCTCGCACACCGCCTCAAAAATGCGCCTGTGCATATCCCAGATGTTCAGGATCTGCTTCTCGGTGCCGCTCACCGGCTGCTCCAGGATGTGTTTCGTAGAGATGGGATTGCTCAGCTGGCTAAGCACCCGGCTCATAATGGCGGCCACAGTGTTCTTTCCCGCATAGGCCAGCTGGCAATGGAACTCCGGGTCCAGGGCCAGAAAACCCTCCCAGTCCTTGGTCTGGATACATTGTTCCATTTGATCCAGAATGGCCTTCAGCGCGTCAATGTCGGACTGCGTGCGGCGCTGTGCCGCCCAACGAGCCACCGCCACATCGTTGTGCATCCGAAACTCTCCCAGCTCCATCAGCGATACCTTGCCCACCTGGAGCATTGCGTCCAGGGACTGGACCACCAGATCGGTGGAGGGCTGCTGGACCACCGCGCCGCTGCCGCCGGGGACCGTGTGAATGAAGCCGTCCCGCTCCAGCATCCGCAGGGCCTCCCGGATGGTGGGGCGGCTGCGGCCCATCAGATCCATCAGGGCGCGCTCGGAGGGGAGCCGGTCCCCCGGCTTGAGCTGTCCGTCGAGGATGAGCCCTTTGATTTGTTCATAAATCGCCGCGCTGGCCCGCTGGGTCTCCACCGGACGCAGAAGCTGCGCGGCCTGACTGCTGTCTGCCTTTTTCTGCATGGGTTTACTCCATCTCCAGTCCAAAAAACGAAATGCTGTTGATTTAGTTTAGCACAAATTTCCTTGAATCTCAAGGCAATAAACTCCATAGACGAATTTTTTTCACAAAAATTATATTGTTTTAGAGAAGGTGCACAAATGAAAGGGACAATATTTTAACAATCTGTGTATAGACAGTTGCCATCCTCCTTTCTATAATAAACCTTAGATATCTGGTCTTACCAGACAGCTAAGGTTGACTGAGAGGAGAGATGCAGCTTGCTTTTTGCCGGAATCGACGTGGGGTCCACCACGTCCAAATGTGTGCTTTTGCGAGATGGCGAAATCGCGGGCAGCGCCCTGGTTGACATGGGTATTGGTACGTCGGGGCCGGAGCGGGCCTATTCCGACGCCTTGGTTGCGGCGAAAGCGGCGCCGCAGGACATCGCCTGCTGCGCCGCCACCGGCTACGGACGCGCCACATGGAAAGGGGCGGACCTCACCGTCAGCGAGCTCACCGCCCACGGCCTGGGGAACCGATTCCTGTTCCCCCAGGTCCGCACCGTCATCGACATCGGCGGGCAGGACGCCAAGGTCATCCAGCTGGACGCCGGCGGACGGATGGCCAGCTTTGTCATGAACGACAAGTGCGCCGCCGGCACGGGCCGTTTTTTAGAGGTGATGGCCAACGTGCTGCGCGTCCCCATCGGGGAGCTGGAGGTGCTGGCGGCCCAGGCGGAAAAAATCGCCCCCATCTCCAGCACCTGCACGGTGTTCGCCGAGTCGGAGGTCATCTCCCAGCTGGCGTCGGGCGCCCCTGTGCCCGACGTGGTGGCGGGTATCTGCGCGTCGGTGGCCTCCCGGGTGGCGGCGCTGGCCAAACGGGCAGGCGTGAAGGAGCAGGTATGTATGAGCGGCGGCGTGGCCCAGAACGGCGGCGTCCGGCGGGCGCTGGAGCAGGCGCTGGGCGTTCCCATCGCCTGGTCGCCCCAGGCCCAGATGGCGGGCGCTCTGGGCGCCGCGCTGCACGCTTGGCATAAATCATCTTGAAGGTCAGAGAGGAGAGGTAAACATGGCTGAAGAAGTCAAAAAGCAGCGGACGCCCCCCGACCCAAACTCGGCAAAGTACAAGCTGGGCAAGATCGCGGCGGATGCCTACAAGGACGCCATCGCCGCCAAGGCCCGGGGAGAGAAGGTGGCCTGGGTGTCCAGCAACTTCCCTGTGGAGATCCCGGAGACCATGGGCATCGCCACCGTCTACCCGGAAAACCAGGCGGCGGGCATCGCCGCCCGGGGCGCGGGCACGAGGATGTGTGAGGAGGCGGAGGCCGACGGCTATTCCAACGACATCTGCGCCTATGCCCGCATCAGCCTGGCTTACGCCAAGCTGAAGTCCTGCCCGGAGCAGGACGTGGCCATGCCCGACGTGCTGCTGTGCTGCAACAACATCTGCAACTGCATGATCAAGTGGTATGAGAACCTGGCCCAGGACCTGAACATCCCCATGATTATGCTGGACATCCCGTTCAACCCGGACGACGAGGTGTCCGACGCCCAGGCGGCCTATGTGAAGGGCCAGTTCCTGGACGCCATCAAGCGGCTGGAGGAGATCACCGGCAAGAAGTGGAGCGACGAGAAGTTCCAGGAGGTCATGAACAACTCCTGCCGCACCAGCCGGGCCTGGCTGGCCGCCACCGCCATGGCCCGGTACACGCCCAGCCCCTTCAACGGCTTCGACCTGCTCAACCATATGGCGGTCATGGTCACTGCCCGGGGCAAGCCCGAGGCCGCCGAGGCCATGGAGACCCTTTTGAAGGAATACCAGGAGAACCATGAGACCGGCAAGTCCACCTTCCGGGCCGAGGAGAAGTACCGCATCATGTTCGAGGGTATCGCCTGCTGGCCTTGGCTGCGGGTGACCTCCACCGGGCTGAAGGGCCGGGGTATCAACATGGTGACCACTATCTACGCCGACGCCTTTGGCTTTGACTACGACAGCTTCGACAACATGATCCGGGCCTACTGCAAGGTGCCCAACGCCATCAACCTGGAGACCGCCCGGGACAAGCGGGTGAAGCTGTGCAAGGACAACAGCGTGGAGGGTCTGCTGGTACATACCAACCGCTCCTGCAAGCTGTGGAGCGGGTTCATGCCCGAGATGAGCCGCCAGATCGGCGAGAAGTGCGGCATCCCTGTGGTGTCCTTCGACGGCGACCAGGCCGACCCCCGCAACTTCTCCGAGGCCCAGTATGACACCCGGGTCCAGGGCCTCACTGAGATCATGGATTCCAGGAAAGGAGGGGAGCGCGCATGACCACCCAGGAACTTTTGCGCCGTTTCCACACGGTGGCGGCCGACCCCAAGGGCCAGCTGAAGCAATATCTTGCCGCCGGGGAAAAGGTGGTGCTCACCGCTCCGATGTACACGCCCGAAGAGATCATTCATGCCATGGGCCTGGTGCCCATGGGGGCCTGGGGGGCCGACGTGCCCCTGGAGGGTTCCAAGGAGTACTTCCCCGCCTTCATCTGCTCCGTTATGCAGTCCATTTTGGAGCTGGGCATGAAGGGCGCCTATGAGGGGGCCTCCGCCATCGTCATCCCCTCCCTGTGCGACTCTCTGAAATGCCTGGGGCAGAACTGGAAATACGCCGTCCCCTCCATTCCCTTCATCCCCATGACCTATCCGCAAAACCGCTGGGGCAAGGTGGGCACCGATTTCACCCGCGCCGGCTGCGAGCGGGTAGCCGCCGACCTGGAAAAGGCCGCTGGGGCCAAGCTGGAGCCAGCCAAGCTCTCTAAGTCCATTCAGGTCTACAACGCCCACAACTCCGCCATGCGCAGGCTGGATGAAGCCCTGGCCTCCCACCCGGAAATCAGCGCCGCCCAGCGCTCCGACATCTTCAAGAGCGCGTTTTTCATGAAAAAAGAGGAGCACACCGCCCTGGTGGAGGAACTGCTGGCCGCCCTGGAGGGTCAGGAATCCGGCGCGGACAAGGTGAAGATCATGACCACCGGCATTTTGTGCGACAGCCCCGGCTTGCTGGACATTTTCGATGATCTGGGCCTGCACATCGCCGCAGACGACGTGGCCGCCCAGAGCCGCCAGTACCGCACCGACTGCAGACAGGAGGGCGATCCCCTGGACGCTCTGGCGGAGAAGTTCGCCGCCATGGATAACTGCTCCGTGCTGTACGACCCGGACAAAAAACGCCCGCACACCATTGTGGAGCAGGCCAAGGCCCGGGGAATCAAGGGCGTGGTGGTGGTGCTCACCAAGTTCTGCGACCCGGAGGAGTTCGACTATCCCCCCATCAAGAACGCCTGCGCGAAGGCTGGCATCCCCGTGACCCTGGTGGAGGTGGACCGCCAGATGCGCAACTTCGAGCAGGCCCGCACCGCCCTGGAAACCTTCCGGGACGTATTGGAATAGCCTTGGCCCAACGGCGTGTCTGCCTCCAGCCGGGCGGCAGGTAAAAATAATCCAGGCGGGCAAGAGAAACAGAAAGATTTTTATGCGCCCCTGGCCCCGGCGTTGATCAGGGCCGGGTACAAACAAAAAGGAGAGCAATCAATGGAGAATAACACAAAAAACAAGACGACGACCATAGCCATCGGCCTTGCCTGTGTGTGGATGGGCACTCACTTTGGCCCTGGCGTGGCTTCCGGCACTCAGATCTTACAGTATTGGGTGAAATACGGCGTGTGGGGGTCTTTGTGCGCCATTCTGGCCATGGGCCTGCTGGGCTACTGCCTGTATTGCTCTATGGAGTTCTCCCGTATCTACAAGACCTATAACTACGGCGACTGGATTCAGCAGGTGTTCGGCATGAAATGGGTGGCCATCCTGTTTGACATCTCATTCGTCATCACCATGATGACCGCTCTTGGCGGCAGTCTGAACGCCATTGCAACCCTGCTGCAAAACCAGTTCGGCCTGAACTACTGGCTGGGCGTAGCCCTGGTCATCGTCTGCGCCGCCCTGCTGTGCGCCTTTGGCGCCAAGCTGGTGTCCATGGCGTCCACCTATATGATGTACCTGGTCATCGCCGTGCTGGCCCTCATCATCATCCTGTCCATGTCCTCCGGCAAGCTGGACCTGGGCGCGGCCATCGCCAACCAGGCCAGCACCCCCGGCATCGAGCCCTCCCTGCCCAAGGCCCTGTGGAGCGGCGTGATTTACGCCGCCTTCCAGGCCACCGTCATCGCCAACATCTCCTCCGTGGCCAACCAGCTGCCCAACCGCTCCACCTCCAGGAAGGCGGCCGTCATTGGCATCTGCGGCAACGCCCTGATGCTGGTGGCCCTGAGCCTGTTCCTGCTGTCCGCCACTTCCCTGGCCGACTACAACGTGCTGGACACCAAGGCCAACCCTCTGCCCTTCTACGGCATTCTGGACTACCTGGGCTTCGGCTGGGCCAAGGTGGTGTATGTGGTCACCGTGTTCATCGCCGTGCTGTCCACCGCCGTAGGCTTCTGCTTCGGCGGCTTGGCCCGGTTCTCCAAGTTCTACCGCAAGGCCGATGAAAAGACCCCGGGCAAGGACGCCATCCTGGTGGCGGTACTGCTGCTGGCCTGCGCCTTCTGCTCCAAGTTCGGCATCGTGGCCCTGGTTTCCACCGGCTACACCATTCTGGGTTATGTGAACCTGCCCATCCTAATTCTGCCCGCCATCTTTCTGGCCGGACGAAAAATCAGCAAGAAATACCTCCAGGAGCACAGCATCGACGCCCCCGGCATCGACGAGTGATCTTATCGCTTACCCTTCATTTTAAGGAAAGGAGCTGCATCCCATGAGAAATACCAACCGCCCGCTGGAGGGCGTGAAGGTCGTGGAGCTGGCCAACTTCATCGCCGCCCCCTCCTGCGCCCGCTACCTGGCCGACCTGGGCGCCGACGTGATTAAGGTCGAGGCCCCCAGCCGGGACCCCCTGCGGGGCACCGCCATCAACGAGGGCCGCCCCCTGGGCGACTACGAAAACACCAGCTTCGACCTGGACAACGCCAACAAGCGCTGCATCTGCCTGAACACCAAGGCCCCCGAAGGACTGGAGGCGCTCCTCAAGCTCATTGAGACCGCCGATATCTTTATTACCAACGTCCGAGAGAAATCCCTGCAAAAGCAGGGCCTGGACTATGAGAGCATCAAGGTGAAGTTTCCCAAGCTGGTGTACGGCTACGTCACCGGCTACGGGGAGAAGGGCCCGGACAAGGACCTGCCCGGCTTCGACTTCACCGCCTTCTTCGCCCGGGGCGGCCAGCTGGGCACCTTATTCGACAAGGACCATGTGCCTATGCTTCCCGTCCCCGGGGTGGGCGACCACCAGGTGGCCATGAACCTGGCCAGCGGACTCATCGCCGCGCTGTACCGCGCCTCCCGCACCGGCGTGGGCGACAAGGTCACCGTCAGCCTGTTTCACTCCGCTATCTGGGACGTGGGTATCATGCTCCAGGCCGCCCAGTACGGTGACAAGTCCACCCAGTTCCCCATCTCCCGCAAGAGCGTGGCCAATCCCTTCAACATGGCCCATAAGACACGGGATGGCCGGTGGATTCAGTTCTCCGCCCCCGCCTATGACAAGATGTATGACCGTTTTGTCACCGCCATGGACCGGGCCGACCTGGTGGGCGACCCCCGGTTCTTCCCCCAGGCCAATCTCCAGAACAACCTGGAGGAGTTCTACGCTATCCTGGTGGAGGCCGCCGCCCAGAAGGATCTGGCCGAGTGGTGTGAGCGGTTCAAAGCCGCCGACATCCCCTACGCAGTGGCTCAGACCTGGGACGAGCTGCTGAAGGATGAGCAGGCGTGGGCTGCCGACTGCTTCTACGAGATGGAGTACCCCACCGGGGCCAAGCGCACCCTGGTGCGCCCCCCCGTTATGTTCATGGACACCCCACTGCCCGAGTACAAACGGGGCCCCTACTGCGGCGAGCACACCGAGGAGATTCTGGCCTCCCTGGGCTACACCGAGGAACAGGTCAAGGCCATGATGGAGGCGGGAGCCGCTGCCCATCCCGAGCCTGTCAAGGGTTAAAAAGCTCCTCCGCAGGGGCGGGGACGCACCGGCGGAGGACCCAAACGATCAGAATAAGGAGTGGAATCTAATATGAGCAGCCCGTTTTTTACTGAGGACCATGAATCCATCCGCGAAATGGCCTGTGACTTCGCCAACAAAACCCTGGCCCCCATCGCCGCCAGCATTGACCAGAATGAGGAATTCCCCATGGATGTGGTGAAGCAGATGGGTGATCTGGGCTTCCTGGGGCTGAAGATCCCCGAGGAGTTCGGCGGCCTGGGCCTGGATATGCGCTCCTACGTGTGCGTGATGGAGGAGATCGCCAAGAAGTGCGCCGCCGCCACTCTGTTTATCTCTTCCGCCAACTCCCTGTCCACCGCCCCCATCGTCATCTCCGGTACGCCGGAGCAGAAGGAGAAGTACCTGCCCGGCGTGGTGTCCGGCGAGGAGTTCATTGCTTTCGGACTCACCGAACCCAACGCCGGCTCCGACGCCGCCAGCCTCACCACCAAAGCGGTGCCCGATGGGGACGACTACATCCTCAACGGCCGCAAGTGCTTCATCACCATGGCCCCCATCGCCAATTCCTGCATCGTGTACGCCAAGACCAACCCCGAGAAGGGCGCCAAGGGCATCAGCTGCTTCCTGGTGGATATGTCCCTGCCCGGGGTATCCTGCGGCAAGCACGAGGAGAAGATGGGACAGCGGGGCGTACCCGTCAGCGACGTGGTGCTGGAAGATGTGCGAGTGCCCAAGAGCTGCATGATCGGCGAAAAGGACCTGGGTTTCATCAACGCCATGAAGACCCTGTCCGTGGGCCGCGTGGGCGTGGCTTCCATGTGCCTGGGCATGGCCACCGAGGCCATTGAGCTGGCCGTGGAGCACACCAAGAACCGCGTCCAGTTCGGCAAGCCCCTTTGCAAGCACCAGGCCATTGCCTTCATGCTGGCGGACATGGAGACCAAGCTGAACGCCGCCCGCGGCCTGGTTTACAACGCCGCATGGCTGATGGACAACGGGGTGAAGGCCGACAAGGAGGCGTCCATGGCCAAGTATTTCGCCGCCGAGTCCGCCATCGACATCATCAACAAGTCCCTCCAGCTCCACGGCGGCTACGGCTACAGCCGAGAGTACGAGATTGAGCGGCTGTACCGGGATATCCGGGTGTGCTCCATCTATGAGGGCTCTTCCCAGGTCCAGCAGATTGTCATTTCCGGTCAGATGCTCAAGTAAACAGCCCGCCAGACCGGGGGAGCGGGATTCCCGCTCCCCCGGTGCTTATTCGGAGGAAAGGAGCGACGCTCATGAGAAAAAGCGAGCCTGTGCAGTGGGTGTTTCGGGTGCTGTTCTACGTGCTGGGGCTGTTCCTGATGGCCTTCGGGGTGGCCATCGCCGCCAATTCAAATTTGGGCATTTCCCCGGTGAACTCTCTCCCCTATGTGGTCAGTGTGGTGGTGGGGCGGGACCCGGGCACCTGCGTCACGCTGGTATTCTGTTCCTATATTTTGATGCAGATTATCCTGCTGCGCCGGGAATTCAAGTGGATCAACCTGCTGCAAATCGTGTTTTCCACCATTTTCGGCTGCTTTGTCAACTTCACCAAAGCCATGGCGGGAGACTTCGCCATCCCCACCTATGCGGGCCAGCTGCTGATGCTGGCCGTGAGTATCGTGTTCATTGCGGTGGGTGTGGTGCTGTACATTGAAGTGGAGATGGTGCCTATGCCCATGGAGGGGCTGTCCCTGGCCATTGCGGGCAAAACGGGTGTTGCCTTTCACAATATGAAAATCATCATCGACTGTGTGGTGGTGGCGGCGGGTGTAGCGCTGTCCTTTATCTGTCTGCACAGGCTGGTGTACATCCGGGAGGGTACCATCATTACCGCCATCGTCACCGGCAAGGTGATGGCTTTGGTGAAAAAGCCCATCTCCCCTCTGGTCCAGAAAGTGTGTTTTGGCATCGCGCCAGCGGAGGCGGAGGGATGAGAGAAATTTTGCCCTTGGAAAATCTAACGGTCAGCCAATTGCTGCGCCGTACCGTCCAGCGTTTCCCAGACCGCCCCGCTCTGGAATATCAGGGGCGGGTGTGGACCTACCGGGAGTTGGATGAGACTGTGGACCGCATCGCCCGCCGCCTGCTGGCCTGGGGTGTGCGCCGGGGGGACCGGGTAGGGCTGTGGTGTGAGACCGAGCCCAACACCATTTTTTTGCTGTACGCTCTGCCTCGGATCGGCGCGGCGGCGGCCTGTCTGAACACCAGCCTCCAGCGGTCCGAGCTTGCGGAACTGTTGCGTCGCACGGAGATCAGCCGCCTCATTGTCACCGACGGCTACCGGGGCATGAACTTCCCGGAGCTGTGTCAGGGCCTGTTCAATGAGGCCCCCACGCTAGAATCCGTCCTCTACGCGGGACTGAGCGGGGAGAGCGGCGGCTGGGAATCGCTGGAGGGCCTGGGGGAGGCGTCCGATGAAGCCCTGGGTGAGGCGGAGGGGGAAACGACCCCCCGAGACATCGGATACATCCTTTACACCAGCGGAACAACCAGCGTGCCAAAGGCGGTGATGAGCACCCAGTACAGCCGGGTGAACAGCGGCATCCAGCAGGCCCACGACCTGGGAGCCACGGAGCGGGATCGCTTTTGCGTATCCGTGCCTATCTTCCATTGCTTCTGCTTGTCCGCCAACGTGATGGCGGCGTGCGCGGTGGGGGCCTGCCTCTATCTGCCCCAAGGCCGCAGGACTGGGATGATCTTAAAGGGGGTCAGCGAGGGGCGGTGCACCGTCCTCAGCAGCGTACCCACCCTGTTTCACGCCATCCTGTGCCGCCCGGACTTCGGAGAGTGGGACCTGTCCTCCCTGCGTACCGGCTTCATCGGGGGTAGCTTTTACCCCGCTGAGCTGTTCCGGCAGATCGACGAGGGGTTTGGCTTTACCCTTCTGTCCAGCCTGGGCCAGACTGAGGCCACAGCGGGGCTCACCGCCGCCTATCTGGACGATTCGCTGGAGGTCCGGGCTGCTACGGTGGGACACTTTATGGACCATGTGGAGGGAAAAATCGTCCATATCGACACAGGTGAGGAGCTGCCCGCCGGGGAGACCGGCGAGATCTGCGTCCGGGGGTATCTGGTGATGGCGGCCTACTTCGGCCAGCCCGAGGAGACAGCCAAAGCTGTGGATCAGGAGGGCTGGCTCCACACCGGGGATCTGGGCTGGCTGGATGAGGGGAGGAATATCCATCTCACCGGGCGGCTCAAGGAGCTGATTATTCGGGGTGGGGAGAACATCTCCCCGGCGGAGATCGAGACAGCCCTTGGAAGCCGCCCTGAAATTGCGGAATGTAAGGCCATCGGTGTACCCGACCGCCACTATGGCGAGGAGGTCTGTCTGTGCGTCGTGCCCCGAGAGGGAATCGCTGTGGACGCAGCAGAGATTCGGGCCCTTCTCGTTCAAAAATTGGCGGAATACAAGGTGCCCAAGTACATTGTGCCGCTGGATGAACTGCCTAAGACCGTCACCGGAAAGGTGCGGCCCGCTGAATTGACCCAGCTTATTCAGGAAAGGTTGAAGTTGTCCTAAATTGCAGTAATAAAACAAAAATAAGCCCTAGTACTTTACCAAGTTAGGAATTATAAGATGATGGGATAAAGTTTTCTGAGTTTGCATCTGGCATCAGAGGTGGAAAATCTCCAATGGACAGTAGAACAAGCGGCATTTCTATGTAAAGTCCATGCGTTGACCTGACGAGCCATAAGCTCGTAAGAAGACAGGGATTGAGACAAACACTGCCTGGAAAGGATACCGATTTCAATTTCAGCCATATTCAGCCAGGAAGCGTGAATGGGGGTGTAGTGGATCTCCAATCGCTGTGCAATCTGTCTGGCTATAGCTGGCTCGAAGGCTTTATACAACGAAGAGATGGAACGGATATTCAAATTATCCATGGCCAGCACAATTTTTTCACAGTGGTTATAATGGATCTCCACCAACTCACGCAGGAAATGGGCAAAATCCACGGCTGTCCTGGTGTCAGTCAACTTTACCACTCGCTTGCAAGCCAGCGGTTCAAGCGCAACGAACAAGTCGGCCACACCGCAGCGGCAGTATTCATAATCCTCTCGCTCTGGACTTCCAGGCTTTGGCGGAATACTCCGCTTCTCAACAAGCTGTCGGTTCGTCTCATCCAGGCAGACCACCGGGCGCAAAGGATCATAAGGACGCTGATATACATCTGGAAGTGGCTGTGCAGCTGACCGTCACTTACGAATTGCGTCGCTCTGAAGTTTGTGGCCTCCGCTGGGAAGCCATTGATTTTGACGCTGGCACGATCCACATCTGTCACACCGCTGTCATGAACGAGGGCAACGTAGTGTACTCGGACAGCACAAAAACCGACAGTAGCAACCGAGTTCTTCCGCTCACCAGCAGTATGCGGACCTATCTGCAAAAGGTGAAGCGTCAGCAGGCAGAAAACAAGGAACTGTTTGGTGATGCCTATATCGACAGTGGTTACGTCTGTATCCATCCCAACGGAGCTCCTATAAGGCCGGATTACGTGACTCCGCATTTCCAGCGAAGGTTGAGAGAGATTGGTCTTCCTGTCATCCGCTTCCATGATTTGCGTCATTCGGCTGTCTATGCGCTGCGCAAGGGCGGATGTGACGCGAAAGATATCCAGGCCTGGCTGGGTCACAGCGACATTACCACGACGTTGAACGTGTATGGTCATGTGCTGGGCGGCGATATGGACAAGCTGGGGCAGGTGATGGATTCGTTACTTTTTAAACCAGATCGTGCTGGATAAAATTAGAGCTCCAAAAAAGAGTACGGGACATTTGCGGGACATTAAAAAGTTTTCCCTCAAAAAGTTCGTAAAAACGAGCTTTTTGAGGGAAAATGTGGTACGCCCGGAGGGACTCGAACCCCCAACATTCAGAACCGGAATCTGACGCTCTATCCATTGAACTACGGGCGCGTATACTCAACGATTCTTAGTATAGCAGGATTATTCTTCTTTGTAAAGGGAAAATTAAAAAATTTTTGTATGGGACACCCATGATGAGTGGGCGGCAACATGAACCAGGCTAGAACAGCTTGCCGGTTGTGCGGCCTGTCATGGCTTGCGGACCAGATCCGCAGGCAGGTCCTTGCCATGGGGGCGTATGGCCGCGGAATCCGTGCCCACACCCTCATAGTCCAGCAGCTTCTTTTTCGTTTGCAGGCCGCCCGCATAGCCAGTCAAGCTCCCGTTGGAGCCGATGACCCGATGGCAGGGAACGATAATGGAGATTGGATTGTGACCCACCGCCCCGCCCACCGCTTGCGCGGACATGCGGGGTAGACCGCGCTCTGCCGCCAGGCTCCTGGCGATCTCTCCATAGGTCGTCGTTTTTCCGTAGGGAATCTTTTGCAGGAGTCCCCACACGGAGAGCTGGAAAGGAGAGCCAATCATATGGATGGGCGGCATGAAGTCCGGCTCCCGCCCAGAGAAATAGACGTTCAGCCATCGCGCCGCCGCCGACAAAACCGGCGTTTCCTGCGGCTGGTGTTCCCTGTCCAGCTGGAGCGCGAAGTATTTTCCACCCCGAAACCACAGGCCGGTGAGGCCAATTTCATCACAGGCCAGAAGAATTTCTCCCACTGGGGACCGATAAATGCTGGTGTACTGCATCGTGCCACTCCCCCTCAAAACACAGCTCGACCGCGGCGCGGCCCTCGGTCAGACAGCCCAATCTGAATGAATCCATGAAATCTATCGAACAGGATTATTCTATACTATAAGGCGCGGCAGGGCAAGGCTTTTGTTCGCCAGCCTAAAGCGGAATTCTGCCTCGCCCATAGCTTGTAGAAGCGGAGCGCCTGATTCGTCAGCACTGAGCTGGAATCGAGGAACGCGGCGGCCTGTGCCTGATCAACAAAAAAGAACACCGAATTCACCCCTGTACACAGCAAGGTCACAAACAGGGCAACGCCGGTGAACGAAAATCTATTTTGCTCTTTACATTATCACACTATTGTGATAGCATGATAAAGCGTCTGCGGGGGGGCGCGTCATTTTCCCCCAAACCATTTTGAAAAGAGGAACGATCCAAATGAAAAAGAGACTGCTTGCGCTGCTTCTGGCCTTTGCCATGGGCCTGACCCTTGCCGCCTGCTCCGGCGGCGAAGACCAAAAACCGGCTTCCGACCCCACCGCCAGCCCCAGCGCCGGCGGAGAGAGCGCTGCTCCCGCCGAAAGCACCCCCGCCGAGGGCGAGAGCGACCTGGCCTACGTCAAGGACAAGGGCACCCTGGTGGTGGGCATCACCAACTTTGAGCCCATGGACTATCAGGATGCCGGCGGCCAGTGGATCGGCTTCGATGCCGACATGGCCAAGGCCTTTGCCGCCAGCCTGGGCGTGGACGTAGAGTTTTCCGAGATCACCTGGGACTACAAGGTGTTTGAGCTGGAGGCAAAAAACATCGACTGCGTGTGGAACGGCATGACCCTCAACGACGAGGTCATGGCGGCCATGGGCACCTCTGTGCCATACTGCCAGAACGCTCAGGTGCTGGTGGTGCCCGCCGAAAAAGCCGGTGAATTTGAGAATCTCACCTCCCTGGCGGGCCTGAACGTGGCCGTGGAGTCCGGCTCAGCCGGAGAGGACGCCGCCGAGGCCCTGGGCGCCGCCACCATCCCCGTGCAGAAGCAGGCGGACACCCTGCTGGAGGTCTCCGCTGGTACCTCCGACGCCGCCGTCATCGACCTGCTCATGGCGGGCGCCATGATCGGCGAGGGGACCAGCTATGACAACCTTACTTATGTGCTGAACCTGAACACCGTCCAAGGGCTGGAGTCGGAGAATTACGGCGTGGGCTTCCGCCCCGGCTCCGACCTGGTGGAGGCGTTCAACGACTTCTGGGCGGCCAGCGTGGCTGACGGCACGGCCAAGACCACCGCCGAGACCTACGGCGTACAGGAGTCCGTAATCCTGGATTAACGGCGATTTCCCACAGTGAGGAGAGAGAGGACGATCCTATGTTTTTTGCTTCCGCCGAATTTCAAACTGTCTTTGCCGCCCTGAATACTGGATTTGTGCGCACTCTCAAGCTCTTCTTTATCACGTTGGCGGGCGCGATCCCGCTGGGGCTGGTGGTTTCCTTCGGCTCCATGAGCCGGTTCCCGCCCCTGCGCTGGCTGACCCGCATTGTCATTTGGGCGGTCCGGGGTACGCCGCTGGTGCTGCAGATCATTGCGCTCTACTTTGTCCCCCCGCTGATGAAGCTGTTTTCCTGGGGCAGCGGCGAGAGCGGGCGGTTTACGGCGGTGGCGGTGGCCTTTGTCCTGAACTACGCCTGTTACTTTTCCGAGATCTACCGGGGCGGCATCCAAGGCGTGCCCGCCGGGCAGCAGGAGGCGGGGCTGGTGCTGGGCATGACCCGGCGGCAGATCTTCCTTCAGGTGACGCTGCTCCAGATGATCAAGCGCATCGTCCCGCCAATGTCCAACGAGATTATCACGCTGGTGAAGGACACCTCCCTGGCCCGGGTCATCGCCCTCCAGGAGATCATCTGGATGGGGGAGTCCTTCCTGAAAGGCAACCAGGGCTACGCGGGGCTGGTGTGGCCGCTGTTTTTCACGGCGGTCTATTACCTGGCCTTCAGCGGCCTGACCACCATACTGCTGAACCGGCTGGAAAAGAAGCTGGAATTCTTCCGCTGAGGGGGTGCGCGGACCATGGCGCTTTTAGAAGTACACCACATTGGAAAGCATTTCGGCGGGACCCAGGTGCTGGAGGATATCAGCTTTGACTTGGAGCAGGGCCAGGCCCTGGCCATCATCGGCTCTTCCGGGTCGGGTAAGACCACCCTGCTGCGCTGCCTGAATTTTTTGGAGACGCCGGACCAGGGGACCATCAAGGTGGCCGGGGAGACGCTGTTTGACGGAGCGGCCCCCGCCGCCCGCTCTGAGGCGGTCATCCGCAAAAAACGGCTCCACTTCGGGCTGGTGTTTCAGTCCTTTAACCTGTTTCCCCAGTATACGGCGCTGGAGAACGTGACCCTGGCGGGCAGGCTGCTGGCCAAGGAACGGGAGGACTATAAGACCGGCAAAAAGCGGATTCTCGCTGAAATTGAGGCCCAGGGCCGGGAGCTGCTGGCCCAAATGGGGCTGAGTGATCGGGAAAAGCACTACCCCCACCAGCTCTCCGGCGGTCAGCAGCAGCGGGTGGCCATCGCCCGGGCCCTGGCCCTCCGCCCGGACATCCTCTGCTTTGACGAGCCCACCTCCGCCCTGGACCCGGAGCTCACCGGCGAGGTGCTGCGGGTCATCCGCGCCCTGGCCGACCAGAAAACCACTATGGTCATCGTGACCCATGAGATGGCCTTTGCCCGGGACGTGGCGGACCAGGTGGTTTTCATGGACGGCGGACGGATCGTGGAGCAAGGTCCCGCCCACGAGGTCATTGAGCACCCCCGGGAGGAGCGCACCAGACAGTTCCTCTCCCGATACGCAGAGCGCTGACTGAAATGGGGCGGCCCGCGCCTGTTTCCCCCAAGCTCAGAGACTGGTTCCAATTGGACAGGATGATTTGAGAAAATAATTGCAAAATAGTATAAACTGGGAATGGGAATCATCCGATAATACCAATATAGCGTCCACCATATCAATGATTTACTTGGGAGGTACCAGATGTCTAAAAAGAACGACGGAAAAGCCGCCAGCAAAAAGAAAATTCCGCCCAGAGCGGCTGCGGCGGAGCGCAAGGCAAAGGCGGCCGAAACAGCCGAAGTAACCGAGGCAATCGAGAAGATTGAGGCAGCTGTGTCCGAGACAGCCCCTGTGGAGGCGGTCAAGGAGGAAGCGCCCAAGGCAGAGACCAAGAGGGCCGTCAAGAAAAAGGCTCCCAAAGCAGAGACCGAGGAGGCCGCCAAGGAGGAGGCCCCCGCAGCGCAGGCCGGGGAGGCCGCCAAGGGGGAGGTCCCTGCGGCGAAGGTTGAAGAGGCCGCCAAGGAGGAGGCCCCCGCAGCGCAGGCCGGGGAGGCCGTCAAGGAGGAGAGCCCCGCGGCGGAGGTGGAGGAGACCGTCAAGGAGGAGGCGCCGGAGGAGATCAACACCACCCCCAGAAGAAGCGTCGCGTTTATCGGTTCGGAGTGCTATCCCTTTGTCAAGACCGGCGGTTTGGGCGACGTGATGTACGCCCTCCCCAAGGCCCTGGTGAAGCAGAACTGCGACGTGAAGGTCATTCTCCCCCGATACAAGTGCATTCCCTGGGAGTATCAGGAAAAGATGGTGTACCGGGGGTCCTTTGAAATGGACCTCTGCGCGGACGGCCGGTCCTTCTATGTGGGCATCATGGAATACGTCTGGGACGGCGTGGTGTATGATTTCATCGACAACGAGGAGTTCTTCAGCAGCGGAAATCCGTATACCAATCTTGTGGACGATATTCCGAAGTACTGCTATTTCGCCAAGGCGGCCCTGGCGGCGCTGAACTTTATGGATTGGATCCCCAATATTATCCACTGCCACGACTGGCAGGCCGCCCTGGTCCCCGTGTATCTGCGTACCCAGTTTGTCAACACGAAGCTGACCACCGCCAAGACCATCTTGACCATTCACAACCTGCGGTTCCAGGGGATCTACGATATTCCCACGGTCCGCTATTGGTCCGGGCTGCCCGATTATGTCTTCAACAAGGACGCGCTGAAGGTGGGCTACAGAGACGCCAACATGCTGAAGGGCGGCCTGACCTACTCGAATGTGATCACGACGGTGAGCCAGACCTACGCGGGCGAGATTCAGAGTGCGTACTACGGCGAGGCGCTGGACGGACACCTGCGGTATCATTCCGGCAAGCTGCGGGGCATCGTCAACGGCATCGATTACGATATTTGGAATCCCGATACCGACGGCATGCTGTACGCCAACTACGGCATTGACGATGTGCTGGAGAAGAAGAAGGAGAACAAGCGGAAGCTCCAAGAGGAGCTGGGGCTGGTCCAGGACGACCACAAATTTGTGATTGGCCTGATCTCCCGGCTGACCAACCAAAAGGGTTTAGATCTGGTCAATGCGATCCTCCCCCAGGTCATGGATGAGCACACCCAGGTGGTAGTGCTGGGCACTGGGGACTGGATGTATGAGGACTCCTTCCGATATTATGAGAATGCGTACAGCGGAAATGTGTGCTCTAATATCATGTACGATGAGACCCGGGCCCATAGGATCTACGCCGGTGCGGACGCCCTGCTGGTCCCCTCACAGTTCGAACCCTGCGGGCTGACGCAGCTGATTGCCATGCACTACGGCACGATACCCATCGTCCGGGAGACCGGCGGACTGAAGGACACGGTGGAGCCCTACAACATGTACTCCAACACAGGAAACGGGTTTACCTTTGACCGCTACGATGCCGGCCTGCTGCTGGACGCCATCAACAGGGCCAAGACGCTCTATTTCGTCGACCGGGTGTGCTGGGATGAAATGGTGCGGCGGGATATGGACAAGGACCTGTCCTGGGAGAATTCCGCAAAGCAGTATAAGGATCTGTATTTGGAGCTGACCTGGTAAAAAATAGACCCCTATCAATAGTGTGGGCGCTGGAGACGGTCTGAAACCGTCTCCAGCGCCCCCGTTTTTTACCCCTGCCAGGCTCAAAGCTCCGCTACATCCATGGACGCCCGCTCCACGCACAGCGCGTTCCTGGCGTCCAGCACCAAGGAGAGTTCCGCCGTACCGATTCCGCCCACGCGGGGATAGAGGACGACGGTATATTGCAGCGTCCGGGGGCCGTCTCCAAGGCCGTCCAAGGAGAACTGCAGGGGCTGCGTCTCCGCGAACGCCCTGCAGGGGGTCTGCCTGAGGAGGATCAGCCCCGCCCCTTTCGCCGGCGGCATGGCGAAGACGGTCAATATGCAGTGGACCGCGTAGGCTGCCTGGGGGTCCAGGCGCAGGGCTTTGACCCCGGCAGGGCGCCCAGAATGTATTGCAGCCTTTCGCTCTCGGCGTTGAGAATGCGGCTCAGGACCAGCTCCCCCATGGCGATGGAGGTGATGATCAACGTCAGGGCTTCCTCTCGTGTCATATCCGCCCCGTGGGGGGAAAAGAAGGCATTGACATATCAAATACTCCATAACGCCGTCCCGGTCTGGGACCGGGGTGGCTTTGTGCGGCGGAGCGGGGGCCTCCCTGACCATCATCCGGCTGGCCTGAGGGCCGCCCGGGCACAGACAGGGGGAGGCGCTTTTCGGAGCGCCTCCCCCTGTAAACTTCAAAAACGCGGATAGGAGGTCCCTGCATGGTAAGCGTCAGCCTGTGCATGGTTGTAAAAAATGAGGAGGAGGTGCTGGAGCGGTGCCTGGAGAGCGCCGCCGGCCTGGTAGAGGATATCGCCGTCGTGGACACCGGCTCCGCCGCCCGCACCAAGGAGATCGCCGCATAATTCACGGACTTGATTTTCGATTTTCCCTGGCGGGATGACTTTGCCGCTCTCAGGCCGCCTACTGGTACGCCCTGGCCCTGACCTGCCCCCGGGATGACCGCCGGGGCGGCTTCGTCTCCCCGGACTGCTACGGTTATCTGCCCTGTATACAGCTGTGCGTCTGCCACAGCCGTGAAAATCGCGGCCCACAGATAGGCAGACCGCTGTCCTGGGCGGTTCCCACCCGCCGCCGGACGGCCCCGGGCCCATCCCCAAGTTTCCTCCGCCCCGAACCGGGCGGAGGCTTTCTTATTTCCCGCGATATGGTTTGACAGAGAGAGGGATTCATTGTAAAATAGGAGAAAATCAAATCAGCAGGTATGTGGATTGGGACCATCTCAGAAAGAACGCGATCGGGAGGGATCGGTATGTACCACTGCCATGTCCAGTTCTATTTGCTGACCCATCGGGAGAGGGACTTCGACGCCATCAGAGCCATGCCTCCCCTGGAGGCCTTTACCCATGATTTTTTTGTCTCCGGCGGCATCCAAAGCCAGCGCCTGGGACGGGCGGACGTGATTCTGGCCGATCTGCGGGGACAGGAGGCGGAGGGCGCCTTGTCGGCGTTGACCGCCGGGATGGGGGAGGAGGCGCAGCTGATCCTCTTGGCGGAATATGACCAGGCGGAAGCCCTGGGGGACGCCCTGGAGCGGGCCTGGGACGTCTGGCGCCTGCCCATGACGGAGCGGGAGCTGCGCTTCCGTTTCCTGCGCTGGCAGCGGGAGTACAAGCGGATCAAGGACGCCTGGCAGACCAGCCATTTTTTGGAGGAGACCATCAACCATATCCCCAACCTGATCTGGTATAAGACCAAGGACGGCGTCCATGAGAAGGTGAACGACAGCTTCTGCCTGACGGTGAACAAGACCAAGGCCCAGGTGGAGGGCCGGGGTCACGCCTACATCTGGGACGTGGAGCAGGACGACCCCGCCTGCATCGAGTCGGAGCGGGTGGTCATGACCAGCAAGCGCACCTGCGTCTCGGAGGAGACGGTGATGACCGGGGACGGCACCAAGCTGCTGACCACCTACAAATCTCCCCTCTATGACCTGGACGGCAGCGTGATGGGGACGGTGGGCGTGGCCATCGACGTGACCCAGGAGCGGGCCTATGAGCAGGAGATCGTGAAGAAAAACCAGGCCCTGGAGACCCTGTTCGCCACCCTGGACTGCGGCATCCTGTGCCACACGGTGGACGGGACCCAGATCCTCAGCGTCAACCGGGCGGCGCTGAATCTGCTGGGCTACGCCTCTCAGGCCGAGATGGAGAGGGCCGGCTTTCATATGGTGGCGGACTCAGTGCTGGACGAGGACAAGGACCTTCTGCGCCAGGCCATCCGCAGATTGAAAACGGTGGGCGACACGGTGAATGTGGAGTACCGTGTGGGCCACAAGAACGGGGATATCCTGCATATCATGGGCAGCATCAAGCTGATGGAGGAGAACGGCAGCCTGTTTTACCAGCGGTTCCTCGTGGACTGCACGGAGCAGAAGCTCCAGGCCAAGCGGGAGGAGAAACACCATCAGGGGCTGATTCACGCCCTGAGCGTGGATTATAACCTGGTATGCTATTATAATCTGGACACCGGGAGCGGGAACTGCCTTCGGATCAGCGACTGTCCGTACGGGGTGCTGGATTCCCTGTTCTCCGGGGAGTCTACCATAGACGAGAGCCTGGCGGGCTATATTGACAGCTGCGTCTACGCCGAGGACCGGGAACTGATGCGCCGGGCCCTGTCCCGGGAGCGCCTGCGGCAGGGCCTGGAGGAGGACGGCGTTGTTTACGCCAATTACCGCACTGCCTGCAACGGGGAAACGCGGTATTTTCAGATGAAGGCCGTCCAGGCCGGGGCATGGGATGAGAGCCGGGACATCGTGCTGGGCTTCCGCAGCGTGGACCAGGAGACCCGCAGGGAGATGGAGAAGAAGAATCTGCTGGAGAACGCCCTGGCCCAGGCCAATCGGGCCAATGAGGCCAAAAGCCTGTTCCTGTCCAACATGTCCCACGACATCCGTACGCCCATGAACGCCATCATCGGCTTTACCACCCTGGCCGCCTCTCGGATCGACAACCGGGAGCAGGTGGAGCTGTACCTCCAAAAAATCATGGCCTCGGGCAACCATCTGCTGAGCCTGATCAACGACATCCTGGACATGAGCCACATCGAGAGCGGCAAAATCCGGCTGGAAGAGAAGCGGTACAGCCTGCCGGAGATTTTCCAGGATCTGCGCAACATGGTCCAGGGGGACGTCCGGGCGAAAAATCTGGAGCTCCACATCGACAAGATCGACATTTTGAATGAGTACATCTACTGCGACAAGCTGCGGCTCAACCAGGTGCTTTTGAATCTGCTGAGCAACGCCATCAAATACACCCCCTCCGGCGGCTCCATCCACATCCTGATGCTGGAGCGGCCCGCCGCTCAGGGCTGCGCCAGCTACGAGTTCCAGGTGAGGGATACGGGAATCGGGATGAGCCAGGAATTTCTCAGCCACATTTTTGAGCCCTTCGAGCGGGAGAGAAATTCCACCTTCAGCGGCATCCAGGGCACGGGCCTGGGCATGGCCATCACCAAAAATATCGTGGATATGATGGGCGGGACCATCTCCGTGAAGAGCCGCCAGGGTGAGGGCACCGTCGTGACCGTCTGCTTTTCCTTCCGCGTCGACAACGGCGAGACCGTCCACCCGCTCCCCGAGTGGGTTGGCAAGCGTGCCTTGGCGGTGGTCAGCCAGCCGGAGGACCTTCTCCAGTCTCTGAGCCGCCTGAAAATCAAGGGGCGGGCTCTGCCGCCCCAGGCGCTCGGCGGACAATGGGATGAAGGATTTGACGTCTTTTTTGTGGACTGGCCCGCCCAGGATGGGGCGGAGCTTCTCCGAGCCATCCGCAGCCGCGCGGGGGAGCGCGTGCCGGTGGTGGTTTTGTCGGAGGCCGACTGGACCGACATCGCGGAGGAGGCCGAGGCGGCCGGGGCAAGCGGATACTGCGGCAAGCCTCTGTTCCTTTCTCAGCTCCGCGCCTGTCTGGCCGCTCTGTCCGGGGCGGAGGATGACGCCAAGAAGAGTGAGGAGCCAAAGGAGCGGCTGCTTCGGTCCGGCCGCATCCTGCTGACAGAGGACAATCTGCTCAACCAAGAGATCGCCACGGCGATCCTGGAGGAGGCGGGCTTCCAGGTCGAGGTGGCGGACGATGGGGCGGCGGCGGTGGAAATGGTGCGCCGGTCGGAGCCAGGGTATTATCAGCTGGTGCTGATGGATATCCAGATGCCGGTGATGAACGGTTATCAGGCCGCGGAGGCTATCCGAGCCCTAGAGGACCCGGTTTTGTCCGCCATCCCCATCGTCGCCATGACGGCGAACGCTTTTGAGGAGGACAAACAGGAGGCCCTGCGCCATGGGATGAACGGGCACATCGCAAAGCCCATCGACGTGAATGTTCTTTTTTCCACGCTGGATGGGATCCTGGGATAGAATACATCGTGTAAGCAACGAAGCTGGCTGCAAAAGAACGGGTCTTCCAGGCCGGCGCCCAACTTTGTCTCTTTTGATCCTTTTTCCTATTTGCGCAGCTTATTGTATTTTATTGTAAGCGTCAAATCAATGAGCATATAAATGGGCCGCAGAGCTGATTCATTTCAGTTCTGCGGCCCATACAAGCTGTGCAGTTCGGCAAGACTCAGGCGCATTTGGCGGGAGCGGGAGCCCAGCCCTCTAAGGTGCGGTCCAGCGCTGGAGCGGTTTCCAAAACCCAGGTCAGATGGCGGAAGGGATCCGGCCTGGTTTCTTTGGCTGTCTCAATCAGGCTGTAGATCACCGCGCTGGCCTGGCGTCCAGCGGAGTGTTTGTAAAGGAACCTCTGAACAAATGCGTCTGCGGCGCTTTGCGGATCTTTTCCGCCACAACTTCGTTGCGATTTCTTGAAATAAACACAATTATTCCTGCGAAATCCCGCCTCGTTGCGGCGAAAAATCTCCCGCAAATCGCTCTTGCCGATTTATTCAGAGGTTCCTAAACGCCGTGTCCAGGATGAAGCCAATTTTGCCGTCATCCGTCATCATATGTCCGTCCCAGTCCGGGGTGCTGTTATGTTTAGAAGAGCAGCAGGCCCACCCGATACACCAGAAGGGTGACCACCCAGGCCACGGCCACCTGGAACAGGGCCACAAAGGCGGTCCAGCCCCAGCTCCCCGATTCCCTGCGGATGGTGGCCAGGGTGGCGGCGCAGGGGACGTAGAGCAGGCAGAACACCATGAGGCAGAAGGCGTTGAGAGGGCCGAAGCCGATGCCGGCCAGCACCTGGGAGAACTGGGCCATCCCCGCCGGGGAGTTGGCGTTGACCACCCCGAAGAGCACCGCGCAGCTGGACACCACCACCTCCTTGGCGGAAATGCCGGCGATGAGGGCCACGGTGATCTGCCAGAAGCCCAGCCCTATGGGGGCGAACAGGGGGACCAGCCACTTGCCGATGATGGCCCCGAAGCCGCCGGACATGCCGGGGTCGTAGCCCTGAGGGCCGAAGTTCAGCAGCAGCCAGATGAGCAGGGTAGCCAGGAAGATGGTGGACCCCGCCTTGCCCAGGTAGTCCTTCACCTTGTCCCACACGTAGATGGCCACCGTCCGAGCGTCGGGCATTTTGTACTCCGGCAGCTCGATGAGCAGGTAGTTGACGCTTTTTTTCCGGTCCAGCAGGTGGAGGGCCACGGACACCGCCATGGCCACCAGGATGCCGATGAGGTACATGGACCAGGCGGCCAGCATGGCGTACTGTCCGAAGAACATCTCGGAGAACAGGATGTAAATGGTCAGCCGGGCGTTGCAGCTCATGAAAGGGGTGACCAGCATCACCTTGTAGCGGTCCCGCTTGTTCTCCAGAGCCCGGGAGGCCATCAGCGCCGGGACGGTGCACCCGAAGCCCAGCAGCATGGGGATGAAGGCCTTGCCCGACAGGCCCAGGCGGCTCATGAGGCCCTCCATCACGTAGGCCACTCGGGCCATGTAGCCGCTGTCCTCCAGAAAGGCCAGGGCCAGGAACAGGATGAAGATGTTGGGCAGGAAGGTGACGATGGTGCCCACGCCGCCGATGATCCCCTCGATGACCAGGGACTGGACGATGTCCGCCACGCCCATGGCGTCCATCCCCCGCTGGGCCAGCAGGGACAGAGCGTCGATGGTGTGCTCGAAATAGCCCTTGATCCAGTCGCCCACGGTGAAGGTGAGGAAAAACACCAGGGCCATGATGCCCAGGAAGATGGGGATGCCCCACACGCGGTGGGTGAGGACGCTGTCCAGCTTTTCCGTCAGCCGGTCCTGGCGCTGCTTGTGGAGGAGCACCTCCTCCACAATCTCGTCGATGAAAGCGTACTTCTCGTTGATGATCTGGGACTCGTAGTCCTTTTCCGACAGGCCGGGCAGGTCCACGGGATACTGCCTGCTCACCTCCCGGTCCCCCTCCAGCAGCTTGAGGGCGTGCCAGCGGGGGTTGGTCAGGCCGGGGTACTTCTCCTCCAGGACGGGGATGAGCTGGTCGATCCTGTCCTCGATCTCGTCGGAGTACACCATGGCGAACTCCCGGTGGTGGTCGTGGGGGTGGGCTCCGGTCTGCTTGTGCTGGTGGACCAGGCTGTCCGGGCCGGTGTGGTCCTTGTGGTGGGCGGCGGCGTGGAGCAGGGAGTCCAGCCCCGACCGCTTCCGGGCGGACACCGGGATCACCGGAACCCCCAGCATCTCGGGCAGGCGGTGGAGGTCGATCTCCATCCCCCGCTTGGTGACGATGTCCATCATGTTCAGCGCCACCACCACCGGCTTGCCCAGCTCCAGCAGCTGGAGGGTGAGGTACAGGTTGCGCTCCAGGGTGGAGGCGTCCACCACGTTGATGATCACGTCCACCTCATCGCTCAAAATGAACTGCCGGGAGACGGTCTCCTCCATGGTGTAGGAGGTGAGGCTGTAGGTGCCGGGCAGGTCCACCAGCCGGATGTTCAGATTGTGGTCCCGGATGGCCCCCTCCACCTTCTCCACGGTGACGCCGGGCCAGTTGGCCACCTTCAGGTTGGCCCCGGTGTAGGCGTTGAACAAGGTGGTCTTGCCGCAGTTGGGGTTGCCGATGAAGCCGATGGTCAGATCCTCTTTGTTGTTCATGCCGCTCCCTCCGCCGCCCGTACGGTGATGTGCTTGGTGACCTGATAGCCCAGGGCGAACCGGGTCCCCCGGAGCTTGACGATGAGGATGCCCTTGCCCTTGCGGTTGACCACGGCCAGCCGGGCCTGCCGGGTCATGCCCAGGGCCTGGAGGCGGCGCTCCATCTGGAAGGGCAGGTCAATGCGCTCCACCACGCAGGACTGCCCGGCGGGTATGTCTTTCAACAGCATATTGACAGCCTCCTTTATCCCATATATGCCGGTCATAGTTTACTATCGCTAACTTTTCTTGTCAAGAGGCTGGCGGTACTTTTTTCGGCGGCGGGACCAGGTCCTTTTGGGCAAATCTCCCCTTGACTTTTCCCGCGCCAGACGGTAGCCTAAAAGCAGTATTGTTTGCCGGAGGTGCGCCATGGCGAATTTCACCCGCAGGGCCATCAAGGAGTCCTTTTTGAAGCTCCTCAACCAGCGGCCCCTGAGCCAGATCACCGTGAAAGATATCGTGGAGGACTGCGGCATCAACCGCAACTCCTTCTACTACCACTTCGAGGACCTGCCCGCCCTGGTGGAGGAGATCATCGGGGAACTGGTGCAGAGCCTGATCCAGAAGCACCCCACCGTCTCGTCGGTGGAGGAGTGCGCCGACGCCGTCATCGAGCTGGTGATGGAGAACCGGCGGGCCATCTACCACATCTACAACTCCCTGAGCCGGGACGTGTTCGAGCGCCACCTGATGGCCGCCTGCCAGTACATCGTGTCCACCTATTTGAAGGCGGAGTTCGCGGGAAAGTCCCTGGACCCCCAGGACCTGGACGCCCTCATCCGGCTCCACAAGTGCGCCTGCTTCGGCTCGGTGATCGACTGGCTCAACGGCGGCATGAAGGACGACATCGCCGGATATTTCCGCCGGGTGTGCGCCCTGCAGAAGCGGGGCGTAGAGCAGCTGGTCCGTTGAATTCCACCTGTTCCCAACACGGGACGGGCCTGTGCCCAGTTTTTAGGCACGGACCCGCCCCGTGTCTGAATTTCAGACAGAGCCTCCCCCGTGCCCGGTTTTTGGGCACGGGGGCTTTTTCTGCCCATGGTAAGGCTTTGGCCTCTCTGCTATACTCATCATCACACAAGGGAAACACGAAACCGATGGGAGGTGTGAATCGTGAAAACCCGCTGTACCATCCCCATGTGGGTGGCCAAGACCGGCTACATCGTCATGTCGCTGGTGTTCTGCGCCGTCGGCGGGGCGCTCATCGCCAGGCCGGGGCTGTCCGCCAACCTTATCGGCCGGGTGCTGGGAGCGGCCATGATCCTCTTCGGCGCGGTCAAGCTGGTGGGCTACTGCTCCCGGGACCTGTACCGGCTGGCCTTTCAGTACGACCTGGGCTTCGGGCTGCTGCTCATCGCCCTGGGGGCGCTGGTGCTGGCCCGGCCCGCCCAGGTGCTGGACTTCCTCTTCACCGCCCTGGGCGTGGCGGTGCTCACCGACGGCCTCTACAAGGTGCAGATCGCCCTGGACGCGCACCGCTTCGGTATCTCCACCTGGTGGCTGACCCTGATACTGGCCATCGCCACGGTGGGGGTGGGGCTGGCCCTGGTGTTCCGGCCCTGGGACAGCGTCAGGCTGCTGACTATCCTGCTGGGGGCGGCCCTGCTGGCGGAGGGGATCTTGAACCTCTGCGTGGCGGTGAGCACGGTGAAGATCGTGGACCATCAGCGCCCCGACGTTATTGAGGTCACCTCCTACGAGGTGGAAGAAGAAACATTGTAAACTGTGAAAGGACGTATGAAGCTATGAAATTTTCCAAAGCGGTGGTCAAATGCCGCGTCCCCATTCTGATCTGCGCCCTGCTGCTCATGATCCCCTCGGTGCTGGGCATGGCGGGCACCCGGGTCAATTACGACATGCTCAACTACCTGCCCGAGGACATGGACACCGTCGTCGGCCAGAACGAGCTGCTGGACGACTTCCACAAGGGGGCTTTTTCCTTCCTCATCCTGGAGGATATGCCCGCCAAGGACGCCGCCGCCCTGAAAAAGCAGGTGGAGCGGGTGGACCATGTGGACACCGTGCTGTGGTATGACAGCCTGATGGACGTCTCAGTCCCCATGGAGCTGCTGCCCGACAAGCTCTATGACGCCTTCAACACCGAAAACGCCACCATGATGGCGGTGTTTTTCGACACATCCACCTCCTCTGATTTGACCATGGACGCCATCCGAGAGATCCGCTCCATCGCCGGAGAGCGGTGCTTCGTGTCCGGCATGTCCGCCCTAGTCACCGACCTGAAGGACCTGTGCGAGGTGGAGGAGCCCATCTATGTAGGGCTGGCTGTGGCCCTGGCCTGCGCGGCCATGCTGCTCCTGCTGGACAGCTGGCTGGTGCCTTTCGTGTTCCTGGCCAGCATCGGCACGATGATCTTGATGAACCTGGGCTCTAACTATTTCCTGGGGGAGATCTCCTACATCACCAAGGCCCTGTCCGCCGTGCTCCAGCTGGCCGTCACCATGGACTACTCCATTTTCCTGTGGAACAGCTACAACGAGCAGCGCGGGCTCTATGACGACAACAAGGAGGCCATGGCCCGCGCCATCCAGGCCACCCTCACCAGCGTGGTGGGCTCCTCCATCACCACCGTGGCCGGCTTCATCGCCCTGTGCTTCATGTCCTTCACCATGGGCCGGGACCTGGGCGTTGTCATGGCCAAGGGCGTGCTGCTGGGGGTGCTGGGATGTGTCACCGTGCTGCCCGCCCTCATCCTGGTGTTCGACAAGCCCCTGCAAAGGACCCGCCACCGCTCCCTCATCCCCAATATGGGCAAGCTGGCCGGGGGCGTGGTAAAGGTATTCCCGGTGTTTATCGTGATCTTCGCCCTCATTGTGCCCCCAGCCCTCTACGGCTATAACAAGGCTAACGGCGAGGTCTACTACGACATGGGCCGGTGCCTGCCCCAGGACATGGAGTATGTCATCGCCGAGGGCAAGCTGCGGGACGACTTCAGCATCGCGTCCACCCACATGCTGCTGGTGGACGCGGGCCTGCCCGCCAAGGACGTGCGGGCCATGACCCGGGAGATGGAGCAGGTGGACGGCGTGAAGTACGTGCTGGGCATGGAGTCGGTGGTGGGTTCCCGGGTGCCGGAGGAGTTCCTGCCCGCCTCCGTCGCGGAAAAGCTGAAAAGCGACAACTGGCGGCTGCTGCTCATCAACTCCGAGTACAAGGTGGCCAGCGACGCGGTGAACGCCCAGATTGGCCAGCTCAACGACATCCTGAAAAAATACGACCAGGGCGGCATGCTCATCGGCGAGGCTCCCTGCATGAAGGACATGATCCAGACCACCGACCACGACTTCAAAATGGTCAACGCCGTATCCATTATTGCTATCTTCCTCATCATCGCCCTGGTGGAAAAGAGCTTTACTCTGCCTTTCATTCTCATCGCGGTCATTGAGGCGGCCATCTTCGTCAACCTGGGCCTGCCCCACTATCTAGGCCAGAGCCTGCCCTTCATCGCCCCCATCTGCATCAGCACCATCCAGCTGGGCGCCACAGTGGACTACGCCATCCTGATGACGACCCGTTATAAAACGGAGCGCATCAACGGAGCGGACAAGAAAACGGCGGTGCATACCGCCCTCACCGCCTCCATTCCCTCCATCATCGTATCCGGCATGGGTCTGTTCGCCGCCACCTTCGGCGTGGCCGTCTACTCCGAGATCGACATCATCAGCTCCATGTGCATGCTCATGGCCCGGGGGGCGGTCATCAGCATGGCCGCCGTTATCTTCACCCTGCCCGCCCTGCTGCTGCTGTGCGACAGGCTCATCTGCGCCACCACCGCGGGCATGAGGCAGTCCAAACATTCTAAAATCTCAAACGTGGAGGTCTATGTAAAATGAAAAAGCCTGTTGTAAAGGTTGTGTCCCTTACCCTGTGCGCCCTGCTGGGTCTGAGCGGCCTGGGCGGCGCGGCCTACGCCCTGAACGCCGCGGGGGATTCCGCCCCAGCGGACTCCGCCCCGGCGGAAACCGCCATCAAGACCACTCCCACCGGCGGGGGAAAAAACGTGAAGGACGAGACCGTGTACGTCCTGGCCCGGGCCGACGGCTCGGTGGAAAAGATCATCGTCAGCGACTGGGTGAAAAACGCCCGGGGCGGGGACCTGATCGACGATGTGACCCGGCTCACCGAGATCGAAAACGTGAAGGACGACGAGACCTATACCCTGGGCGGGAACGACGCCTGCGTGTGGGACGCCCGGGGAAGCGATATCTACTACCAGGGTTCCATTGAGGAGGAGCTGCCCGTGTGTGTGGCGGTGTCCTACACCCTGGACGGCGCGGCGATCTCCCCCGAGGAGCTGGCGGGAAAGAGCGGCAAGGTGGCCATCCGCTTCGACTATGCCAACAACCAGTATGAGATGGTCAGCGTCAACGGCAAGCAGGAAAAGATTTACGTCCCCTTCGCCATGCTCACCGGGGTGCTGCTGGACAATGAGGTGTTCTCCAACGTGTCCGTGTCCAACGGCAAGATCGTCAACGACGGGGACCGCACCATTGTGGCGGGGCTGGCTTTCCCCGGCCTCCAGGACAGCCTGGGGCTGGACCGGGACACCCTGGACCTGCCCGAGTACGTGGAGATCACCGCCGATGTGGAGGGCTTTGCGCTGGAGACCACCGTCACCCTGGCCGCCAACGGGCTGTTCAACGACGTGGCCAACGAGGCCGGAGAGCTTGACGGCCTGGATGATCTGGACGGTAAGCTGGATGAGCTCACCGACGCCATGGACCAGCTGCTGGACGGCTCCTCCCGGCTCTATGACGGGCTGTGCACCCTGCTGGACAGGTCCAAGGAGCTGATATCCGGCATCGACAGGTTGGCGGCCGGGGCCGCTCAGCTCAAGCAGGGGGCGGACGGCCTGAGCGCGGGCGCTTCCCAGCTCCAGGTCGGGGCCGCGGCCCTGAGCCAGGGCCTAGACCAGCTGGCCGGGCAGAATGAAACCCTGAACGGCGGCGCGGTCCAGGTGTTCCAGAACCTGCTCGCCACCGCAAACGCCCAGCTGGCTGCGGCAGGTGTGCAGGCCCCCGAGCTCACAGTGGAAAACTACGCCCAGGTGCTGGAGGTTGTCATTGCCTCCGCCGGGGAATCTCCCACCGGACAGCAGGTGGCCGCGCTGAAAGCCAGTTTGGACAGCTACAACGGGTTTTATCAGGGCCTCCAGAGCTATACCGCCGGGGTAGCCCAGTCCGCAGCCGGGGCGGGGGAGTTGAACACCGGCGTCGGCTCTGTGAAAGACGGCGCGGACAGCTTGTCCGCAGGGGCGGGCCAGCTCTATGACGGCATCCTCGCCATGCAGAACAGCGCACCCGCCCTCATCGACGGCGTGACCCAGCTGCGAGACGGGGCCATGGAGCTGTCCAACGGCCTCAAGGAGTTCGACGAGCAGGGCGTACAGAAGCTGGTGGACGCTTTCGACGGCGATTTGGGCGGCCTTATGGACCGGGTGGACGCGGTGAAGGCCGTGTCGGAGCGGTACAATTCCTTCTCCGGCGTCAGCCCCGAGATGGACGGCCAGGTGAAGTTTATCTGGCGCACCGAGGCCGTGGAGGCTCAGGACTAAGCCGTTTAAAATTCAAAAGGAGCGCCCCGCTGGACGGCGGGGCGCTTCCGTCCGTCTTGGGCGTATGGATTCCTGCCCGCTGGACAAACTAGACCAATCAAGGCTGGCCGAGCCAGCGAGGAGGTAGGTCAAATTTGGAACTGAAATTTTACACCTGCAAAAACTGTGGGAATCTGGTCGTCATGGCTGGCGGCGGCGCTTCCGTGGAGTGCTGCGGGGAGGCGCTGAAGGAACTGGTCCCCGGCACCACCGAGGGGGCGGCGGAAAAGCACCTGCCCGTCTACCGGGTGGAGGGCAACCGGGTGAGCGTGTCGGTGGGCTCGGTGGAGCACCCCATGACGGAGGAGCACTCCATCAAGTGGGTGGCCCTCCAGACCAAGCAGGGCGGGCAGTTCAAGGTCCTGCGGTCGGGATGGGCCCCGGCGGCCAGCTTCGCCCTGTGCGACGCGGACGAGGTGGAGGCGGCCTACGCCTACTGCGACCTCCACGGGCTGTGGAAAGCGTAGCCTGGAGCAGCGCGGGGACAGGAGGAAGCGCCGGGAGTCTTGCCGCTCCCGGCGCTTTTCACGGGTCTTCATTTCTGGGGCGCGCCCAGCTTTTTCAGGGCCTGGAGGGTGCCGTCCAGGTTTTCCTTGTGCCAGTTTTTGAAGCTCCCGGCATATATGGTGGCGTAGAAGCCGGAACTCCGCAGGCCGCTCAGCTCTGCCTGCTGGGTGGTCAGGCGGATGGTGTCCGACCCGGTGCGGATGGTGATGACCGTGTTGAGCATATCGTCTTCCAGCTCCACCGACTGGATGTCCCCATAGGGAAGGACCAGGGATACGTCTTTGCGCAGGTTGCCCCATGTGGTGTTGAAGGGGAGCAGGACGATCTCGTGTTCACACATCTGGAGAACATAAAATTCCGCGTTAAAAAACGCCGCAAATTGTTCGCTCAGGTTTGCCGGGGCATATTTAACGATGATGCAGCGGTCCTCCAGAGGCTCGTATCCGGCCTCCCAGATAAATTTCTTGACTTCGTTTGCCATGGTATATACCTCCAAGTCGTTCTCGTTCAAGTTTGGCGCGGGCAGGCGGGATCCCTTCAGGTTCTGCTGTATGTTCCGGATTTGTTCAGTTGATGGGGGTGACAACGGGCTTGCCGTCTGCGTCCACCAGGACGGTCATCCCAGTGCCGCTCATCTTACTGTGGGAGCCCAGCACGTAATTGACGCCGGTCTGGGTATCCACGATGATCTTCTCCACGTTGGAGACTCCCTGGGAGTAGACCTCTACAAAGCGCTCCTTTGCCATTCCGTTTCCCTCCTTTCCTTTCCCGCCTGACTGCGAAAAAGAGCATACCACGGCTCCGGCCCTTTGTGGACGGGATTTCCTAAACGGCGCGAATCGTTCCTGAACGGCAAAAACAGGAGGGGAGCCTCACGGCTCCCCTCCCAGCTTTTTGCGCAGCGCCGATTTCCCGGCCCGGGACAGCAGGCATTCCCGTCCGCCCACCCGGACCCGGTTCCCCTTCCAGTCCACCGCCTCGATCTTGTCCCAAGCCGCCAGATAGGCCCGGTGGACCCGGACGAACCGCCCGTCCAGCTCCTGTTCCAGCTGGTTCAGGCTGCCCACGAAGTCCGCCCGGCTGTCCGCCGTGTGGAGGTACACGTGGTGGGCCCTGGGGGCGGTCTCAAAAAACAGGATGTCCGCCAGGGGGACGTGGCGGGTCCCGTCCCCCGCCCGCAGGGAAAACACCTCCGCCGGGTCCCGGCGCTCGTCCAGCAGGCGGGCGTGGACCGCCTCCAGGCACCGGGCGGCGGAGGGGCCGATCCGATCCGGCTCCTTCACGATGTAGTCGAAGGCCTCCAGGTGGTACTGAAAGGTCTTCCAGGCTAGGTCGCCGTAGCTGGTGATGTACACCAGCGTGCCGTGGGGGTCCCGGCGCCGCAGCTCCCGCCCCAGGGTGAAGCCGTCCCACGCCCCGTCCTTCAGGTCCACGTCCAAAAAATAGACGTTCCGGCGGCCGTCCCCCGCGGCGTCCAAAAGGGCCTGGGCCGTGGGGGCGGCGCAGGCCACCTCCATGTCGTAGTTCTCCATGAAAATTTTCCACTCCAGGGCGGTTTTGACCTGGTGGAGAACGGCCTCCTCGTCATCGCACAGATAAATTTGAATCATGGCTTTCCCTCCACCGCCAGCTCCTGGACAAACACGCCGTCCGCCCAGCTGGTGGAGCAGGCGGCGTTGGCATATCCCGCCAGAATCCGCTGATAGCTGGGCAGGCCCAGCCCCCGGTCCTCCCCCTTGGTGGAGAAGCCCTCCGCCCAGATTTTGTCCGGGTCCACGGTTCCGGCGTAGGGGTTGGACACCCGCAGGGACAGCCCCTCCCCCTGGGCCAGCAGGACCACCTCCACCCAGGGGGCCTCCGCCTCCAAAGCGGCCTCGGCGGCGTTGTCCAGCAGAATCCCCAGACAGCGGGTGAAATCCCACACATCCATGCCCACCGTTTCCACGGGGTAGAGGACCTCCAGCCGGCAGTCAATCCCCTTCTGCCCCATGGCCGCCAGCTTGGACAGCAGGAGGCTGCGCGCCTGGGGGACGCGCACATTGCCGACCTGGGCGGAGACCCGTATTTTCTCTCCAATGCGCCGGTCGAAGCCCGCGTCCAGCTCCGACAGGGCGGCCCGCAGCTGGTCCAGCTCGCCCTCGTCCGCCTGCTCCGACAGCCCCGCCAGCAGGTTTTTGTAGTCGTGGCGGAAGCCTCGCACCTCCTGGCGGATAGCCTCCAGGTCCCGCTCATAGAGCTGCTGCTGGGCGATGACGTCCCGCTGGGCCTCCATCTTCCGGGCGGTGTCCAGCCGCTGGCCCAGGTGGACCACCAGTCCCGCCTCCAGCGCCACCATGACCAGCACAAGCACACAGTAGGGGACCAGATAGTCCGGCTGGACCCCCACCTGCAAAATCAGAAATGCCTCCATAGTCGCCTCCAGGGCGAAAAAGAACAGAGCCGTCCGGCGCTGGCCAAAGCCCTCCTCCAGCAGAAAGCGGAACCAGAGCCCGAAGCGCAGACGGTACAACAAGAGGGCGGAGGCTGGCACTGCGATCAAATAGATGACCATTACCGCCGCGAGCGGGAGGTCACTGTGCGGAAACAGGATCTGGGACAGGCAGGAGACGGCCACCTGGAACGCGCCCCCCATGCACACAGCGGAAAAGGCCCGCCAGAATTCGGTTTGCCACGCCCACCGAACCCACAGGGTGCACATCAATAGGATGGCAAAGGAGCCCACACAGTAGCGGAACACGCCATGGTTGGGGAAGAGCGCGTATAGGCCCGCCGCCAGCAGGGTGGCCGTTAGCGGGGAGAGCAGCAGGAGGGGCAGCTTTTTCAGCGTCCGCCACCCCCGCACATCCATTATCACAAACAGGTAGACCGCTAGGGCGGCGTGGCCAATCAGGGAACCTGTAAATGAGGTTAGGTAATCCTCCAGTGTGAACACGGCGTTTTCCTCCTCTTTTTGGAACAATATACCACATCCCGGCCCGCCCCGGGCCGGACAAAGTTCGGGGGGCGGCCCCTCCGAGCCGCCCCCCGCCGGGTCAATCATACCGCTTCATCTGTGCCGTGACAAAGCTCAGCAGCCTGGCCTGAAACGTCCGATTCTCGTTCAGCGCCGCGAAAATGCGCCTGAGCTGTTCCCGCAGCGGTTCCTTCTGCCGCGCGGGCAGGTGCAGGGACACAAGGAAGTCCATCCGCACGCCGTTCTCCTGCCGGGCCCACACGTTTGCCGTCAAATCGTTCTGATCGGCGGCGTTTTCCCCAAATTCCACCGTGATTTCCACCACCATGCCGCTGTCGACCTGGAGGGCGGTGGCCGGGAGCTTGAAGGCGAAGCAGTTGAGTATGGAGATCTCTGTCTCCACGATGTTGGGGAACTGGGGGAGCTCCGCGCAGTTCTCTCGGATCAGCTCCGCCATATGGGTTGCGTACTCGTGCTGTTCCACCGGGTTGGCGGAGCGGACCAAGCTCTTTCCGCAGTCAGGGCAATGGTCCTGTTTGCTGGCCCTGCTGAATAGAGCGCCGCAGTTGTCGCAGACATACACCATATCAATCACCAATTTTATTATATCAAAGTTGGTATTTTGTTTCAAGCATTGAATTTGTATAAAAGAGCGGGTTGTTTTTGTAGAACCCACCCAACCGGGGCGGCGGGCCGCAGCGGAGCGCTCCAGGCGGCCGAAAAATTTCCTCTCCGGCCATTGGCAGGGCGGGGCGGATGTGATATAATAACACAGATAAACACCCGCCGTCCAATCCATATACGAAGGAGCTGCCGATATGAATGAGAAAGTACACGTGGTAGACCACCCCCTGCTGGCCCACAAGCTCACCATCCTGCGGGATAAGAACACCTCCACCAAGGACTTTCGGGAGATCGTGTCCGAGATCGGGATGCTGCTCACTTATGAGGCCACCCGGGACCTGCCCCTGACCACCAAAAAGATCGAGACCCCCATCTGCGAGATGGAGGCCCCCATCCTCCAGGGCAAAAAGTTTGCCGTGGTGCCCATTCTCCGGGCCGGGCTGGGCTTGGTGGAGGGGGTGCTGCGGATGGTACCCTCCGCCCGGGTGGGCCATCTGGGCATGTACCGGGACGAGGAGACCATGGTGCCGGTGCAGTACTTCTGCAAGATGCCCCGGGATGTGGCCGAGCGGGACGTGCTCATTGTGGACCCCATGCTGGCCACCGGCGGCAGCGCCGACGCCGCCATTCAGATCATGAAGGGCTACGGCTGCCAGAACATCAAGCTCATGGTGCTGGTGGCCGCCCCCAAGGGCATTGAGGTGGTGACTTCCGCCCACCCCGATGTGGACATCTACTGCGGAGCCGTCGACCAGGGACTGAACGAGCACAGCTACATCGTCCCCGGCCTGGGAGACGCGGGCGACCGCATTTTCGGCACAAAGTAAGGTATGAGTAAGAGCCCGCCCGGCCTGGGCGGGCTCTTATTTCAATTCAGAAGGGCAGGTCCGACGGGTCCTCCTGGGGCTCGGGGGACCGGGTGAGGGCGGCCACCGTCACCGCCCCCGGTCCGTATTTGGAGCGGATGGCGTCCATGGTCCGCTCCAGTTTTTCCACCTTGTCCCGCTTTTGGGGGGCTGCGGCCTGGAACAGGTCCAGCTGTACCGCAGCGTCCTCCTCCGGGATCAGGCTGTGGGCGGTGAGGGTGATGGCTCGGATGGGGGCCCCGGCAGCCCAGCTGTGGGCCAGGATATCCATGGCGGCCTGGTACAGCTCCCGGGCGGTGTTGGTGGGGGCGTCCAGGGGACGCTGGCGGCAGATGTCCTTGAATTTGGGGTCCCGGATGGTGACTTGGAGGGTGGCGGCCTTCATACCGTGCTTGCGCAGCCGCACCGCCACCTGGTCGGCCAGCATGGACACACCCCGGCTCACCTCGTCCCGGCGGGTGAGGTTGTGGGGGAAGGTCTCCCCGTTTCCCACGGACTTGGGGGGCGTGTACGTCCCCGCCGGGGCCACGGGGCTGTGCTCCAGGCCGTTGGCGTATTCCCACAGCTGCCCGCCCTGCTTGCCCAGCAGCTCCACAAGGGCCTTTCGGTCGAAGGCGGCCAGCTCTCCGATGGTGGACACCCCGTACTGCCCCAGCACCTTGGCCGCCGCCCGGCCCACGAACAGCAGGTCGGTGACGGGCAGGGGCCAGACGATGCGCTGAAAATTGTCCCGGGAGATGACGGTGGTGGCGTCCGGCTTTTTGTAGTCGCTGCCCAGCTTGGCGAACACCTTGTTGAAGGACACCCCCACGGAAATGGTCAGTCCCAGCTCCTCCCGGACGGTGTTCCGAATGCGGTCGGCCAGGGCGCGGGGGTCGCCGCCGAACAGGTGGAGGGATCCGGTCACGTCCAGCCAGCTCTCGTCGATGCCGAAGGGCTCAATGAGGTCGGTGAAGCGGTCGTATATGGCGTTGACCTTTTTGGAATATTCCCGGTACAGCCCGTGATGGGCGGGGAGGAGGGTCAGGTCCGGGCACTTCTGGCGGGCCTGCCAGATGGTCTCCGCAGTGCGCACACCCAGCCGTTTGGCGGGCTCGTTCTTGGCCAGGATGATGCCGTGGCGGCTTTTGGGGTCGCCGCACACCGCCGCGGGGACGGCCCGCAGCTCCGGGTGGGACAGCAGCTCCACCGAGCAGTAAAAGCTGTTGCAGTCGCAGTGATAGATAACCCGGTCCAAAGCGCTCCCCCCTTTGGGAATAGTATACGCCGCACGTTCTGATTTGTCAAACGTTTGTTTTATGGCTGGCGGCGTGTTTTTTCCCGTCTGGGCTGGGGTCTGCATTCATTCTGTTTATTATGGAGGTGCCGCCCCTGGGATATCCAGGCCCCCTGCGGTCCTGAAAATCAGGTGGGCAGGCGGGGCGCGGTCCCCGGCACGGCGGTGGGCTTTCCCCAGGTGTTTGACCGCTGGGGGACCGCCCTCCTTCGGGATATCCCTGCCGGTTCCCTGGTGGTCATGGACGAGCTGGGGCATTTGGAGCGGGAAGCGGCCCTCTTTGTTCAGCAGGTCCGTCAAATTTTGACGGGTCCCTATCACGTGTTGGCGGCGGTCAAAGCCTCCGGCCAGCCCCATCTGCGGGAATTCCGGGGGCTGCCCGGGGTGCGGGTCCTCCAAGTCACGCTGGAAAACCGAGAGGAGCAGTATCTCTGCGCCCGGGCCTGGTTGGAGGACGCGGGGGTCTTTTCCCCAGGCTGACGGCCGCAGCGCGGGGTCCGCAGGCGCGTTGACGCCGCCGGTCCGTCCCAGGCGGGGCGGGCCGGCGGCTTTTACCACCTAACTTTTTGTTTGGTGCGCAGACTGTTTGTGAAAACTCCACAAAAACCAGGGCCGTATTTTGGCGGCTGGGAAAGATTTTCTCCTTGAAATCCCAGGATAAATGGGCTATACTTAAAACAAGAAATAATTTTTTTATTACTTAAAAA